>Ga0228699_1001412_pt1 | contig 12228 bp, 9 predicted proteins | sample McNCre217_Aug_MG_FD_178016 | JGI IMG/M metagenome (GOLD analysis project Ga0228699, IMG submission 178016) | Freshwater microbial communities from McNutts Creek, Athens, Georgia, United States - 2-17_Aug_MG | ecosystem: Environmental > Aquatic > Freshwater > Creek | place: USA: Georgia...
GGTCGTGCCAGTGACAAATTCGCCAGATTCCAGAGCTTTTTCCAAGCTCATCCACGATGCCAAACGCTTGGCAGTGTCGCGGCTCAAAATGGTGTCGCCGTAGCCGTTTTCAACGCTACCGATCGCGACCGACACGAAGTCGCCAGCTTGGACTTCGAGTTCGCCCTTGTCGTTCTTGAATTCTTCGATTGGCACGTAGGCTTCAGACTTGAGGCCAGCGTTCACCACAACGTGGTTGTGCTCAATGCGGATCACTTCAGCAGTGATCACTTCGCCTGTGCGCATTTCGGAGCGCTTCAGGGATTCTTCAAATAGGGCGGCAAAAGATTCGGACATTTTTTTCCTTGTGTCTAACCACGGGAAAGAGGACAGCGACATTGCTGTGCCACATGGGCCTGCGGTTAGCGGTGGGTTGTGGCGTGAGCCACGGGTTAAGTTTTAGATCCGTTGGGCCAGTGCGCCAATGCAGCGCGAGGAGAGCCAAACGGGCCAGGTGTGCAGCTTGCTAAAGACTTAGAAAGGCTGCTTGCTTTGCCACCAGTTCAAGACCTGATCCACCGAAGCTTCGATAGAGAGCGAGGAGTTGTCTAGCAGCACCGCATCTTGTGCCGGTTTCAGAGGTGCCACGCTGCGCGATGAATCGCGTGCGTCACGGGCCTCTAAATCGGCGCGAAGACTGTCGAGTGTAGTCGAAATACCCTTTGAAATCAATTGCTTATGACGACGTTCGGCGCGTTGCGCGGCACTGGCAGTCAAAAACACCTTCAAAGGCGCATGGGGAAAGATGACAGTGCCCATGTCGCGTCCATCGGCCAAGAGGCCAGGCAGACGTTGAAAACTGTGTTGCAGCGCCACCAAAGCAGTACGCACAGTCGGCAAAACAGACACTTTAGAAGCATTCATACCGGCTTGCTCGGTGCGAATCGCGTCACTCACGTCCTCATTGCCCAGCCACACGGTCTCGCCCTCAAAACGTACGGGCAGGGTGCGGGCGAGGTCAGCAATGCGGGCTTCGTCGTTGGTTTCTAACGACAGGCCAGCTTGCAAAGCGGCATAAGCGGTGACGCGGTACAGCGCACCTGAGTCCAGGTAGTGGTAGCCCAAGGCCTGCGCGACACGGCTGGCCAAGGTGCCTTTGCCTGAGGCGGTGGGGCCGTCGATGCAAATCACGGGAATGTGGTTGGCGTTTGTATGCGCCACAGAGAACAAGGCCTCGAAATAATCTGGGAAGGTTTTGGCTACGCACTTGGGGTCTTCAATGCGCACGGGCACTTGGTCTGCGTTGAAAGCGGCAAGCGAGAAACACATGGCGACGCGGTGGTCGTCGTAGGTGTGGATGCTGGCGGCTTTCCATTGGCCTTGAGCCGAGGCATTGGCATGTTTGCCGTTTGGTAACGGGTGAACCGTGATCCAGTCTGGGCCTTCCTCGACCGTGGCGCCCAATTTGCGGCATTCGGTGGCCATGGCCACGATGCGATCGGTTTCTTTGACGCGCCAGCTGGCGATGTTGCGCAGCGTGGTGGGGCCGTCGGCGTACAAGGCCATCACAGCCAAGGTCATGGCGGCGTCGGGGATGTGGTTGCAGTCGAGGGTGATGGCTTTGAGCGGCCAAGCGCCACGCTTGATTTCGAGCCAGTTCGGACCGCTGGTGATGTGTGCGCCCATTTGTGCAGCCGCATCCATGAAGCGGATGTCGCCTTGGATGGAGTCTGCGCCCACGCCTTGAATGCGGATGCCGTCACCCTGCGAGCCCTTTGACGAATTGCCTTCGGCAATGGCGCCCAGCGCAATGAAGTAGCTGGCGGATGACGCATCAGCCTCGACGTGAATCGTGCCGGGCGACTGATAGCTGCAACCTTGTGGAATGGTGAAGCGCTGCCAGCCATCGCGTTTGACCGCAATGCCGTAACGCGCCAACAGGTTGAGCGTGATGTCGATGTAGGGCTTGCTGATGAGTTCGCCCACCACGTCAATCACGATGTCTTGCGTCTTCGCCGCGAGGGGCAAGGCCATCAACAAGGCGGTAAGAAATTGGCTCGATACATCGCCGCGCACTTGAATCGGCGCGTCCAGTTTGAGCGAAGGTTGGCCAATGTGCAGTGGCGGGAAGCCGTCGTTGCCCAAGTAGTCAATCTTGCAGCCGAGCAAACGCAGTGCGTCGACCAAATCGGCAATCGGGCGCTCGTGCATGCGGGGCACGCCTTTGAGCGTGAAGTCGCCCCCCAGCACAGCGAGTGCGGCGGTGAGTGGACGCATGGCGGTGCCTGCGTTGCCCATGAAAAACTCAATCGCGTCGTGGTGCTTGAGCTGCCCACCCAAGCCCGTGATGGTCACGGTCGTGCCTTGCACGTCTACGCCGCAGCCCAGTTGGCGCAGCGCGGCCAACATCACGCGGGTGTCGTCAGAGTCCAGCAGGTCATGCACGACGGTGGTGCCTTGGCACAGTGCCGAGAGCAACAACACACGGTTGGAAATGCTTTTAGAGCCGGGCAGGGTGACAGTGCCAGAGGCACCTTGCAGCGCGGGGAGGTCGAGGAAGGCGGTGGAGAACATGGTGATTAATAGGAAAGAACGCCCGTGACGCTGCTGCTGCGTATGGTCACGAACGTTGTTCTTCAGAGGCGGTGTTGCATGCGTTGCCCGCTTGCAGCGTCCAAGCCGAGCGCACATCGCTGGCTTGTTGAATGAGTTCTTGCAACGCTTGGTTGTCGCCTAATTTCAAGGCCGTTTCAAATTGATCGAGCGCTGCACGAAAGTGCGTGATTTGTGTGAGCACTTCAGCATAGTTGGCACTCAAAATATCGCGCCACACCGCAGCATCGCTGGCGGCGATGCGAGAAAAATCTCTGAAGCCTGGGCCCGCCATTTCTAAAAATTCAGCCCCTTTGCGTTGCGCCACCAAACCGTTCACGGTGGCGAAGGCCAACAAATGTGGCAAGTGGCTGACAGCGGCAAACGTGGCGTCATGCGCCTGGGGCGTCATGGTGCTGACATGGCTGCCAATGGCCGCCCAGACATCGTGTGCGGTCTGTAGGCGATGAATGCCCGTTTTGGGCAAGGGGGTGAGGATGGTGCGGCGTTGTTGGTACAAGCTGCTTTCCGCATGCTCAATGCCCGCGACTTCTTTGCCTGCAATCGGGTGAGCCGGCACAAAGCAAGACAGGCGTTCGCCCAAAGCAGCTTGCGCGGCGGCGATCACATCGCATTTGGTCGACCCCACATCCATCAGCAAGGCGCTGGGGTGCAACACATCGCGCATGGCTGCAAAGCTGCTGTGCATGGCGCCTACGGGGACGGCGAGCAAAACCAAATCAGCGTCTTGAACGGCTTCGGCCACGCTGGTGCAAGCTTGGTCGATGACCTTCAGTTCGACCGCGCGTTGGCGGGTTTTTTCAGAAGCGCTGAAACCGGCGATGGTGTGCACAAGACCCGCCTCGCGCAAGGCGAGCGCAAACGAGCCGCCCATCAGGCCACAGCCGATCAGAGCAAGCCGTTGGAACCTCATTCAACGGTCACTCTGAAACGGGGTAAGACCCCAAGACCTTGTAGAACGCGCACAGGCCTTGCAGCTCTTGCAGCGCTGCCGCCACATGGGGCTGGCTGACGTGGCCTTGGATGTCGATGTAGAAGTAGTACTCCCACTGGCCCGATTTGGCCGGGCGCGACTCAAAGCGCGTCATCGACACACCGTTGTTTTTGAGGGGCACCAACAAGTCGTGCACGGCACCCGGACGGTTGGGCACTGACACCACCAAGCTGGTGCAGTCGTTGCCCGAGGCGGGTGGCGTTGCCAAGGTTTGAGGCAGCGCGATGACGGCAAAGCGTGTGCGGTTGTAGGCCTCGTCTTGGATGGCGTGGTGCACGATGTGCAAGCCAAATTGGCTGGCAGCGCGCTCGCTGGCCAAGGCGGCCCATGCGGGGTTGCTGGCCGCCAAACGAGCGCCTTCTGCGTTGCTGGCCACGGCACGACGCTCGACATGTGGCAAGTGTTGGCTCAGCCAACCTTGGCACTGAGCCAAAGCTTGGGGGTGGGCCATGACCACTTCAATCCCGGCATCAGAGTTGGCCTGGCGCAGCAAGTTGTGGCGCACCAGCAGGCTGACTTCACCCACCACGTGCACGGGCGAACGCAAGAACAAATCGAGCGAACGGGCCACCACACCTTCGGTGGAGTTTTCCATGCCGACCACGCCATATTGGGCGGTGCCCGCCGCAGTGGCGTGGAAGACTTCGTCGAAGTTGGCGCAGTAAATCAGGTTGGCCGCGCTGCCGAAAAACTCAATCGCGGCTTGTTCGCAAAACGTGCCTTGAGGGCCGAGCACGGCCACGCGTTGGGGCGCTTCCAGTGCAAGACAAGCCGACATGATTTCGCGCCAGATGGACGCGATGTGTTCGTTCTTCAATGGGCCGGGGTTGGCTTGGGTGATCTTGTCGATCACTTGCGCCACGCGGTCGGGACGGAAGAAGGGCGAACCTTCCGCGCGTTTGATCTCCCCGACTTGTTCGGCCACTTTCGCGCGGTCATTGACCAGTTGTAGCAACTGTTTGTCGAGTGCATCGATTTGCACGCGCAAAGCGGCAAGGGCGTCAGACTGAATGGGTTGTTGGCTCATGGCTGTGTTGCTCGCTAAGGGTGCTCAATCAAGCCTGTGTTTTTTCAAACGCGCGCAGGTAGTCCACCAGTGCTTGCACGCCTTCGATCGGCATGGCGTTGTAGATGCTGGCGCGCATGCCGCCGACCGATTTGTGGCCTTTGAGCTGCAACAAACCTGCAGCTTTTGCACCGGCCAAAAAGGCATCGTTGCGTGATTCGTCGGCCAAGAAGAAGGGCACGTTCATGCGCGAGCGGCAGTCGTGCGCCACCTTGTTGCTGTAGAAGCTGGAGCTGTCCAAGAAGTCGTACAGCAGCTGGGCTTTGGCGATGTTGCGTTGCTCCATGGCGGCGACACCGCCTTGGCGTTTGAGCCATTGGAAGGTCAGACCTGCCATGTAAATGCTGTACGTGGGCGGCGTGTTGTACATCGAGCCGTTGTCGGCCACGGTTTTGTAGTTGAACGCACTGGGACAAACTTTGAGCGCGTGGCCCAACAAGTCTTCACGAACCACCACCAGCGTGACGCCCGCAGGGCCAATGTTCTTTTGAGCGCCACCAAAGGCCACGCCCACTTTGGACCAGTCGATGCTGCGCGAAAGCACGTGGGACGAAAAGTCGATCACCAGTGGGGCATCGCAGCCCAAGGCTTTGAGGTCAGGCAGGGCGTGAAACTCCACGCCATGGATGGTCTCGTTGGTGCAGATGTGCACGTATTGCGCGCTTGGGCTCAACTGCCAGTGCGCAGGTGTGGGCAGGGTGGTGAAGTGACTGTCCTCGCCCGTCGCTGCCAAATGCGGCGTGCAATATTTGCTCGCCTCTTTGTAGGACTTCCCGCTCCAGCTGCCGGTGACCACCACGTCGATGGTCTCGCCACGCGACAGGTTCAAGGGCACGATGGCGTTTTCTGCAATGCCGCCACCTTGCATGAACAAGATCTTGAAGTTGCTGGGGATGGCCAGTAGCTCGCGCAGATCGGCTTCCGTTTGTTCGTAAATCGACACAAACTCTTTGCCGCGATGGCTCATTTCCATCACGCCCATGCCACTGCCGTGCCAGTTGGTCATTTCAGCGGCGGCTTGCTCAAGCACTTCCAGCGGCATGGCCGCAGGGCCCGCCGAAAAGTTGTACGGACGTGTGCTCATGGACGCTTACTCTTCGCTGGGCGTGTCGGTGGCGTCTGCTTCGCCTTCTGCGTCACCTTGCACTGCGGCGTCGTTTTCAACGATGCGTTGCAAGCCACTGAGCTTGGCGCCTTCGTCCAGACCGATCAAGGTCACGCCTTGGGTGGCGCGGCCGAGTTCGCGGATTTCAGACACGCGTGTGCGTACCAAGACGCCCGTGTCGGTGATGAGCATGATTTCGTCTTCGGCATGCACCAAAGTCGCGGCCACAACTTTGCCGTTGCGCTCAGACTGCTGGATGGCAATCATGCCCTTGGTGCCACGGCCGTGGCGTGTGTACTCCGTGATGCTGGTGCGTTTGCCGTAGCCATTTTCGGTGGCTGTGAGCACGCTGGCGCGGGTGGCGGAATCGCCTGTGGCATGGGGGTCTTCTTGTTCGGCCACTAGCATGGCGATCACGCTTTGGCCGTCTTCAATCATCATGCCGCGCACGCCGCGGGCGCTGCGGCCCAGCGGACGTACATCGTTTTCATCAAAGCGCACGGCTTTGCCGCCGTCGCTGAACAGCATCACATCGTGCTTGCCGTCCGTCAGTGCGGCGCCCACCAAGAAGTCGCCATCGTCCAAGTTGACGGCGATGATGCCACCCTTGCGTGGGTTGTTGAACTCGTCGAGCGATGTCTTTTTGACCGTGCCCATGGAGGTGCCCATGAACACATAGTGATCGCTGGGGAAGGTGCGCATGTCGCCCGTGAGGGGTAACACGACGTTGATTTTTTCGCCTTCTTGCAAGGGGAACATGTTGACGATGGGACGACCGCGTGAACCGCGTGAGCCCGCAGGCACTTCCCAGACCTTGAGCCAATACAGGCGACCGCGGTTGGAGAAGCACAAGATGTAGTCGTGCGTGTTGGCGATGAAGAGTTGGTCAATCCAATCGTCTTCTTTGGTGGCTGTGGCTTGTTTGCCGCGGCCGCCGCGTTTTTGGGCGCGGTATTCAGACAGGGGTTGGCTCTTGATGTAGCCGCTGTGGCTGAGCGTGACCACCATGTCGGTGGGGGTGATCAGATCTTCGGTGGCCAGGTCTTGGGCGTTGTGCTCAATCACGCTGCGGCGTGCGCCGAGCTTGCTTTGGCCGAATTCATTTTTCACCACGGTCAGCTCGTCACCAATGATGGTGGACACGCGCTCGGGCTTGGCCAAGATGTCGAGCAAGTCGTCGATCTCAGCCATGACGTCTTTGTATTCGTTGACGATCTTGTCTTGTTCCAAGCCGGTCAGGCGTTGCAGACGCATCTGCAAAATTTCTTGGGCTTGGGTGTCGCTCAAGCGGTACAGACCATTGCTGCCCATGCCGAATTCTTTTTCCAAGCCATCGGGGCGGTAGTCGTCGGCGTTGATCACGCCACCATCGGCACGGCTGCGGGTGAGCATTTCGCGCACCAGTTGGCTGTCCCACGACTTGGTCATCAACTCGGCCTTGGCCACGGGGGGCGTAGGCGCATTGCGGATGATGCGGATGAACTCGTCGATGTTGGCCAAAGCCACAGCCAAGCCTTCCAGCACGTGGCCGCGTTCGCGGGCTTTGCGCAGGGTGAAGATGGTGCGGCGTGTCACCACTTCGCGGCGGTGACCCAAGAACACAGCAATCAAGTCGCGCAAATTGCACAGCTTGGGTTGACCGTCAATCAAGGCCACCATGTTGATGCCGAAGGTGTCTTGCAGCTGCGTCTGTTTGTACAGATTGTTCAGCACCACCTCAGGCACGGCGCCGCGCTTGAGTTCAATCACCAAACGCATGCCCGATTTGTCGGACTCGTCTTGGATGTGGCTGATGTCTTCGATCTTTTTCTCGTGAACCAACTCGGCCATGCGTTCTTGCAGGGTCTTTTTGTTCACTTGGTAAGGCAGTTCGTCCACGATGATGGACTGTCGCTGGCCTTTGTCGATGTCTTCAAAGTGGCACTTGGCGCGCATCACCACACGACCACGGCCGGTGCGGTAACCGTCTTTGACGCCGCTCATGCCGTAAATAATGCCGGCGGTCGGGAAGTCGGGGGCGGGGATGATTTCCATCAACTCATCGATGGTGGCCTCGGGGTGACGCAGCATGTGCAAGCATGCGTCCACCACTTCGTTCAAGTTGTGCGGCGGGATGTTGGTGGCCATGCCCACGGCGATACCAGAGGAGCCGTTGACCAATAAGTTGGGGATGCGGCTTGGCAAGACCAACGGTTCTTTTTCGGAACCGTCGTAGTTAGGGCCGAAGTCGACGGTTTCTTTGTCGATGTCGCTCAACATCTCGTGAGCGATTTTGGACAAACGGATTTCCGTGTATCGCATGGCCGCAGCGTTGTCGCCGTCGACCGAGCCGAAGTTACCTTGACCGTCCACCAACATGTGGCGCAACGAGAAGTCTTGCGCCATACGCACGATGGTGTCGTACACCGCGCTGTCGCCGTGCGGGTGGTATTTACCAATCACGTCACCCACGATACGGGCTGACTTCTTATAAGGACGGTTCCAGTCGTTGTTGAGCTCGTGCATCGCGAACAAAACGCGGCGGTGCACAGGCTTCAAGCCGTCACGCGCATCGGGGAGGGCGCGGCCCACAATCACGCTCATGGCGTAATCTAGGTAGCTGCGGCGCATCTCCTCTTCAAGGCTGATGGGCAAGGTTTCTTTGGCGAACTGGGTCATGAAAGAGGCCGTAAAGCGGGAAAACCGAACATTTTAGGCTTTTCTCGATGCTCGCTAGTTGTGGCTCACTTGCAACACCTGCCACATTGATTCACTCTGTGCGCCAGCGCTTGGGGGTAACACTAAATAGATATGGCACAATAAATCCAGCGTTATGGTGTTTGCACCTTGAATGCCTTGAATCGCAGCGTGGTCTGCGGCTTTTAAATCCCTCAGAGGTGAATCATGAAAAACTTGAAGAATTTGGCAGCTTTGGTTGCCACCGCTGCATTGGCAACTGCTGCTGCTGCTCAAACTGTTGACAACTGGCGTAACGCTTCTGGCGACGTGTGGAAAAACGCTTCTGGCGATTGCTGGCGCGATGCGAGCTGGACACCTGCTACTGCTGCCGCAGGTTGCGGTGCTGTGGTTGCTGCTCCTGCTGCTGCTAAAGCCGCACCTGCACCTGCACCCGCTCCAGCAGCTGCTCCAGCAGCCGCCAAAGTGACTTACGCTGCTGACGCGTTCTTCGACTTTGACAAGTCTGTGTTGAAGCCAGCTGGCAAAGCCAAGTTGGACGACTTGGTTGGTAAAGTCAAAGGCATCAACCTGGAAGTGATCATTGCTGTGGGTCACACTGACTCTGTCGGTACTGACGCTTACAACCAAAAATTGTCGGTGCGTCGCGCTGAGTCTGTGAAGGCTTATTTGGTGTCTAAGGGCATCGAAAAGAACCGCATCTACACCGAAGGCAAAGGCGAGAAGCAGCCCGTGGCTGACAACAAGACCAAAGAAGGTCGCGCTAAGAACCGTCGCGTTGAGATCGAAGTGGTTGGCACACGCGCTAACTGATCTTCACTGATTTCCTGACAAAACCCCGCCATGGCGGGGTTTTGTTTTGGGGCTTTCATTTCCCGTATCAACGACAATTGCACGATGCAAACCACTGCTCATACCAACGTCGACCCGGCCGAATTGGCCAAATTTTCGGATCTGGCCCACCGCTGGTGGGACCCGGAGAGCGAATTTCGCCCGCTCCATCAAATCAATCCCTTGCGTTTGGATTGGATCAACAGCATGGCCCCCTTGCAAGGCAAGCAAGTGCTCGACGTGGGCTGCGGTGGTGGCATCTTGACTGATGCCATGGCGCGCTCTGGTGCTACCGCGTTGGGCATTGATTTGGCGACCAAGTCTCTCAAAGTGGCCCAGTTGCACGCCTTGGAGGCGCAAACCCCCAACGTTCAATACCGCGAGGTCAGCGTCGAGGCACTGGCTGCTGAGCGCCCCGCCAGCTTTGATGTGGTGACCTGCATGGAAATGCTGGAGCACGTGCCCGACCCCTCATCCATCGTGCGCGCGTGTGCGCAACTGGTGAAGCCGGGTGGCTATGTGTTCTTTTCAACACTCAACCGCAACCCCAAGTCGTTCTTGTTTGCCATCGTGGGCGCTGAGTATGTGTTGAACATGCTGCCACGTGGCACACACGAATACGCCAAATTCATTCGCCCCAGCGAGCTCGCCCGTGACTGCCGTGAGGCAGGGCTGGATTGGCAGCACACACGTGGCATGGAATACAACCCGTTGACGCGCCGTTACTGGTTGAGCAACGACACCAGCGTGAACTATTTGGTTGCCACGCAAAAGGCGCTGTAATGCTGCAAGATATTCGTGCCGTGCTGTTCGATTTAGACGGCACCCTGATTGACAGCGCGCCCGACCTGGGTGCTGCCGCAGACAAAATGCGCATCGACCGTGGCTTGCCGTCTTTGCCCTATGAGCTGTATCGCCCCTTGGCGGGTGCGGGGGCGCGTGGCATGCTCAAAGTGGCGTTTGACATGACGCCCGAGCACCAAGACTTCATGGCCATGCGCGAAGAATTCTTCGCCAACTACGAAGCCGCCATGACGGTGCGCACCTATGTGTTTGATGGCGTGCATGACTTGATTCAAGCCTTGCAAGCCCAATCGTTGGCGTGGGGCGTGGTGACCAACAAAATGGCGCGCTTCACCGACCCGCTGGTTCAGGCCATGCCTTTGTTTGAGTCGGCGGCGGCGATTGTGAGTGGCGACACCACACCGCATCCCAAACCACATCCAGAACCTTTGTTTGAAGCGGCACGCCGTTTGCGCTTAGCGCCCGAGCAATGCTTGTATGTGGGCGACGATGAACGCGACATCGTCGCTGGACGCGCCGCAGGCATGCCCACGGTGGCTGCGACCTACGGTTATTTGGGCGAAAAGACCGATGTCAGCAGCTGGGGTGCAGATTTACACATAGATTCCCCAATTAAGCTCTTGCAATTCTTGGTTGAGGCCTAAAATAGGAAACTTGGGGCTGCACTGGTTTCGACATGGGTTCGGACGCGTGGCAGGGCATGTCGAGGTTCTGTTACCTCGTAAAACAGCAGAAAAAAAACTAACTGCAAACGACGAACGTTTCGCACTCGCCGCTTAATCCGGTGAGCCTTGCAACAGTTGGCCGATAGGCTGGGTTAGGGTGATTGGGGCGTTAAAACCTCAAAAGTCCTAGCTGCAAGGTAACTCATATTGGCTGGCATGACATCGGGCACCTTGATGTTGTGCGAGATCTAAGGATGCTGGTTTGATGTTCAGCGTGTCGCTGCGCGGTTCATCAGATGAGACTCAAATCAGACGACTACACATGTAGAACTGTACGAAAAAGACTTATGGACGGGGGTTCAAATCCCCCCAGCTCCACCATACACGGGGGACAGATTTTCTCTGTCCCCCTTTTCTTTTGCTCTAAAGCCCTGTATTCACGGGCTTCCGACGAGTGACCTTAAGGACGCGACGACTTCACTTTTTCAAAAAGTGAGTTTTTTCTGCCGTTTTCTCTCTCTTTTCTCTGTTTTCTTAAGGACGCGTCCACAAGGAGAACCTAGGTTTCATGCGGGTTTGCGGGAAGTCGTTTAACCCTAACTGTGGATGAGCATAGGGGATTTGAATGTGTTCTTTTTAATTCATTTTTTTCTTTTCAGGACAGCAGATTCAGAATGTTGATTTTTGAGTATCTAAGTCCGTTGTGCAGCGGTTGCGGCCGGTCAAGAAGTAGGTCGGAACCACCGGACTTGGTCACAGTTCGGGCCTCGAAACCCCTAAGGAACGTTTAATCCTCTATGCGCTGGACGGGCGGAAACTCTGCCGCCATGCGGGTAAGCCGTTATCCAGCATGTTTGCGTTGGTAAAGGCGGGGAAGGACGGGGGCGACTGCTCAAGTCGGCTAAAGACATCGACCGTTTCGTCCGTGAGCCAGGAGTGATCTTCAGACACCCGGGGAACAAAATAGTGCAGGTATACGATGGCGACCTGAGAGTTCATCTTGAACGTGCTCAGCGTATCTAGATTGCGCTGTCGCCTTAGATCGGAAGCATCGCTGTGAAGCTCGGCATCCATGGCGATGTGGATGATGCCCCGACCATGGCCGGCTATCTGCATGTCAGCTTCCGCGAGCCTGCTGCGTACGTACTTAGCCTTGCGCTCAATCGCCATCGGCGCGATGCACTGCCAGGTCACAACTGATCCGAACTTCATCCGGTCTAAGTATCTGGGATCCTCGGGAAGGAACGAAGCCTGTGCAGCGAGGTGATAGTTGTTCTCTGACACGACGCGTCCAGATAGTAGTCGCGCCATCTTCGTCCCGAAGTAGAGATAGCTTTCGCGCGTGTCGCGCAATACGGCAGCCACGTTTGTTGATTCATCAGCCAAACTGAGCCAGTGTTCACGTTGAATATTGAGCCACTGGTTTTAGGGAAGTTTTGTTCAGTTGGTTGTGGATAAGTCTATCTGCTCTGGGGCTTTGGCTTCTCCTTTCTGG
>Ga0228699_1001413_pt1 | contig 12223 bp, 8 predicted proteins | sample McNCre217_Aug_MG_FD_178016 | JGI IMG/M metagenome (GOLD analysis project Ga0228699, IMG submission 178016) | Freshwater microbial communities from McNutts Creek, Athens, Georgia, United States - 2-17_Aug_MG | ecosystem: Environmental > Aquatic > Freshwater > Creek | place: USA: Georgia...
ATCTCGAAGGTGTACACGGCCCTGGGTGCGCTCAAGCTGCAGGCCCAGGGCCGGCTCGACCTCGATGCCCCCTTGGGCACGCTGCTGCCTGGCTGGCACATGGCCTGCCCCTCCGCAGGCCCGGCGGGCTGCACCCTAGCCGATGCCGAGCCCGTCACCCCGCGCCTCATCTTGAGCCACCACAGCGGCCTGCCCACCGACCTGCTCGAAGGCATGTGGACCGACACGCCCGCTGCGCTCGACAGCGTGGTGGCTGCCACCACCGGCCAGCCGCTGGCGCATGTGCCGGGTCAGGTGTATGCCTACAGCAACCTCGGCTTCAGCCTGTTGGGCGCCGCCATGGCCCGCGTGGTCGGCGAGCCCTTCGAGGCATGGATGCAGCGCGAGGTGCTGCAGCCCCTGGGCATGGCCGACGCCGAATGGGCCTCGGCCGCACCCAGCGGTGCCACAGCGGGGCTGGCGCGCGACCGCCAAGGCCGCATCACCCATGAAGAGGGCCTGCGCGACACGCCGGCCGGTGGCCTCAACGCCAGCGTGATCGACCTGCTGCAGCTCGGCCGCCTGTGGTGGGACCAGGGCCAGCTCGGTGGGCGCACCCTGTGGCCGGCGGCCGCCTTGCTGGCCATGCAGACGCCCGCTTTCCCGCCCCGCGAGATCGACACCGCCCGCGTGGGCCTGGGCTGGCACCTGATCGATGACGAGTTCGATGGCATCGGCACGGTGCTGTGGCACGCCGGCGGCACGCTGCACCACCACGCCGAGCTGGCCGTGGTGCCGCAGCTGCAGCTGGCCGTGGCCGTGATGACCAGTGCCGATGGCGCCGGCCAGCTCGCCCACGACGCCGCCGTGGAAGCCGTGCGCCGCCTGGCCCAGGCCCGCACCGGCCGCGACCCCAAACGCCCACCCGCCCAAGGCGTGGACGCCGCCCACCCGCCGGTGCCCTTGGCGCAACTGGCCGGCGTGTTCGACACCCCGCTGGGGCTGGTGCACATCGGTGACGACGGGGTGGTGAGCCCGGTGGGCGACGATGGCGACGGCCCCCGCCTGCGCCTGTCCCGCCGCGACGATGGCTACGCCCAGCTGCAGTACCGCCTGCTGGGCCTGCTGCCCGTGGGCCTGGGCGACCTGGGCGACATGGCCTTCACGCGCGGCGCGATCCTGCCCGATGCCCAAGGGCTGCTGGTGCGCCGCCAAGGCCGCTTCATGTACGGGGGCCTGGCGCTCAGCCCCACGCCCTTGAGCCCGGCCTGGCAGGCCCGGCTGGGCCGCTGGCGCTATGTGGGCGCCGATGCCGCCGTGGCGCGGCTCATGCCCTCGGCCCGCCTGCGTGCGCTGCACGGCCTGCTGGTGCTGGACCTGGGCGATCGCCTGCGCGTGGCCCTGCAGCCGCTGGACGACCACCGCGCTGTCGTGCGCGGCCTGGGCCGCAGCCGGGGCGACACCGTGCGCATCACCACCGGCACGGGCAGCGCAGCAGGCAACGCAGGGGGCAGCGAGGTGCTGCACTGCGCCGGCCTGCCCTGGGTGCGCGTCAGCTGAGGCGACTGCTGGGGCGCGGCGAGGGGTGAGCGGGGCGATCACCAGCAAGGCCGCATCGGCGGGCCGCGTGTGCGCCCACAATCGGGCCCACAAACACATCCACCTCAGGAAGCCCCATGCCCTTGTCCACCATCGAGGTGCGCCAGCCGCGCACGCCCCAGCAGGTTCAGGCCTTGATGCAGGCCCTGCATCAGGCCCAGTGCGAGGTGCTGCGCGTGCCCGAGCACGACCGCCAGATCCGCTACGTCGAGCACCGCCCCGAGCACTTCGCCATCCCCCCCGGGTGCTCCGACGCCTACACCGTGGTCGAGGTCAAGCTCTTTGCTGGCCGCACGCTGGCCACCAAGCGGGCCTTCTACCAGGCCATCGTGCAGCGCTTCGAGGCCCTGGGCATCCCGCGCGAAGAGGTCTTCATCGTGCTCACCGAGATGCCCCTGCAAGACTGCGGCATGCGCGGTGGCCAGGCCGCTTGCGACCTCGACCTGGGCTTCAAGCTCGATGTCTGACGCCGCCATGCCCACGCCCAGCACCCAGGTCCGCCCGGCCCAGCTCAGCGACCTCGACGTGCTCGCCGACCTGTTCGACCAGTACCGCCAGTTCTACGACCAAGCGCCCGACCTGCCGCGCGCGCGCAGCTTCATCGCCCAGCGCCTGCAGCGTGGCGACAGCGTGATCCTGCTGGCCGAGGCGCCCAGCCGGCAGGGCTTGCAGGACCAGCAGCCCCAAGGCTTTTGCCAGCTCTACCCCAGCTTCTGCTCGATCGGGGCGGCGCCCATCCAGGTGCTGTCCGACCTGTTCGTGCACCCCGAAGCCCGCCGCCTGGGCGTGGGCGCGGCGCTGCTGCAGGCAGCCGAAGCCCAAGGCAGTGCCCTGGGCCTGCAGCACCTGGAGCTGACCACCGCCCACACCAACCTGCGCGCGCAGCAGCTGTACGCAAGCCAAGGCTGGGTGCAGGACCTGATTTACCGCACCTATTGCAAGCCCCTGCCCCCAAGCCGCTGACCGGGGGCGGCGGCCTCAGATGACCGTGCCCACGTCGTGGCGCACGATGCGGTCCAGCGCCCGCTCCACGATGGCCGCGATCGTCATCGACGGGTTGCACGCGCAGGTGGTGCCGGGCATCAAGGCGCCATCGAGCACGTACAGCCCCTTTTGGCCCTTGACGCGGCCTTCGAGGTCGCACACCACGCCGATGTTGGCCCCACCCAGCGAGTGCCAGGTCGAGTTGACGATGTCATTGGTGTTGATCAGCTTGCCCGTGGGCCCGGCAATGGCGCTCAGGCGCTCCTTGATGCGCTTGGCGATCGTGGCATCGCCCGCCTTGGGCCACTTCAGCTCGACCTTGTCGGTCAGCGGGTTGTAGACGAACTTGCCGCGCCCCGCGCTCACGCCATAGCCCACCAACATGGTGGCGTGGCCCGTGCCCACATCGGTGGTGGCGATCTGCGGCGCGGCCGGCAGCAAGGCCTTGGGCAAGATGGTGTTGGGGCTGGCCGAACTCTTGGACAGTGGCGGGATCGACGCCTGGATCACCGTGTTGGCGATCTGCGGGTTGTCCCACTCGCGGCTGCCATAGACCACCGGGCCGCCTTGCGGCGCGCCCAGGTCGATGCCCTGGTCCGACCACACGTAGATCTGGTCGCCATTGGTGCCGTAGCCCTCACCCAGGCCTGCGGGCAGGCCGGTGATGTCGCCCTTCGCGCCGGCACGCACCAGCAGCTTGACGGTGTTGACCGTGCCAGCCGACATGATCAGCGTCTGCGTGGTGATCACCTTGTGCTCCAGCACGGTGCCCGTCTCGTCGGTGCGGTCCACGTAGACCTTCCACTGGCCGTTGGCCGCGCGGGCCACGCGGGTCACGTTGTGCAGCGCGGCCACGGTCACGTTGCCCGTGTCCATCGCCTGCTTGAGGTAGGTCACGTCCACGCTCGACTTGCCGCCATTGTTCACGCCCAAGGCGCCATCGCCATTGGTGTACGAGGGCTTCATCTCGCCGCGCAGCTCGGCCAGCGCATAGCGCCAGTCGATGGGCATGTTGATCTTTTCCACGTCGAAGCCCGCCGCCTGCGCACGCTGGGCAAACACGCGCGCCGCCAGGTAGTTGGGCGTGTTGATCAGCTCGTCGGGGGCCGTCTGCAGGTTGAGCATCTTGGCCACGCGGGGGTAGAACACGCGGGCCATTTCTTCGTAGTCGATGCCAGCCGGGAAGGCCGCCGAGAACAGCGCCTCGGTGGGCTGCATCGACATGCCCTGGTAGACCAACGAGCCGCCACCCACACAGGCCGGCGTGACCGCCGTGATGCCGTCGCCCGACACCGGCTCCAACAGGCCTGCATACGGATTGATGCCGATGCGCTTGCCAAACAGCTCGGGCCACAGGTTGTAGAACCCAATTCGCCGGTCAGGCGACGCGGCGTGCGGGAAGGTCTCGGCATTGGGGCCGGTGGGCCACCAGCGGCCGCGCTCCAGCACCAGCACCTTCACGCCGGCCTGGCCCAGGCGCAAGGCCGACACGCCGCCGCCAAAGCCCGAGCCGATCACCACCACGCGTTCGGTGGAGGTGGTGGTCGGGGCTGTGGCCGCTTGCGCTGCGCTGCTCGCGCTGGCCGCAGACACGGCGGCAGCGGCGCTGCCCAAAAATTGACGACGGTTCAACTTGCCCATCACTGGCTCCGGTGCTCTACAGATGCGGTGCAGTGTAGGAAGCCAGCGTGTGGCGCGCGTTGACCCCAGCGGCCCGTGCATTGACCGCGCTGACCAAACGCGGGTAAGCCCCGAGGGGATGGCGCAGGGCCGCAGAGGCTCAGTGCCGCAGCGGCACCACCGCCCAGGTCGGGTCGTTCAAGAACGCCCGGTCGATGGCCGGCGTGCGCGCCACCCAATCGCGGTAGACCTGCAGCGCATCCGGGTGGCCCGCGTTGGCGGCAGCGGCCAGCATGGCGCGTGCATTGGCCGCGTAGCCGAGCGACGAATCCGGGTAGCTGGCCGGGTCGACCGGCAGGCTGGCCGTGCAGGTCACACCGGGCCAGTTGGCCTGGAAGAGCTCGCGCCAGTTGTCGATGAACACCTTCTTGCCCTCCACCGTCTTGACGATGGTGACGTAGTAAGCCGGCGCCTTGGCCACGCAATAGCCTGCATCGGCCTCGTGCTGAAAGCGCCCCACGTTGAAGCGGCTGACCCAGTTGAAGATGGGCTTGGCCTGGCTGTAGCCGTCCTGCGCCAGTTGGGCCACGGCCAGCCCGAAGAAGTCGTTCTGCCACGGGCCAATGGTGTCCCGATCGTAGGGGTTCACCAAGGCCCCGAGGGGCGAGGTCTGGCCCCCCTCCCGGTAAGTCGCGTTGTACCAAGCCAGGTTGTTGGCCAGCCGTTGCTCGAAGTAGGCCTTCATGGGGTGGGCATCCGGCAAGGCCCGGGCCACCTCGCCCAGTGCGCGCATGCCCCAGCCCTGGCCCCGCACCTGTTCCGAGTACAACAAGCCCTTGCCCATCTCGCGGTAGGCCGGGTTGAAGCTGTTGAGGTTCCAGGCCGCCCAGAACATCAGCTCATCGAGGTGGAAGGCATCGCCCGTGAGCACATACGGCACGAACGTGAACGACCCCTGGTGCGCGATGTCGGGTGTCCAGATCGAGGCTGCATCGCTCATGGCGGGCAAGGCATCCGCCTTGGCACTCTCACCGACGACCACCGCGACGCCAGGATGGCGGTCCAGGTCCAATGGCTGATCGGTCACCGCATCGCGGTAGTGGATGGGCACGCCCCCCACCAGGTCGGCATGGGTGAGCATGCTGGCGCGTGCCCGCGGGTCTTGGGTGACCAGGTAGAGGGCCGTCCAGCGCGGATAAGGGCCGATCTCTGAGCGCCCACCGGTGGTGCCGAAGTAAGGCGTGAGGAAGCCGGATTGCATCAGCCCGGTGTTGGCCTTGGCCAGGTTCGCGGCCTCGGCAGCCAGCGTGGCTTCGGTGACCTTGAGGTCGAGGTTGTACTGCCAGACCACACCGCTGGCCATCACATACGGCATGTGGTGACGCACCTGCACCTGCGGCTCGGCGCCTTGCCACAGCACCCGGTGCCAGCGCGCATGGTGGTAATGCGTGAAGCTCGGCTGGTCGATCACCAACTGGTTGCCCAAGCGGGCCTGCAGGCTGTAGGTGAGGTTGCCCGGTTCGGCGTTGTAGGCCCAGGCGTTTTCGATGACCAGGTCGTGGCGCACGCGGGCGCCGCCGTCGTACAGCCGAGTGTGCACGCGGGCCGTGAGCTGCGGGTGGGCCAGGCCTTGCGCATCTTTGAAAGGCAGCACCAGCGTGTGCTCGCGGGCCACTGCGCCGTTCAGGTGGGTCTTGAGGTTCTGGCTCAGCGCTTGGGTCAAGGCCGCCTTGTGCTCGGCAGCGGTGACCTGGTAGGTGCGTGGCGCCACGAAGTCACGCAGCTTGCTCACCCGCGTGGGCGACAGGCTGTTGGTCTGCAGGCTCACCGTGAAGGCGCCGCGCCCCGGATCGCGTGTGCTCAGGCGCATGACCTCATAGCCACCGCCTTCGCCTTCCTTGATCGCCTTGAACAGGCCATTGGCGCGCCCATTGACCAGCTGGTACAAGGCCCACGAGATCTTGGTGAGCGTGGGGTGTGCGCCGCCGGCTTCGTCGGCCGTCACCACGTGGGTGTGCACCTCTGTGGTGTCACCTTGCGTGAGGGTCAAGGTCAGGGTTTCGCCAACCAAGAACGGCGTGCCCGCTTCCTGGCCCACGCGGTTGCCCAGGCTCACTTCGCTGAGCTGGGGCTTGAACACGGTGGCCTGCACGCTCAAGCCATCATTGGGCACGGTGTAGGCGGGCGTGGCCACAGGTGGCTCGCTCGGTGCCGCGAACACCTGCAAGGTGCGCTGCTCGCCCGCCTTGAGGTCTTTGAGCTGGGCGCTGAGCACCGCCAGGCGCACCGAGCCGTCTTCGCGGGTCGAGACGCCATCCACCTGCAGGGGCACCGTGCCCGTGACATCGCGGGCCACCAGGCGCGCACCTGGGGCCAGGTCGCCCGCCCGGAACGGCTGGCCAAAGGTGATGGGCACGCTGGCCTGCGTGGCCGAGCCGGTGGACGTGACCTGCACACAGGTCAGCGCGCCTTCGGCACAGGTGAAGCCGCTGGCCCCATCGGCCAGCAACACCGACAAGGGCACCAGGGCTTTGGCCGGCGCCGCCTGAGGCTCGCTGCCGCCGCCACCGCCGCCGCCCCCACACGAGGCCAACAGGGCCGCAGCCCCGCACACGAGCGCCGCAACCCGCCTTGAACGACCGTGCCCCCAGCCCGCTTGTGTGCCCTGTCTCATCTGCCCGCCCCTCATGCCCTGTTGTGTGGATGTTTGCGGACATGGTAGGAGCCAGGTGGACACGCGCCCCGTGCAGATTCCCCCTCGGATGGGTGCGTTGCAAGCGCTTACGGGTGATACACGCGACGCGGGGTGTGGTGGCTCACTGCGGCGTCAGCAGCACCATCTTGTAGCGGGCGTTGCTCGTCTTGCTCATGTCGTCGGTGCTCACCAGCAGCTGGCCACGCTCGTTGATGGCCACCACGTTGCGCATCACCCAGCTCTTGCTGGGCAGGCCGGTGGTGATGCCTTGCAGGTCCACCGGCTGGCCCTGCCACCACACCACGGCCTTGCTGACCCGCGCGGGGTCACTGAGGTTGGGCATGCTGCCGCCCATGACGCCACTGCCGTTGATGACGGTGGCACCCGCGCCATTGACCAGCGCAGGCGCGGCGGCCTGGCCGGCCTGCCAGGTGTAGGTGTTGCCCGATTGCCCAAACAGCACGCGACCGGTGCGGCTGATCTGGGTGACCTCGGTGCGCACCCCATCGCTGGCCAGCGCGATGCGCTGCCACTGCGTCCCTTGGCGGTACCACAGCTCATAGCGGGCGCTGATGGCACTGCCCGCCGGCCGGCGGACCCAGCGGCCGTGCAAGGTCTGGTCGCCGTCCTGGACGGTCAGCAGCTGGTCTTCGATCACCGATTCATCCGCAAGTGGCGCATCCGGCACCTTGGGCTCGACCGCCATGCGCCCGTCAGGTGTCTGCAAGGCGTTCTGCTGCCCATCCAAGCTGCGCCACCACAGCACGCCACCTTGGGTTTCGTTGTAGAGCTCCAGGTCCGGGCTGGGCAAGTTGGCCGGCTTGGCCACGACCTGCCCGGTGGCGGCATACGGCGGCAGCCAGCGCCAGGCCAAGAAGGGCCCTGTGCTGGCGCCCTTGGTGGTCATGGCACTGCCTTGTGAGATCACCTCGCCACTGTGCAGCAGCACGCTGTTCCAGCTGGAGCTCAACGCCGTCACGTCCAAGGGCTTGACGGCGCTGCCCGCAAGCCACACGGCTGGCATCGACTTGTTGACCTGGTTGTTGTAGGTCACCGGGTAACAGATGGGCAGGTAATCCATGCAGACCTTGCCGGTGCTCACGAACGAGCCCACCTTGTAGGTGCAGGTCTGCAGGGCGTCGCCCCGGTCGTTGAGCGAGGCGGGGCTGCCGCAGGACTGGGCCGAGGTGGGCTTGGCGAGGTCGCGGGCGGTGTAGCGGGGCGCGGTTTGCGCCTGGGCGCCGAAGCTCAGCGCGGTGAGGGTGGCCGTGAGGGCGGCCGCGTAGGCCAGCAGGGTGGGGCGGTGCATGGAGGTCCTTGGGTTGGATGGGGATGACTGGCCTCAGGCCTTGGCACGACGCGGCAGCGTGCCTTCGAGCTTGCAGATGATGCCCAGCATGATCTCGTCGGCCCCGCCGCCGATCGACACGATGCGGTTGTCGCGGTAGATCTGCGAGATGGGGTTGTCCCAGGTGTAGCCCATGCCGCCCCAGTACTGCAGGCAGCTGTCGGCCACCTCGCGCAACAGGCGGCCAGCCTTGAGCTTGGCCATCGAGGCCAGGCGGGTGACGTCGGCACCGTGGATGTACTCCTCCACCGCGCGCCAGGTCAGCGCGCGCGTGGCCTCGACCTCGGTGCGCAGCTCGGCCAGGCGGAAGTGGATCACCTGGTTGTGGATCAGCGGCTGGCCAAACGTGTGGCGCTCGCGGCAGTAGGCAATGGTCTTGTCGATCACCGTGTCCATCACCATCAGCGCTTGGGCGGCACAGCACAGGCGCTCTTCCTGGAACTGCACCATCTGCATCATGAAGCCCGCGCCCTCGAAGCCAATGAGGTTGCGGCGTGGCACGCGCACGTTGTCGAAAAAGATCTGCGCCGTGTCCGAGCAGTTCATGCCGATCTTTCGGATCATCTGCCGCTCGATGCCCTTGGCGTCCATCGGCACCACGATCAGCGACTTGTTCTCGTGCACCTTGCCCTCAGAGGTGTTGGCCAGCAGGCAGATCCAGTCGGCCTGCATGCCGTTGGTGATCCACATCTTCGAGCCGTTGATCACGTAGTCATCGCCCTCTTGGCGTGCCCAGGTTTTCACGGCGGCCACGTCCGAGCCACCGCCCGGCTCGCTCACGCCGATGCAGCCCACCATGTCGCCGGCAATGGTGGGGGCCAGGTACTCGTGCTTCAAGGCCTCGGAGCCAAAGCGCGCCAGCGCCGGGGTGCACATGTCGGTCTGCACGCCCACCGCCAGCGGGATGCCGCCCACCGCGCAATGGCCCAGCTGCTCGGCCACCACCATGGCGTAAGAGAAATCGAGCCCCATGCCACCGTAGGCCGGGTCGTACTTGACGCCCAACAGCCCCAGGTCTCCCATCTGTTTGAACAGCTGGTGGGCGGGGAAGATGCCTGCGTCTTCCCAGGCCTGCACCTGCGGGTTGACCTCGTTGAGGATGAAGCGCTTGACGGTGTCGGCCAGCTGCAGGTGCTCGGGGGTGAATTGCATGATCGGGCTTCCCAGGTTGAGGGATGCCCTGCGTTCGATGCATCCCATGTTCATGGGATGGATGATCGGTGTCCTGAAAGCCGGAGGCCACCCCTCACTTGCGCGGCCGGGAGAATACGGAGACCATGGCCCCCTGCCCGGATAATCGCGCATGAGCAATTCCTCTCCCAACGGCCCCGCTTTCGACGGTTTGGCCCTCAGCGCCCCGATGCAGGCGAACCTGCAGCGCCTGGGCTACACCGCCATGACCCCGGTGCAGGCGGCCAGCCTGCCCCTGGCCCTGGCTGGCCACGACCTGATCGTGCAGGCCAAGACCGGCAGCGGCAAAACGGTGGCGTTTTCGCTGCCCTTGCTGGCCCAGATCGACACGCGCCGCTTTGACGTGCAGGCCCTGGTGCTGTGCCCCACGCGCGAGCTGGCCGACCAGGTGGCCACCGAGCTGCGGCGGCTCGCCCGCGCCGAAGACAACGTCAAGATCCTGACGCTGTGCGGCGGCTCGCCGGTGCGGCCTCAGATCGACAGCCTGGCGCACGGCGCGCACATCGTGGTGGGCACGCCGGGCCGCGTGCTCGATCACCTCAGCCGCGACACGCTGAACCTGGACGCCTTGCGCACCCTGGTGCTCGACGAGGCCGATCGCATGCTCGACATGGGCTTTGCCGACGACATGGCCCAGGTGGCCGCGCGTTGCCCCAAGCAGCGCCAGACGCTGATGTTCTCGGCCACCTACCCCGAGGGCGCCGCCAACCTGGCGCGCCGCTTCATGCGCCAGCCGCAAGAGGTGAAGCTGGCCGAGCGCCACTCGGTGGGCCAGATCCAGCAGCGCTTCTACGAGGTCACCGAGACCGAACGCCTGCACGCCGTGGGCCTCTTGCTCGACCACTTCCGCCCGGCCAGCACCCTCGCGTTTTGCAACACCAAGCAGCAGTGCCGCGACCTGGTGGCCGTGCTGGAAGGCCAGGGCCTGGTGGCACTCGCGCTGCACGGTGACCTCGACCAGCGCGACCGCGACCAGGTGCTGGTGCGCTTCGCCAACGGCAGCTGCAGCGTGCTGGTGGCCACCGACGTGGCCGCGCGCGGCCTGGACATCGCCCAACTTGAAGCGGTGATCAACGTCGACGTCTCGCCCGATGTGGACACGCACACGCACCGCGTGGGCCGCACCGGGCGCGCTGGCGAAGCCGGCTGGGCCTTCACGCTCGTCAGCATGGACGAGATGGGCCGCGTGGGCCGCATCGACCATGCCCAAGGCCACGCCAGCGTGTTCCACCCGCTCAGCGAGCTCACGCCCTCGACCGAGCCTCACCCGCTGCAGCCACCGCGCGTGACGCTGCAGATCCTGGGCGGTCGCAAGGAAAAGATCCGCCCCGGCGACGTGCTGGGCGCGCTCACCAAAGACATGGGGCTCAGCGGCGCGCAGATCGGCAAGATCAACGTCAACGACTTCTCCACCTATGTCGCGGTGGACCGCGATGTGGCCGCACGGGCACTCAAGGGCCTGAACACGGGCAAGGTCAAGGGCAAGAGCGTGAAGGCGCGGGCGCTGTGAGCACCACGCCCACCTACCGCGGCCACTGCCTGTGCGGCGGCGTGCGCTTTCGCATCGCAGGGCCGCTGGCGCCCATCCAGGTCTGCCACTGCAGCCAGTGCCGCCAGGCGCAAGGCACGGCCCTGGCCACCAACGTGCCGGTGGCCGATGCCGCCTTCACGCTGGAGGCCGGCGCCGAGCTGCTCAAGGCGTTCGAGGCCACGCCCGGCAAGCGTCGCTGGTTTTGCCAGACCTGTGGCTCGCCCGTCTACAGCGAGCGCGACAGCCTGCCGGGCGTCAAGCGCATCCGCATCGGCCTGATCACCGGTGACATCGACGCGCCCCTTGAAGCGCAGTACTTCGTGGGCTCGAAAGCGAACTGGTGGCCCGGCTTGGCCGATGAGGCGCCGTGCTTCGAGGCCGGGCCCGGGTCGGTGCGGGTAGGCTGAACTCGGCCCATCAGCGGGCACGCATGGCGGCGCGCACGGCACGCCGGCGCCGGCCCCACGCCACGCATACGGCGCCACCGATGCCCATGAGCGCCCCACTGGACGGCTCGGGCACGCTGGACGCCAGCTCATGGCTGAAGACCATGGGGAACCCAGAGACCAAGGTGTAGCCGTCGTAGCCCGCGCCGATGGTGAAGCTGGGATCGAGGCTGGCCGATGCGTGGGCCTCGCAAACGGTCGCCTTGATGCACGAAGTGGTCTGCCCAGCCGACGCGGTGGCAGACACCGCCAGGCGGATGGCGATGTCGACGTTGGTGGGCAGCATCAAGGTCTGGTCAAAACTGAAGGGCACCAGGCCCTCATGGCCTGACCACCCTCGGTCGCCCGTGGCGGTGGTCAGCTTCAGGGGCGACAACAGCGGGCTGAAGCCCTGCACCACCCACAGCTGGAAGGTGAGCTGGGCGCTGTAGCTGCCCAGGGTGCCGTCGTCTGCGCCGCCGCCATCGACCATGCCCAGGGCCTGGATGCGCAGCGGCACGCCAGCTGCCAGCTCCGGCCCCGTCAGCCGAAAGTAATAGCTCACATCGGCCACGGACCCCGCGCCCGTTTGGTAGCCGATGGCCTGCGCCGAGGCCGACACCACGCCATTGTTGCGCAGCGAGGCATCTGCCGTGGCGCTGGCGGCGCCAAACGTGCCGCTGACGCTGGAGGTCACCGGCCCACTGCTGTTCACATCGAAATCACCGTTGGCGGTCGGCTTGCCCACCGTGCTGGCCTGCGTGCTGCCGGACACGCTCAGCACGAAGCCGGGCGAGGGGATCGCCGCGTGCACCGGCGCTGCCATCGCCAGGCCCAAGATCAGGCCCAGG
>Ga0228699_1001415_pt1 | contig 12212 bp, 8 predicted proteins | sample McNCre217_Aug_MG_FD_178016 | JGI IMG/M metagenome (GOLD analysis project Ga0228699, IMG submission 178016) | Freshwater microbial communities from McNutts Creek, Athens, Georgia, United States - 2-17_Aug_MG | ecosystem: Environmental > Aquatic > Freshwater > Creek | place: USA: Georgia...
CTTCATCGCAACGCCCGATGGCAAGGGGCTCATCAACCCGCGTCACCTGCGCTTTCGAGGCGTGTTCGGCTTCGGCGGCCACGCCAGCGCGGCGGAGCTGCTGGCCGGCGAGCCCGACCTCATCGTGGCGCTGGGCACGAGCTTTGGTGAGCTCAACAGCGGCGGGTGGTCCAAGTCGCTGCTGAACAGCCGGCTCGTGCATGTGGACGACAGCGACGAGCGCCTGATGCGCACGCCGACGGCCAAGCTGCATGTGCGAGGCCACATCAAGACGGTCTGCGAGCAGCTGCTCGCGCTGCTCGTGCCGCCTGACGCGGTGACGGGGGCTCAGCTGCTGCCCTTCCAGCATCCGCAGGCGTCGCGCAAGACCCTGGAGTCCATGGTCGATAAGCCCGAGATGCTGAACCAGCACAGCGGCCCCGTGAAACCGCAGCGGCTGCTGGCCACGCTGGGCGACCGCTGCACGCCCAGGACACGCTTCGTTGCCGATGCCGGCAGCAGCGCGGTCTGGGCGGTGCACTACCTCGCCCCGTGCGACCAGCGCGGCGGTCGCGCGCCCGCTGCGGCCGACGCATCGGCCGGTGGCAATCGCCGCCGCCGCGCGGCCTGCTGGTTGCGCGTGACGATGAACTTTGCACCGATGGGCTGGGCCATCGGCTCGGCGGTGGGCATTGCGGCCGCCAACCGCCGCTGCCCGGTGGTGTGCCTGACGGGCGACGGCAGCTACCTGATGAACGGCCAGGAGATCACCGTCGCCGCCGAGCTGGGCCTGACGGTGTTGTACGTGGTGCTCAACGACGGCGCGTTGGGCATGGTCAAGCATGGACAGCGCCTGGCGGGGGCGGAGCCCATCGGCTTTGCGCTGCCCAAGGTGGACTACGCCGCGATGGCCGCCGCCATGGGCATCCCCGGCCACGTCATCCACACACCGCAGGACCTGGACGCACTGGACTTCGCCGCGCTGCAGTCGCGCAGCGGCCCCACGCTGCTGGACGTGCGCATCGACGGTGAGGAGGTGCCGCCGATGAATCTGCGCATGAAGACGCTGGGCTCGGCGCGATGAACCGGTTGCAGACGCGCATCTGGCACGAGGCGCCGGAGCCGGGCGATCCGTTCGCCGTGCGCGTGGCGCGCTGCCACGGCTACGACGTCTTCGGCGACATGCTGGGGCGTTGCCGCTGGGTGGAGCTGTTGTTCCTGCTGCTGCGCGGCGAAGCGCCGTCGCGCGAGCAGGCGGCGCTGCTCGAAGACCTTGCCGTGGCGCTCGCGAACCCGGGGCCACGCGACCCGGCCGTTCATGCGGCGATGGCCAGCGCCACCGGCGGCGCTACAGCGGCGGCCGCGTTGATGGCCGCGCTGGCCGTGGGCGCCGGGCGGCAGGGCGGGGCGCGCGACGTTTTCGAGGCGGTGACAGGCTGGGGGCAGTGCGGCTTCGATCTGCCGGCCTGGCAGGCCTGGGCACGGGCCACAGGCGAGCAGGCGCTGTCCATCTGGCCGGTGGCCGAGCACCCCGCCGGATTCGACGGCCAGGCGGTGCAAACGTCGGGCATCGTGTTGAAGACGCTGGCCGGCCTGTGCGTGCATGTGCCGGCCGAGCGCCTGCGCTGGCTGTCCGCGCACCGCGTTGCGCTCGAAGCGGCTGCCGGCCGGCCTCTGGCCATGACGGGCGTGGCCGCTGCGGCACTGGCTGATCTGGGCTTCGATGCCGAGCAGGGCGAGATGCTGCATCTGCTGCTGCGCCTGCCCGGTGCGGCGGCCCATGCGCTGGAGCAGCGCGCGCTGGGCTACAAGCGCTTCCCGTTCCCGGCCGTTCAGCTCGACGACGACCCGGCCCGCGCGGTGGTGGCGTCATGACGGACGTGCTGCACACGCGTGTGGGCGCCTGCTGGCCGGGCACGCGCGCCGTCTTTCGTGGCCATGACCTGCACGATGATCTGGCCGGCATCGGCTGGATGGAGCTCTACGTGTTCGGCATCACGGGGCGGCGTTTGGCGCCACCGCAGCTGCGCGTGCTGGAGGGCATCTGGACGCTGACCAGCTACCCGGACACCCGGCTGTGGAACAACCGGGTGGCCGCGCTGGCGGCCAACGCGCGCAGTGCCTCGGTGCTGGGGCTGGCGGCCGGCATCGCGGCCACGGAGGCCGGCGTGTTCGGCGGCGGGCCGGGCTTGCAATCGATCGACTTCTTCCTGCGGGCCGGCGTGCTGCACGGCCAGGGTATGTCGGCCGAGGCCATCGTCGAGCGCGAGTTGCAGACGCGCCGCATCCTGGGCTATGGGCGGCCACTGAACTCCACCGACGAGCGCCTGCCGCCGTTGATGCGGCTGGCCGAGCGTGAAGGGCTGAGCCAGGGCTTGCACTACCGGCTGGCGTTCGACGTCGAGCAGGCCATGCTGCGCCGCAAGCCCTTCCTGAAGATGAACTTCGCTGCGCTGACATCGGCGCTGGCCGCCGACATGGGGTTCACGGCCAGGCAGTACCAGCTCTACAACATCCTCAAGACGCTGGCCGGCATGCCGCCCTGCATCCTGGAGGCCGCCGACAAGCCCGAGGGCAGCCTGATGCCCAGCGCTTGTGATGTGGTCATTTATGACGGAGTTGGTCCACGAATTTGGGGAGATCGACTCGGAAATGATGGGGCTGCCCAAGGATAATCGTGATCTCGACGTCACCTCGACAGGTGAGCCATGTCATGTGGTTCCGCAAGTGTTGCTGGTCTGGTCGCAGCCTGCGTGCTTGCATCCGCGTCGGTGCGTGCGCAGTCTGACGAGGAAGAACTGGCTCAGGCCTTCGGGGACCAGCGTTCGGTGAGCATCGCGGCCGGCCGCCGGCAGCCGCTGAGCCAGGCGCCGGCCGTGGCCAGCGTCATCACCGCCGAGATGATCCGCACGATGGGCGCTGTCGACCTCGACGATGTGCTGCAGTCCGTCGCCGGCCTGCACATCGCGCGCTCGGCCAACCAGTATTCGCCGCTGTACGTCTTTCGCGGCATCTTCAGCCAGCTCACACCGCAGGTGCTGCTGCTGCAGAACGGCGTGCCCATGACGACGTCGTTCGCGGGCAACAAGGGCAATGTGTGGGCCGGCTATCCGGTGGAGCACATCGAGCGCATCGAGGTCATCCGCGGGCCGGGTTCGGCGCTCTACGGTGCGGATGCGTTTGCCGGCGTCATCAACATCCTGACCAAGTCTGCGGCCGACACGCCGGGCACGCAGGTGGGCGTGCGCGCCGGCTCGTTCAATACGCGTGATGCGTGGGTGCTGCATGGCGGCAAGCTCGGGGGGCTGGACGTGTCGGCGTATCTGCGTGTGGGAAGCACGGCGGGCGCCGACAGCGTGATTGAAAGAGACGCTGCCCAGCCTGCGGTCACGCGCGCGCCCGGCCCTATCAGCACGAGCCACGACGCCGTGGACGGCAACCTGGAACTGGCCCGCGGTGCCTGGCGCGCCCATGTGGGCTACAAGTTGCGCAGCAATGTGGGCAGCGGTGCCGGCGTGTCTTCCGCGCTGGACCCGGCGGGCCGGGGCCGCAGCGAGCGGCTGCACGCCGATGTGTCCTGGACGGCGCCGCGACTCGCCTCGGGCTGGGGCGGCGGCGTGCAGGCCAGCGTGCTGCGCTACAGCGAAACCACCACCACGCCCTACGCGCTGTTGCCGGCCGGCACCGTGGTGCGTGCCGGCAATGTGTTCACCGACGGCCTGCTGGGCGCGCCTGGCAAGTGGGATCGGCAGTTCCGCCTGTCGGCCTATGCCACTTACGCCGGCTTCAGCGGGCACAGCCTGCGCGTGGGCCTGGGGCATGACGACCTGAATCTCTATCGCACCACCGAATCCAAGAACTTCCTGCCGGACTTCACGCGCATCGGCACGGGCAGCGCGGCCGACCTGACGGACTTCTCGAACACGACGCTGAAGTTCATGCTTCCTCAGCGCCGGCGCGTGGACTACGTCTACGTCCAGGATGAGTGGCGCTTTTTGCCGGACTGGGGGCTGACGGCCGGTGTACGCCGCGACGATTACTCCGATTTCGGCAGCACCACCAACCCGCGGCTCGCGCTGGTGTGGAGCGCGGCCTACAACCTGACGGCCAAGCTGCTTTATGGCGAGGCGTTCCGCGCGCCTTCCTTCAACGAGCAGTACGGGATCAACAATCCCGTGCTCGGCGGCAACCCGGACGTGCGGCCCGAGACCATCCGCACGACCGAGGCTGCATTGGGCTGGATGCCTTCCGAGGGGCTGCAGCTCAATCTGAGCCTCTTTCGCTACCAGATGCGGGACATCATCCGTGGCGTGGCCAACGCTTCCCCGCCCCCCGCGAACGTGAACCAGAACCGGGGCGGACAGGATGGGCGTGGCGCCGAGCTTGAATTTGTCTGGGATGCGGTTCACGGGCTGCGGCTGTCAGGCAACCTTGCGTTGCAGCGCTCGCTGGACGACCGGACGCAGACCGACGCTGGTTACGCGCCTCACCGTCAGGTCTATCTGCAGGCGGACTGGGCCATGGCGCGTGGTGTCACCGTCAGTGCCCAGCTCAACGATGTTGCGGGCCGCCTGCGTTCGGTCGTCGATTCGCGGCCGCCGATCAAGGACTACACCACGCTCGACCTGTCAGCCCGCACGCGGCTGGCGAACACCGACCTGGAACTGGCGCTGATGCTGCGCAACGTCTTTGGTGCCGACGCCCGCGAGCCCAGCCTTGCGCGGGGCGGCATCGTCAACGACCTCCCGGTCGCGCCCCGTGCCGCCTTCGTGCAGTTGCAGTATCGGCACTGATCAGCCACCGCCCGAAATGACGTTTAGCTTTGCATAATCCGACTCATCCGTCTTGGCCCTGCTTCGCAGGCGTATCGGCTTGATCGCTACTGGCAGATCATCCTCCGCAGCCCGCCGCGACCTGATGAGCCAGGTGGTGGGCTGCGTCGTGGCATTGACCTTCGGGCGCGTGGTGGCCCAGCCTGCGCATCTGCTTGCCGTGGTCTATCCCGAACTGGCAGATCCGTTCCGGCAGGTCTTTGCCGCGATCCTCGATGGGATCGAGGACCGCCAGGGCGGGCCCGTCCCCCGATTCGTCGTCCCCGGCAATGTCAGCCCGGCGCAGATCGCCGACGACATCCGCAGACGCGAGCCCCAGGTGCTCATCGGGCTGGGGCGCAGCGGCATGCGCGTGGCCAGCGCCATGGCCGGCGAGATGGCGGTGCTGGTGGGGTGCGTTGTCTCGGTGCAGGAGGCCGAAGCCCGCGCCTTTCCGGTCCACACGCTGGCGCCCGATCCGGCGCTGATGCTTGGTCGGCTGCGGCGCCTGCGGCCGGCCGTGCGGCGTGTGCACCTCGTCTACGACCCGCAGGTGAACAGCTGGCTCGTGCGGCTGGCCCGAGAGGCCGCCCGGGCCGAGGGCATGGAACTGCTGGCGCAGGAGGCGAGCGACACGGTCGACGCATTGCGCACCTACACCCAGGTGATGGCAGGTGCCGACGCAGCCCGTGACGCCCTGTGGTTGCCCCACGACCCCACCACGGTCGACGAGAACGCCGTGCTCTCTCTGGTGCTCCGCGAAGGCTGGAACCGCAACATCGCCGTGTTCTCCAGCCACCTGGCCCATGTCAAGCGGGGGGCGTTGTTCGCGCTCTACCCGGACAACCGCGAGCTCGGGCGCTCGCTGGCGTTCGCGGCCCAGCGCCTGGTCGGGTCACCACGCGCGGCGGCGGTTGGCGTGCAGCCCCTGCGCCAGGCGCTGGCGGCCATCAACGTCCGCACGGCAGCGCACCTCGGGGTGGATGTCGCTGCGGTGCAGCCCAGCTTTGATCTGGTCTATCCGGCCACGTGAGATGTCGCGCCAGTCGCTCGACAACCCGGTCACGGTCAGCCTGCTGCCCGAGGAACTGGAGCCTGCGCCGCCGGTCGCGCTGCCGCGGTCCTGGCCACTGAGGTTGCTTGCCCGCTGGTTGCGGGACGCGTCGTTCCGCAGCCACCTCAGTCTCGTGGTGGCGCTGGGAACGCTGCTGCTGGCCGTGTTGATGGCGGCCGTCAACGCCTGGCAGGGTGGGCGGCAGGTGCGGGCCATGCTGCTGGACCAGGGCGGGCGCGTGGCGGCCAATCTGGCCTCCAACAGTTCACTGGCCCTCATCTACGCGTCGGCCGGCAATGCCGAAGAGGCCGTTCGCGCCGCGCTCGCCTTTCCCGATGTCATCGGCATCGAAATTCGCGATGCGACCGGGCAGTTGCTGCTGGGGCTCGGCACGGTGCGGGATGCCCATCCTTTTGTGGCGCCCCCGCCTGCGGCTGACAGCCAACCTTGGCTGGACGAAGAGACGCAGGAGAGCTGGTCTTTCGCGGCGCCGGTCTGGACCCGGCCCGAGGCTTCGCCCTTCGACGTGACGCTGCGGCCCGCTCAATTGCTCGGCCATGTGCGCGTCACGCAAAGCAAGGCGACCCTGAAGCGCACGCAGGCCTCGCTGTTCATCGCCAACTTCAGCACGGCCTTGTTGATGGCCGGCCTGTTCCTCGTGGTCGTGCGTTTCCTGGCATTGCGCCTGACGCGACCGCTCTCGGCACTGGCTGGGGCGATGAAGAAGGTCGAGCGAGGCGACAGCAGCGCACGCGCGCCGGTGGATGGGCCTCGCGACATCGCCGGCATGGGGCACACCTTCAACCGCATGATCGCCGCGCTGCAGGAACGGGAGGCCGAGCTCGCGGCGCACCGCGACCACCTGGAGGAACTGGTGCGCGCGCGCACGCTGGAACTCAGCGAGGCGAAGGAGCGCGCGGAGGTGGCCAGCCGCGCCAAGAGCCAGTTCCTCGCGCGCATGAGCCATGAGCTGCGCACGCCACTGAACGCCGTCCTCGGCTACGCGCAGATCCTCAAGCTGGACAGCACCCTCACGCCCAAGCAGCGCGCCGGGCTGGACATCATCCATGGCAGCGGCCAGCACCTGCTCACGCTGATCGTCGACATCCTGGACCTTTCCGCCATCGAGGCGGGTAAGGCGGAGCTGCGGTTGGTGCCCGTGGACCTGCCCGTGCGTCTGAACGCCGTGGCCGACATCGTGCGCGTGATGGCCGTGGCCAAGCAGATCAGCCTGGAACTGCAACTGGACCCCGCGCTGCCGGCTCGCGTGCTGGCCGACGACAAGCGGCTGAGCCAGATCCTGTTGAACCTGCTGGGCAACGCGGTGAAGTTCACGCACGTGGGTGGCGTGACGCTGCGCGCCAGCCTGCTGACCCCGTCCGGCGGGCTGGTCGGGCATGCGCTGTTGCGCTTTGAGGTGCTGGACACCGGCGTCGGCATCGACGAGACCCAGGTCGAGCGACTGTTCGAGCCCTTCGAGCAGGCCGGCACCGCCGAGCAGCGGGTGGGCGGCACGGGTCTCGGGCTGACCATCAGCCGGCAGCTCGTGCGGCTGATGGGCGGCGAGATCCGGCTGGAAAGCCGGCTGGGCGAGGGCAGCCGCTTCTGGTTCGACGTCAGCCTGCTGCTGGCTTGAATGCCGGTGGCGGCAGGCGCGTGCGCCGCTTTGGCGTCATGCCAGTGCTGTCATGCGTTCGACCAGCACGCATCGCACCCATTTTCGGGTGGTGATTTGTGCGGTCTGGTTGCGCAGAAATTCTTCGGCCTCGGAGTTGGCGCCCTCGAACTCGAAGCCGCACAGCTGCACGATCTTGCTGAGTGGTCGGCTCCATACGCGGCGCACCGAGGCGCTGAAGAGTGGCACCCCGGCGTCCTCGCCCAGCAGCAGGCTCAGCTCGTAGTGGTCGGCGTCCAGTACCGGATCGGCCGCAGCCAGCAGTTGCAGCCCATCTTCACTGAGGTTGACGACCACGCCTGCGCGCGCCTCGGTCAGGCCATCGGGCTTGATGACCCAGACCGGAAGTTGTTCGTGTTCCGCTGGTACCAGAAAAAACTCCACGCGCGGGGAGCGTCGTTGGTCAGTTAGGGACATGATGTACTCCTTTCAGGTTTCACGCGGATGTGCAAACACCACGGAGTGGGCCTGCGGGACATGACTTTGTAGTGAACGGGATGGTTAGGATTCCGCCCCTGGGGGATAGGGACGAAAGTTCATGAGTTCATGACGCGTTTTACAGGCTTTTGGGATCGATGGCGAAGGACATTTGAACTCTACGATGACAGCGATGTCGAGTCCTCCCGGATCCGCGCCGAGCACTTGCGGCAACTGGTGCGTCAGACGCCGCTGATGATGAGTTCCAACCTGATCGGCGGGGTGCTGATCTGGTTGTCTGCGGCTGATGTTGCCGGGGCATGGGGCTTGTTGTGGCTGCTGGCCTTGTTGTCGCTGGCGGGTGCCAGTCTGTTCCGCTCGTGGAACAGTCGTGGCCGCCAACTGACGGCCGTGTCGACCCGCAGCTTTCGTCTGGTCACCTGGCATGCGGCGTCGCTGGGCCTGTGCTGGGGGCTGGCAGCCGCCTTCTGGTTCCCGGTGGCGCCGCCCATGGGGCAGTTGCTCATCACGGCGCTGGTGGCGGGGTTTCTTGCCGCCGGCGCGTTTGCGCTGGCCATGTTGCCGTGGGCCAGCCTGGCCCACACCTGGCTCATCGCGGCCGGGGCGCTGGTGGCGCTTTGGCGGGCCGGCGAGGGGCCGTTCCTGCCGTTGCTGCTGATCAGCAATGCGGTCGTGATTTCGCTGGCGGCCATGGCGCTGTCACGCCAATCCACGGCGCTGCGGCGTGGGCTGCAGCAGCAGGCCCAGCAGCAGCAGGTCGCGGCCTTGCTGCTGAGGGATTTCGAGGAGAACTCCAGCGATGCGCTGTGGGAGACCGATGCCCAGGGCGCGTTGGTGTACCGCTCGCCGCGGCTGGCGGCCTTGTTGGGGGTGGCGGAGGACGGTCTGGGCGGCGTGCGGTTGCCGCGCTGGTTCGCAGCGCGCGCCCAGCAGTCGGGGGCGTTGCTGGCCGCCTGGGCGCTTGGGCAGCCTTTTCAGGACCTCAAGCTGCAGTTGGGCCGTGGTGACGCGGCACGTTGGTGGTCGCTGAGCGCCAAGCCCATCCTGGCCGGCGACGTGCCGACCGGCGGGTGGCGAGGCGTCATTGCCGACATCACCGAGGCGCAGCGCTTCGAGAACCAGTTGCGCATGCAGGCCGAGCAGGATGGTCTGACGGGGCTGGCCAACCGCCGTGCGCTGATGAACGCGGCGCAGGCGGCGATGGCGTTGGGCCGGCCGGGCTGGCTGCTGTCCATCGACCTCGACCACTTCAAGGCCATCAACGACGGGTCGGGGCATTCCACGGGTGACGAGGTGCTGCGCGTCATCGCCGGGCGGCTGCTGGGTCTGGTGGAGGAGGGCGACATCGTGGGCCGTCTCGGCGGGGACGAGTTCGCCATGCTGCGCGTCGGCGAATCCCCGGTGCGCGCGCCGCAGGCCATGGCCGCCCTCATCATCGACAAGATCAACCAGCCCATCGAGCTGGGCGCCAAGCGCCTGCATGTCGGCGCCAGCGTGGGCCTGGCCCGGCTGGATGCCAGCGTCGCCAATGTCGAGGACCTGATGGTCAACGCCGACCTGGCGCTGTATGACGCCAAGCGCTCGGGGCGCGGGCGCTGCGTGGTCTATGCCAGCCCGCTGGGCGAGGCGAGCCGGCGCATGCACACCGTCGAGCAGGCGCTGCGCGAGGGGCTGGAGCAGCACCAGTTCGAGCTGCATTTCCAGCCCAAGGTCGACGCCGAGAGCCTGCAGGCCATGGGGGTGGAGGCGCTGATGCGCTGGGAGCACCCGGTGCTGGGGTCGGTGTCGCCGGGCGAGTTCATCCCGGCAGCGGAGCGCTGCGGTCTCATCCGCGAGCTGGGTGCGCTGGCGCTGCAGCAAGCCTGTTTCGCCGCGCGTGAGCTGCCCGGGTTGAGCGTGGCGGTGAACGTGTCGCCACTGCAGCTGATGGAGCCGGGTTTCGTCGAAAGCGTGGAGCGTGTCCTCGTGAGCACCGGCATCGGGCCGTCGCTGCTGCATCTGGAGGTCACGGAGTCGCTGATGCTGGAGGACGCGCAGGCCGCGCTGCGCCGCCTGCATGCCTTGCGCGAACTGGGCGTGCAGGTGGCACTGGACGATTTCGGCACCGGCTTCTCGTCGCTGTCCTACCTGCGCGCCTTCCCCTTCCACACCTTGAAGATCGATCGCTCGTTCGTGCGGTCGCTCACCGAGCATGCCGACGCGAGGGCCATCGTGAACACCATCGTGCGCATGGCCGGTGTGCTGGGCATGCGCACCGTTGCGGAGGGCATCGAGACGGAGCGCGAGCTGGCCGTCGTGCGGGCCATCCGCTGCGACGAAGTACAGGGCTACCTGGTGGCGCGCCCCATGCCGCTGGCCCGTCTGCAGGACTGGCTGGCGGGCCGGCCACTGACCGGCCCGATCGACGACGTGGACTCGCGCATCACGCCGTGGCGCCTGTCGCAGTTCTCGCCGCCCACCACGGTGTTCGGCGTCGACTTCTGAGGGGGCGGGCCCACTCGGAAGCGGCGCGGGTCAGACGGCCAGCAGGTCCACTTCGAACAGCAGCGTCGCGTTCGGCGGGATCACGCCGCCGGCACCGTGCGCGCCATAGCCCAGCGCCGGGGGCAGCACCAGCATGCGCGTGCCGCCCACCTTCATGCCCTGCACGCCCTCGTCCCAGCCCTGGATGACTTCGCCGCCGCCCAGGCGGAACTTGAACGGCTGGCCGCGGTCCTTGCTGGAGTCGAACTTCTTGCCACGCAGGCCGTCCTTGTAGAGCCAGCCGGTGTAGTGCACCGACACGCGCTGGCCCTTGGCGGCCTCGGCGCCGTCGCCGCTGACGCGGTCTTCGAACTGCAGGCCGCTGGCGGTGGTTTGCAGGTTCAGCTCGACGGGCTCCGGGCCGCCGGCCAGGCCCAGCAGCTCGACCTCGAAGCACAGCGTCGCGTTCGGCGGGATGACGCCGCCGGCGCCGCGTGCGCCGTAGCCCAGGCCGGCGGGAATGATCAGCGTGCGCTTGCCGCCGATCTTCATGCCCTGCACGCCTTCGTCCCAGCCGCGGATGACCATGCCGGCGCCGAGCTCGAACTCGAACGGGTCACGCCGATCCAGGCTGGAGTCGAACTTGGTGGTCTTGGCGCCGTCGACCCACAGCCAGCCGGTGTAGTGGACGGTGACGTCGTGGCCGGCCGCTGCCTGCTTGCCGTCGCCTTCGACGGTGTCTTCGTACTGCAGGCCGCTGGGGGTGGTGTTCATGAGGGTCCTTCCAATGAAAAGCTGATCATCGATTGTCGCCGTGACAGCCGCGCCGATGCCGGGGTGGGCCTGTCCAGGCGCGCTCGCCGCGTCATGGCCGGACAGCCGGCCGGCGACGTGGATGAGCGGCCGGGCATCGACGCCGTCGCCTCTGGCGACAATGCGGGCCATGATCCTGCGCGAGCGACCTTCGGCCCTGCAACTGTTCTTCGTGCTGCGGGGCTCCATCCTGGCCCGTATCCGGGGCGTGCTGCTGGCCAACATCGTGCTGGCCGTGCTCGTGACCGTGGCGCACCGCACGCTGGCCAGCCACAACGCGGTGCTCGTCTCGACGATCCCGTTCACGCTGATGGGCCTGCCGCTGGCCATCTTCCTGGGGTTTCGCAACAGCGCCTGCTATGACCGGTTCTGGGAGGGGCGCAAGCTCTGGGGCGAGTTGCTGCTGCGCTGCCGCAACCTGTCGCGCCAGGTGCTGCACCTGATCGAGCTGCCCGCGCCGGTGGCCGACCCGCGCGACCTGGGCGATGTGCGCGTGCGCATGCTGCTGCGCGCGCAGGCATTCTGCGTGAGCCTCAAGCAGCAGTTGCGCGACGAGCCAGCCGCCCCCGGCGCCCTGGCAGGGCTGCTGAGGGCTGAGGAAGCGAGCGCGCTGGCGGGTGTGCGCAACCGCTCGGCCGCGCTGATGCTGAACATGGGCGCCGACCTCGCGCAGTGCCGCCGCGACGGCCTGCTGGACAGCGTCAGCACCGTGCACATCGACGAGACCTTGAACGCGCTGACCGCCGCGGCTGCCGGCTGCGAGCGCATCCGCAGCACGCCGCTGCCGTTTTCGTATGCGCTGCTGCTGCACCGCACGGCCTACCTGTACTGCTTCCTGCTGCCGTTCGGCATCGTCGACGCCGTGGGCTGGATGACGCCGCTGGTGGTGGCCATCGTGGCCTACACCTTCTTCGGCCTGGACACACTGGGCGACGAGATCGAGGAGCCCTTCGGCATCCAGGCCAACGACCTGCCATTG
>Ga0228699_1001416_pt1 | contig 12211 bp, 7 predicted proteins | sample McNCre217_Aug_MG_FD_178016 | JGI IMG/M metagenome (GOLD analysis project Ga0228699, IMG submission 178016) | Freshwater microbial communities from McNutts Creek, Athens, Georgia, United States - 2-17_Aug_MG | ecosystem: Environmental > Aquatic > Freshwater > Creek | place: USA: Georgia...
GCTTTTTAGGCGCTCGTGATATTCGGCTAGCGAATATTTACCGCCCCACCATTTGTCCATTTCGTTATCGGCTGCCTCCACTGCAAGTGTGGGCGCCGTGATTTGTGTGTAGAGCCCCAGCGCTTCATCGACTTGGTACAAATTGGCGTTGACAACTTTGTGTGCCGCGTCACCCAAAATTTCCCATTTACCGTTTGCGTTTTCTGCTGCCCAATGTCTTGCCAACCACTGCGCCTTGTCCTCGGGCAGACGTTGATTGGTTTTCATTAAACGCCTTGCTACGCCGTTTGCGCTCTCGTATGCCATGAGATTGAGCTCACCTTTGTTCATTTTTTTGAGCTCATTCATCCACTGCGCATAGCGTTTACTTGCGCTCTCAGGTTTGGTTCTAGGCATACCAAAACCCTCTAAATTGATGAGCCGATGAATGCGCTCAGGTTTGATGCCGGCGTACAGCATGACGACGTTGCCGCCCAAGCTGTGACCTAGCAAATCGACTTGCTTGCAGTCGTCTGTCTCTAGCCAATCAAGTAAAAAATCGAGATCGGCTAAATAGTCCGGAATCCAATAGTTGTCGGTGTTAGGCACCACGGTCTTGCCATAGCCGCGCCAATCGGGAGCGACGATGTAGCGATCCTGCTGCAACGCGTCCACCACAAACTGGAACGATGCAGACACGTCCATCCAGCCGTGTACCATGACGAGCGGTAATTGTCCTGCCTTGCGAGTCCCCCATGTGCGCACGTGGTACTGTAGGTTGCGAATAGGGACGAATTGACTTGTAGAATTTTTGAGAACTTGATACATACCCGTCATCATAATGAAACCACAAATTGATAACTACGCGGCTTTGCATAGCGGCTTTCGATGGCAAGTGCCTAAGCATTTCAATATCGCCGATGTTTGCTCGCGTCGATGGGCAGCGCAAAGTGGTGCGAATAAGCGAATTGCCGTGATCGAGCACGGCGGCGAAAAATTTAGCTATGCCCAGTTGCAGCGCGTAGCCAATCAATTGACCCATAGCCTTGTGGCCAAAGGCGTGCGGCGCGGTGACCGTGTGGCGATTTTGCTATCGCAAGGCTTTGCTTGCGCCGTAGCCTACATGGCGTGCTTTCAGATGGGGGCGGTAGCGATGCCGCTGTCCAAATTGTTTGGCGAAGATGCGGTGAGCTTTCGCATGAAGGACAGCGGAGCCGCGGCTGTGATTGACCATGTGGACTTTGGAGCAATTGCGGCTTTTTCTTCAGAGTTTGTTTGTGTGAAAACATTAGCAGATGACGCAGCCCTTTTGATTTACACCAGTGGCACGACGGGCGACCCCAAGGGCGCACTCATTCCGCATCGCGCCATGATTGGCAATTTGACGGGCTTTGTGTGCAGTCAAAATTGGTTTGGATTTGATCCGACGGACGCTACTAAAGAATCAGAAGCTATCTTTTGGTCACCAGCTGATTGGGCTTGGACGGGTGGTCTCATGGATGCGCTTTTGCCTTCGTTTTATTTTGGGCGCCCCATCGTGGCGTACAGCGGACGCTTTAGTCCCGAGACGGCATTTGAGATTCTGCAAGAGCACAAAGTCACGCATACCTTCCTTTTTCCGACGGCACTCAAAGCCATGATGAAGGCTGTCGCTAGCCCTAGAGACCAATACCAGCTTGGCCTGCAGGCCATCATGAGCGCGGGCGAAGCGGTAGGTGATGCCGTGTTTGCGTATTGTCAAAACGAGCTGGGCGTGACCGTGAATGAGATGTTTGGACAAACCGAAATCAATTACGTGGTGGGTAATTGCGCTCGGCTTTGGCCTGCACGTGCGGGCAGTATGGGTAGAGCCTATCCAGGGCACAGAATCGCGGTAATTGATGACGCGGGTAAGCCTTGCGCTGTGGGCGTTGCAGGCGATGTGGCTGTGCATTGTCAGGATGTACATGGCAAACCTGATCCGATTTTCTTTCTCGGCTATTGGAACAATTCCGCTGCAACTGCCAAAAAATATACGGGAAAAAACAACACGGGCTGGTGCCGCACGGGCGATATGGCGAGCATGGATGCCGATGGCTATCTTTGGTACCAAGGCCGCAGCGACGATATGTTTAAAGCAGCGGGCTACCGCATTGGTCCTTCTGAAGTCGAGAACTGTTTGGTCAAGCATCCAGCGGTTGTCAACGCCGCCGTCGTGCCAAAGCCAGATGCTGAGCGCGGTGCATTGGTCAAGGCTTACGTGGTGTTGGCGACAGGGTTTAAGCCAAGCGATGCGCTGACCGCCGAGTTGCAATTGCACGTGCGCGGCAAGCTGGCACCGTACGAATATCCCAAAGAGATTGAATTTATTGAGGTGCTACCCATGACCACGACAGGCAAGGTGCAGCGGCGCGTGCTGAGGTTACAAGAAGAGGCGCGAGCCGCAAAGAAATAGAGACAATCAACGCCATGAAAAATATACAACTTGGACAATCCGATCTTCACGTCAAACCCATTTGCCTTGGCACCATGACTTTTGGTGCGCAGGTGGATGAAGCGACTTCGCACAACATCTTGGCTCGCTCGTTAGACGCAGGCATTGACTTTATGGACACAGCGGAAATGTACGCCGTGCCGCCGCGCGCAGAGACGTACAACAAAACAGAAACCTTTATTGGCAACTACTTTGCCAAAAACAAAGGTGCGCGAGAAAAATGGACGATCGCTACAAAAGTAGCAGGGCCTTCGCGCGGGATGGATTGGATTAGGGGCGGCGCGATCAATAACAACGGTCAGACCATCATTGATGCGTGCGATGCCTCGCTCAAGCGTTTAAATGTGGACGTGATTGACCTGTATCAGCTGCATTGGCCCAATCGTCATGTGCCGCAGTTTGGCATGGCGTACTACAACCCCAAGATGGAAAACCACGAGTCAAGCGGCATCCACGAGCAGTTAGAAGCCTTTGGTAAGTTGGTTAAGGCTGGCAAGATCCGCGCGATTGGCCTCTCTAATGAAACGCCTTACGGTGTCCACGAGTTTGTGCGGCTGGCGGAGCAACACGGCTTGCCGCGTATTGCCTCGGTACAAAACGCGTATTGCTTGGTGAACCGCACGGTAGAGGAGAACGCACTGGACGAAACTATGCACCGCTTGAATGTGGGCTTGCTGGCTTACTCGCCGCTGGCGTTTGGCTTGCTCACGGGCAAGTACGACCAAATGGGCGTTGATCCTGCACTTGGAGCGGTTGAATCGACGGGGCGTTTGAGCCTGTTTGCCTCGATGCGCGCGCAGCGCTGGGGTCGTCCAGAGGCGCTGCACGCTGCCAAGCGTTATAACCAATTGGCACGCGATAATGGCATGACGCCTGTGCAACTGGCGCTCGCATTTTGCTATCAAAAATGGCAGGTTGCCAGCACCATCATTGGCGTGACATCCGTTGCGCAGTTTGACGAGTGTTTGAAAGCATGGGAGACGCCGCCTTTATCCAAAGAGCTTTTAAAAGCTATAGATCAGATTCGATGGGAAGAGCGCGACCCTGCACTTTAAATCCCTTGCAGCGCTAATTCCCTTGCCAAGTAGGGGTAACTACGCATCTTAGATCGCCACTTGCCAATTAGAGTACAAGCTTTATTTAATAATGAACGGAGACTCTTATGAGTGGAATTCTGGATAAGGAACGCATCATTGCGGGACCTGGATTTAATCGTTGGCTCGTGCCGCCAGCAGCGCTGGCGATTCACCTGTGCATTGGTATGGCGTATGGTTTTTCAGTTTTTTGGTTGCCGCTGTCAAAAGCGTTAGGCGCCAAAGAGTGCGGTGCTGATGTAGGCTTCTTTGCGCAGCTGTTTACGACATCGTGCGATTGGCAAATCTCCACCTTGGGCTGGATGTACACCTTATTCTTTGTGCTCCTAGGTATCTCAGCTGCCACTTGGGGTGGTTGGCTAGAGCGCGCGGGTCCTCGCAAAGCAGGCGTCGTGTCGGCGGTGTGCTGGTGCGGCGGTATGTTGATTTCCGCGCTTGGCATCCATCTACATCAATTTTGGATGATGATTTTGGGCTCTGGCGTGATTGGCGGCATCGGTCTTGGCCTTGGCTATATTTCGCCTGTGTCCACGCTGATTAAGTGGTTCCCAGATCGCCGCGGTATGGCAACAGGCATGGCCATCATGGGCTTTGGCGGTGGCGCGATGATTGGCTCTCCCATGGCTGCTGACTTGATGAAATACTTTGCGACACCAACCGATGTAGGCGTCATGCAAACCTTTGTCGTGATGGCGCTGATTTACTTCGTCTTCATGATGGCGGGAGCTTTTGGTTACCGTGTTCCCGAGACGGGCTGGAAGCCAGCAGGCTGGACACCTCCCGTGGCGCAGACCACTAACGCCATGATGACGCAAAAACACGTTCACGTTAAAAAGGTGTGGGGCATTCCCCAGTTCTGGCTCATTTGGATGGTGCTGTGCATGAACGTCTCTGCTGGCATTGGTGTGATCGGTATGGCCTCGCCCATGCTGCAAGAGGTGTTTGGTGGCAAACTGATTGGGGTGGACCAGAAGTTCTCCGAGCTCAAAAAGACGCAAGACGTGGTGGCTGAGGCGAAAAAAGCAAACGTGGCGGTAACGCCTGAGCAAACGGAAGCAGCCGCAATTGGCAAGAAGCAGCTCACGGCGATTGCCGTTGTCGCTGCTGGTTTTACAGCGCTTTTGAGTCTATTCAACATTGGTGGACGCTTTTTCTGGGCGAGCTTGTCCGATAAGCTGGGGCGCAAGGTGACGTACGTGGTGTTTTTTGTGTTGGGCGGTCTCATGTACTTCAGCATTCCAAGCAGCGCAGGCGCGGGTAGCGTGATGCTCTTTGTAGGCGCTTGTTGCGTGATTCTCTCGATGTACGGCGGTGGTTTTGCAACCGTGCCAGCTTACCTTGCCGATCTGTTTGGCACGCAAATGGTGGGCGCGATTCATGGCCGCTTACTGACCGCTTGGGCAACTGCGGGCATCTTGGGACCTGTGGTGGTGAACTATATGCGCGAGTATCAACTCAGTCTTGGCATCCCGCGTGAGCAGGTTTACAACCAAACCATGTATATTTTGGTGGGCATGCTGGTCGTCGGGTTAATTTGTAACTTAATGGTCAAACCAATTGCTGATAAATGGTTTATGACGGATGCAGAGTTGGCGGAAGAGAAAAAGTTGGCGCACGAGAAGATGGCTGCATCTGAAGTCGGCGCAGCAACTTCGACCAATGACAGCGTGCCAACAGCAGTGGTCGTTCTTGCTTGGCTTGCCGTGGGATTGCCTTTGGCTTGGGGGGTGTATCGAACACTCTTGAGCGTGGCAAAATTCTTCGCCTAATTTGACCTAATTGACATAAGTCAACCACAGAGGGGTAGTGCTGATTCACAATTAGCATTACCCCTTTTTCTCCTTTGTATCCCCTAGGAATCGTATGTCCAGCACAGTTTTAGCCACTCCCGACGCGATGCGCGCCAAAATGCGCCGTCTCGCTAAGCTCAAAGGTCGTCAAAGCGACACGGACTCGCTCGCTGCCGTCCGCGCATTGATTGGCGAGCGCCCCGTCACGGGCTATCCACGCGATTTGTTGATTGAGTACTTGCACAAGCTGCAAGATGCCTACCGCGGCTTGTTTGAGGGGCACTTGGTAGCACTGGCCAAAGAGATGAATATCCCAATGGCCGAGGTGTACGAAGTGGCAACCTTCTATCACCACTTTGAGGTGTTACGCGAAGGCGATACGGCTGCTGGTATCACGGTTCGTGTGTGCGACAGTTTGTCGTGCGAATTGGCGGGCGCAAAAGATTTAATGGCGCGTTTGCCAGCTATTTTGGGCAGCGAAGACGTCAAAGTGATTGCCGCCCCATGCCTTGGTCGCTGCGAGCAAGCGCCCGTGGTGGCGGTGCATCAAAACCCGATTGCCAATGCAACCACTGACAAAGTCGTTGCTGCTGTGAAGGCTGGCAAAACCACGCACGCCCAGTCGGATCAAGATTTGACCTACATCGACTACGCTGCTTACCAAGCCGCAGGCGGCTACAAGCTACTTGCGAATTTGGACAGCGAAGCCACGATCAAGATCATGGAAGACTCGGGTTTGCGCGGCCTTGGCGGTGCGGGCTTTCCGTCGGGTCGCAAATGGCGCATCGTTAAAGGCCAAGCGGGCGAAAAGTTGATGGCCGTGAACATCGACGAAGGCGAGCCAGGCACGTTTAAAGACCGCACTTACTTAGAGCGCGATCCGCATCGCTTCTTGGAGGGAATGCTCATTGCCGCGCAAGTCGTTGGCATTCAAACCTGCTACATCTACCTGCGTGACGAGTACCACGGCTGCCGTGAAATTTTGGAGCGTGAAGTAGCAAGCCTGCAGGCCAATCCCCCATGGGCTTTGCAAGGGGCTATGCCCGCAATCCATATCAGGCGCGGTGCGGGAGCCTATATCTGCGGAGAAGAGTCCGCCATGATTGAAAGCATCGAGGGCAAGCGCGGCGAGCCACGCATGCGTCCACCATTTATTGCTGAGGTGGGGCTGTTTGGTAAACCAACGCTAGAGCACAACTTCGAGACGCTCTACTGGGTGCGCGAGATTTTGGAAAAAGGCGCTGGCTGGTTCACGAGCCACGGCGTCAATGGCCGTAAGGGTGTGCGTAGTTTTAGCGTCTCTGGACGCGTGAAGAATCCTGGCGTGAAACTCGCGCCAGCGGGCATTACCTTGACCGAACTGGTCGATCAATTTTGCGGCGGCATGCTGGATGGGCACACGCTCTACGCTTACTTGCCAGGCGGCGCATCAGGCGGCATCCTGCCAGCATCGCTGGCCAACATTCCGCTCGACTTCGACACCCTGCAACCCTATGGCTGCTTTATTGGATCAGCGGCCGTGATGGTGATGAGTCAGCATGACAAAGCACGCGATGCAGCTCTGAACGTGATGAAGTTCTTTGAGCACGAAAGCTGCGGTCAATGCACGCCGTGCCGCGTGGGCACAGCCAAAGCAGCGACGCTCATGGAAGCCAAAACGTGGGATAGCGAGACCTTAGAAGACTTGGCGCAAGTCATGGGCGACGCGTCGATTTGCGGATTGGGGCAAGCTGCCCCCAATCCGATTCGCTCCATTCAAAAACATTTTGCTCACGAGATTGCTTAATCATGACAGAACAACTCATTCACTTTACGCTAGACGGCAAAGACATCGCTGCCAAAAACGGCGAATCCATTTTGAACGCTGTCAAGCGCCACGGCGTCGATATTCCGCATCTTTGCTACAAAGATGGCTACCGCGCCGATGGCAATTGCCGCGCATGCGTGGTTGAAATCAAGGGCGAGCGTGTGCTCGCGCCGAGTTGCTGCCGTAATGCCACAGCGGGTATGGAAGTGCAAGCCGAATCGCCACGTGCCGTGAAGAGCCAAAAAATGGTGCTGGAGATGCTGCTCTCCGACATGCCAGACCAAGGTTACAAGTGGAATGACGGCGCGGCGGACGAGCTGCCAAAAGATATCAAAGCCATTGGTCAGCACGGCGAACTCTCGGTGTGGGCTGACGAAATGGACGTTGTGGTGCGCCCTGAGCTACGCGCTATTGGCCGCATGACGGGCAAAGATGCCGCTTCGCACGCGAGCACGTGGAGTGATGCTAGTCATCCTGCGATGCTCGTCAACCTAGACGCTTGCATCCAATGCACCCGCTGCGTCCGCGCTTGCCGCGAAGAGCAAGTCAATGATGTGATTGGCTACGCCATGCGCGGCTCGCATAGCAAGATCATGTTTGACCTTGACGACCCGATGCAAGAGTCCACCTGCGTGGCTTGCGGCGAATGTGTGCAGGCGTGTCCTACAGGTGCGCTCATGCCCAAGACCTTGGTTGGCTCGCAAAAAGTTGATCGCGAAGTCGATTCCGTCTGCCCTTTTTGCGGCGTGGGTTGCCAGATCACGTACAAAGTCAAAGACGAAAAAATCGTCGCTGTGGACGGACGTGATGGCCCCGCGAACCATGACCGTTTGTGTGTCAAAGGACGCTTTGGTTTTGACTATGTCGATCATGCAGGCCGCCTGACCAAACCACTCATCCGCAAAGCGGGCGTGGTCAAAGATCCGTCTATCTTGGATAAACAAGATAAAGAAATATCAGATATTTTCCGCGAAGCTACATGGGAAGAAGCGCTTGACTTTGCAGCGGGTGGACTACTTCAACTTAAAAAACAATATGGCCCGAAAGCCTTATCTGGCTTTGGTTCTGCCAAAGGCAGTAACGAAGAGGCGTACCTGTTTCAAAAGCTCGTGCGTACGGGTTTTGGCTCTAACAACGTCGATCACTGCACACGGCTTTGCCATGCGTCTAGCGTAGCTGCGCTCTTAGAGGGCGTCGGCTCGGGCGCTGTGTCCAATCAAGTCAACGACGTGAGTAACTCTGAGCTGGTGATGGTCATCGGATCGAACCCCACGTCTAATCACCCTGTTGCAGCCACATGGATGAAAAACGCTGCCAAAAAGGGCACAAAGATTGTGCTGTGCGATCCGCGTATCACCGACATTGGTAAGCACGCTTGGCGCACCATGCAGTTCAAGGCTGACAGCGATGTCGCGATGCTGAATGCCATGATCCATACGGTGATTGAAGAGGGCTTGGTCAATGAAGCTTTCATTCGTGACCGTGCTAGCAACTTTGAAGCGCTCAAAGAAAACGTGAAGGGCTATAGCCCAGAGCTCATGGCGCCGATTTGCGGCATCCCCGCAGAGACGCTACGCGAAGTCGCTCGTGCTTTTGCGACTGCTAAATCCGCCATGATTTTGTGGGGCATGGGTGTCTCGCAGCACGTGCACGGCACGGACAATGCACGCTGCTTGATTGCGCTCGTGAGCGTGACGGGGCAGATCGGGAAACCTGGCTCTGGCCTGCATCCACTGCGCGGTCAAAACAACGTGCAGGGCGCATCCGATGCGGGCTTGATCCCGATGATGTTCCCCAACTATCAGCGCGTGGATAACGCCGCTGCGCATGCATGGTTTGAAGATTTTTGGGGTACAAAGTTAGATAGCAAGCCTGGACTCACGGTCGTTGAAACCATGAATGCCGCGCTGTTTGAAGACAGTAACCCGATGAAGATTCACGGTATGTTTGTCGAAGGTGAAAACCCCGCGATGAGCGACCCCGACTTGAACCACGCACGTCACGCCATGGCCGAGCTCAAGCACTTTGTTGTGCAAGATATTTTTATGACCGAAACCGCGTGGCTGGCCGACGTGATCCTGCCAGCCTCCGCTTGGCCAGAGAAGACGGGAACAGTCTCCAACACCGACCGCATGGTGCAGCTTGGCAAGCAAGCCATCAAACCACCTGGCGATGCGCGCCAAGACCTATGGATCTTGCAGCAAATCGCCCGCCGTATGGGTCTCAATTGGACGTACATGAGCGAGGCCTCGTTTGCAGACGACGGTTTTGGCGATCAGTCAGGCGCTGCTAACGTTTATGAGGAAATGCGCCAAGCCATGCATGCGGCCATTTCGGGCATTACGTGGGAGCGCTTGCAGCGTGATTCCAGTGTCACGTATCCGTGCTTGACCGCGGAAGACCCTGGTAGCCCAACGGTGTTTATCAAGCAGTTTCCAACAGCAGACGGTCGCGTCAAACTCGTGCCAGCGGACATCATTCCTGCGAACGAACGGCCAGACGCCGAGTACCCCATGGTACTCATCACAGGGCGCCAACTAGAACACTGGCATACAGGCTCGATGACACGCCGCGCCACGGTGCTGGACGCGATTGAGCCTCAGGCTACCGTGTCGATGAACGGCGCAGACATGCAGGCCAAAGGCTTGCAAGCAGGCGACGTGGTGACAGTTCAATCGCGCAGGGGCGAAGTGGCAATCCACGTGCGCCGTGACGACGGAACGCCCGTTGGCGCAGTGTTTATCCCGTTTGCGTACTACGAATCGGCGGCCAATAAGCTGACCAACTCAGCTTACGACCCCGTTGCCAAAATCCCTGAGTTCAAATATTGTGCTGTTCGCGTTGCCAAGGGCGGTGATATGGCGACGGAGTTTGGGTTTAAGACGAATGCAATTGCTTCGGACGCTGTAATGGGCGCGGTGGCATAAACTGATTCATAAACGCTTAGACGACTTGGAGGATTTATAAATGGAATGGTTCATTATTGTTGCTGCACTTATTTTTGTGGCTGCACTTTATACAACAATTTTTCCTTTCTCACCTCGCGTGACGCGCTAGGTGCGTAAGAGTGTTATGAGAAAGTTTTGCAATCGACTCCTTTATTGTTTCTTAATGATTGGTGTAGGGGGTGCGTTTGCGCAAGCAAACGCCTTGTTGCCCAAATATGGAGATCAACAAAAGACTGAATCTCAGAAATCTGCGGATGCTAGTTTTCTTTCAGCAATGGATGCTTTCTACAAAGGCGACCGAGTTCTGGCCGCTGAGGAGGTTGCCAAGCGTGGGTGGGTAATTTTGAGAGGGCAGGCGCAAGGTACACCGAATAATGCAATGCTGCGTTTTAACCAAGCGTGGCTGCTGAACTCAAAAAATGGATCTGCAATTTGGGGGATGGCTGCAATAGCTGCTAATTCAAACCAAATGCAACAGGCGTCAAATTTATTTAAGGAGGCAGAATCACTTTTGCCTGATGATATTGATTTGGCGGTTGATAGCGCTAGATTTCAAGGAATACTGGGTCTTGAAACACAAAATAAAGCAATGCTGAATATGGCATTAGATCGGTATCAAGCTTTATCGATCAAGTATCCAAATCACACCATGAATTGGCAAAATTGGGCAGTGATACTTTTTAATATGGGCGAATACCCGCAAGCATGGGATCGGCTTCAGTCAGCTTTAAAAACGCCGAGAGGCAGAGAAGTCGATCCTGAATTTGTAAAAGCGCTGAGCTCTAAGATTGCAAAATAGCGTTTCATGTCGAGTCCCTATCTCACGCAGGCTCGCGCCCCGCTCACCCATACCGTCACCGCGACGAATGAAGCGGGTGAAGAGGAGATCGTTTCGATTCCTGCGGAGCGTTCACTCACGGTGTATGTGGACAAGCGGGAAATCGTGACTTTGATGACGCTGGGTGTGAACCCCGAGCTGCTTGTGCTGGGCTACTTACTCAACCAAAAGTTGATTGCTGCCGCGCCTGAGGTGGAGTCCATCACGGTGGACTGGGAAGGGGCAGAAGAGGGCGGCGTAGCTGCTGTCAAAACCCATGCAGGCATTGCTGCCATCGAGGAACGCACTTCGCGCCGCGTGGTAACCACAGGCTGCGGACAAGGCAGCATTTTTGGCGGCTTACTCGACGACATCGATGCCATCCAATTGCCAGACGCGCGTTTGCCGCAAGCTGCGCTATTTGATATTTTGAGTTTGATTCGGCAGCAAGACACGACCTACAAATCATCAGGCTCGGTGCATGGTTGCGCGTTGTTCCGCGTAGATGCGGCATCCAAAGCCGCAGCGCTTTTGCATCACGTAGAAGATGTGGGGCGGCACAACGCTTTGGATACGCTGGCAGGTTGGATGGCCTTGCAGGCCACACCCCATAAGGCTTCCAGCAATCCCGAGATAAGAAATGCTGATCTCGTGCTCTACACCACAGGCCGATTGACGAGCGAAATGGTGATTAAATCTGCCCAAATGGGTGTGCCGTTTGTCATCTCGCGCAGTGGCATTACGCAAATGGGTTTTGATGTGGCCACACGTATTGGACTAGCCACGATTGGACGTGCGCTCAACACACGTTATCTTTGTTACACGGGTGCTGGCAAAATCGAGCGATGAAGCTCAAAAACACTTGGCAATCGGTTTTTAAAAATACCCTGCGCGACCTGCGCTCTGGCGATCTCACGATGCTGATTGCCGCAGTGGCGCTGGCAGTGGGCGCACTGAGTTCGGTGAGCCTGTTTGCCGACCGACTCGCAGGCGCATTTGCACGCGATGCCAAACAGTTGTTGGGTGGCGATGCCGTAGTGGTCAGCGATCAACCGACGCCACCGTCTATTGAAATGCTTGCCAAGCAATATGACCTGCAAGCCACGTCCACCTTGGCTTTCGCCACGATGGGCTCTAGCGGAGATAGTGCAAAACTGGTTGCACTCAAGTCCGTGCAAAGCGGCTATCCACTGCGTGGCAATTTGAAAATAGACGATGGTGCGGTGACAAAAACCGTTCCAAATGCAGGCGAGGTATGGGTGGAAAACTCGCTGCTTGCGGCTTTGAATGTGCAGATAGGTGG
>Ga0228699_1001417_pt1 | contig 12200 bp, 9 predicted proteins | sample McNCre217_Aug_MG_FD_178016 | JGI IMG/M metagenome (GOLD analysis project Ga0228699, IMG submission 178016) | Freshwater microbial communities from McNutts Creek, Athens, Georgia, United States - 2-17_Aug_MG | ecosystem: Environmental > Aquatic > Freshwater > Creek | place: USA: Georgia...
TGTGTGCTTTTTGCCAGATGCAAAATGCGCATCGCCCAACGCCGCCCGGCCACGGCGCCCCCAGTGTTGAAGGGGCGCTGCGGCCATCCGCAAGGCGTTGCACGGGCATCCGCACTACACTGGCGGCTGTTTGAACGACCCCACGCGCCTGGCCACAAGCCCCTGGCGCGCACGCCCTGCATGTCTTCCTGTTCGACGCCCGTCACCACGGCCCCTGCCGCCCAGCCCATCCAGCTCATCAAGAAGCCGGTGCTCAACAGCCACGGCTGCGGCGGTGACTGCACCGACCCCGACTTCCTCGAAGGCCGCTGGCCGCGCCCGCAGGTGCTCGAACTGTTCAACCTGCCCTTCAACGACCTGCTGTGGCGCGCCCAGCAGGTGCACCGCGAGCACTGGAACGCCAACGAGATCGAACACGCCACGCTGCTGTCGGTCAAGACCGGCGGCTGCCCCGAAGACTGCGGCTACTGCCCGCAATCGGCCAGCCACGACACCGGCGTGGAGGCCGGCAAGCTGATGGCACCCGAAGCCGTGCGCGAGGCCGTGATCGCCGCGCGCGATGCCGGCGCCAGCCGCTTCTGCATGGGCGCGGCCTGGCGTGCGCCCAAAGATCGCGACATCGAGAAGGTGGCTGAGCTGATCGGCGTGATCAAGGCCGAGGGCCTGGAAGCCTGCTGCACGCTGGGCATGCTGACCGACACGCAAGCGCAGTCGCTCAAGGATGCGGGCCTGGACTACTACAACCACAACCTCGACACCGCGCCCGAGCTCTACAACGACATCATCACCACGCGCGACATGCAAGACCGGCTCGACACGCTGGCCCACGTGCGCAACGCCAACATCAAGGTGTGCAGCGGTGGCATCGTGGGCATGGGCGAGACGCGCGAAGGCCGCGCTGGCCTGATCGCCCAGCTGGCCAACCTGCCCGTGCAGCCCGAGTCGGTGCCCATCAACGACCTGGTGCGCGTGCCCGGCACGCCGCTGGCCGACACGCCGCAGCTCGATCCGCTGGAGTTCGTGCGCACCATCGCCGTGGCCCGCATCACCATGCCGCTGGCCCGCGTGCGCCTGTCGGCCGGCCGCCAGCAGATGAGCGAGGCCGTGCAAGCGCTGTGCTTCCTGGCCGGCGCCAACTCGATCTTCTATGGCGACAAGCTGCTGACCACCGGCAACCCCGACTTCGACAAGGACCAGGCCTTGATGGCCAAGCTGGGCCTGCAAAGCGGCAAGGCCGTCACGGCCAAGGTGCAGGCGGCCTGAAGCCGCGCACAGGCGGCACCACACCACTTGCCGCCGCCATGACAAAGGGGCCCCGAGGGCCCCTTTTGTGTTGCACGACTGCGCTGGATCCGCTGAGGATCCACGCTGAATCAACGCTGCCAGCGCTTGCGGGTGGTGAAGAGGCCGCCCAGCACCAGGCCAGCCAAGGCGATGGACGACGGCTCGGGCACAGCATTCACATCGCTGAAGCGCAGGTTGTCCATGGCGACGGTTCGGCCGCGCAAGTTCACGATCCGCAACTCATCGAAGGCTTGCGAGGACTTGAAGCCCAGGAAGGGCGAGGCCGACGTGCTGTTCGTGAACGTGTAGTTGAACGAGCCCAGCAGGGTGCCGGCGTTGAGCGCCTGGAAGGTCAACGGCAGCGACGACACGTTGAAGAAGAAGTTGGCGCCCGCAGCGTCCACGCCCGCACCAAACTTGATGCTGAGGTAGTCTGCCGACGTGCCCGAGTTGCCGGTGACCGACTGCAGCATCATGCCGCTGAGTCCGGCACGCGCACTCTGCCCGGTGGGGGCACTCGCCAGGCGCCAAACGCCCGCACCGGCCGACTTGCCGAAGTTCACGCCGTAGTTGCCAAACTGGTTCTGGATGGCCGCCTGGCCGTTGACCGAGACCTCGCTGAACGTGAGCACATGCTCGGTCACACCCAGGTCACCCTGGCTGCTGACGCCTGTGACGATGGGGCCGGCCCACGCTGCGCCAGCCAGCATCATCGCGGACACCAGACCCAAACCCTGCTTCAACTGTGTGATCGACATGGACACTCCGTTACCTCAAACTGTAACGAGAATGTAAGGGAAACGTTTCAAAAGCGGGAGGCCCTGCCCTCTGAATGAGGGCCCTGTCAAACGTGATTTCCTCACGGATCACCCCCCCAGAATGCGGCTTAGCCCAATGTTGATCGGCACTTCAGGCTTTCCACCCCGCTGGCAGGCCGTGGTTTGCCCTGCTGCCCAGGCCATCCGGCGGGCCCATTTGCCACCCGGCGAAATGTTACAAACACACAGGTTCGGCGGGCGCTGGGCGCTGGGCGCTGGGCGCCTCGGAAAGCACAAAGCGGCCCGCGGGCCGCTTTGTCACGCATGGGACGTGAGCCGGATCAGCGGATCCAGCGCTTGCGGGTGGTGAACAAGCCCCCCATCACCAGGCCGGCCAGCGCCATCGAGGCCGGCTCCGGCACCGCGTTGACGCCGCTGAACTTCAAGGTGTCGAGGTAAACGATGCGGTCCTTGAGGTTGCTGATGCGCAGCTCGTCGAACACGATGTTGTTGAAGCCCAGGAAGGCCGAGGTGGCGCAGCAGTTGTTGTTGGTGTAGTTCAGCGACTCAACGAAATTGTTGTTGTTGAAGGCCGAGATCTTGATCAGAGGGTCTTCGTTGTTGAACTCGAAGTACGCACCGGCCGCGTCCACATCGTTGGTGAACTGGATGCTCAGGTAGTTGGTGCTGTTGTTGTTGGTGGCACCCGTCGAGGTGATGAACTTGCCGGAGAAGCCCGTGCCCGTCACCGTCGTCGACGTGGTCATTTTCCAGGGGCTCGCGCCCCCCGCCTTGCCAAACTGAACCCCATAGGCCAGGAACTGGTTGGTCACCGCCGAGTTGTTGGTGACCGAGACCTCGGTGAAATTGATGGTCTTGTCTGCCGCGGTGAAGCCGCTGGCGTTGTAAATGGGGGTGGCGAAGGCGCCAGTGGCCGCGAGGGCGAGGGCACCCAAGGTGCCGATGTTTCGAAGGGACGACATGTCTGCTCCAGTACTGCTTACGATGGAGAGACTGTAAAAAAGATGTTTCTCGCGTGGCGCAGATTCAACCCGAAGCCGCCCTCGCGGGCTGTGACTTGTTCACGCTCCAAGGCTTGGTTACAGGAATTTATGCCTTTCGGGTATCAGGGTTGGGCGCATGAAAAAGCCCCGCTCGGGGCGGGGCTTGGGTGGGGCAGAGGGCCTGAGGGCCGGGCGCAGGGCGCAGGGCGCCCTCTGCCTGTGACCGCTCAGTATCGGTAGCCGATGTAGAAGGCGGTGGTCAGCGGATCGAGCGTCACGTCGATCGACTGGCCCGTGCTGAGCTTGCTGGAGGTTTTCAGCTTGGTCTTGGCCACCATCAGGTCGGCAAACCAGCGCTCGCCCAGCGCCACCGTCATGCCCGCCTGCACCGTGTAGCCCAGCTTGTTGCGGATCTTCATGGTGGTGGGCTCGCCGCCGGGGTTGGTCAGCGAGGTCAGCGTGTTGTTGGTGGTCGTCTCGTAGAAGTAGGCGTAGGTCAGGCCGGCGCCCACATACGGCCGCACGGTGCTGCCCGCGTCCAGCAGGCGGTACTGCGCGAACAGCGTGGCCGGCAGCGACTTGGTGCGGGCGATGTCACCCGAGCCCTTGATCGCGCCGTCGCCCACGATGCGGTTGTGCAGCGGCATGGCCAGCGGCAGGTCCACAGAGAAGTGGTCGGTGTACATGTAGGTCACGCCGCCGCCCCAGACGGTGTCGGGCGTGACGTCCACACGGGTGTTGGGCACCGTGGGGGCCGAGAGCTCGCCGCTCTTGACCTTGGGCGCGACGGTGACGAGGCCGCCGCGCACCAGCCAGTTGCCGGCCGATTGGGCGTGCGCCGCCGAGGTGGTGGCCGCCAGGGCCACGGCGCCTGCAGCCAGCGCGATGTGCTTGATGTGTTGCTTCATGTCAGGCTCCCTTGATCACAGCCAGCCGGCCTCGGTCAGACGCTTGGCCACGAGTTGGCCCAGCAGCTGGTGGCCGTAGGGCGTGGGGTGGAAGTTGTCGGCAAACAGGTAGGTCTTCCACCAGTTCGTGCCGTTGACCGCGTCGTGCTTCGGCGTCAGGGCCGAGGCGGCCGAGGTCGTGCAGGCCACCGCCACCGTGGGCACGTTGCTCACGACCGTGCTCAGCGAGGTGGTGCCGGCTGTGGCCACGGTGGTCGTGGTGGCGCTGGCGTTGACGATCTCGTCGCACACCGTGGCCGACACGTTGGTCAAGCCGTACTGCGCCGGGTCGGTCATCTCGGCGGTGAAGTTGGTGTTGAAGTCGACGATGACCACCTTGCTGGTGTTCAGCGCCGCCACCTCGGTGGCGAGTTGCGTGTTGAACGTCGCCGTCCAGGCCCGCACCGCCGAGCGGATCGTGGCCGCGCTGGAGGCATTGGCCGCCAGCACCGCCTGCAGCTTGGGCGTGTAGGTCACGTCCAGCAGGTTGAGCACGGCCACGCGCTGCGCGCCCTTGTCCAGCAGGTTGGTCTTGATCGACGCGGCCAGCAGCGTGGCCACGCGCTGCATGTACAGGTTGGCCAGGTAGTACTGCCCTGCCCCGGTGGTGTCGGCCAGCTTGGTGCCGATCGTGCCGGCGTCCAGGCCCAGGATGGTCTGGCCGCCACTGGACGACATCAGGTTGGTGAAGTCGGTGGTGGAGCCGATGGCACCGTTGCTTTGGGCAAAGGCCACGAAGCTCAGGTAGGCCGAGACCACCGTGGCGATGTCGTTGGCCGGGCCTTCACCCACCAGGATCAGGTCGGTGCTCTTGAAGGCGGTGCCCGCCTGGCTGGCCATGGTGCCCAGCTGCATCAGCATGGACGTGGGCGAGCTGGGCGGCAGGTAGGCGTGTGCGGTCAGCGAGTAGTTGCCCACCGATGCACCCGCCACGGCGTAGTTGGTGCAGCCCGTCTTGCTCGTGTTCAACGAGAAGGTGGACGAGGCGAAGGTGAACACGTTGCACAACGCCGGCAGCCCGTACGCCGAAGCGATGCGCTCGGTGTAGAGCTGCACGCTCGACGACGGCTGCACGGTGAACTTGTAGCCGAAGGTGCCCGAATCGGCCAGGCTGGCCCCCGCCACCTTCACCGCGGTGATGCCGACACGTGGGGTGTCGTCGTTGCCGCCACCGCCGCCGCACGCGGTGAGCGCGCAGGCGACCGACACGGCCGCAGCCGTGAAATGGAATCGCTTCATCTGATGTCTCCTCAGGTGCCTGGGCGGCACCAGCCAGAACTGGAAATTCACGCAAAGGATGAATTTCCGACAAGTCTAGGCGGGATTGGGCAGACGCGATCCTTGAAAAAGCGGCTTGTGTTCCTTATGTCACGCCCAAATGTCATTGAACGTGGCATGTACTGCCGCCATCAGCCGGCTTTGCGCACCTTGGGCACCCAGGCCCAGGTCATTTCGCAGGCGATGGGGGCCTGGCCCGAGCTGTCGGTGATGGTGACGGGCACGGTCACCTCGCCCTTGTCCTGGGTGAGGATCTGCTGGATCTGCTCGGGGCGCAGCTGGGCCACGGCCTGCATGTCGCCGCTGGCGCGCTTGAGGTAGTCCACCTTCAGCGTCTTGATCAGGGGCAACTTGTCGTCGGGCAGGTTCATGCCCACGCAAAAGCCGGTGGCGGTTTCGGCCAGCAGGGCCATGGCGGCGGCGTGCACACCCTTGATGTGGTTTTGCACCGGCTTGCGGTTGCGGATGCTGACCACCACGCGCTCGGGCGTGATCTCGTCAAAGCGCAGGCCGGCCGTACCCACCAGCGGCACCACCGAGCCCAGCAGCTTGCTGATCAGCCAGGGCTGCAGGGGGGCGGGCACCTTTTTCATGGTGGCCACACGTTGGGCGAGCTGGTTGGGGCGGCGATTGCTCATGGCTGGACTCCTCGACGAGGGCGACATGTTAGCCGCCCACGGCGTGCACCTGGCCCATCGACCAGGTTGGCGTCAAGGAGGCGTCAGCCACCCAACCTCACACGGGCAACCCCGACCTTGGGGAGGTGAAAACCCTTGAAATGCACACTGAACCATTAAGTTCCTTGAAGAATCATTAACAAGTGCAGAGCTTTCCACGATGGCCCATCGGGCCCTCTTGCCCTAGGCTACCGTCCATGAATCCAGAACAACAGCACACCACCACCGCGATCTTCGGTGTGCGCATCGATGCAACAGGGCATGCGCTGTCCGCTGCGGCCAAGGTGGCAGATGCCGCTGCGGCCCGCCAGTCGGGTACGGTCTGCGTGTCCAACGTCGACATGCTCACCCGAGCCGTGCGCGATCCTGGCCTGCGTCAGGTGATGCATGACGCCCGCATGGTGGTCACCGACGGCATGCCGCTGGTCTGGGTGCTGCGTTCGCTGATGGGCATGCCCTGGGCACAGCGGGTCTACGGCCCACAGCTCATGCATGACGTGTGCAAGCTCGCGGCCCAACGTGGGCTCAAAGTCTTCTTGTATGGCGGCTCTACCCATGAGCTCACCGTGCTGCAACAGCGGCTGAAAGCCGAGTTGCCGTCGCTGCAAATCGTGGGGGCCGTCTCGCCCCCGATGCTGCCCGAGCGCCCCCCGCGCGACCCCGGCATCGAGGCCGAGATCCGGGCTTCGGGTGCGCACCTGGTCTTCGTGGGCCTGGGCTGCCCCAAGCAAGAGTTCTGGATGGCCCAGCACGCCGCGCACCTGCCCGCCATCTCCCTGGGTGTGGGGCTGGCCTTCGCGCAACTCGCCGGGCTCAAGGCACGCGCCCCGGTCTGGATGCAGCAAACCGGGCTGGAGTGGCTGTTCCGCCTGGTTCAGGAGCCTCGCAGGCTGTGGCGTCGCTACCTGGTGGGCAACTCCTTGTTCATCTGGTACCTGCTCAAACAAATGACCGGCGGCTTTGCCAACCGATGAAGTACACCCAAATTGAGAGACAGGGGAGCACCATGAAAGACGTGATCGCTCTGGAGTTCAACGAACTCAACCCCGAGGTCCTGCAGCGGATGATGGCTGCGGGCAAGCTGCCGAATTTCAGCCGCCTGCTCAAGAGCAACCCCATGCTGACCACGCGGGCAGAAGAAAGCTACGTGAACCTTGAACCCTGGATCCAGTGGGTCACGGTGCACACGGGCAAGTCTCAACGCGAGCACGGCGCCTTCAACCTCTCGGATGTGCAGCACAGCGACATGCTGCAGGCCTGGGACCTGATGGCCCAACAAGGCATTCGCTGCGGCGTGGTCTCGCCGATGAATGCCCGCCGGGGCAACTTCGAGTCGGGCTTTTTCATCCCCGATCCCTGGTCGACCTCGAACGACACCTTCCCTCAAGGGCTGCACCCGGTCTACCAGTTCCTACAGCAGCGTGTGCAGTCGCACAACATCTCGCTGGAAGCGGGTGCATCGCGCATGGGCTTTGCCATGGCCTTGCTGCGCCTGGGCATGCCCTTGCGCCATGTCGCCGATGTGGCGATGGCCTATGTGGCCTCGCGCCTGGACCCCAAGAAGAAGTGGCGCCTCGCCGCTGAGCTCGACCGGTTCCTGTGGCGCCTGACCAAGATCTTGCGCAACAAGTTCAAGACCGGGTTCACCTCGGTGTTCATGAATTCGGTTGCGCACTACCAGCACCATTACTGGACCAACCACGACGCACCGCATTGGGCGCCGCGCTACCCCGCGCTGTTCTCGCGCACCAACCCGATGAGCGAGGCCAACCTCCACCCGGGAGACGACCCGATCGCTTATGGCATGCAGGTGTACGACGACATCGTCGGCGAGGCCCTGGACGAGGTCGGCCCCGAGGGCCTGATCATCATCACCGGGCTCTCACAGGTGCCGTTCGACGGCAAGCTCGACAAGAGCGCGCCAGCTCAAGGCTTCTACCTGTACCGCCCCTTCGAGCACGAAGCCATGCTCAAGGCACTGAACATCCAGCATGGCCGCGTGGCGCCACTCATGTCTCGCGACATGATGGTGTACTTCGACTCTGAGGCCCAGCGACAGAAGGCCCTGAACGAGCTCAAGTCGGTGACCGTCAATGGCCAGGCTGTGTTCAGCTGCACGCAAGAAACCGACCTGCGCCTGTTCTGCAAGGTGTTCTTCAGTGACGCGGCTGCGGACAACGCCCCCATCCAAATGAGCGGGCAGACCGTGCCGGGCGTGACGTTTGGCCAGCTCTTCAAGCTGATCACCTTCAAGACCGGCCACCACCATTGCGATGGCCTGGTGATCGCACCGCGGCAAGCCCTGGATGGCGCCAACCCGGGCGATGTCTTGCCCCTGGTCAAGATCACCGATGTGCTGTTCAAGATGGTGGGCCTGCGGGATGCCGGCCACCTGGCGTCTGACCTCAGGCGCGCCGCCTGAAGTCGCCCGTGCGCCCCTGACAGGATTTCCAAGCGTTTCTCACCTGCCGATGTGGACGGGATCCCTCTAGAGTGCGGATGGGTTGCGACGCAGCGGTGTGCTGCAGCAACCTGAACCAATCAACACCAGGAGGCTCCTCATGAAGCACCCACGCGCCCCGCGGACTGGCTTGCTCATGCTGCCGCTGCTGACCGCAGCAACCTTGGCGCAAGCAGACACGCTCAACCTCAAATGGACGGAGCTGCGTCGCTCGACCATCACCGCGTCTGACGCCGCCATGGAAGTGGTGGCGATCAACGACAACGGACAGGCCGCAGGCCGCACCTGGCGCACCAGCAAGGTCTACAACAGCACGACGCGCAGCTGGATCGACAGCACCGTGTACACCGCCACACGCTGGTCGGCGGCCGGCTTGCCCACCACCTTGGCCAGCAGCGGTCAGGCCGTGGTCAACGACCTGGGTGCCGATGGCACCGTGGTGGGTGCTGACCAAGGCAGCGCCGTGGTGTGGAAGGCCACGACGGCCACCACCTTGGGCGCACCGGCCGGCAGCAAGGCCCAGTCCGTCAATGCACAGGCCATCAACGCAAGCGGCCAGATCGTGGGCACCATCTCGGCCGACAACGCCCTGGGCACCATGAAGCAGCGCCATGCGGCCACCTGGACCAGCCAGGGCATGACCGATCTGCATGGCAGCCTGCCCGTCCCCAGCATCAACACCGAGAGCATGGCCGTGGGCATTGGTGCAGATGGCACGATTGGCGTGCACCTGCTCAGCGATGCCTTGGGCTCCAGCACCGGCACCACGTGCTACATCCTCAAGGATGGCACCGTCACCTCGCTGAAGCAATCCGGCGCCATCGCCTGCCAGATCGGCACGATGGCCCGCGACGGCAGCGCCTTGACGCAGCAAATCTCCATCCGCCCCTGCACCCCCGAGGAGCGGCTCAGCGGCTTGTGCTATCCGCAGACCTACGCCAGCGCCTGGTGGCACCAAGGCACGCTGACCCCCGTGGCGTATGGCCTGCAGCTGCTGCGCTCCGGCCTGCTGTTCAAGGTGGACACCTCGGGCGTGAGCCGCGTCAATGGCGATGGCAGCAGCACCCCCATGCAGTTCAACGTCACGGGTCTGCCGACCGGCTTCAGCGCGACCAAGTTCGTCGACAGCAACGCCAAGGGCCAGTACCTGGTTCAGTTGACCCGCGACTCCGGCTCGGTGCGGCTGGTGCGCTGGGGCGTGCTCTCGCCGCGCTGACCGAGCGCAGCGCCTGACGCTCACCAGGCATCGACAAACGGGCGCTTGCGCCCAGTGCGTGCCACCTGCTGCGGCATGGCGGCCAGGCCACGCACCAGCCAGCGGCGGGTGTCGGCCGGGTCGATCACGTCGTCGAGCTCCAGGTGGGCGGCCATGTTGAGGGCCTTGCCGCGCTCATAGGCGGCGGCCACCAGCTGGTCGAACATCTGCTGGCGCTGGGTGGCGTCGTCAATGGCCTGCAGCTGCTTGCCAAAACCCAGCTTGACCGCGCCTTCAAAGCCCATGGGGCCGAACTCGCCCGTGGGCCAGGCGATGGTGAAGTCTGGCGCCAGCAGGCTGCCCGCCGTCATGGCCTGGGCGCCCAGGCCATAGCCCTTGCGCAGCACCACGGTGAAGTACGGCACGGTGAGGCTGGCCGCCGCCAGGAACATGCGCGAGAAGTGGCGCACGGTGGCGGTCTTCTCGGCATCCGGCCCGACCATGAAGCCCGGCGTGTCGCACAGCGCGATCAGCGGGAGGTCGTAGGCATCGCACAGCTGCATGAAGCGCGCGGCCTTGTCGGCACCCGGCGCGTCGATGGCGCCGCCCAGGTGGCGCGGGTCGTTGGCGATCAGGCCCACGGGGCGGCCTTCGATGCGGGCCAGGGCGGTGACCATGCCGGGCGCAAAGTCGCGGCGCAGCTCCAGCACGCTGTCGGTGTCGGCCAGGGTGTCGATGACCTCGCGGATGTCGTAGATGCGGGTGCGCTGCTCGGGCACCACGTGGCGCAGCGTGCGCTGGTCCGCCGCTTGCCAGGTGGCGCTGCGGCCCTGGAAGTAGCCGATGTACTGCTGGGCCACGCGCACGGCGTCGGCCTCGTCGTCAACCACGATGTCGATCACGCCATTGGGCGCCTGCATGCTCACCGGGCCCACCTCTTCGGGCGCGAAGCTGCCCAGGCCGCCGCCTTCGATCATCGCGGGGCCGGCCATGCCGATGGTGGTGTCGCGCGTGGCGATGATGACGTCGCAGCAGCCGGCCAGCGAGGCGTTGCCCGCGAAGCAGCGGCCGTTGACGATGGCCACCGTGGGCGCCTGCCCGCTCAGGCGCGCCATGCCGAGGAAGGTCATGTTGTCGAGCAGGCTGACGCCGGGGTACTCGTCGTTGGGGCGCCCGCCGCCGCCTTCGGCCCACAGGATCAGCGGCAGCTGGCGTTGCAGGGCCAGGTGCAGCATGCGGTCGGTCTTCTTGTGGTTGATGATGCCTTGCGTGCCGGCGAACACGGTGTAGTCGTAGGCCAGCACCATGCAGCGTGCGGCCTGCTCGCCAAACTGCGCGGCGTTCACCGTGCCCAGGCCGGCGATCAGGCCATCGGCGGGGCTGCGGGTGATGAGCTCTGCCTCGGTGTGGCGGCGGCGTTGCGAGGCCAAGGCCAGTGCGCCGTACTCGATGAAGCTGTCGGCATCCAAGAAGGCATCGACGTTCTCGCGGGCCGTGCGGTGGCCTTTGGCGTGGCGCTTGGCCACGGCCTCGGGGCGGTGGGCATCCAGCGTCACCGCGTGGCGCGCGATGACATCGGCCAGGTCGGCGCGGATGTGATCGGGCGCGGGGCGGGTGGCCTGCACCACGCTCAGGCCATCGGCCTCGGCGGTGGGCTGGATGGCGATCAGCGCCTGGCCCTCTTGCACGATGCTGCCGGGCTCGGCCAGCCACGCGGCGATGCGCCCACCTTGCGGGGCGATCAGCTCGAACTCCATCTTCATGGCCTCGATCAGGCCCACGCGCTGGCCTGCGGCCACCAGCTCGCCCACGGGCACGCTGAGCTGCACCAGCGAGCCCGGCACGTGGGCGCACAGGGGCACGGTGCCCTCAGGCACCTCGGCACGTGGGGCCACGCCAGGCGCATCGGCCGTGGGGCCAGCGTGCCAGCTGTGGGTCAGCGGCTTGGGGCGCGGTTGGTGGGCCGCATCGATCAACAGCGTGCTGGCGTGCGTGCCCAGCCAGCGGGTGCTCACGCTGTAGCTCGCCAGATCGGCATGGGCCAGGATGGCCTGCAAGAAGGCGATGTTGCTGTCGACCCCATCGAGGCGGAACTCGGCCAGGGCGCGGCGCGCGCGTTGCAAGGCTGGCAGCCAGCCGTGCGGGTGGTGCACGATGACCTTGGCCAGCAGCGTGTCAAAGCCCGGGTGCAGCTGCAGGCCCGCATGGCCACAGCCGTCCACGCGGATGCCGGGGCCGGCCGGCGGCTCATAGGCGCGCACGGTGCCGCCTGCGGGCATCACCCGGCCATCGGGCGCCATGCGCTCGACGTTGACGCGCAGCTGCACCGCACAGCCCTTGGGGCGCGGGATGTCGGCCTGCGTGAGGCCGAGTGCCGCCAGCGTGTGCCCTTGCGACAGCTGCAGCTGGGCCTGCACCAGATCGAGCCCGGTGATGGCCTCGGTGACGGTGTGCTCGACCTGCAGGCGCGGGTTGGCCTCCATGAAAAACCAAGCTGGCGTGCCCGGGGCATCGAGGTCAAGCAGGAACTCGAAGGTGCACAGGCCACGCAGCTTCACGGCTTGGGCCAGGGTGATGGCGGCATCGTGCAGGTGCT
>Ga0228699_1001418_pt1 | contig 12190 bp, 9 predicted proteins | sample McNCre217_Aug_MG_FD_178016 | JGI IMG/M metagenome (GOLD analysis project Ga0228699, IMG submission 178016) | Freshwater microbial communities from McNutts Creek, Athens, Georgia, United States - 2-17_Aug_MG | ecosystem: Environmental > Aquatic > Freshwater > Creek | place: USA: Georgia...
GGACACCACCGTCCGGTCGCTGAAGCTGGCCACCTCGTACCACTGGCTCAACACCTACGGCGCCACGGTGGGCTACTTCAAGGCCCGCAGCACCGAGACCCCAGCCGACGGCAGCGACAGCGTGCGCGGCGGCAACAGCGGCCTGCTTTACCAGGTCGACTACACGCCCTTTGGCAAGGAGGACTCGGCCTACGCACCCTGGGCCAACTTGCGTGTGGGTCTGCAGTACGTGCGCTTCAACACCTCGTCAGACATCGACAAGGCCAACGGCCAGAAGGTCAGCGACCTCAACAGCCTGCGCCTGTTTGCCTGGGCCTCGTACTGATCCCCAGCGCCATTGCTGGATTGCGCGGCCGCCTGGGTGTGGCCGCGCCCCTGGAGAGCCACCAAGATGACCGCGCCTCGCCGCTCACACGCCCACCAACCCTCTACCCCTTGGGGGCGCATGATCTGGTGGCAGGCCCTGCTGCTGGTGCTGGTGGGCGTGCTCTTGTCAGCCGGTGGCAAGGTGGCCGTGGACCACACCAACACCTTGGGGTTCTGCACCTCGTGCCACGAGATGAAGGACAACAACTACGCCGAGTACAGCCACACCATCCACGCGAGCAACCGCACGGGGGTGAAGGCCATCTGCTCGGACTGCCACGTGCCCCACGAGTTCGTGGACACGGTGATCCGCAAGGTCAAAGCCTCCAACGACGTGTTGCAGCACGTCTTGGGCACCATCGACACGAAAGAGAAGTTCGAAGCCCATCGCCTGGAGATGGCCCAGGCCGTGTGGCGGCGCATGAAGGCCACGGACTCGCGCGAATGCCGCAACTGCCACGATGTGCAGGCCATGAACCCCGAGATGCAGGGCAAGACGGCCCAGACCCAGCACAAGAAGCTGCTGAGCGGCCAGCGCACCTGCATCGACTGCCACTACGGCATCGCCCACAAAGAGCCCGAGGGCGGCGACCCGTCTGACCTCGATGCCCCCAAGGCCCCTTGACCCGCACCGCCCCGATGTTGGAGCCCCTGGAGACCCCGATGACCCTGCGCCCCTGCGCCTTTCCCCTGATGCTGTGCCTGCTGGCCAGCCTGCCCACCCTGGCCCTCGCTGAGGGCAACGCCAAAAAAGGCGCAGACGTGTTCGCCTCTGAATGCGGCGACTGCCACAGCCCGAAAGAAGGCAAAGCCAAAAAGGGGCCGCCCCTGTTCGGCGTGATTGGCCGCAAGGCGGGCACGGTTGCTGACTTTGCCTACTCAGAGTCCATGAAGCAGGCCGGCTGGGCGTGGACCCCCGAGAAGATCGACGCCTACATCACGCACCCGAAGAAGTTGGTGCCCGGCGGCAAGATGAAGTACGACGGCCTGGACGACGCGGGCGCACGCGCCGATGTGATCGCCTACGTGCAGTCGCTGAAGTGAGCGCAAGGGCTGGGTGCTGCGCTCAGCGGACACTCAGCTGCTGATCAGCTGCCACTGGCCAGCCAGCCCGCCAGCTCGGCCGCCGATTTGACGCCGAGCTTGGCGAACACCCGTGCGCGGTGCACCTCCACCGTGCGCACGGCCACGTGCAGCTCATCGGCGATCACCTTGTTGAGCTTGCCAGCGGCCACGCGGTTCATCACCTCGCGCTCGCGCTCGCTCAGGCTGTCGAGCCGGGCCTGGCGCTCTTGCGCCTTGGCGTCTTGCGCCTGCATCGCGCCGTCCACCGCCAGCGCCTGCTCGATGCGGTCGACCAGGGTGTTGTCGCTGTAAGGCTTCTCCAGAAAATCGAACGCGCCCTTCTTCAAGGCCTCGACCACCATGGGGATGTCGCCGTGGCCGCTGAGGAAGAGGATGGGGTTGCGCACGCTGCGCGCAATCAGCTCCTCGTGCAACTGCAAGCCCGACATGGGCTCCATGCGCACGTCCAGCAACAGCACGCCGCGCAGCGGGCCGGCGCAGCCATCCACATGGGCCAGGAAGGCCGGGCCGCTGTCGAACGTGAGCACCCCCAGGCCGCGCGAGCCCAGCAAAAAGCTCAGCGCATCGCGCACCACGGGGTCGTCGTCCACCAGGTAGACCACGCCGTGATCGGCGCGGCGCGCATGGGCCATCATCATGTGTTGTCCTCCGCAATGGAAAGCACGGCCACAGGCAGCGTGAAGCTGATCTCGGCGCCACCCAGCGGCGATGCGCCCGCCTCCATGGCCCCGTAGTGCAGCTCCACGATGGAGCGGCAGATCGCCAGCCCCATGCCCATGCCGTCAGATTTGGTCGTGTGAAACGGTGCGCACAGCACCTCGATGCCTTGGCCGGCCAGGCCGGGGCCGTTGTCGTGCACGCTGACGCGCACGAACTGCTTGTTGACGCGCTGGCCGCGCACCTCGATGCGCCGCGTGCGGTTGGCCGCCTGCGACTGCAGCGCATCGCTGGCGTTGCGCACGAGGTTGACCACCACCTGCTCGATGAGGATGGGATCGGCCTCGACCTCGGGCAAATCGGTCGCCAGCTCAACGTGCAGCGCCACGTGGTGGCGGGCCAGGTCGCGGCGCAGCAGGTGCACGCCCGACTGCACGATGTCGCTCACCTGGCAAGGCTCGCGCTGGGGCTCGCGCCGCGTGAGGAACTCACGGATGCGGCGCACGATGCGGCCTGCCGCCGTGGCCTGCTCGCCTTGGCGCACCAAGGCCTTGTGGATGGGCTCGGGCAGGTCGGTGCGGTTGCCCAAGGCGTTTTGCAGCCCGGCGTTGTAGCTGGCGATCGCCGACAAGGGCTGGTTGAGCTCGTGCGCCAAGGTAGACGCCACCTCGCCCAGCATGGTCAGGCGGGCGTGGTGGGCCATGGTCTCGTTTTGGCGGCGCTCGCGCTCTTCGAGGCGCTTGCGCTCGGTGATGTTGAGGATCGAGGCCATCCAGCCGATCTGCTGCCCCTTGGCATCCACAAAGGGCGCCTCGAACACCATCACGTCCACCTGCGTGCCATCGCGGTGTCGCCAGCGCGATTCATAGCCGTCGCGCGGGGCCAGGCCCGCCATGTTGCGCAGGTGGCGTTGCATGGCCTGCTCGATCTCGTCGGGCGCCCAATACGGCATGGGCGGCAACAGGCCCACCAGTTCATCCTGGCGGTAGCCCACCATGTCGGCCATGGCCTTGTTCACGTAGATCAGGCGGCCCTCCAGGTCGCGGGCGCGGATGCCCACCACCACCGAATCTTCAATGGCCGTGCGCCAGGCGGCTTCGGTGCGCCAGGCGGCCTCGGCCCGCTCCACGCCACGCATCTGCCGGCGCAGCATCATGCTGGTCATGCTCAGCAGGCCCACGAAGGCCAACATCAAGGCCACGGGCCAGCGCCGCCACCAGTCGGTGTGGCGGTCGTGCGAGCTGAGCTCCAGCCAAGCTTGCGGCATGGTCGGGCCCATGGGCACGCGGTACCAGCTTTGCCAAGGCTGCCTCGGCCCATCGGTGGTGGCGGCCAGCACCACGTCCGACTGGTCCACCAGGCGGATGTCGTAGCGCGCCGCCAGCCACCAAGGCACCTTCTGCCGCAAGAGCACCGCCGCACCGTAGCGTGCGATCAGCAAGCCCGAGGGCTCTTCAGCCAGGCGCCGCCCCCACGCCACCGAGAGGTGCCCGGCCAGGCCAGCATCTTCTGGCGCGGTGCGGCGCTGGTCGTTGGCCGGCACCTGGTCGCCCGGGGCCACGGCCACGATCTGCCCGTTGGGGCCCAGCCAGGTCACGCTCACCCAGAAGCGGCGCAAGCCATCCAGCACCAGCGGGTGCGTGGCAAATTGCTCAGGTTTGAGGCGACCACGCTCCAGCTCGTCGGCCAATGCGCGCAGCTTGGCCTGCTCGGCCTCCAGCCGACCGCTGATCTGCGCCTCCAGCGACAGCGCATCCGAGATCATGTCGGCCCGGGCGGCTTCACGCTCCAGCGTGTCTTGGGCGCGCATCCAGCCCAGCACCCCCACCACCATCACCAGGCTCAGCACCAGCGGCCAGGCCCACAGCGCCAGGCGGGTGTGCAGCCGCAAACCCCACCACCGCGCATGCGGACGCGGCGGCACCGCCACGGCCGGTCGGGCGGGCGGGCGCACAGGCGCAGCGGGGTGCAGGGGCGGCGGGTTCTCGCTCATCGTGTTTGTGCAGGTTAATGCCCACTTCTGAAGGCGTCGATGTGGAACTCCACAATTTCGGCAAAGCCAGTGTCCCAGAACAATGCGATCACCAACATTTTGGAGACACCACATGAATTCGAACACCACCTTCCGCCGCAAGTTGTTGAGCCTGGCGATGGGCGTTGGCATCGCCCTGGCTGGACTGACCTCCGCCCACGCCGATGGCCCGATCGTGATCAAGTTCAGCCATGTGGTGGCCGTGGACACCCCCAAGGGCAAGGCTGCCGAGTTCTTCGCCAAGCGCGCCGGCGAGTTGACCAAGGGCAAGGTGAAGGTTGAGGTCTACCCCAACAGCCAGCTCTACAAGGACAAGGAAGAGATGGAAGCGCTGCAGCTGGGCTCGGTCCAGATGCTGGCGCCCTCGCTGTCGAAGTTCGCACCGCTGGGCGTGAAGGAATTCGAGGTGTTCGACCTGCCCTTCATCTTCGACGACTACACCGACCTGCACAACGTCACGCAAGGCGCGGTGGGCCAAGGCCTGCTCAAGAAGCTGGAATCCCGCGGCATCACCGGCCTGGCCTTCTGGGACAACGGCTTCAAGGTCATGTCGGCCAACAAGCCGCTCAAGTCGGTCGAAGACTACAAGGGCCTGAAGATGCGCATCCAGTCGTCCAAGGTGCTGGACGCCCAGATGCGTGCCCTGGGCGCCCTGCCGCAGGTGCTGGCCTTCTCTGAGACCTACCAAGCCTTGCAGACCGGCGTGGTCGATGGCACCGAGAACCCGCCCTCGAACCTCTACACCCAGAAGATGCACGAGGTGCAAAAGCACCTGACCATCACCAACCACGGCTACCTGGGCTACGCGGTGGTGGTCAACAAGAAGTTCTGGGACGGCCTGCCGGCTGACATCCGCACCCAGCTGAGCAAGGCCATGGCCGAGTCCACCAAGGTGGCCAACGACATCGCCAAGCAAGAAAACGAAGACGCGCTGGCCAAGGTGGCCGCCTCGGGCAAGACCACCATCTACAAGGCCAGCTTGGCTGAGCGCTTCTTGCTGAAGAAGGCGCTGGTGCCGGTGCACAAGCAAATGGCTTCGCGGATCGGCCAAGAAACCTTGGACGCGATCTACAAGGAAACCAACTTCGACCCCAGCAAGCTGTGATGTGCGCTTGACGCACTGAGCAGCAGCCCACGCCACCACGTGGGCTTTTTTTCGAGATCCCTCACACCCAAAGGAGACACGCCATGAAGTGGCTAGACCGTCTCGAGGAAACGCTGATCGCCACCTTCATGGGCGCAGCCACCCTCATCATTTTCCTGTCGGTGATGCACCGCTACCTGGTTGGCATCAACTCGCCAATCCAGAACTGGCTGCTCACGCTGGACTTCGCCTGGGCGCAAGAAGCCACCATCTACCTGTTCGTGTGGATGGCCAAGTTCGGTGCGGCCTACGGCGTGCGCACCGGCATCCACGTGGGCGTCGATGTGCTGATCAACCAACTCAACCCCGCCAACCGCAAGAAGTTCGTGCTGTTCGGCCTGCTGGCTGGCGCCCTGTTCACCGGCTCCGTCGCCACGATGGGCGCCACCTTCGTGTGGGAGAACGGCGCGCACTACTGGTTCTTCCACAAGTTCGGCATGGACGTGTCGCAGCTGATTGAAGGCCCGACCACGCCTGACCTGGAGTGGCCGACCTGGGTCATCTACTGCGCCATCCCGCTGGGCTCGTCGCTGATGTGCTTCCGCTTCCTGCAAGTGGCCTTCAACTTTGCCAAGACCGGCGAGTTGCCCCACCACGACCACGGCCATGTGGATGGCCTGGAAGAAGAAACCGCCGCAGCCAAGGCCTGAAAGGACACCCCATGAGCGGACTCATCATTTTCGGGCTGTTGCTGGTGCTCATGCTCACCGGCATGCCCATCTCCATCTCCCTGGGCCTCACGGTGCTCACCTTCATCTTCGGGTTCACGAACGTGCCCGTCGAGTCGGTGGCGCTCAAGCTCTTCACCGGCATCGAGAAGTTCGAGATCATGGCGATCCCGTTTTTCATCCTGGCCGGCAATTTCCTGACGCACGGCGGCGTGGCCAAGCGCATGATCAACTTCGCCACCAGCATGGTGGGTCACCTGCACGGTGGCCTGGGTCTGGCGGGCGTGCTGGCATGTGCGCTGTTCGCGGCCGTGTCGGGCTCGTCGCCGGCCACCGTGGTGGCGATCGGCTCGATCTTGCTGCCGGCCATGGTGAAGGCTGGTTTCCCGAACAAGTTCGGCGCCGGCATCATCACCACCTCGGGCGCTTTGGGCATCTTGATCCCGCCGTCGATCGTGATGGTGATGTACTCGGTGTCCACCAACACCTCGGTGGGCGCCCTGTTCATGGCGGGCGTGGTGCCCGGCCTGCTGCTGGCTTTCCTGCTCGGCTTCACGTCGTGGTGGCGCGCCCGCAAGTTCGGCTACCCGCGCCTGCCCAAGGCCACCTTTGCCCAGCGCATGAAGGCCTTGCGTGAATCGATCTGGGGCCTGCTGCTGATCGTCATCGTGATGGGCGGCATCTACACCGGCTTCTTCACACCGACCGAAGCCGCCGCCATGAGCGCCGTCTACGCCTTCATCATCGCCGTGTTCGTCTACAAGGACATGGGCCTGAAAGACGTGCCGCGCGTGCTGCTGAACTCGGCCAACATGAGCGCGATGCTGCTCTACATCATCACCAACGCGGTGCTGTTCAGCTTCGTGCTGGCCAACGAGAACATCCCGCAGCAACTGGCCGACTGGCTGGTGGGCATGGGCCTGGGCCCGATCGCTTTCCTGCTGGTGGTCAACATCCTGCTGCTGGTGGCCGGCAACTTCATGGAGCCGTCGTCGATCGTGCTGATCATGGCGCCCATCCTGTTCCCCGTGGCAATGAAGCTGGGCATCGACCCGGTGCACTTCGGCATCCTGATCGTGGTGAACATGGAGGTGGGCATGTGCCACCCGCCGGTGGGCCTGAACCTGTACGTGGCCTCGGGCATCACCAAGATGGGCATCACCGAGCTGACCGTGGCCGTGTGGCCGTGGCTGCTGACCATGCTGGGCTTCCTGGTGCTGGTCACCTACTACCCGCCGCTGTCGCTGTGGCTGCCCAACCTGATGATGAAGTGACCTTGCACTGAGCGGTGCGACACCTGTCGCACCCGTGTTGAGCACCAAGGGCGCCCCATCGGGCGCCCTTTCACATTGGCCACACGAGGCGCGAGGGCCCTGCTACACTCGCGCCCTGTCAGGAGAGCGCTGTCTCACCCAGGCCTCGCGGCTCAGGTGACGGACGGCCGCCGAAGGCGCAGGGCCGCTGCAGTTTGCGGGTCCGAACGCTCAGGCAAAAGGACTGGCAAACATGGCTTCACAGCAAGCCATGATCCTCACTGGAGAGAGGTTGGTGGCCACCTGGCGAGCCAACCCACCGAAGGGGCAAGCCTGATGCGCGCCAGCTCACTTGGCGCGGCAGGTCAATCTCTCAGGTAAAGCGGACAGCGAGGGCAGACCCGTTTGGGGCTCACGGCGCAAGCCTGGGGCCTCAGGCGGCCACACCATGCCCTTGTTGGCGGCGCCCTCGCGCGCCGCCACGTTTCGAGTCCGCCATGTCCGACCTGCTCACCACCCCGCTGCACGCACTGCACATCGAACTCGGCGCCAAGATGGTGCCCTTCGGTGGCTATGACATGCCCGTGCAGTACGCCACCGGCATCCTGGCCGAACACAAGCACACCCGTGCTGCGGCTGGCCTGTTCGACGTCTCCCACATGGGCCAGGTGCTGCTCAGCGGCCCCGGCGCCGACGCCGCCCTCGAATCCCTCGTGCCCGTCGACATCGTGGACCTGCCCGTGGGCAAGCAGCGCTACGCCCTGTTCACCAACGCAGCCGGCGGCATCCTCGATGACCTGATGGTCACCCGCCGCGAAGGCGACCTGTTCGTGGTGGTCAACGCCGCCTGCAAGGCGCAAGACATCGCCCACCTGCAGGCCCAGATCGGCAGCCGCTGCACCGTCACCCCCCTGCCCGACCAGGCCTTGCTGGCCCTGCAAGGCCCGCAAGCCGTCACCGCCCTGGCCCGGCTCAACGCCGACGTGCACAAGCTGGTGTTCATGACCGGCGGCCACTTCACGCTCGATGGCATCGGCTGCTTCGTGACGCGCTCGGGCTACACCGGCGAAGACGGCTTTGAAATTTCGGTACCGGCAGACCAGGCCGTGCAGCTGGCCCGCGCTCTGCTGGCCCAGCCGGAAGTCAAGCCCATCGGCCTGGGTGCCCGTGACACCCTGCGCCTCGAAGCCGGCCTGTGCCTGTATGGCCACGACATCGACACCACCACCACCCCGGTGGAAGGTAGCCTCACCTGGGCGATCCAGAAGGTGCGCCGCGCCGGTGGTGCCCGTGCTGGCGGCTACCCTGGCGCCGCCGTGGTCGATGCCCAACTCGCCAACGGCGCCCCTCGCAAGCGTGTCGGCCTGATCAGCACCGAGCGCATGCCCGTGCGCGAAGGCGCCAAGGTGGTCGATGCCGCCGGCAACGAGATCGGCGTGGTCACCAGCGGCTCGCTGGGCCCGAGCATCAACCAGCCCGTGGCCCTGGCCTACCTGCAAGCGGCCCACGCCGCCCAAGGGAGCGCCGTGTTCGCCATCGTGCGCGACAAAAAGGTGCCCATGACCGTCACGCCCACGCCGTTCGTGCCCAACCGCTACCACCGCGGTTGAACCAGCCCTACCCCTGCGCAACGGCCCCGCAGCTTGGGGTCGTGGCCACGACAACACCCTGCAGCACCTGAGGGATACTCTCGGCCCAGATGAACCGGCAGCGCCTCGCAACCAGGCGTGGCCGCTCAGGTTGCCCGGCAGGCGACCCATCACCCCAGATCCCTTCAGGCTTCGCACACCTGACACCCCGAATCCCAGCATCCCAGCAAGGACATCACCATGACCATCAAGTACACCAAAGAGCACGAGTGGCTGCAGATCGAAGCCGACGGCACCGCCATCGTGGGCATCACCCACCACGCCCAGGACGCCCTGGGTGACGTGGTCTTCGTGGACCTGCCCGCCGTGGGCGCCACCATCGACGCACACGCCGTTGCTGGCGTCGTTGAATCGGTGAAGGCCGCTGCCGACGTGTACATGCCCCTCACGGGCGAGATCGTGGAAGTCAACGAAGCCCTGCGCGACGACCCCGCCCTGGCCAACACCGACCCGCTGGGCGCGGGCTGGTTCTTCAAGGTCAAGCTGGCCAACCCGGCCGAAGCCAACGACCTGATGGACAAGACCGCCTACGACGACCTGCTCAAGAGCCTGTGATGTGGTCCGCAGCACCCACCCGGTGCTGCGCCCCATGACCACCTGGAGGGCGGCGCACCGTGCCCGCGCCCCCCTCCGATGCTCCCCAGCGGACGCCCATCGGCTACCCCGCCGACCGCCTCCACCAGCCTGCCTGCCCGCCTGACGCCATGACCACCGCCCTGCCCACGCTCGCCGCGCTCGAGCACGCCACCGAGTTCCACGCCCGCCACATTGGCCCCGACAGCGCCGACCAGGCCGCCATGCTGAGCGCCATCGGCGCCGCTTCGCGCCAGGCCCTGATGGACGCCATCGTGCCCGCCACCATCCGCCGCCCGGCGCCGATGGACCTGCCCGCCCCGGTGACTGAGGCCCAGGCTCTGGCCGAGCTCAAGGCGATCGCGGCCAAGAACAAGCTGATGCGCAACTTCATCGGCCAGGGCTATTACGGCACGCACACCCCGGGGGTCATCCTGCGCAACATCCTCGAGAACCCCGCCTGGTACACCGCCTACACGCCCTACCAGGCCGAGATCTCGCAAGGCCGCATGGAAGCGCTGATCAACTTCCAGACCATGGTCACCGACCTGACGGGCATGGCGATTGCCAACGCCTCGATGCTGGATGAGGCCACCGCCGCTGCTGAGGCGATGACGCTGGCCGCACGCGGCGGCAAGAGCAAGAGCACCCGCTTCGTGGTCTGCCACGACGTGCTCCCGCAGACGCTGGAGGTGATCCAGACCCGCGCCCTGCCGCTGGGCATCACGGTGGATGTGGTGCACGCCACGAAGCTGGCCGAGCACCTGCAAGCCCACGACTGCTTCGCCGCGCTGATGCAGTACCCGGGCGTGAACGGCCAGGTGCGTGACCTGCGCCCCCTGATCGACGCGCTCCATGCCAAGGGCGCGCTGGCCATCGTCGCCGCCGACCTGCTGGCCCTGACCCTGCTGGCCTCGCCGGGTGACCTCGGCGCCGACATCGCCTGCGGCACCACCCAGCGCTTCGGCATGCCCATGGGCAACGGTGGCCCGCACGCCGCCTACCTGGCCACCAAGGACGAGTTCAAGCGCTCGCTGCCCGGCCGCCTGGTGGGCGTGAGCATCGACAGCCACGGCGCCCCCGCCTACCGCCTGTCGCTGCAAACCCGCGAGCAGCACATCCGCCGCGAAAAGGCCACCTCCAACATCTGCACGGCGCAAGTGCTGCCGGCCGTCGTGGCCAGCATGTACGCCGTGTACCACGGCCCCGAAGGCCTCAAGCGCATCGCCCAGCGCACCGCCGTGTTGGCCGCCACGCTGGCCCGTGGCCTGCAGCAGCTGGGCCGCTCGCTGATCCACACCCAATACTTCGACACCGTGCAGGTGCTGGCCGCCGACCGCGATGCCATCCTGGCCCGTGCCGAGGCTGCGGGCTACAACCTGCGTGCGTCCAGCGCCGACACCGTGGCCATCGCCCTCGATGAGACCACCACCCGCGCCGACCTGGCCGCCCTGTGGGCGATCTTTGCCAACGGCCAGGCCCTGCCCGACGTCGACGCCCTGCAAACGGGCCTCACCCTGAGCATCCCCGCCAGCCTGCTGCGCACCAGTGCCTACCTGACGCACCCGGTGTTCAACACGCACCACTCCGAGACGGACATGCTGCGCTACCTGCGCATGCTGGCCGACAAGGACCTGGCGCTCGACCGCACCATGATCCCGCTGGGCTCGTGCACGATGAAGCTCAACGCCACCAGCGAGATGATCCCCATCACCTGGCCCGAGTTCGCGCACATCCACCCGTTTGCCCCGCGCGCCCAGCTCGCCGGCTACGACGAGCTCAACACCCTGCTGTGCGGCTGGCTGTCGCAAGCCACGGGCTACGCCGGCATCAGCCTGCAGCCCAACGCTGGCTCGCAAGGCGAGTACGCTGGCCTGCTGGTCATCAAGGCCTACCACGAGAGCCGCGGCGAAGGCCACCGTGACATCTGCCTGATCCCCGAGAGCGCCCACGGCACCAACCCGGCGTCGGCCCAGATGGTGGGCATGAAGGTGGTGGTCACCAAGTGCACGGCCGATGGCAACGTCGACCTGGACGACCTCAAGGCCAAGTGCGAACAGCACAGCGCCAACCTGGCCGCTGTGATGATCACCTACCCGTCGACCTACGGCGTGTTCGAAACCCGTGTGACCGAGCTGTGCCAGCTCATCCACAGCCACGGCGGCCGCGTCTACGTGGACGGCGCCAACATGAACGCCCTGGTCGGCCTGGCCGCCCCTGGCCAGTTCGGTGGCGACGTGAGCCACCTCAACCTGCACAAGACCTTCTGCATCCCCCACGGCGGTGGCGGCCCCGGCGTGGGCCCCGTGTGCGTGGTCGATGACCTCGTGCCCTTCCTGCCCGCGCACCGCTCGGCCGGCATCGGCACCGAGGCGCAAGTGGGCGCCGTCAGCGCCGCACCGCTGGGCAACGCCGCCGTGCTGCCCATCAGCTGGATGTACATCCGCATGATGGGTGCCGACGGCCTCAAGGCCGCCACCGAAGTGGCCATCCTCAACGCCAACTACGTGGCCGCCCGCCTGGCCGATCACTACGACATCCACTTCAGCGGTGGCAGCACCAGCGTCAAGGGTGGCGGCGTGGCCCACGAGTGCATCCTCGACCTGCGCCCCCTGAAGGACGGCAGCGGCGTGGGCGCCGAGGACGTGGCCAAGCGCCTGATCGACTACGGCTTCCATGCGCCCACGCTGAGCTTCCCCGTGGCCGGCACGCTGATGGTGGAGCCCACCGAGAGCGAATCCAAGGCCGAGCTGGACCGCTCC
>Ga0228699_1001422_pt1 | contig 12170 bp, 10 predicted proteins | sample McNCre217_Aug_MG_FD_178016 | JGI IMG/M metagenome (GOLD analysis project Ga0228699, IMG submission 178016) | Freshwater microbial communities from McNutts Creek, Athens, Georgia, United States - 2-17_Aug_MG | ecosystem: Environmental > Aquatic > Freshwater > Creek | place: USA: Georgia...
CACGCGCGCCGGACGGCCCTTGACGCCCGACTTGATCACCTCGGGCGGCGGCACCATGGCCAGCACGGCCGGGTCGTCGCGGTTGATCACCATGGTGGCGGCCTTGCCGTAGATGCGGGCCTTGGCAGCCGCATAGGCGGCCATCGAGCCGTGCCAGTCCAAGTGATCCTGGGTGATGTTGAGCACCACCGAGGCGCTGGGGTCGAAGTTGCTCACGCCATCGAGCTGGAAGCTGGAGAGCTCCAGCACCCACACGTCGGGCAGCACCTCGAACACCGGCGCGGCCGGCACGGGTGGGGCAAGCTGCAGGGGGGCGTCGTCGTCGGCCGGCTTGGCTGCGGGGGCGTCGTCGGTGTCGCTGGCGGCGTCTGCTGCGGGCTCTGAGGGGGCGTCGGTGGCGTCATCCGCCGCCTCACCTGTGGCGGCATCAGACTCGGCGGCCACGGGCAGGTCGTGGGCGGCACCAGCTTCAGTGGCCTCGGTCGGGTCAGCGTCAGCGTCGACGGCGGCATCGGCCTCAGGCACCTCGTCCACCGCCAGCGTCATCTGCTGCTGCGGCTCGGCGTCCAGCGCGGTGGCCAGGGTGTCCAGCAAGGTGGGGCCGATGTTGCCGGCCAGGCCCACGCGCAGGCCGCAGCGCTCCACGAGCTTGGCCGTCAGCGAGGTGGTGGTGGTCTTGCCGTTGGTGCCGGTGATGGCCAGCACCTTGGGGGCGTAGCCCAGGTCGGTCTTGAGGTCCGCCAGCGCCGAGGCGAACAGCGACAGCTCGCCGCGCACCGGGATGCCGCGCTCATCGGCTGCGGCCGTCAAGGCGGCCACGGGTGCGTCACTGGGCATCAGGCCCGGGCTCTTGAACACGATGTTCACGCCATCGAGCAGGGCCACGTCCAGGCCATGGTGCAGCGTGGTGCTGGGCACGTCGGCGGCCAACTTGGGCGCTTGCGGCGGGGTGGCGCGCGTGTCGGCCACGCGCACCTGGGCGCCGCACCGGGCGCACCAGCGCGCCATGGCCAGGCCCGAGTCTCCCAGACCCAGGATCAGCACGGTGAGGTCATGCAGGTGGTGCATGGTCGTTCAGCGCAGCTTGAGGGTGGACAGGCCGGCCAGGCACAGCAGCATGGTGATGATCCAGAAGCGGACCACGACCTGCGTCTCCTTCCAGCCCGACTTCTCGAAGTGGTGATGCAGCGGCGCCATCAGGAAGATGCGGCGGCCTTCGCCGTACTTCTTCTTGGTGTACTTGAAGTAGCTCACCTGGATCATCACGGACAGGGCTTCGAGCACGAAGACGCCGCCCATCACGGCCAGCACGATCTCTTGGCGCACGATGACGGCGATGGTGCCCAGCGCCCCGCCCAGCGCCAAGGCGCCCACGTCACCCATGAACACCTGCGCCGGGTAGGCGTTGAACCACAGGAAGGCCAGGCCCGCGCCGGCCAGGGCGGCACAGAACACCAGCAACTCGCCCGCGCCTGGGATGTGCGGCAGCAGCAGGTACTTGGCGAACACGGCATTGCCGGTGACGTAGCAGAAGATGCCCAGCGCCGAGGCCACGAACACCGAGGGCATGATGGCCAGGCCGTCCAGGCCATCGGTGAGGTTGACGGCGTTGGAGCTGCCCACGATGACGATGTAGGTCAGGGCCATGAAGCCCCACACGCCCAGCGGGTAGCTCACGGTCTTGAAGAAGGGCACGATCAGGTCGGCCTTCGGCGGCAGCTCGTTGTTGAAGCCCGAGGCGATCCACTGGAAGAACAGCTCGATCACGCGCGCGGTGTTGGTCTCGGACACCGAGAAGGCCAGGTAGATCGCCGCGATCAGGCCGATGATCGACTGCCACAGGTACTTCTCGCGCGAGGGCATGCCTTCGGGGTCTTTGTTGACCACCTTGCGCCAGTCGTCGACCCAGCCGATGGCCCCGAAGCCCAGCGTCACGATCATCACGATCCACACGAAGCGATTGGCCCAGTCGAACCACAGCAGGGTCGACAAGCCGATGCACAGCAGGATCAGCACGCCGCCCATGGTGGGCGTGCCGCGCTTGGTGAGGTGGGTGTCCATCGCGTACTCGCGGATGGGCTGGCCGATCTTGAGCTCGGTGAGCTTGCGGATGACCCACGGGCCCAGCACCAGGCCGATCAGCAGGGCCGTGATGGCGGCCATGACCGAGCGGAAGGTCAGGTAATTGAACACGCGCAGGAAGCCCCACTCGGGGTTCATCTTCTGCAGCCACAGGGCGAGACTAAGCAGCATGGGCACCTCCGGTGAGGGCGGCCACAACCTGTTCCATCTTCATGAAGCGAGAACCTTTGACGAGGGCCGCGCGCACGGTGGGCGCAGCCTGCAGATGAGGGGCGGCCGCCAGGGCGGCCACGATGTCGGCGGCGTGGGCAAAGTGGCGCACGCTGGGGCCACCGTGCTCGCCTTGGGCCGCCGCAGCGGTGTGGGCGCACAGCTCACCCGCCGTCCAGATGTGTTCAATCCCGCGCTCGCGGGCATAGGCGCCCACCTCGGCGTGGAAGGCCGGGCCTTGCGTGCCCACCTCGCCCATGTCGCCCAGCACCAGCCAGTGCGGGCCCGGCAGGCCAGCCAGCATGTCGATGGCGGCGCGCACCGAATCGGGGTTGGCGTTGTAGCTGTCGTCCACCAGGGTGACGTCGCTGCCGGCCCAGGCGGCGCGGCGCAGTTGCGAGCGGCCCTTGACCGGCTCGAACGCAGCCAGGCCTTGGGCGATCAGCGGCAGCGGCACGCCCGCGCCCAGCGCGGCAGCGGTGGCAGCCAGGGCGTTGCGCACGTTGTGGGCGCCGGCCATGTTCAGGGCCACATCGGCCTCGCCTTGCGGGGTGCGCACGCGGATTTGCCAGTGCGGCGAGGGTGCAGCCTGCCAGGTGGCCTCGCCGCTCACCGAAGCGCCTTCACCGAAGGTGATCTTGGCGTAGCCGTTGGCCAGCGCCTGCCAGACCAGGGTGTGGGCGTCGTCGGCCGGGAAGACGGCCACGCCGGTGCGGCTGAGGGCCTGCAGCACGGCGCCGTTTTCGCGGGCCACGGCCTCGACCGTGTGCATGAACTCCTGGTGCTCGCGCTGGGCGTTGTTGACCAGGGCCACGGTGGGCGCGGCCAGCGAGGCCAGGTGGGCGATCTCGCCCGGGTGGTTCATGCCCAACTCGACCACGGCACAGCGGTGCAGGCCCTCGCGCAGGCGCAGCAGGGTCAGCGGCACGCCGATCTCGTTGTTGAAGTTGCCCTGGGTGGACAGGGCACGCTCGGCGCTGCCATCGGCGGCCATCCACGTGCGCAAGATGGACGCGACCATCTGCGTGACCGTGGTCTTGCCATTGCTGCCGGTCACGCCGATGAGCGGGATGTCGAAGCGCGCGCGCCAGCCCGCAGCCAGCCAGCCCAGGGCCGCGCGCGTGTCGCTCACCACCAGGCCGGGCAGGCCAGCCAGCTCGATGCCCTGCTGCACCAGCACGGCCGCAGCACCCGAGGCCGCCACCTGCGGCAGGAAGTCGTGGGCATCGAAGCGCTCGCCGCGCAAGGCCACGAACAGGTCGCCCGCCTGCAGCGTGCGCGTGTCGGTGTGCACGCGGCCAATCGGGGTGGCCGGGTCGCCATGCAGCACCGAGCCGGGCAGCAGGCTGTGGGCCAGGCCCAGGGTCATCATCATCGTGTCGGTGCTCATGCGGCACCTCCATCTCTCAAGGCCGATGCACCAGCGCTGCGCGCAGCCAGGGCAGCGCGGGCTTCTTGCACATCGGAAAACGGGGTTTTGACGCCTGAGATCTCTTGGGTCGCTTCGTGACCCTTGCCGGCCAGCAGCACCACATCGTGGGCAGCGGCCGAGCCGATGGCGTGGGCGATGGCGGCGCGACGGTCTTCGATGACGTCGACGCTGGGGTGGCCAGGCATGCCAGCGAGGATCTGCGACAGGATGAGCGCAGGCGATTCGGAACGGGGATTGTCGCTGGTCAGCACGGTCTGATCGGCCAGCTGCGCCGACAAGGCCCCCATCAGTGGGCGCTTGGTGGCGTCGCGGTCGCCGCCGCAGCCGAACACGCACCACAGGCGGCCGCCTCGGGCCTGGGCCACGGGGCGCAGCGACTGCAGCACCTTCTCCAGCGCATCGGGCGTGTGGGCGTAGTCGACCACCACCAGTGGCTGCGCGGCCGGCGCATCGCCCACCAGCTCCATGCGGCCGGGCACGGCCACCAGCTGTGGGCACACCGCCGCGATGGCGCTCAGGCTGTGGCCGAGTGCGCGCAGCGCGCCGATCACGCCCAGCAGGTTGGCCACGTTGAAGTCGCCGATGATGGGCGCGGCGATGCGGGCCTGCCCGCACACCTCGGCGCCGCTGGCGGTGCGCTCGGTCAGCTCGAAGGCCAGGCCATCGCCCAGGTGCTGCACGGCACGGGCTTCGAGGCGCAGCGGGCTGGGCTGGGCGCCCTGACCCGCCCCATCGCGGCGGCCCACCGTCCACACGTCCAGGCCGCGCGCGGCCGCATGGGCGGCCAGCTCAGGGCCCTTGGCGTCATCGAGGTGGATGACGGCGGCTTGCAGCCCCGGCCAGTCGAACAGCGCGCGCTTGGCCAGCCAGTAGGCGGCCATGCTGCCGTGGTAGTCGAGGTGGTCTTGCGTGAAGTTGGTGAACTGGGCGACGCGGATGTGCGTGGCGTGCAGGCGCAGCTCTTCGATGCCGATCGACGAGGCCTCGATGGCCGCAGCCTTCACGCCCTGGGCGACGAAATCACGGAAGGTGGCGTGCAGGGTGATGGGGTCGGGCGTGGTCAGGCCGGTGGCCACGATGCCCGCATCAAAGCGGCCCACGCCCAGCGTGCCCACGATGCCCGCCGGCTGGCCCAGCGCGCTCAGGGCCTGGGCCGTCCACCACGAGGTCGAGGTCTTGCCGTTGGTGCCGGTCACCGCCACCACATCCAGTTGCGCCGAGGGCTCACCGTAAAAGCCATGGGCGATCTCGGCGCTGCGGGCCTTGAGGCCGGGCACGGCCAGCACACGGTCCAGCACACCGGCTTGGCGCCAGGCGCCCACGTGGGCCTCGGCGCCATCGGCCTCCACCAGGCAAGCGGCCGCGCCATCTTGCAAGGCCTGCAGCACGTAGGCGCGGCCGTCGCGTGCGGCGCCCGGCCAGGCGATGAAGGCCACGGCGCCGCGCGGCGTCAGGCGGGCCACGGCGCGGCTGTCCACCGTCAACTCGGCGATGGCGCGCTCGCGCAGCGCGGCCAGGGCCTGCGCGGTGCTGTCGATGCGGACCAGGGTGGTGGCGGCGTTCATCAGAAGCTCTCCACCTCGGCCGGCACGTTGCTGGCGGTGATCTGGCTCTTGACCTCTTGGTCAGGCAGCACGCCCAAGCGGTTGAGCGTTTGCTGCACCACCTGGCTGAACACCGGGGCGGCCACGTCACCACCGAAATACACGCCGTTGCTGGGCTCGTCGACCATCACCGCCACGACGATGCGCGGGTTGCTGATCGGCGCGATGCCCACGAACCAGGCGCGGTACTTGTTGCCCGCGTAGCCCTTGCCTTCTTGCTTGTGGGCCGTGCCGGTCTTGCCGCCCACGCTGTAGCCCGGCGATTGGGCCTTGGGCGCGGTGCCACCGGGCAGCGTCACCATGTTGAGCATGTGGCGCACCTCGCGAGCGGTGCCGGGCGAGAACACGCGCACGCCGTGCACCGGCAGCGGCTCGCCATCGGCAGCGGGCAAGCCGTTGGTGGAGGTGCGCACGGCCTGCACGCCCGCGGGCAGCGTGTCTTCGCGCTTGAGCAGGGTCAGCGGGATCAGCTCGCCATCGCGCGCGAACACCGTGTAGGCATGGGCCAGTTGCAGCAGGCTGGCCGAGAGGCCGTAGCCATAGCTCATGGTGACCTGCTCGATGCGGCGCCACGACTTGTACGGACGCAGGCGGCCGGTCACCGCACCGGGGAAGCCCAGTTGCGGGCGCTGGCCCAGGCCCACGGCGGTGAACATCTCCCACATCTCGCGGGGCTGCATCTGCAGGGCCATCTTGGCCGTGCCCACGTTGCTCGACTTCTGGATGACCTCTTCAACGGTCAGGTCACCGTGGGCGTGGGAGTCAGAGATGGTCGAGCCATCGATGGTCAGGCGCCCCGGGTAGGTCGAGATCACCGTGCTGGGCTTGACGCGGCCCGTCTCCAGCGCCAGCGCCGCCACCAGCGGCTTCATGGTCGAGCCCGGCTCGAAGGTGTCGGTGAGCGCGCGGTTGCGCAGTTGCGCGCCCGTCAGGTTGTGGCGGTCGCCCGGGGTGTAGCTGGGCACGTTGGCCAGCGCCAGGACCTCGCCCGTGACGGCATCGAGCACCACCACGCTGCCCGCCTTGGCCTTGTGCGCGGCCACGGCATCGCGGATGCGCTGGAAGGCGTTGAACTGCACCTTGGCGTCGATGGACAGGCGCACGTTCTGGCCATCGGTGGCGGGCACCACGGCGCCCACAGCCTCGACGGTGCGACCCAGGCGATCCTTGATGACGTGGCGCGAGCCGCCTTGGCCCGACAGCAGGTCTTGGTAGGCCAGCTCGATGCCTTCCTGGCCCTCGTCTTCGATGTTGGTGAAACCGACGATGTGGGCCGCCGCTTCGCCCTCGGGGTAGATGCGCTTGTACTCGTCGACGCTGCCCACACCCTTGAGCTTGAGGTCGCGGATGGCCTGCACCGCATCACCTTCGACCTTGCGCTTGAGCCACACGAAGTTGGGGTTGCTGGCCAGGCGGCGGTTGAGCTCGGCCGTGGTCATGCCCAGCGCCTGCGCCAGGGCCTGCACCTCGGTGGGCGAGGCCGTCATGTCTTTGGGCGCAGCCCAGAACGACGGCACCGGCACGCTGGAGGCCAGCAGGTCGCCGTGGCGATCGAGGATGCGGCCCCGGCTGGCCGGCAGCTCGATGCGGCGCTCGTAGCGGCTGGCGCCTTGCTGCAGGTAGAAGTCGGTGTGGATGATCTGGATGTAGGCGGCGCGGCCGATCAGGACCGCAAAGCCCAGGCCGATGGCCCCGATCATGAACTTGACGCGCCAGGTCGGCGTGCGCGAGGCCAGCAGCGGGCTGGTGGCGTAACGCACGGCCGGCATCGCGGCCTTACCCTGCTTGCGCGGGCGGCCAAGGCGACGGCGCAGGGCGTCGAGCAGGCGGCTCATCGTGCGCCTCCTGCAGCCGATGCTGATGCCGACGACGACACCAGGTGCGTGATCTCGGGCCCGTGGCCGCGCATCTGCAGGCGCTGCTTGGCCAGCTCTTCCACCCGGCCCAGCGTGGCCTGGGCGCGCTTGTCGATCTGCAGGCGCTCTTCTTCGATCTGCAGGTTGTGCGACTCGGTCTGTGCGCGCTCCAGCTCCACGAAGAGCTGGCGGGCGTCATGGCTGGACTTCACCAGCCACAGGCCGCTGATGATCACAACCAAGCCCAGCAGGAGGTTGAGGCGGGCCATCAGCGGCGACCTCCTGATCGACCACCATGGCCACCGCGACCACCCTGCCCACCGCGTGCGCTGCGGGCCTTGTCGCCACCCGGCTGTGCGGCGGCCACCAGCTCGTCGCTGTAGGGCACATCGGTGCGCTCGGCGATGCGCAGCACGGCGGAGCGGGCGCGGCCGTTGCCCGCCACTTCTTCCTCACCCGGCTTGATGCGGGCGATCGACTTGAGCAGCAGCGGGCGCGCTTGCGCGAACGGCACGCGGCGATCGACCTCTTCTTTGCTGTGGCGGGCGATGAAGGTCTTGACGATGCGGTCTTCGAGCGAGTGGAAGCTGATCACCGCAAGCCGACCACCCGGCGCCAGGCGCTGCAGCGCGCCATGCAGCGCGTCTTCAAGCTCGCCCAGCTCGCGGTTGACCTGGATGCGCAAGGCCTGGAAGGTGCGCGTGGCCGGGTCTTGGCCCGCCTCGCGGGTGCGCACCACACGGGCCACCAGGGCCTGCAACTCGCCCGTGGTCTGCAGCGGCTGGCCCTCGTCGCGGCGGGCCACGATGGCGCGGGCAATCGGGCCGGCAAAGCGCTCTTCGCCATACAGGCGGATCACATCGGCGATCTCGTCTTGCGAGGCGCGCGCCAGGAAGTCGGCCGCGCTTTCGCCCTGCGTGGTGTCCATGCGCATGTCCAGCGGCGCATCGAAGCGGAAGCTGAAGCCGCGCGCCGGGTTGTCGATCTGCGGCGACGACACCCCGATGTCCAGCAAGATGCCTTGCACCTGACCCACGCCCAGCTCGGCCACGGCATCGGCCCAGTTTGAGAAGGCCTCGTGCACGATCTGGAAGCGCGCATCGGTGATGGCCGACTCGCCCTCGCGGGCATGGGCGATGGCTTCCGGATCGCGGTCGAAGGCGATCAGGCGGGCCTGCGGGCCCAGCTGCGACAGGATCAGGCGCGAGTGACCACCACGGCCAAAGGTGCCATCGACGTAGACACCGTGCTCGACAGGGCCAGCCTCATCCCACAAAGCCTGTACCGCTTCGTGCAGCAAGACCGTTCGGTGCTGCCAGGAGGTGGGCGCGGTGCTCATGGCGCTCAGAAGGAGAAGTCCGCGAGCACCTGGGGCATGGGCTGGGCCATGACCTCGGCTTCGTGCGCCGCGTAGCGCTCGGCATCCCACAGCTCGAAGTGGCTGCCCATGCCGAGCAGCATCACCTCTTTGCTCAGGCCAGCGGCCGTACGCAGCTCGGGCGCGATCAGCACGCGGGCGGCGCTGTCGATCTCCACGTCCATGGCGTTGCCCAGGAAGATGCGCTTCCAGCCCGCCGCCGACATGGGCAGGGCCGCCACCTTGTCGCGGAAGGATTCCCACGCGGGGCGCGGGAACACCATCAGGCAGCCCTCAGGGTGCTTGGTGATCGTCAACTGGCCTTGGCAAAGCGCCTGCAGGAGGTCGCGGTGGCGCGAAGGGACGCTCATGCGCCCCTTGGCATCCAGCGACAACGCTGCGGCACCTTGGAAGACAGGACTCACACAAAACCCCACGAATTTGCACTTAATCCCACTTTAGCGCAGGAACACCCCCGAAACAAGGGTTGAAACAAAAAAAACTTCAATGAAATCAACGACTTACCGCCGAAAAATCGGCAAATCCCGCGAAAAAAAATCGTTTAAAATCAACAACCTGGGAAAGGGTCTGGAAGTGGGCAATGAGGAGTCATCCCCCACATTGGCGTGAGCGGCACACGGCCCACCCAGGTCAACCCGCACCGGGTCTGCCCACCCTCCCCCCGGGATGCGGGCGTGCAGATGCACGGGCGGCGGCACCACACCCTGACCCAGGTCAATGCTCGGATTTGCGAATCGTTCGCATTCAGACCTAGAATGAATCCATGCACCGTCACCCCTCCGCCCACCCCCAGCAGGCCACGACCTTGGACAAACTGCCTGTCCGCACAGTGGCCACCATCCAGGACGTGGCCGCGAGCCACCACGACGGCGGCGCCCTCAAGCGCCGGCTGATGGAGCTGGGCTTTGTGCCGGGCGAGCGGGTGCAGGTGCTGCGCAAGGTGTTCTTCGGCCGCGGCCCGCTGGCCGTGCGCGTGGGCACCAGCACCTTTGCGATGCGCAAGCTGGAGTCGTCGCTGGTGAAGGTGGTGTTCGCCTGAGGGCGTCGCCGACAATCCGCCATGACCACGGCCGCCGCCCCCAGCCTCTCAGGCACCGCTTCGGCACCTCCCCTGATCGCCCTGGTGGGCAACCCCAACTGCGGCAAGACCGCGCTGTTCAACCGCCTGACGGGTGCACGTCAGAAGGTGGGCAACTACGCGGGCGTCACCGTCGAGCGCAAGGAGGGCCAGTTCACCTCGCCGGGTGGCCAGGCCTGGCGCCTGCTGGATCTGCCCGGGGCCTACAGCCTGCTGGCGGCCACGCCCGATGAGGCCATCACCCGCGACGTGATCGCCGGGGCCCGCGCCGGCGAAACCGCACCCGTGGGCCTGGTGTGCGTGGTGGACGCCACCAACCTGCGCCTGAACCTGCGCATGGTGCTGGAGCTGCAAACCCTGGGTGCGCCCATGATGCTGGTCATCAACATGATGGACCAGGCCACCAAGCGCGGCATCCACATCGACATCCCCAGGCTGCAAGCCGAGCTCGGCATCCCCGTGGTGGAGGCCGTGGCCATCCGCGCGGGCGGCGAGGCGGCGCTGCTGGCCCAGCTCGACCGCCTCAACTGGGACAAGCTGCCGCCACCCAAGGCGCCGCGCCCCATCGAGCGCATCGCCCAAAGCCCGGTCGAGCAAACCCACCAGCGTGTGGGCCAGCTGCTGGCCACTTGCGTGCGCAGCCCCGAGCACGTGTCGCGGCTCACGACCCGGCTCGACCGCTACGTGCTGCACCCGGTGATGGGCCCGCTGATCCTGGCGGCGCTGATGTTCCTGGTGTTCCAGGCCGTGTTCACCTGGGCGGCCGCGCCCATGGACTGGATCGACGCCGGCGTGGGCTGGCTGGGCGACCAGGTCAAGGCGCTCATGCCCGACGGCATGTTGCGCAGCCTGCTGGTCGAGGGCGTGATCGGTGGCGCGGGCAGCGTGCTGGTCTTCTTGCCGCAGATCGTCATCTTGTTTGCCTTCATCCTGGCGCTTGAAGACTCGGGCTACCTGCCGCGCGCGGCCTTTCTGCTCGATCGCCTGATGGGCACGGTGGGGCTGTCGGGCCGCGCCTTCATCCCGCTGTTGTCGAGCTTCGCGTGCGCCATCCCCGGCATCATGTCGACGCGCACCATCTCCGACCCGCGCGACCGCCTGGTCACCATTGCGATCGCGCCCTTGATGACGTGCTCGGCCCGTCTGCCGGTGTACGCGCTGCTGATCGCCGCCTTCATCCCTGACCGCACGGTGGGCGGCATCTTCAACCTGCAGGGGCTGGTGCTGTTTGGGCTGTACATGTCGGGCATCTTGTCGGCGGCGCTGGTGGCGCTGGTGCTCAAGCGCTTCTTCAAGCAAGGGCATGCGCAGCCGCTGCTGATGGAGCTGCCCGACTACCACGTGCCCCACCTGCGCAACCTGGCGTTGGGCCTGTGGGAGCGCGCCAGCGTGTTCGTGCAGCGCGTGGGCACCATCATCCTGGCCTTGATGGTGATCCTGTGGTTCCTGGCCAATTTCCCGGCGCCGCCCGAAGGCGCCACGGGCCCGGCCATCGAGTACAGCCTGGCGGGCATGGCCGGTCGCGCACTCGAGGTGATCTTCGCGCCCATCGGCTTCACCTGGCAGATCTGCATCGCCCTGGTGCCCGGCATGGCCGCGCGCGAGGTGGCCGTGGCCGCGCTGGGCACGGTGTACGCCATGTCGCAAACGGGCGATGAGCTCACCAGCGCGCTGCAAACGCTCATCCAACAGGCGTGGACCTTGCCCACGGCCCTGTCGCTGATGACCTGGTATGTGTTTGCGCCGCAGTGCCTGTCCACGCTGATCGTGGTCAAGCGCGAGACCAACGGCTGGAAGATGCCGCTGCTGATGTTGGGCTACCTGTTCGGCCTGGCCTACCTGGCCTCGTACGCGGTCTACCACCTGGCCTCGCGCTGGGTGGGCTGAGGGCACACCGCCATGCACTCCGATTGGCAGACCTGGGCCACTTATGCCATCGGTGCGGTGGCGCTGGGCTACGTGGCACACCGCTGGTGGCCACGCCGGGCGGCCGCCTCGTGCGGCACCCCGGGGGCTGAGCCTGCCGCCTGTGGCAGCGGCTGCGGCGGCTGCGGCAGCGCGGGTGCGACCCCGCAGCGCGACCACCGCCCGGCCCTGCGCGAGCAGCCTGTGCACCTGGTGCGCCCCCCTGCGCCGCCCTCGGCGCAAGACCCTTCGACGCGCTCCTGAACCCACCACACCGGGGCGAACCGGCGTACACTGCGCGCTGCTCCGGGGTGTGCCTGGCCGTATGGCGAGTGCGCTGAGATGGTGATCCAAACCCGCTGAACTTGATCCGGTTCATACCGGCGAAAGAAGAGCCGCCTGACGCCGATGTCGTCCTGCCTGCGCAGGGTGGGCATTGGCACCTGTGCCCGCACCGGCCTGCCCGGTGTTGGGCCCCAGGCACCCTTCGGAGCGCACCCGCCACCCACCGAAGGAGACGCCATGAACGCCCCCGAACCCATTGTTGCCCTCGACGCCCTGAGCGAGCTGACCCGCCTCACCCGTGAACCCCTGCCCGGCTCGCACAAGGTCTACATCCAAGGCA
>Ga0228699_1001423_pt1 | contig 12154 bp, 12 predicted proteins | sample McNCre217_Aug_MG_FD_178016 | JGI IMG/M metagenome (GOLD analysis project Ga0228699, IMG submission 178016) | Freshwater microbial communities from McNutts Creek, Athens, Georgia, United States - 2-17_Aug_MG | ecosystem: Environmental > Aquatic > Freshwater > Creek | place: USA: Georgia...
GCCCGCTCCGGCGCGGATCTGGTGGGTTACCTGAATTACATCCACCCGTATCGCGTGCAAATTCTTGGCGAGCGGGAAATCACCTACATCACCAACGCGACGCCCGAAGACTGCGCGCGCCGTATTTCCCGCATTGTGACGCTGGAGCCTCCCGTGCTGGTGTTGGCCGATGGCCAAGTGGCGCCTCAGGCCTTGTTGGCCATGTGCGAGCGGGCGCAGATTCCCATGTTTGCGACCAAAGAGTCGTCCGCTTTTGTGATCGATGTGTTGCGGGCGTATTTGTCCAAGCATTTTGCGGATCGCTTGTCCATGCATGGTGTGTTCATGGACATTTTGGGCCTGGGTGTATTGATCACCGGGGAGTCCGGGCTGGGCAAGAGCGAGCTGGGCTTGGAGTTGATTTCCCGGGGCAACGGCCTGGTGGCGGATGACGCGGTGGATTTGTTCCGCATCAACCAGACCACGATCGAGGGGCGCTGCCCGGAGCTGTTGCAGAACTTGCTGGAGGTGCGCGGTATTGGCTTGCTGGATATTCGCGGCATCTTCGGTGAAACTGCCGTGCGCCGCAAAATGCGCCTCAAACTGATCGTGCATCTGGTGCGTCGCGAGACCTTGGAGCGCGAGTACGAGCGCATTCCCTATGAGCCCCTTACCCAGGACGTGCTGGGCATTCCGGTGCGCAAGGTGGTGATTCAGGTGGTGGCGGGGCGCAACATCGCGGTGCTTGTGGAGGCTGCTGTGCGCAACACCATTCTGCAGCTACGCGGGATCGATACCTACCAAGAGTTCGTAGAGCGCCACCGCAAAGCAATGGCGCAAGGGCACTAGCTGTCGGTGTTGCCGTGGCGGTGGGGGCAGTCGCCCTTGGTGCAGTGGGCATACAAGCTCAGGGCGTGGTCAGAAATGGCAAAGCCTTTGGCCTTGGCTACCAAGTGCTGGCGCTTTTCAATTTCAGCGTCGTAAAACTCTTCTACCCGGCCGCAATCCAAGCACACCAAGTGGTCGTGGTGTTGGCCTTCGTTCAGCTCGTACACGGCCTTGCCACTCTCGAAATGGCTGCGGCTCAAAATGCTGGCTTGTTCAAACTGGGTGAGCACCCGGTAGACGGTAGCCAAGCCCACGTCCGAGCGCTCTTGCAGCAACACACGGAACACGTCTTCAGCGGTCATGTGGCGTTGTGTGCCGCGCTGAAAGACTTCCAGAATTTTGAGGCGGGGCACAGTGGCCTTGAGGCCCGTATTTTTTAGTTCTTCGATATTGCTCATCGGCACATTCCCGGCATGGTCATCAAACAGGCCAACAGGGGCCAACCGCTACAATGCCACGATCATATCGCCCTTCAATTTTCATGCCACTTACCACCCGCTATCGCCTTCGTTTTGTTGCCGCAGGCCTGCTTGCCGCCGCGTTGGGGGCCTGCAGTTCGGTAGGGCCGACCGGTGATCAGGTGGCCCGGGCGGTAACTCCGTACAAGATTGATATCGTCCAGGGCAATGTGGTGACCCGTGAGCAGCTGGCGGTGTTGCGCCCCGGCATGCCACGCGCCATTGCGCAGGATGTACTGGGGACGCCCTTGTTGACCAGCGTGTTCCATGCCGACCGGTGGGACTATGTGTTCACCCTCAAGCGCCAGGGCAGTGAGCCACAAGCTCGCAAGGTCACCATCTTTTTTGCCAATGACGTGATCAGTCGGATCGAGGCGGACGATTTGCCGAGTGAGACCGAGTTTGTCTCCACCCTGCGCTCTGGCGTGAAGCTGGGCCCGGTGCCTGCGTTGACGGCCTCCGAAGAAGCCTTGAAGAAATTCCCGGCACCTAAAAAACAAGACGCGTCGGTGGCACCTGCGCCGGCCAGTGCTGCTTCGGCAACCGCGTACCCCCCGCTGGAACCCGGCGGGCTTTGATTTCTTCTATTTCATTTCTTTAGACCATGACCCATTCCATCGCCATTGCAGGCGCTTCCGGCCGCATGGGCCAGATGCTGATTGACGCCGTCCAAGCTGCAGACGATTGCACGCTGTCCGGCGCGCTGGACATTGCCGGCAGCCCTTCCCTGGGCCTGGACGCGGGCGCATTCTCTGGCAAAGCCACGGGCGTGTTGATCACCGCCGATTTGCGCGAAGGCTTGAAAAGCAGCCAGGCATTGATCGACTTCACCCGCCCGGAAGGCACGCTGGCCCATTTGCAGGTGTGCCGCGAGTTGGGCGTGGCTGCCGTGATCGGCACCACCGGTTTTACCGACGAGCAAAAAGCCGAAATCGCTGAGATTGCAAAAACCATCCCTATCATGATGGCGCCCAACATGAGCGTGGGTGTCAATGTGACCTTGAAGTTGCTGGAAATGGCGGCCAAAGCTTTGGCGACCGGGTATGACATTGAAATCGTCGAGGCCCACCACCGCCACAAGGTGGATGCCCCCTCTGGCACCGCACTCAAGATGGGTGAGGTGATTGCCGACGCGCTGGGGCGCGACTTGAAGGAGTGCGCGGTATACGAGCGCTACGGCGTGACCGGCGAGCGCGATCCCTCCAGCATCGGTTTCGCCACTATTCGCGGCGGCGATATCGTGGGCGACCACACCGTGCTGTTCGCTGGCACAGGCGAGCGCATTGAAATCAGCCACAAGTCGTCCAGCCGAGCCACCTATGCCCAAGGCAGCTTGCGCGCGGTGCGTTTCCTGGCCGGCCGCGCGCCGGGGCTGTATGACATGTTTGACGTACTCAACTTGAAATGAGCCCGCTACAGCTGCTGTTTCAAGGAGACGCGGTTCACACCGCCGTGGCGCTGACATTGCTCTGCATGTCGATCGCCGCGTGGTTCGTGATCTTCTGGAAAAGCTGGCTGTTGCACCGTGCGCTGGCCGATGTGGCTCGTAGCACCGCTGCCTTCTGGCAGTCCGCAGATGTGGCGACAGCCTTGGCGACCCTGCCCGCATTTGACCGGGAGAGCTTGGTCTTGCCCTTGGTCCAAGCCACGCAGGCCCAAGGTGTTGGGACTCTGGCAGCTGCCGGTGACCGGGGGCAGCAACTCACTCGCGTTTTGCGCGACGCCTTGCACGTCGTGTTGCAACGTTTGCAGTCCGGCCAGGTGTTGCTGGCGACCGTGGGTTCTACGGCGCCCTTCGTGGGCCTGCTGGGTACGGTGTGGGGCATCTACCATGCGCTCATGGGTATCACCGGCGGTGGGCAGGTCAGCATCGACAAAATCTCCGGCCCGGTGGGCGAGGCGCTGATCATGACAGCGGCCGGCTTGGCCGTGGCGATTCCGGCGGTCCTGGCCTACAACGTGTTCGGCCGGCTGGTCGCCCGCCTGGAGGCCGATCTGGAAGGCTTTGCCCTGGACCTGCGCGAACTGCTGCTGAGCAGCCCCAAGGCGGACTGAATGGCATTCGGCCGCTTGGAACGCCCCTCCGGCGCGCAGCCGATGAGCGAAATCAACATGACACCGCTGATCGACGTGATGCTGGTGTTGCTGGTGATCTTCATCATCACCGCTCCCCTGATGGTGAGCGCCGTGAAGGTGGATTTGCCCCAGGCGCAGGGCACACAAGTGGCAGATGCTCCCAAATTTATAGCAATCACCATTGATCCCACAGGGCAGACCTATGTGAACGATGCGCCCATGGACAAGCCCGCTTTGGCCAATGCTTTGGCCGACGCTGCCAAGCGCAACCCGAACACTGAAGTGCGCCTGCGTGCCGATGCCACCGTGCCCTACGGCCGGGTGGTGGAGGTCATGGGTTTGGCCCAAAAAGCGGGCCTGAGCCAGATCGGATTTGTGGCTGAACCTGAGGCGCCCACCTCCCCCTGAACCCCGTGCGCAGTGCAGCGCCTAAAATCGCACCAAGCCTCTCTTCACGGCAGCGTGACCGCTGCCCATTCCCCATGCAAGACAAGTACCAGCACCTCGACGTAGAACAAGCCGCGCAAGCCCATTGGGCACAGCCTTTGTGGAATGGCGATACCGCCTACCGGGTCACCGAAAACGCCGTGGGCGTGGACGGCAAGCCCAAGAAGAAGTTTTACGCCTGCTCCATGCTGCCGTACCCCAGCGGTAAGCTGCACATGGGGCATGTGCGCAACTACACCATCAACGACATGTTGGCGCGCTACCTGCGCATGAATGGCCACAACGTGCTCATGCCCATGGGCTGGGATGCATTCGGCCTGCCTGCCGAAAACGCAGCGCTGAAGAACAAGGTGCCCCCTGCCAAGTGGACCTACGAGAACATCGCCTACATGAAGGGCCAGATGCAGGCCATGGGCTTGGCCATCGACTGGAGCCGTGAAGTCGCCACTTGCGATCCCCAGTACTACAAGTGGAACCAGTGGCTCTTCTTGAAGATGCTGGAAAAAGGCATTGCCTACCGCAAGACCCAGGTGGTGAATTGGGACCCGGTGGATCAGACCGTGCTGGCCAATGAGCAGGTGATTGATGGCAAAGGCTGGCGCACCGGTGCCGTGGTCGAGAAGCGCGAGATCCCTGGCTATTACCTCAAGATCACTGACTACGCGCAAGAGCTGCTGGATCACGTGCAGATGGGCAACGACAAGGCCACGCTCACCGGCTGGCCTGACCGCGTGCGTCTGATGCAGGAAAACTGGATCGGCAAGTCCGAAGGCGTGCGCTTTGCATTCACCCATGACATCCAAGATTCGACTGGGGCGTTGATCGGTGATGGCCGCATGTACGTGTTCACCACCCGGGCCGATACCGTGATGGGCGTGACCTTCTGCGCCGTGGCGCCCGAACATCCGCTGGCGGCGCACGCTGCGGCTACCAACCCTGCGCTGGCCGCCTTCATTGAAGAGTGCAAGACCGGTGGCACCACCGAGGCCGAGCTGGCCACGCAAGAGAAGAAGGGCCTGAACACCGGCCTCTTTGTGACCCACCCGCTGACCGGCGCCCAAGTGCCGGTGTGGGTCGGCAATTATGTGTTGATGGGCTATGGCGATGGCGCCGTGATGGGCGTGCCCGCGCACGACGAACGCGACTTTGCGTTTGCGAACAAGTATGGTATTGAAATCAAGCAGGTTATTCGTAACGTGATTGAGGGGTCGCCTGCGCACTTAAAGCGAGTTGAGGTCGGTTCTGCCGGCGCTGATTTTTTCGTTTTTGACTCGAAGCAATGGAAGGATTGGTACGGATCCAAATCAGCTGACGACGTGATCGTTTGCAACTCTGGAGAGTTGGATGGTTCCTCTCCGAAGGAGGCAGTTGATAAGGTCGCAGCAGATTTGGCAGCCAAAGGCCTGGGCGAGAAGAAAACCACTTGGCGCCTGCGTGACTGGGGCGTGAGTCGCCAGCGTTACTGGGGCACCCCCATCCCCATCATCCATTGCGAGGAGCACGGCGCCGTGCCGGTGCCTGAGAAAGACCTGCCGGTTGTGCTGCCCCAGGACTGTGTGCCCGATGGCTCCGGCAACCCGCTGCACAAGCACGAAGGTTTCCACGCCGGCGTGGTCTGCCCGGTGTGCGGCAAGCCTGCGCGCCGCGAGACTGACACCATGGACACCTTTGTGGACTCGTCCTGGTACTTCATGCGCTATTGCGATCCGAAGAACCCGGACGCGATGGTGGCGGGTGGTACCGACTACTGGATGCGGGACCAGAATGCCGCTACCGGCGGCAGCGGCATGGACCAATACATCGGCGGTATCGAACACGCCATCCTGCACTTGCTGTACGCCCGCTTCTGGACCAAGGTCATGCGCGATCTGGGCCTGGTCAAGGTGGACGAGCCCTTCACCAAGCTGCTCACCCAGGGCATGGTGCTCAACCACATTTACAGCCGCCGCACCGCCAAGGGCGGCAAGGAATACTTCTGGCCCAAGGATGTGGAGCACGTGCATGACGCGGCTGGCAAGGTGGTGGGCGCCAAGCTCATCGTCGAAGTCGACAGTGCCGATGGCTTGCTGCCCGTAGGCACCGCCATTGACTACGAGGGCGTGGGCACCATGTCCAAGTCCAAGAACAACGGTGTGGACCCGCAGGAGCTGATTGCCAAGTACGGCGCAGACACGGCCCGCATCTACACCATGTTCACCTCGCCGCCCGAGGCCACGCTGGAGTGGAACGACTCGGCCGTGGAAGGCAGCTACCGCTTCCTGCGCCGTGTCTGGAACTTCGGCTACAAACTGTCTGCTATGGATTCTGTAGCTGCTCGCGCAAGCGTGGCGGGCGCCAAGAGCCTGAATGATGTCGAATTCGGCAAAGAGGCCAAAGCGCTCCGGCTGGAAATGCACACCGTGCTCAAGCAGGTGGACTTCGACTACCAGCGCATGCAATACAACACGGTGGTGTCGGGTGCGATGAAGATGATCAACGCGCTGGAAGGCTTCAAGGCCATGGACAGCGCCGGTGCCCAAGTGGCTCTGATCGAAGGCTTCGGCATCCTGCTGCGTTGCTTGTACCCCGCTACGCCGCACTTGTCGCACGCCCTGTGGTCCGAGCTGGGTTATGCCTCCGCCCTCGGCGATCTGCTGGATGCGCCGTGGCCCCAGGTGGATGCGGCGGCCTTGGTGCAAGACGAGATCGAGTTGGTGCTGCAGATCAACGGCAAGCTGCGCGGTGCCGTGCGCGTGCCGGCAGGCGCTGACAAGGCTGCCATTGAAACCGCTGCGCTGGCCAGTGAGGTGTTTGTGAGCCATGCGGCAGGCGCGCCTGCCAAGAAGGTCATCGTGGTGCCAGGCCGTTTGGTCAACATCGTCGTCTGAGCATCATGCTGAACCGCCGCCACCTGTTTGCCCTGCCTGCCGCCGCGTTGCTGGAGGGCTGTGGCTTCAAGCTGCGCGGCAAGCAGACCTTTGTCTTTGAGACGATTGCCGTCACGCCAGAGCGTGGCGGTGCCGTTGCCTCCGAGCTGGCGCGTTATTTGGGCGCCATGGTGCGCCCGGTTGCGCCCGCAGCGGGCGGGCAGCCGCCGGACGTGATTGTGGACATCCTCGGCGAGACGCGTGAGAAGGTGGTGGTGGGCTTGAACGCCTCGGGCCAGGTTCGGGAATACCAGTTGCGCCTCAAGATACGCTTTCGCATGCGCACGTCGGCAGGCCGTGACCTAATCGAGCCCTCCGACATCCTGCAGGAGCGCGACATCAGCTTCAACGAGTCTGCGGTGTTGGCCAAGGAGGCGGAAGAGGCGCTGCTTTACCGCGATATGCAGTCGGACATCGTGCAGCAGTTGCTGCGCCGTTTGGCCGCCATCAAAACCCTGGAGCCCTGACGATGGCCCTGGACCGGGTGGACCAGACCTTGCTGGAGCTGCTCCAGAAGGATGGCCGCATGAGCGCGCAGGCCCTGTCTGAAGCCGTCAACCTCTCGGCCCGTGCCACGCTCAACCGCATTCACAAACTGGAAGACGAAGGGCATATCGAAGGCTACCGTGCCCTGCTCGCGCGCCAGAGCATTGGCGAGCATGTGTCGGTGTTTGCCGAAATCGCCCTCAAAGACCAGCGCCAGGCCACCGTGCAGCGCTTCGAGCAGGCCATGGTGGCCTGCCCGGAGGTGATCGCCTGCTACCTGGTGAGCGGCCGTTACGACTACCTGGTGCGCCTGGCCTGCCGCGACTTGGCGCACTACCGGGACCTGACCAACACCTGGATTGACGATGTGGGGCTGGGCATCGACAAGGTGGTCACCAGCACCGAGCTGCAAACGGTCAAGGAATTTGCGGGCTTCCCGCTCATGGTGCGCACCACGCGCTGATGCGGGTGCTTCCGTTTCGGAAGTAAAGCGCATGCGGGGCAGCCGTTTGCTGCGTTTTGAGCCCTGTGCTTCGTCGCTAACTTCCTCTGTGCTGAACCTAGACTTCTTGCACAGCCCGGCGATGCGGTAGATGCGGATTCCGCATCCCCTCCCGGCGCATGCCCCGAGGAGAACCCCATGACCCGCTATATCGACGTGCACGACATGCAGCAGCTCGTGCGCCAGCACGGCCTGGCCCCCATGATGTCCGAGATGGCCCAGACCATCCGCGAAGACTTTTTGCGCTGGGAAGACTTTGACAAATCCCCCCGCACCGCCAACCACAGTACCAATGGCGTGATCGAGCTCATGCCCGTGTCCGACAACGCGCTCTATGCGTTCAAATACGTGAACGGCCATCCCAAGAACCCGTTGCAAGGCCTGTCCACCGTCATGGCCTTTGGCGTGCTGGCCGATGTGGCTACCGGCTACCCCGAGCTGCTCAGCGAGCTGACCATCACCACTGCGCTGCGCACTGCGGCCACCTCTGCCATGGCGGCCAAGGTGCTGGCCCGGCCGGAGAGCAAAACCATGGCCCTGATCGGCAATGGCTCGCAAAGCGAGTTCCAGGCGATTGCCTTCATGACCCAGCTGGGTATCACGACGCTGCGCGTGTTTGATGTGGATGCCAAAGCCACCGATAAACTCGTCGCCAACCTGCGCCCCTACACCGATGCGGGCAGCTTGACGATCGTCCGCTGTGCCTCCACCCGTGAGGCCGTGCGCGGTGTCGACATCGTGACCACGGTGACGGCCGACAAGACCAATGCCACCATCCTCACGGCCGACATGATCGAGTCCGGCATGCACCTGAATGCGGTGGGTGGCGACTGCCCCGGCAAGACCGAGCTGCAGGCCGAGATCCTGCACCACGCCAAGGTGTTTGTGGAGTTCGAGCCGCAAACCCGCATCGAGGGCGAGTTGCAGCAGATGCCGGCCGATTTTGTGACGCATCCGCTCTGGAAAGTGCTGGCCGGTACAGCGGTAGGGCGCGACAACGCCGCCCAAGTGACCTTGTTCGACTCGGTCGGTTTTGCGCTGGAAGACCTGTCGGCCTTGCGCTATGTGCATGCCCTCTCGCAAAAGCTGGGGGTGGGCAGCACGGTGCAGCTGGTGCCGGACATGCCAGACCCCAAAGACCTGTTTGCCTGCGCCACGGCAGCCCGCCCCGTGTTGCGCAAAGCAGCATGAGCGACCACGTCCTGCACATCATCGGCGCGGCCGTCGGTGAAGGGGCCAGCGATGGCGGTTGTAAATGGGGTGCTGCGGCGCTCAAAGACCACGGCATGGCCCGCGCCCTGTCTGCCACCGGGCGCACAGTGACCTGGGGCGACACGGTGAGCGCGCAGCCCATGTTGGCGACCAGCCGGCTGCACGCCATCGAGGTGTTTTCGGATCGCCTGTCCGTTGCGGTGCAGCAGGTGCTGCGCCATGGCCAGCAGCCGCTGGTGGTGGGTGGCGACCACTCCTGCGCCGTCGGCACCTGGAGTGCGGTGGCAGACCATGTGCGCCCGCAAGGCGCTTTGGGGCTGGTGTGGATCGATGCCCACCTGGACGCCCATACGCCGGATACCTCCGACACCCAGGCCCCGCATGGCATGCCCTTGGCAGCTCTGTTGGGCCATGGCGCTCCCGGCATGACAGACCTCTTCGGGTGGCGCGGCAAATTGCGCCCCGAGCACGTGGCCATCATCGGGGCCCGCAGCTATGAGCCGGCAGAGCAGGCACTGCTTGCGCGCTTGGGGGTGCGCGTGATGTATATGCCCGAGGTACAGGAGCGCGGACTCGCTGCCTGCTTCGCCGAGGCGCAAGCCATTGCCCACAGCGGCACCGCGGGCTGGGGCATCAGTTTCGATCTGGATGGCCTGGACCCGCGCGACGCCCCGGGCACCGGCACGCCGGTGGAGCAGGGCATCCGTTTGGCGGACGCCTTGGAAGTGCTCGCGGGTTGCCAGCAGCAAGCCGGCTTTGTGGCCATGGAACTCACGGAGTACAACCCTTTGCGCGACTTTGGCGGTCGCACGGCTCAAGCCGCGACCGATCTGGTGTGCGCCGTCTTGGCACCTGAGCGGGCGGCGATGGAACTGGCAGCTTGAACTGCCGGTGAAGCGTGGGGGCCTTGGTTTCAGCGCCGGGCCGCCCCAAGCTGAAACGAGCCCCCATGGGGGGTAGCGATCCGCGTAGCGGCGGAGCGTGGGGGCCTTAAACTCACGCCCCTATGCAACTCGCAGCGAATCAACTCAGCAACCACCTGCAACGCGGGCTCAAAAGCTTGTACACGGTGCATGGCGATGAGCCGCTTTTGCAGCAAGAAGCGCTGGACGCCATCCGTGCCCACGCCCGCACGCAGGGCTATACCGAGCGGACCTCGCATACGGTCGCCGGTGCCCACTTTGACTGGAGCGAGGTGCTGGCCGCCGGTGGTTCCCTGAGTCTGTTTGCAGACAAGCAAATCGTGGAAATCCGCATTCCCAGCGGCAAGCCCGGCAAGGATGGCAGCGTTGCTTTGCAGCAGCTGGCCGAGGGTTCGCAGGGCAATGATTCCACCTTGACTATCGTGCTCCTGCCCCGGCTGGACAAGATGACCAAATCCGGTGCCTGGTTTTCTGCGCTGGAGAGCTATGGCATCACCCTCCAGGTGGACCCGGTGGAGCGCAATGCCTTGCCGCAATGGATCGCCCAGCGCCTAGGGGCGCAAGGGCAGCGGGTCGAGGCGGGGGAAGAAGGGCAGCGTACCCTGCAGTTTTTTGCGGACCGGGTGGAGGGCAACTTGCTCGCCGCGCACCAGGAAATCCAGAAACTCGGCTTGCTCTACCCGGCAGAGGCCCATGGCGGCGTCTTGACGCTGGCGCAGGTGGAAAGCGCGGTGCTCAATGTGGCGCGCTATGACGTGTTCAAGTTGTCAGAAGCAGTGCTCGCCGGCCAGGCCGGGCGCGTGCAACGCATGCTCGATGGTTTGCAGGCCGAGGGCGAGGCCGAAGTGCTGGTGCACTACACCCTGGCCGAAGACATCCGCGCCCTCAAGCGCGTCAAAGACGCCATGGGCCAGGGCCGCCCCCTGCCGATGGCGCTGCGCGAAAACCGCATCTGGGGCGCCAAAGAGCGTCTGTTCGAGCGGGTGCTGCCCAAACTCTCTGAGCGCACCTTGGCGGAGCTGCTGCAATCCGCCCATGTGGTGGACGGCATTGTCAAAGGCCTGAAGCAGCCCGATTGGCCCAGCTCCGGTTGGCAGGCCCTGCACCGTCTGGCCTTGCAACTGTGCGCGCTCTGCGCGGCGCCCGCCAAGGCTGTGCCAGCGGGCGGTCTGCGCCGCTGACACTTCCACACGGTGTCGCGCTGATGGATGCCACCCCTGCCCAGCGGCATGTGCAGCGGCACAACCCCATTTCCATCCGCCTGCACCTGGCGCTGGACGGTGACTGGCACCGCATCGACGCCCGGCAATGGAATGCGCGTGGCTTCTGTTTTTTCCACAGCACCCCCCTGGCCACCGGGCCCACCGCCTTCAAACGCAGCCTGCAGCACTTTGAGGGAGACATCGTCTGGAGCCGTGCCAGCCATGACGAAGCCCAGGTCACCGAGATGCTGCTCAACGAGGCGATTCACCGCCACGCGGGCAGCTCGCAGGTTCAGCCCGAGACGCAACAGCGCCTGCTCAAACTCATGCGGGTGCAAGGCATGCCAGAGGCCAAGCAGCGGGTGCTGAACGCACTGGGCGGCATGCCGCAGCCGCAGGAATGGCAAGACCAAGTGGCCCGGCGCATGACGCAAGCGATGTACCAGTTTGGCGTGCGGGTGGAGGCCCCGGCCTGGCAGACCGTGGTGACCGAGGCCATGGCCTTGGGCGGTGTGGTGCAGGATCTGGAGCGCTGGTCCGGCAGCCTGGCGGGTGGCTGAAGCCCTGCCGGAGCCTGTGCTTCCGGCTTCTGCGAAAATCCCTGCATGAACGCGACCTCTACCCTCGACACCACCCTCGCCCTCGGTTCTCAAGCAAAAGTGGCTTCTGCGCTGATAGCGCGTGCGCCAGCAGCTATGAAAAACAGAGCACTGCGTCGCCTGGCCGAGTTGCTGCGGGAGAACACCCAAGCCCTGCAGGTGGACAACGCCAAGGACATTGAGCGCGCCGTGGCCAACGGCCTATCGGCGCCCATGGTGGACCGCCTCAAGCTCACACCCAAGGTGCTGGACACCTGTGCCGAAGGCTGCGAGCAGCTGGCTGCCATGGCCGATGTGATTGGCGAAATCATCGGCATGAAGCAGCAGCCCAGCGGTATCCGCGTGGGCCAGATGCGGGTGCCCATCGGCGTGTTCGGCATGATTTTTGAGAGCCGCCCGAATGTGACGATTGAGGCGGCCAGCCTGTCCATCAAGAGTGGCAACGCCTGCATTTTGCGTGGCGGCTCCGAGGCGAT
>Ga0228699_1001424_pt1 | contig 12149 bp, 8 predicted proteins | sample McNCre217_Aug_MG_FD_178016 | JGI IMG/M metagenome (GOLD analysis project Ga0228699, IMG submission 178016) | Freshwater microbial communities from McNutts Creek, Athens, Georgia, United States - 2-17_Aug_MG | ecosystem: Environmental > Aquatic > Freshwater > Creek | place: USA: Georgia...
GGGCTACAGCCTGGGCCTGTTGCTGGCCACCGTGGGCTGGCAGTATGGCGTGAGCCACATGGAGGCCGGACGCTCTGGCGTGATCGTGCTGGCCGAGCTGGTGGTGGCTGTGCTGACCGCGCTGTGGTGGGGCGATGGCCAGCTCAGCGCGGCGGGCTGGGTGGGCGGCGCGCTCATCACCTTGGCGGCGGTGCTTGAGGCCGCGGCCGGTGGCGGGGAGCCCGCATGAGCGCGCTTCACACCCTGCAGCCCCACCTGCCCACCGCCTTGGTGGTGATCGACATGCAGCGCGACTTTTGCAGCCCCGGGGGCTACGCCGACCAAGCAGGGATGGACATGGCCCGCATGCAGCCCGTGATCGCGCAGGTGCAGGCCCTGCTGGCCGCTGCACGGCAGGCCGGTGTGATGGTGGTGCACACCCGAGAGGGGCACCTGAGCGACCTGTCGGACTGCCCCAGCGCCAAGCTGGCGCGCAGCGTGGTCGCAGGTGCGCCCATCGGCAGCATGGGCCCCTTGGGCCGGCTGCTGGTGCGTGGTGAGCACGGTCACGATTTCGTCGATGCCCTGCAGCCCTGGCCAGGCGAGGTGGTGATCGACAAGCCGGGCTACGGCGCCTTTCACCGCACGGCGCTGGGCGAGACGCTGCAGCGCGCGGGCGTGCAGCAGCTCATCGTGTGTGGCGTGACCACCGAGGTGTGCGTGCACAGCACCGTGCGCGAAGCCACCGACCGTGGCCTGCGTTGCGTCACCGTGGGCGATGCCACGGCGGCCACCGACCCCAGCCTGCAGGCCGCTGCCCTGGCCATGCTGGGGGTGGAAGGCGGCATCTTCGGTGGTGTGGCCGACACCGCGGCCTGTGTGCACTGGCTGCGGGCCTTGCCGCCTGCGGTGCCGGCGGCCCTGCGTGGCCTGTGGCGCCGCACGCTGCTGGAGACCCCCGAGGGGCGAGACACCACCACGCAGGTCTACTGGTTACAAACCGCGCGCTGGCATGCCGACCTGCGCGTCCCCGCCGGTGCAGACCCTGCCACCCCGGCCGGGCGCGCGCAACTGCAAGGCTTCTGCGGCATCACCCAGGTCACACCCGGTGCCCCTGGCCAGCCCGATGTCTGCACCTGGCACCGCCTGTGGGACGTGCAGCCGCCCGCAGCCCGTCCCGATGCGGGCTACCTGGTGTTCGAAGGGCCTGACCGCTTGATCGAAACCGGCGTGCACGGCCCTTACTTGGAGGTGTGGGAGCGCGTGCCCGGCACCGGCCATGGCCCCTTCAGTGTGGCGCTGACACCGCCACTCGGCCTGGGCCCGTGCGGTGGCGATGCGCGGCCCAGCCGCTTCACCGCAGGCCGCGCCAGCATGACGGTGCGACCACGCAGCGCGCCCTGGCCCTCCGACGTGCAGCCCGGTGAAGCCCTGCGCGAGGTGGTGGGCCGACACCCTGAGCTGGCTGCGGCCCTGCTGGATTTCGAGCTGAGCCTGGAGGTGCGCGATGGCGATTGACGCGATGAGCTTGCGGGGCCGGGTGGCCGTGGTGACGGGCGCGGCGGGCGGCATCGGCCAGGCCATCGTGGCCAGCCTGATCGATCAGGGCGCGCACGTGCATGGGCTGGACCTCAACGCCACGGCCCTGGCCGCCATGCAGCAACGCTGGCCCGCGTGCTTCACGCCTCACCGCGTCACCCTGGGCGACCGCGCCGATGAGGACCGGGCCATCGCCCAGCTCACCGAGGCCTTGGCGGGCCGCTGCGACATCGTCGTCAACAACGCGGGCATCAGCCGCGTGCAGCCCTTTGTGGACACCCGCGACGACGACCTCGATGCCCTCTTCGCGATCAACGTGACCGCAGCCTTGCGCCTCACGCGGGCCCTGCTGCCGCTGATGGTGAACCGGCCGGGGGCCAACATCGTCAACATCGGCTCCGAGCTGGCGCTGGTGGGTCAGTGGGGCTACGTCGCGTACTGCGCCACCAAAGGGGCCATCCTGGCGTGGACGCGGGCGCTGGCCATCGAGCTGGCGCCGCAGGGCATCCGCGCCAACGCCGTGTGCCCCGGGCCCATCGACACGCCCATGCTCGATGCCGAGTTCGACCTGGCCGATGACCCCAGCGCCGCACGCCAGGCCGAAGTGGCCACCGTGCCCGTGGGCCGACTGGGCCGGCCAGGCGACATCGCCGCCGTGGTGGCCTTCCTGGCCAGCGATGCCGCGGCCTTCGTCAACGGGGCCGCCTGGTCGGCCGACGGCGGCAAGACCGCGCGCTGACCCCCCCAAAGGAGCTTTGCATGATCGCCAACCCTGTGCCCTGGCCCCATGGTGCGCGCTGCGCCGTGGCCTTCACCTTCGACATGGACGCCGAAAGCCTGCTGCAGCTGTCCTACCCCGAGCAGGCGCACCGCATGGTGGCCACGGCCTCGTCGTTGCGCTACGGGCCGCAGGTGGCGGTGCCGCGCATCCTCGACACCTACCGCCACTATGGCATCCAACAGACCTTCTTCGTGCCTGGCTGGTGCGCCGAGCGCTACCCGCAGGCCGTCGAGGCCATGGTGCGCGATGGCCACGAGGTGGCGGCGCATGGCTGGCTGCACGAGCACCCCAACGAGCTCAGCGATGAGGACGAGGCCTTCTGGCTGCACCAAACGCTGGACTCGATCACCCGCGTGGCTGGCGTCAAGCCCGTGGGCTGGCGCGCCCCGCTCTACAACTTCTCGCACCGCTCGGCCGACCTGCTGGCCGAGGCCGGCTTGGCCTACGACGCTTCGCTGATGGGCGACGACGTGCCCTATTGGGTGCAAGGCCAGCGCCACCGGCTGCTGGAGCTGCCGTCGCATTGGGGCATGGACGACTGGCCGCCCTTCATGCACGCCGCCGAGTTCGGCTTCCAGATGCCCATCGTGTCGGCCGCCCACGCCTGGGAGGGCTGGTGGGAAGAGTTCGAAGCGGCCTGGGCGTTTGGGGGCCTGTGGGTGCCGGTGTGGCACCCCTTCCTGTCGGGGCGGCTGTCGCGCTGGCGGGTGACGCACGCCATGATCGGCAAGATGATGGACCGTGGCGGCGTGTGGTTCGCGCCGATGCGCGACATCGCGGCCCATGTGCGCCAGTGCATCGACGATGGCCGCTGGCAGCCGCGCACCGATGTCCATGGCGGCGAGTTGCCCCTGCCTGCCGTGCCCGTGCCGCCGAGCGCCCGCGCCTGATCCCGAGCGCCGGGTTCAAGCCTGTCGCTGCGCCTTGTAGATGCTGGTCTGACCCGAGCACGCAAAGGCCAGCGCACAGGCCAGCGCCGCCGGCCAGGCGATGCTGGCGCCAAACAGCTCGATGGCCAGCAGCGTGCACGCCACCGGCGTCTTGGTGGCCCCGGCAAACACCGCCACCAGGCCCAGCGCCGACAGGCTGCCCGGGGGCATGTGCAGCGGGCCCTCCAGCGCCAGGCCCAGGCCGCAGCCGATGAAGAACAGCGGCGTGACCTCGCCCCCCTTGAAGCCAAACACCAGGCACCACAGCGTGGCCAGCATCTTGGCGGCAAAGCCCCAAGCCGGGGCCTGGCCTTGCAGGGCCGCTGCGATGCCTTCCGTGCCCAGGCCGCAGTAGGCCCAGGCGTCGCACAGCCACACGGCGGCCGCAAACACCGCACCGCCCACCGCTGCACGCCAGCGGGCATCGGGCAGCCAGCTGCGGGTGTGGTCGCTGCCCACGTGGGCCAGGCGGGCAAACAGCCAGGCCACCACGCCGCAGGCCAGGCCTGTGGCCAGCACCGCCGGCACGCCATGCCCCACATCGGCAGGCCACAGGGGCACCAGGGTGGACTCGTGGTGCACGCCCCAGGCGGCGCTCACACGGTCGGCGGCCAGGGCGGCCACCAGGCAAGGCCACAGGGCCTCGTGGGCCAGGCGCCCGCGCGTGATCACCTCCAGCGCGAACACCGCGCCGGCCAGCGGCGTGCCAAACACCGAGGCGAAGCCCGCTGCCACGCCCATCTGCAGCACCAGCCGGCGGCGGTGCGCATCCAGCTTCAACACATGCGTGAGCTGATCGGCCAGCGCCCCACCCATCTGCACGGCGGTGCCCTCGCGGCCCACCGAGGCGCCGCCCAGGTGCGAGGCCCAGGTGGCCAGCAAGATCAGTGGCGCCATGCGCAGGGGCACCACGCGCTGGGGCTGGTGGATCTCATCGAGCAAGAGGTTGTTGCCACCCTCGATGGCCTGGCCCCAGCGCTGGTACAGCCAGGCCACGGCAAAGCCGATCGCGGGCAAGGCCCAGATCAGCCCGTGATGCTGCGCAAAGGTGTGGGACGTGTGGTGCAGCACCGCCAGGAACAGGGCCGACGCGCTGCCCGCCAGCACCGCCACCACCAAAGCCAAGGCGGCCTGCTGCACAAGCAGGCGGCCCGTGGGCCGGAAGCGGGGGAGGGCGAGGCGGGTGACAGGCATGGGGATGAACGGCAAGGAGATTCTAGGAGCACGCCTGAGGCAGCCAGGGTTTTGGCCTGCCGGCAACGGCGGGGCGCGCCAGCGGCGCTATCCTCACAGCCATTGCAGCACCGAGGTACCCTCCATGAGCAAACTCCGCGCCACCCTGGTTTGGACCGTCACCCTGGCCCTGGCCCATGCCAGTGGCTTCCAGGTGGCCCAGGCCGCCACCGTGTCGGCCGATGCCGTGGCCGCCGTGCAGCGCCACGCCGAAGTCGACGTGCAGCGTCAGCACATTCTGGCCACCCTGCAGCGTCCCGATGTGGCCCAGGCCCTGGTCGAGCGTGGCGTGAGCCTCGATGCCGCGCGCGCGCGGGTGCAGGCGCTGTCTGACGACGAGGTCGCCACCGTGTCCGATCGCCTGGACCAGCTGCCCGCCGGCGCGTCCGACATCATCGGCACCATCGTGTTCCTCTTCCTGGTGCTGCTGGTCACCGACATCCTGGGCTTCACCAAGGTCTTCCCCTTCACCCGCTCGATCCGCTGAGCCTGTGCCCCCGTTGCCCCGGCTGGGCTGGGCCGTGCTGGTGGCGGGCCTGCTCACCCTGAGCGGCTGTGCCGACCTGCAGCAGCTGCGCAGTGGCACGCCGCAGGTGGATGCGCTGCTGGCCGCGCCCCCAGCGGGGTTGCCGCGCGCGGCCCTGCTGGCGGACACGCCCTTCTTTGCGCAAGAGGTGGCGCAATGCGGCCCGGCCGCGCTGGCCACGGTGCTGGTGCAGCGCGGTGTGGCCACCACCCCCGATGCGCTGGTGGCCCAGGTGTTCACGCCCGGGCGAGAGGGCAGCTTTCAGGTGGACATGCTCACCGCCGCGCGCCGCTCAGGCCAGCTCGCGGTGCGGGTGCAGCCCCGGCTGGCGGCCCTGCTGCGCGAGGTGGCCGCCGGGCGCCCCGTGCTGGTGCTGATCAACCCGGCGCTGGCGGTCTGGCCGCGCTGGCACTACGCCGTCGTGGTGGGCTACGACCTGGATGCGGCCACGGTCACGATGCGGTCTGGCCGCGAGCGCGAGGCGGTCTGGCCGCTGCACACCTTCATGCACACCTGGCAGCGCAGCCACCAGTGGGGCTTCGTGGTGAGCGATCCGGCGCAGCCGCCCGCCACCGCCGCGCCCAGCGACCTGGTGGACGCGGTGACGGCCTACGCCCGCGTGCAGCCCCCGCTCCGCGCACGGGTGGCCTACCTGGCGGCGCAAGCCCAGCAGCCCCGCTCGCCTGTGCTGGCCTTGGGCCTGGCGCAGACCTGGGCCGACGAGCGCCAGTGGCCCGCCGCCATCGCGGCGCTGGAGCAGGCCGTGGCCTGGGGCGGTGGGGCGGCCGCGCTCAACAACCTGGCCATGGTGCTGTGGCAATCGGGCGAGGCGGCCAACGTGGCGCGCGCCCGTGCCGTGGCCCAGCAGGCCGTGGATGCCGCCCAGGCGCGCGAGCCCGCGTGGTTGGGTGTCGCGCAAGCGACGCTGCGCGAGGTGCAGCAGGTGCCGCAGGCGTCTGCGCCACCCCCCTAGCTTGACACCCTTCCCCCCTCGGCGGGATGACGGGGGAAAGCGGACTTCCTAGCATGTGCAACATCCAACGTGTCCACTTTGCTGGAGCCTGCCATGCCCACCCTGCTCGAACTCCTCGCCTGCCTGCCGCTGACCGCGCTGCTGGTGGTGTGCCTGTCGACGCTGGTGCGCTGGTCGCGCGATGACCAGCAGGCGGCGAAGCTGGCCCGCCACACGCAAGGCAGCGCGCCCGCCGAGGCCCCCACGCTGTGGGAGCTGGTCTACGTCGATGACGATGGCGTGTTGCTGTTCACCGTGGTGCGCGTGCTGCAGCTCGACGAGGCCCACCACCGCCTGGTGGGCTGGTGCACCCGCAGCCAGACGCAGCGCGTCTTCAAGCTCAGCAAGGTGATCAAGGCCACGCACGTGGCCACCGGCCAGCGCGTGCGCCTGCAGCGCTCGGCGTTGCTCAACCCCGAGGCTCAAAGCCCGCGCACGCAGCCCCTGGTCGCCTGATCCAGCCAGGATTCAAGCCCAGGCCCAGGCCCAGGCCCAGGGTCATGTCAGCGACAGCAAGCCCGCATTGCCCCCTGCGGCGGCCGTGTTCACGCTCACCGTTTGCTCGCGCAGCAGCGGCACCTGCGGCCAGGCTGCAGGCAGCAACCAGCCCCGAGGCAGGCCCAGCAGCGGCACGATGGGCCCCGCGCGCTGCGCCAGCGTGTGGCCCCACTGGCTCAGCTCATCGGGGCTGCCGTGCACCATCACCGCACCCAGCGTTTGCGTCATCAGGCCCAGCTCGCTGGTCCAGCCGATGCGCGCTTGCACGCTGGTCGGCAGGCTGTGCCACAGCGGGATCAGCGCCTCGCGTTCAGGCCACAACACGCGGCCATCGCAGGCCAGCACGGTGATCAGCTGGTGCAGGTACTCGGCGTGCTGGTGCGCGATGCAGGCCACCGGCGCACGCGGGCGGATGTCGTAGCTGTTGCGCTCGCCGGTCGGGCCAGGCAGCGTGGTGTGCAGCCCCACCACCGATTGCATCTGGCTCACCCGGGCGTGCTCTTTCAGCGCCCAGGCGTGGGGGATGTCGGCCGTGTCCAGCCAGGCTTGCAGCTCGCGCAGTGGCAGCAGGTGCGTGGGCGGCGGGCGGTGCGCCTGCAGCAGGCGGCGCAGGCTCTCGTCGCTCACGCCCAGGTGCGGGCCGGGGCGCAGCAGGCGGTGCAGGTACAGCGGCCCGCCCGCCTTGGGGCCGGTGCCGGAGAGGCCTTCGCCGCCAAACGGCTGCACGCCCACCACCGCACCGATCATGCTGCGGTTGATGTAGAGGTTGCCCACGCGCGAGGCGGCGGTGATGCGGTCGAGCGTTTCGTCGATGCGGCTGTGGGCGCCCATCGTCAGGCCCCAGCCACTGTCGGCCAGCGTGGCCAGCAGCTCGTCGAGCCCGTCGCGCGTGAAGCGCAGCACGTGCAGCACCGGGCCGAACACCTCTTGCGTGAGCTGGCGCACCTGCTTGATCTCGATGAGCGTGGGCGGTACGTAACGCTCGGCCTCGTGGGCCGGGATGTCGCTCAGCGTGTGCGGGTGGCTGTGCACGGCCAGGCCGGCGGCGCGCATCAGGTCGATGTGGCGGCGCACGCTCTGGGCCGCGTCGGTGTCGATCAGCGGGCCCATGTCGTGCGCCAGCGTGGCGGGTGGGCCCACACGCCAGGTCTGCATCGCGCCCAGCAGCATGGTGATCACGCGGTCGGCCACGTCGTCTTGCACGCACAGCAGGCGCAGCCCCGAGCAGCGCTGGCCGGCGCTGTCGAAGGCCGAGGTCATCGCGTCTTGCACCACCTGCTCGGGCAGTGCCGACGAGTCCACGATCATCGCGTTGATGCCGCCGGTCTCGGCCACCAGGGTGAGCGGCCGGCCCGCGCGGTCTTGTCGGCCGGCCAGCTGACCCTGGATCAGGCGGGCCACGGCGGTCGAGCCGGTGAACAGCACGCCCTGGATGCCCTCGGTGGCGATCAGGGCCTGGCCCACGGTCTCGCCCTGGCCGGGCAGGCACTGCAGCGCGTCCGCCGGCACCCCGGCCGCGTGCAGCAGGGCCGTCATCCACGCGGCCACCTGCGGGGTTTGCTCGGCCGGCTTGGCCAGCACGCCATGGCCCACGGCCAGTGCCGCCGCCAACTGCCCGGTGAAGATGGCCAGCGGGAAGTTCCACGGGCTGATGCTCACCCACACGCCGGGGGTGGCGGGGGCCTGGGCCAGGTCCAGCCGGGCCTGGGCGGCGTAAAAGCGCAAGAAGTCGATGGCCTCGCGCACCTCGCCTTGGGCATTCGCCCAGGTCTTGCCGGCCTCGTGCACCAGCCAGGCCATGGCGGTCTCGCGGCGGGCCTCCAGCAAGTCGGCGGCGCGCTCCAGCGTGGCGGCGCGCACGTCCACCGGGGTGTCGGCCCAGGCGGCGGCGCGGTCCACCAGCTGGTGGGCCATGGCCTGGGCCTGGCCGATGTTGGTTTCGGTGGCGGTGCAAGCCAGGGGCGGGCGCTGCTGCAGCAGCGGCGTCAAGCGGGCGAGGGTGTCGGGGTCATGGAGGTCGAGCGCGCTGGCCTGGCGCCGCACGCGGCCGAACAGGGCCGCCGGCAGCGGGATGTGCGGGTGGGGCAAGCCGGTGGCCACCTGGCGCTCGGCCTGCTGGCGCACCTCGGTGGCCGGGTCGCTCACCAGGGTGTCGAGCGGCACGCTGGCATCGGCGATGCGGTTGACGAAGCTCGAGTTGGCGCCGTTTTCCAGCAGCCGGCGCACCAGGTAGGCCAGCAGCGTGTCGTGGGCGCCCACCGGGGCGTAGATGCGGCAGGGGCGGGGCAGGCCTTCGAGCTCACCGCTGACGATGGGCTCGAACAGCGGCTCGCCCATGCCGTGCAGGCACTGGAACTCGTACTGGCCCGGCGCGAAGGTGGCGGGCGCTTCGCTGAGGATGGCGGCGACGGTGTGCGCGTTGTGCGTGGCGAACTGCGGGAACAGCACGTCGGTCTGCGCCAGCAGGCGCCGCGCGCAGGCCAGGTAGGCCACGTCGGTGTGCACCTTGCGGGTGTAGACGGGGTAGTCGGTCTGGCCTTCTTGCTGGGCGCGTTTGATTTCGCTGTCCCAGTAGGCGCCCTTGACCAGGCGCACCATCAGGCGCCGGCCGCTGGCGCGCGCCAGCGCCGCCAGGTGGTCGATGACGGCGGGGCAGCGCTTTTGGTAGGCCTGCACCACAAAGCCCAGGCCGGGCCAGCCCAACAGGGCCGGGTCGTTGCACAGGCGCTCCAGCAGGTCGAGCGACAGCTCCAGCCGCTCAGACTCTTCAGCGTCGATGTGCAGGCCGATGCCGTGGTCGCGGGCCATGCCCGCCAGGCGCTTGAGGCGCGGGTACAGCTCGGCGAGCACGCGCTCGCGCTGGCTCATTTGGTAGCGTGGGTGCAGGGCCGACAGCTTGATCGAGATGCTGGGGCGCAGGTGCACGCCCGGCGGCAGCTCTTGCGCCTGCAAGCCAATGGCCTCGATGGCCTGCTCGTAGGCCAGGGTGTAGCGCTGGGCATCGAGCTCGGTCAGCGCGCCTTCGCCCAGCATGTCGTAGCTGTGCAGGAAGCCCTGGGCTTCGCGCTCGCGGGCCTTGCGCAGCGCCGCACCGATGGACTCGCCCATCACGAAGGTCTCGCCCAGCAGGCGCATGGCCACGTCCACGGCCTTGCGGATCAGCGGCTCGCCGCCCTTGATGGCCACGCGGCGCAAGGCGGCGCTCAGGCCTTTTTCGGCGTGCAGGCTCACCAGGCGGCCGGTCAGCACCAGGCCCCAGGTGGCGGCGTTGACGAACATCGAGGGGCTGTGGCCCAGGTGGGCCACCCAGTTGCCCTCGGCCACCTTGTCGCGGATCAGTGCGTCGCGCGTGGCCTCATCGGGGATGCGCAGCAGCGCCTCGGCCAGGCACATCAGCGCCACGCCCTCTTGCGAGGACATGGCGAACTCCTGCATCAGCGACTGCACCAGGCCTTCGCGGCCGTGGGACTGCGGGCGCTCGCGCAGGCGCTGGCACAGGCTCAGGGCCCGTTCGCGGGTGGCGGCCTGGGCGGTGTCGGACCAGGTGGCATCGGGCAACAAGGCCGTGATGCAGGTGGATTCGGGGGCGCGGGTCAGGGCCCCGATGGCCTGCCGGGTGGCGACCAGGCGGGGAAATTCGGAAGTCATGGTGAAACCTTAAGGGAACCCTGTTGGCGCATCAAGTGAAAAGGGTCAGCCCCGCTGTGGCATGTGGACTTCCACATGGCGAGGTGTCGCACAGTTGTCATCCCAAGTCATCCAAAGGGATGATTCACCTTGGTGTTTTCGGCCTGCGGACGCGGGGGCTGAGGGCGGCCAGGGGGCATTCCTTGCCTATCATCGCGCGATGTCTGCGCCCGAGCCCCGTTTGCCTGCTGTCGACGCCGCTGAGTCGTCCCTTGCGTCCACCTTGTCCCCTGAAACCGGGGGCGATGGCCGGGCCACGCCGCCACGTTGGCGCCGCTGGGCGCCGTGGCTGGTGGGCGCCGGTGTGCTGGGCGGGGCCTGGCACTGGACGCTGGCCCACGGCCTGCCGCAGTGGCTGCCCAGCCAGGTGCAACCGCTGTTGGCCCAGCAGCTGGGCACACCGGTCACGTGGCAGGCGCTCGACATCCAGCCCTGGACGCTGCGCGTCACGCTGCGTGGCCTGCGCGTGGGCGAGCCGGCCGCGCCGCTGTTGCAGGTGCGCGCCATCACCGTGCAGCCCTCTTGGGAGATGGTCTGGCGACTGGCGCCGGTGCTGCGCCGGGTCACCGTGGAGGGGCTGCAGCTGGACGTGGTCCGCACGGCCCCGGGCGCGTTCAACTTCTCGCCGCTGCTGGCGCACTGGCAGCGCGCGCACCCACCGCAGCCCGACACCGGTGAGCCACCGGCGAAGTTCGCGGTGTTCAACATCGCCGTGCAAGACAGCCGCATCCGCTTCGATGACCGCGTGCTGCAGCAGCGCCACGTGGTCGACCAGATCGCGCTGGGCGTGCCGTTCGTGGCCAACCTGCCCAGCTTCGTCGATGCCGAGGTGGCGCCGTCGCTGTCGGCCCGGGTGGACGGCAGCCAGCTCAAGCTGGCGGGCGAGACCTTGCCCTTCCAGCAAAGCAAGCGCAGCGAGGTGCAGCTGCACTGGCAAGGCGTTCAGCTGTCCCAGGTGATGGAGGCGGTGCAGCCCTTTTTGCCCGCCGCGTTGCGACCGCTGGCTCAGGGCGGTGAGATCGCCGCCGACCTCAAGCTGACGTTCGAGGCCCGCCCCTCGCCCGAGGTGCCCAAGCTGGGCGTGAGCGGCCAGGTGGCCGTGACCGGGCTGGACCTGGGCTGGGCGGCACTGCCCTTGCCGCTGCCGGCCCCCGCCGGGCAGCCGGCGGCCCGCGCGCCGCGCGCTGCGGCCATCAACCTGGTGTGGGAGCGGCTGGCCTTTGAAGGCATCGACGCCCAACCCCTGGTGCGGCAGGCCCACGTGGGCCGGGTGGTGCTGGGCGGCGTGCAGGCGCGTTGGCGGCCGGCGGTAGCGGTGCCGACGGCTGCTGGCTCGGGGGATGAGGCACAGGCACAGGCCAAGACGCCTGGGCCGACGAGCTCGTCTGCGTCGGCACCTGCATCGACACCTGCGCCGGGATCGGCCTCGGCGCCCAAGCCCGCCCAGCCCGCGCCCGCGTCCCCCTGGGCTTGGTCGGTGGGCGAGGTGCAGGTGCACCTCGCCCAGCTCGACGCCCAACCCTGGGGCGAGGTGCCCGGCGTGCGGCCCATCCCCCGCTTGATGGACGTGCGTGCCCAGCTCAAAGGCCTGAGCAGCGACACCCGCGCCAAGCCCGCCACCTGGCAGCTGGGTTGGCACGATGCCGCAGGTGGCGGCGTGCAGGCGCAAGGCCAGGTGCACCTGGCGCGCCAGCAGGCCACGGCGCAGCTCAAGTGGACCGACTGGTCGCTGGCCGATTGGAGCCAGCTGGGCACCTGGCTGGCCGCGGCCCCGGTGCAGCTCGAAGCTGGCCGGTGGTCGGGCAGCGTGCAAGCCGATTGGGCCCCCACGGGCCTGAGCTGGCAATCGGGGCAGCTGCAGCTGGCCGAGGTGCGCGTGGCGCCGCGTGGGGCTGGCGGGCAGGATGCGGCCAAGGCGCTGACCCCAGCGCAAACTCAGGCACCAATCAAGGCACCAATCAAGGC
>Ga0228699_1001426_pt1 | contig 12117 bp, 4 predicted proteins | sample McNCre217_Aug_MG_FD_178016 | JGI IMG/M metagenome (GOLD analysis project Ga0228699, IMG submission 178016) | Freshwater microbial communities from McNutts Creek, Athens, Georgia, United States - 2-17_Aug_MG | ecosystem: Environmental > Aquatic > Freshwater > Creek | place: USA: Georgia...
CCGCAACTAGTGTCTAAACAAAACGGTGTTGCCACCGAGACCACCAATGTCACCAAGGTGACCCGCCGTTTCACCCGCGCCCGCTTCGTTGCCCTGCTTGGCGTGCTTGGTCCGGGCCTGCTGGCCGGCCTTTCCGATGATGACCCGGCCGGTATCACCACTTATTCGCAGCTGGGCGCAGGCTTTGGCTACCAGCTGCTCTGGGTGCTGACCATCAGCACAATTGCACTCATTTTGTTCCAGCAGCTGGGTGCCCGCATTGGTGTGGTAACCGGCCAGGGCCTTGCCGGTCTGATTCGTCAGCGCTATGGAGCCCGTGCGGCAACCCTGGCGATCATCGCGCTGCTCGGTGCTAACATCGGCACCACCATGGCAGAGTTTGCGGGTATCGCAGCTGGTTCTGAGCTATTTGGAATTTCGCGCTACGTCAGCGTTCCATTGGCAGCAATCGCGGTGTCATTCCTGGTTCTTCGCGGCAATTTCCGCAATGTGGAGCGAGTGCTGCTTCTGCTTGCCGCGGTCTTCATCTGCTACGTCGCCGCAGCGTTCTTTGCTAAGCCGGACTGGGGCCAGGCCTTCCAAGGCTCGGTGGTTCCTTCGATGCCGCTGACCAAAGAGTCGATGCTGATTGCAACCGCAACTCTTGGTACCACACTGGCTCCTTGGGGCCTTAGCTTCATCCAAAGCTACGTTGTGGATAAGCGCCTGACTTTGAAGGACATGCCTTACCTGCGTCTGGATGTTTGGATCGGCGCACTGCTTACCGGCATTATCGGCTTCTTCGTTGTGGTCACCACCGCTAGCACCCTGCACGTCAACGGAGTCACCAACATCACCGATGCCGCTCAGGCAGCTGCGGCACTAGAGCCAATGGCCGGCGAGTTTGCCAAGGCGCTCTTTGCCACCGGTCTGATTGGTGCCGCGCTACTTGCCGCATCGATTTTGCCGCTTTCTACCGCCTATGCCGTCACCGACCTCACCGGTCAGCCTGCCGCCCTGGATGACTCAATCAAAGAGGCGCCGCTGTTCTATGGCACCTTCGGTTTCGTGACGCTACTTGCTATGAGCTTGGTTTTGATTCCAGGCGCACCGATGGTGCCAATCCTGGTTCTCACCCAGGTTCTGAACGCCGTCCTGCTGCTGCCACTGCTTGGCTTTATGTACGGAATTGCGCGCGATAAGAAGCTGATGGGTGAGCACATCGCCGATAAGAAAATGGCCGCCACCTACATCGTTGCAATCGTTTTGATTGCCGCCTGTATCTTGGCGCTTGCCTACTTCAGCTTCAGTTAAACTGGACATAAGTCCATTGGCGTACTTTAAGCATCCGCGCATCCCTTTAATTTCAATCTGAGGACTCTTCATGACTTCAAGCAATGCCGGCAAGGCAAACATCGGTGTAGTTGGTCTGGCCGTTATGGGCTCCAACCTGGCTCGCAACCTGGCAAGCCGCGAAGGTAACACCGTTGCCGTTTACAACCGTTCGGTGGAGCGCACTCAGCTGCTGACCAGCGAGCACCCAGAGGCCGGTTTCATTGCATCGGAGACCATCGACGACTTCGTGGCATCGCTGGCAAAGCCACGCACCGCAATCATCATGGTCCAGGCCGGTAAGGGCACCGATGCCGTTATCGCCCAGTTGGCCGAGCGCTTCGAGCCAGGCGACATCATCGTTGACGGTGGAAACGCACTGTTCACCGACACCATCCGCCGCGAGGCAGACGTACGCGCCAAGGGCATCAACTTTGTTGGCGCCGGCATCTCCGGTGGTGAGGAAGGCGCACTCAAGGGCCCTTCGATCATGCCTGGTGGTTCCGCCGAGGCCTACAAGACTCTTGGTCCAATCCTCGCTTCCATCGCGGCAATCGCCGAGGGTGAGCCTTGCGTTACCCACGTTGGCACCGATGGTGCTGGTCACTTTGTGAAGATGATCCACAACGGCATCGAGTATGCCGACATGCAGCTGATCGCCGAGGCCTACGACATCCTGCGCCAGGCCGGTGCCTACACCCCAGCCGAGATCGCTGCGATTTTCGGTGAGTGGAACAAGGGCACCCTGGAGAGCTTCCTGATCGAGATCACCGCAGAGGTGCTCAAGCAGGTTGACGCCAAGACTGGCAAGCCTTTCGTTGATGTCGTTCTGGACCAGGCCGGTTCGAAGGGCACTGGCGTCTGGACTGTTCAGACCGCACTGAACCTGGGCACCCCAGTTTCGGGTATCGCCGAGGCCGTGTTCGCTCGTTCGCTTTCGTCGCAGGCCAGCCAGCGCGCAGCCGTTGACGGCCTTCCTGCAGATGCCACCACCTGGAGCATCGAGGACAAGGTTGCCTTCGTCGAAGACGTGCGCCGCGCGCTTTACGCCTCCAAGCTGGTTGCCTACGCACAGGGCTTCGACGCCATCCGCGCTGGTGCCAAGGAATACGGTTGGGACATCAACCTGGGTGCCGTCAGCAAGATTTGGCGCGGTGGTTGCATCATCCGTGCGCAGTTCCTGAACCGCATCGCAGATGCCTACGCCACCAACCCAGCGCTGGAAAGCCTGATCTTTGACCCTTACTTCAAGCAGGCAGTTGCCGACAGCGTGAAGTCTTGGCGCAAGGTCGTTGCAAATAGCTCGCTGGCCGGTATTCCGGTTCCTGCTTTTGCTTCGTCGCTCAGCTACTACGACGGCCTGCGTTCGCCTCGCCTGCCGGCTGCGCTGGTACAGGGTCAGCGCGACTTCTTTGGTGCTCACACCTACAAGCGCGTAGACCTTGACGGCACTTTCCACACCCTTTGGAGCGGAGACCGCACCGAGGTGGAGCAGGCTCCAAGCACCCACTAATTTCACGAAACTATAAAGAAAACCCCGCCATTTTATAAATGGTGGGGTTTTCCCCTTTTTAAGCCGATTCCCGAGGGGAAAACCCCTTATCTTCATAGAGGTGCACTTTTATAGCCGGACATTTTTCCGGTGGTGTGCAACCGGTTTAATCGCCCTGTAGGTGGGGCGGAAAAAGGGGAGGCTCCAATGCCCAAGTTCAGTAAGTTTGCCGCCGTTTCTGGCCTGATTGCCCTGCTTGCGGCAACGTTTGTGGGGGCTCCTGCAGCCAACGCGGCGACCGCGACTATCAACGCAGTGTCGTTCAAAGCTCCGCTATACAATCAGTACGCGCACTCCACCGGTGGTGGCGCTTGGAACGATGGCTCGGTCAACTACGACAAGGGCGAGCTTTTGGGTACAAACTTCGCCTGCAACGACTGGGCTTCCTTCCTGCTGGAGCTCAACAGCTCTGCCCTCCCAACTAAGCAGCCTGCGCCATACACCGTAGAAGTACGCATTACCTACACCTGGGATGCCACCGGCCAGTCTGGTGCCTCGCTTACTCCTAGCACTCTCCCATCTCACCTTAAAGTGAACAGTGGCAACATTTACAACACCTACGCCAGCACCTCTTCTACTACTGCGCTTGGTACAGCCAGCATCAACAGTGATACTGCTGCAGATGGTGGTTTCGTAAACAGTGCTAACACTTCCAATACGACTGCGGGCTACGGCGCTACTATTGCCACTTCCCCAGCTCCATACACCACCGCCACTGGCACCGAGTTCTCATCTGGTGCCACTGATGCTGTGACTTTCCAGGTGCAAGGTGTTCAGACTGGTGCAAACGTAATTGTTCGCTCTGACGCGCAGATTCACTGTGCTACTGCCGCAAGCCCAACCGGAAACCTCCAGGCGGCACTCACTTATGTGAAGGTTGTCGCACCAGGCGCAGTAGAAAATGTTTCAGCAGGTAACCAGACCGTAAACTTCCGTGGCGTTGGCAACCTGTCCGGACTTGGCGTAACCCCAGTGGCATTGACCGTGACCAAAACTGTAACCACTGCGGCAGACTGCACCGCTAACCCTACTGCCACATCCATTAACGTGAGCACCGGAACTCTTGTGACCTTCTGTTATAAAGTCACAAATACTTCCACGACGGCAAGTGCCACAGGCGTCAATCTTGTGGACGACAATGCTACGCCCACGGATCTCACAGACGATAGGACACTCCTAAGTAACGTCACAATTGCTCCCGGTGCAACCACGACTGCGATGTTCAGGCAAACCACCGCGTACACCACGGGTGCTAGCTATACCAACACTGTTACAGCAAAGGCTGCAAACGCGAATACTGTCTCTGCACAGGCCACAGTTAACATCGGTACGCTCCCAGAAGTGCGCCTGATCAAGACTCAGACAAGCACCGCGATTCCTACATCGGTTGGCGACATTATCGACTACACCATCGAAGCCCAGAACTGGGGCAACGGCCAGGTCACAGTAACGGTAACTGACCCTGGTACGGGTAACTCTGCGGTTACTTGTGCACTCGGCACCCCCGTAGGCTCCAACATAGTTAGCCTTGCAAACGCGACAGGTGGCGCAAGCTACACAACCAAGACCTGTGTCGTTCACCATACTGTTACGGCCTCTGATCTTTCGGCAGGCAAGGCTGTTAACGTCGCTACTGCTTCATGGGGTTCCAGCATGACCTCGAAGAGCAACACCGTTATTACCAACATTCCGACAATGACGCCTACTTATGAACTTTCGGTCGTCAAAACTCAGACGGCGCCAACACGTGCCGCAAACGTAGGTGACGTAATCACGTATTCAGTGCTTATTACGAACATCGGCAAGGGAAACGTCACTGGCCTAACACCTACTGACACCCTTACCCGCTCTGGAAGCACGCCAACTCTTACATTGACTTGTCGAACTAACGACTCGGCCAACACCTTAGTAACATTCCCTACGACGTTGAACTCCGGTAACAGCATCCTTTGCACTACTAGCTACACTGCAGTATCTGGCGATGCAAATACAACGTTGCACAACACGGTGAACGTTGTCACGACAGAGATTGCGTCGACGAAATCAAACACTGTTGATACGCCGGTTGGCTCACAGCCAGCTTTGACCATGCTCAAGCTGCAGTCTTCCACCACCATTCCTAAGGCTGTTGGTGACTATGTGGACTATGCGATGACTGCAACCAACTCGGGAAACGTAGCACTAACCGGTGTAGTGATTACTGACAACAATGCCGGACTCTTGGATTGTGCGGTTTCTGGCACTACGCTTACCGGAACAACTGTCGGTTCACACACCACTCCCGCAGTTTCATTGAGCGTTGGAGCCACCCTCGACTGTAACTTTAGACACGTTGTGACGAGTTCGGACATGACCGCTGGGTCGGTGGACAATGTCGCAACAGGTGCCGGTTTGTCTGGATCCACAAACGTGTCTGCTTCGTCAGACCACGTGGTCACCCCAATTGCGGCAGTAACGATTAACAAGACAACTTCCGCTACGCGGTACCAGTCTGGTGACGTACGCATCAACTACACCATCGATGTGCGCAACGCGGGCCAGGTGCCGCTGACCAACGTGGCAATCGTGGATTCGTTGACTTCGCCTACTATCACCAGCGCAAGTACCTCTGCCGTTCCTCTAACCTGTACGCCTTCGGCTACTACTTTGGCCGTCGGAGCCACTATTCAGTGCACCGGTTACTACACTCTGGCCAGCGGTGACTTCGTAACTGGAAACGTTACTAATACGGCAACGGTCAACTCGGTCGAAGCCGCTAGCCAGAGTTCCACCGTGGTTACACCGTTTGTCGCCGCCAACGCTCCTGACATCAGAATCACTAAGACTCGAGTGGGTACCAGTGCGCTTCAGGTCGGCGACACTATTACCTACCACATCCTTGTGGAGAACATTGGCTTGCTAGACCTCACAGGGGTGGCTCTTACGGACGCAAATGCGACCTTCAACGTAGCAGCATGCACAGGAGGTGGCGCCCTGGCTAGTGCAACCTACACCGTTCCTTCGTTGCTCATCGGTGATAGCTTCTACTGCGACGTAACTCACATTGTTACCGACTCTGAAATGAAGGCGACGACCCCACAGGTAGTGAACGTTGCGAGTGTTGTAGCAACTCAGTTGATGACTCCACACACCTCGACGGTCACCACCCCGTTGAACCCAAACCCACAGGCGACGATTACCAAGACACAGACCAACACCGTTGGATCAGTTGGTGATGTCATCCATTACGACATCGTTGTGACCAACACCGGCAATGAGACTTTGACTAACGTCGTCATAACCGACCCAACTGCCTTGGTCTCGCTGACCTGTGCAGGTCCTTATTCGATTGCAGTTGGACAGCACGTCACCTGTACCGCAACTCACACCGTGACTAGCGCCGACATGACTGCCACAACCTTCGTGAACACAGCGAAGATGACCGCAGCAGAGCTAGTGGGCGAGCTAACTGCTACCGCAGCTACGTCACTTACAGCCGCGCCTAGCCTGACCGTGGTCAAGAGCCGCACTGGTTCGACCACAATCAGTGCAGCTGGCCAGATTGTGTCCTACCAGATTGTTGTTACTAATAACGGAAACATGCCTCTGAGCGCCGTGAATGTAACGGACCTAGGCGTGGATGCCCCTCTTACCTGCACCCCGACTGTTGTAGCCACTAGCTTGGGCCTGAACGCCACAATTGTCTGTACTGGCAGCCACGCTGTAACTACAGGCGAGGTTTCAGCGGGACACGTATTCAATACCGCATCGGTGTCTAGCACCCAAATCCCAAGCACTAACTCCAACCAGGTTGACACCCCAGTGACTCCTGCAACTGCCCCTACCCCAGTTCCGGGCCTGAGCATCACCAAGGCTCTGAACGGTGCTGCACCTGCGAAGGTTGGCGATGTTGTTACCTACAAGATCGTGGTTACTAACACCGGTGAGGTCGCACTCAGCGGCGTGAACGTGACCGATGCCAACGCAACCCTCGGTGCTTGTTCGGTGGCTCTGCCGGCAACACTGGCGGTTGGCACCAGCCTCAGCTGTGCTGCTACCCACATTGTGACCGACGCCGACATGGCAGCGGGCAAGGTGGACAACACCGCAGCAGCATCCAGCACCACCGGAAGCCTAAACGCCACCTCTAACCTGGTTTCGCTGCCACTGGCACCAGTTGCCGGTCTCAGCATCACCAAGGCTCTAGACGGCGCAGCACCTGCCAAGACTGGTGACGTAATCACCTACAAGATTGTTGTTACCAACACCGGTAACGTCACCCTCAACAGCGTGACCGTCACCGATGCAAACGCAACCATCGGCACCTGCACCCCGGGCAACTCGGCTGCAGCGCTGGCACCAGCAGCAACCATCACCTGTGCGGCAACCCACGTGGTTACCAACGCAGACATGCTTGCCGGCAAGGTAGACAACGTTGCGAACGTGACCGCAACCTCGGTGACCGGCCCAGTTGCCGGAACCTCTGGCGCTGCAAGCACCCCGGGAAGCACCAGCAACCCAATCGGTGCAACCAGCAACGTGGTTACCGTTCCACTGGTGTTCAACGCCTCGATCAGCATTGTGAAGAAGCAGGTAGGTTCCCTACCTACCGACCTCGGTGGCTTCATTCACTACAGCATCGTTGTGACCAACACCGGAAACATCGCACTGCACAACGTGAACGTGACCGACAGCAACGCCGGCTACCTCACCTGTGACAACGGCAACCCGGCTCCGGAGCTTGCTGTAGGCGCCTCGTACACCTGCAGCGCAAAGCACGCTCTGACCGTCAAGGACGTTGAGGCCGGTAAGGTCATCAACATTGCCTCGGTAACCACCGATGAAAACGCAGCAGCTTCCTCCGGAAGTTCTGCAGCCAACGGTGGCGCTACCACTGGAACCACCCCGACCACTTCCCCAGCGGGAAGCGTGGGCATTGATTCCAACGAGGTTCTGACCCTGATCCGTCTGGCGATGGCTCCACACGGCAACTACAAGCAGCCAAACGGTGGAACCATCACCCTTGGTGCCGCTGCGCTGAAGAACCCGAAGCTTAAGGTTCTTGCGTTCACCGGTGGCGAAGAGCAGATGCCTCAGGATGACTCCCTGCCAACCCTGCTGATTGCCCTTGGCATGGCTGTAGTTCTGATGCGTCGTCGCCTGAGCCGCAAGTAGTAGCTGGCGCAAGCCAACTAAAAGCGGGTGGGACCGAAAGGTCCCACCCGCTTTGGTTTAAGTCTGTGAGCTGCGCCAGCGTCTAGTTTGCCAGCGACTAATGTGACCGCTACTTAAGCTGATCGGTCAACAACTGCGGCATGCCGTCCGCTACCGGCTGTTCGCCCTCTAGCTCAAACCAGGCAGCGATACGGAAGGTGTTTACGTGAACCGGGGTGCAGCTGGTGAAGGTCATGTAGTGACCGCCGGTAGCAGCACCTGCCAAACCAACTGGCACTGGGTAAATTACGCCTACATTGGTTGGCTTGACCACCTTGGTGCCCAGCCACTTATAGGTGAACCAGGTGTCCGAGGTCTTTACGAAGGCATAGTCCCCCGTGCGTAGTTTGTCGATCTTCAACATCGGCCCACCATTGGCGGCTCGGTGGCCGGCGATAGAAAAGTTACCCACGTCGCCAGGCAGCTGCGTTTCGGTGTAGTGACCAAGGCCGGGACCGTTCAAAACGGATGCAGTGGTGCCCTCCGCGATCTTGCGAACGTAGGTCTTGCCGTAGCGCGGAACATAGAGGCGCGCAAACACCTGACCGGCCTTCAAAGCGGCGCCGTCGGTAATTGATGTGGCCCGAGCCGGTCCAGAAGAGCAGAGTGCACCAACTAGTGTTAGGGCCGCGATTGCACCGATTGTTGGGCGAAATATTTTGTTCATTACGTCCAGAATATCGCCTTCACGGTGGGTCTGCCTAGTGAATTTCCCTGAAAGCGATTGCGTACCTTAACCTTGTCGGGAACCAAAAGAGACAGGTACCCAAATGAGTGAATTCACCTTCCTTGCCGGCGATGCACACTGGTGGCGTCAGGCCGTTATTTACCAGATCTACCCCCGCAGCTTTGCTGACTCGAATGCAGACGGCATCGGTGACCTCAAAGGTATTATTTCTCGAGTTCCTTACCTGAAGGAACTTGGTGTTGACGCTGTTTGGATGAGTCCGTTCTACCCTTCGGCGCTGGCCGATGGCGGCTACGACGTTGACGATTACCGCGATATCGACCCGCGTATCGGTACGCTTGCCGAGTTCGATGAGCTGATTGATGCCCTGCACGCCAACGGTATGCGCCTGATTGCAGACATCGTGCCAAACCACTCGGGCTCCGGACACAAGTGGTTCCAGGAGGCCCTCCAGGCTGCCCCTGGTTCACCAGAGCGTGACCGCTACATCTTCCGCGACGGCAAGGGTGAGCACGGCGAGATTCGCCCATCGGAACTGGCAAGCCACTTTGGCCCAACCGCCTGGACTCGAATCACCGAGCCAGACGGCACCCCTGGCCAGTGGTACATGCACCTGTTCGCCTCGGAGCAGCCAGACTGGAACTGGGACAACGAGGAAGTCCGTGAAGACTTCCGCAAGACCATCAAGTTCTGGTGTGACCGCGGAGTGGACGGCTTCCGTGTTGACGTTGCTCACGCCCTTATGAAGGACCTGGCCAACGGCCACCTGCCGGAGCGTCAGAGCTACGACGTCTCGGTGATGAAAAACGACGGCACCGATGACCTCTTCGACCGCGACGATGTTCACAAAATCTATGCCTCGTGGCGCGAGATCTTCAACCAGTACAACCCACCGCGCATGGCTGTCGCCGAGGCCTGGGTTCACGCCAACCGTCTGCCGGAGTACGCCTCTGAAAAGGGCCTCGGTCAGAGTTTCTCGTTCGACATGCTCGGTGCCGGTTGGAATGCGGCCAAGGTTCGCGAACTAGCCGAGAAGGCACTGATTCGCGCCCACGAAAACGGCAGCTCCAACACTTGGGTGCTCAGCAACCACGACATCATCCGCCACGCCACTCGCTTTGGCGTTGACGGCAACTTCGACGCCGGCAAGTGGTTCAAGGCCAACCGCTTCCACCCGAAGGTAAACGTGAAGCAGGGTCTGGAACGCGCTACCGCAATGACCGCAGCTCTCTTGGCTCTGCCTGGTTCCACCTACCTTTACCAGGGCGAGGAACTGGGTCTGCAGGAGGCCATGGAGATTCCTGATGAACTGATGCAGGATCCACAGTTCTTCCGCAACCCTGACCTGGGCCTCAGCCGCGATGGCTGCCGCGTGCCTCTGCCTTGGGTTGCAAACCACGAGTGGTTCGGTTTCGGCGAGGGTGGCTCACATCTGCCTCAGCCGGAGTGGTACAAGAACTACGCGGTGGATGTTGAAGACAAGGACCCGAACAGCACCCTGAACCTCTACCGCAAGGCTTTGAAGCTGCGCAAGGGTCTGGAAACCGTAGAGGAACTGCACTGGGTCAACCACCTGTTCAACCGCAACGTGCTGCACTTCAGGCGCCCTAACGGCTGGCACAGCATCACCAACTTTGGAACCAAGGCCGTGAAGCTGCCTAAGGGTCGCGTGCTGCTAAGCACCCTGCCACTAGTCGGTGGCAAACTACCTGCCAGCGCAACCGCCTGGGTTCAGGCCTAGCACGAGCGCCTAATAGAAGAGGTGGACTCCCGTTCGGGGTCCACCTCTTTTTTTGTGATTCCTAGCCTCTAAATCGCAAACTAGCGCAACGGATCAACCAACCAGAGCCAGGCGTTGCGGTCTTTCGGACGACCCTCCAGCACCTCAAGCGAGTTTCCGCCCTCAAAGCGCTGCCAGTCATTCGCCGCCAAAATGCGCGATACGCCGGCCAGATACAGCGGTTGGGACAGCTGTTCCTCGGTGGTGTCGGCCAGCTGTGGCAGGTTCAGAACCTGCTCCCCCAGGTGATCAAAGACCTGGGTGCCAATGGCGATGCGGCCGTCATCGGTCTTTGCGATTTCGATTACGCGTGCCTGCTGCGGCCAGTCCATGTGGCTGCCGGTACGAATCTGCCAGAAGCCCCAATTGCCGTGGGTGGACTTTGCGAACGAGATGTTGTGGTCGTGCACGTGACCGCTGACCCACCCAATGATGTTCGGGTATTGGCCAAGGAGCTCGGCTACCTCATCGGTGAGGGCGGGTGCCTCAACGCCTTCCGGTGCAAAGCCATTGAACAAATCCTGCATCGGGTGGTGCGAGGTAAGAACCACGTAGCGGTCAGTGGAGCTCTGCAGGATCTGCTGCAGCCAACTGAACTGGGTGCGGTCTAGGCAGCCTTGCCAACCGCCCCACTCGTTCACAGTATCTAGCGCAATCACGCGCACCTGACCGAAGTCCCGCACCCAATAGGCCACCGAGGAGTCTGCCACTAGTCCGTGGTCGTGTCCGCAACCCTGGTGGATGCCCACCCAGTCGGACATCTCCACGAATCGGCGAGCGGGGTCGGCGGTCACCTCGATGGTTGTCATCAGGTAACCGCTCGGGTAGTCGGCCGGGCCAACTTCCTGGAAAGGCGCAAATACTTCACCGAGGTCCGCGCCCTCCACCAGGCCGGCCAACTTGCGGTCTCCGGTAACTAGGTCGTTGAGAACCTCATCGGGTCGGACGGTTCCCTGCAGCAGGGCGTCATGGTTACCGTGAATGGCGTACCAGTTGTGGCTGAAACCGGTGGCATGGAAAGAGTCTTGTGCGGCCTGAGCCATACCCGGAACCTGCTCCATGCCCCACAGTTGGTTGGCTCGGGAGGTGTTCGCGGCATCCGGCTTGTAGTAGTGCTCGTCGGTGAAGTTAGGGTGGCTGCCGTGCGCGGCCTCCACCTGGGTGGTGTCACCGGACGCGGACGAAACCGGTCCACCATCCAGCAGCGCCTTGTACCACTGCAGTTCGTTCAGCTGACCGTTGTCGATCACATCGCCGGTAAGCAGCACTCCATCGATTTTGCCACCGAGCAGCGGGCCGCGCTCAATTGCATTCGCCGCCTGCACCATGGCCTCCACCACCTGGAGGGTCAAAAACTCTTGAGGCCGGTAGGTGCCCACGTATTCAAAAACTTCACGGCTTGGATAGTCTGGGTCGGCGTAGCGGTCCAGGAACTCTACTCGCGCCGGCGACTTCGCATCACAAACGTGCAGATCGCTCAGGTGAATGAAACTAGCCAACGGGGTGGCCTCCGAAGGCGCATCACCGATCATCGGTTCGCCCGCGGCAACATTCAGACTGGTGCGGGTATGCCCATTCGCGGCCTTGCTGCGC
>Ga0228699_1001427_pt1 | contig 12116 bp, 11 predicted proteins | sample McNCre217_Aug_MG_FD_178016 | JGI IMG/M metagenome (GOLD analysis project Ga0228699, IMG submission 178016) | Freshwater microbial communities from McNutts Creek, Athens, Georgia, United States - 2-17_Aug_MG | ecosystem: Environmental > Aquatic > Freshwater > Creek | place: USA: Georgia...
CCATTCAAAGTCTGGGCGCCGAACTGGCCGCCTGGAACTGGGGACCTTGGGAGACCTTTTGGGTTCTGTTTTATGGCTTTGCCACTTATGGCAATGCCGGCTACATGCGCGAGCAGGTCTGCAAATACATGTGCCCCTATGCACGCTTTCAGAGTGCCATGTTTGACAGGGATACCCTGATCGTCACTTATGACCAGGCACGTGGTGAGCCCCGTGGTGCGCGCTCCAAGAAAGCCGATTTGTCCACGCTGCAGTTGGGCTCTTGTGTGGATTGCAGCCTGTGCGTGCAGGTGTGTCCGACAGGAATTGATATCCGCAAAGGCCTGCAATACGAGTGCATCGGTTGCGGCGCTTGTGCGGATGTGTGCGACACCGTGATGGACAAAATGGGCTATGCCCGTGGCTTGGTGAAGTACTCCACCCAAAACGCGGTGAACCAGCATTGGACGCAGGCCCAAACACTGCGGCATGTGTTGCGGCCCCGTGTCTTGGTCTACGGGGGGATTTTGCTGGCCATCGTGGTGGCCATGCTGCTGAGTTTGTGGATGCGTCCACCCTTCAAGGTGGATGTGGAGCGCGACCGGGGTACGCTGGCACGCATCGTGTCTGGAGGCCGGTTGGAGAACGTCTACCGTCTGCAAATCATGAACGCCGCAGAGTCTTTGCAAGAGTTTCAGATCAGCGCGGAGGGCTTGCCGGGTTTGACAGTGTCGTCTGACGCTACCTTGTCCGTGGAGTCCACCCAGTCGCGTTGGGTGGCCGTGCGTGTGCAACTGCCGTATGACGGTGCGGCACCTGGTTCTCATCCTATTCATTTCAAGGTTACGTCTTCGCCTGCGGGCACGGTGGTGACTGAGAAGTCCGTCTTTATTGTTCCCCGTTAAGAAAGAAAAACAATGTCTACACCTACATCCAAAACAGAGCCATCCTGGTGGCAATTCGGCCATGTGTGGCTGGTGGTATCGGGGCCGCTGATCGTGGTGATCGCCAGTTTTTTTACTTTCTATTTGGCAGCCAAAGGCATGGACCCGGTAGTCGATGAAAACTACTACCAGGCAGGACTGGATATCAACAAATCTTTGGCGGCCAAACCTGAGAGTTTGGCGCCTGCCATGCAGGCCCGCAACCATGCTGCTACCGGCATTGTGGTGCCCGCCCGCAAAGCCCCCTAAACACCTCTGAAGGAGGCTCACCATGTGGCAAGCGAAATGGATGGCGATTGTGTGGCCGGCCTTTTTGGCCGCCGGCGTGCTGGAGATCGCTGTGTTTGCGGTGTTTGACCCGCAAGACTTGCACTGGGGAGGTGAGCCCTTGGCGTTTTCACGCCAAGCGATTTACACTGTGGCGTTTTTTGTGTTCTGGGGCGTAACCATCGCCTCCAGCGCACTGACCGCACTCTTGGATATGAGTGCGGACGAAGTCAATCACTGACTCAGTTGCAGACTTTGGGGTTGACGATGTCTTTCAGGGCATCGGTGTTCAGGATGCGCACGTGGCGCTGTTTGACTTCCACAATCCCGTCTTCCACAAACTTGGAGAAGGTGCGGCTCACGGTTTCGAGCTTCAAACCAAGGTAGCTGCCGATTTCTTCCCGCGTCATCCGTAGCACCAGTTCCGATTGCGAGAAGCCCCGAGCGTGCAGGCGTTGCACCAGGTTCAGCAAAAATGCCGCCAGACGCTCTTCAGCACGCATGCTGCCCAGGAGCAGCATGACGCCGTTTTCCCGCACGATTTCGCGGCTCATGATTTTGTGCACATGGCGTTGCAAGGCATTGACTTCGCGGGAAAGCTCTTCAATCCGGTCGAAGGGCATGACGCAAACTTCTGCATCTTCCAGCGCCACCGCATCGCAGGTATGGTGGTCGTGCACGATGCCATCCAGGCCCATGACTTCGCCGGCCATCTGAAAGCCGGTGACTTGGTCACGGCCATCTTCGGAGGCTACGCAGGTTTTGAAAAAGCCGGTGCGAATAGCGTACAGGCTGGTGAACTTTTCACCATTGCGGAACAGGGTGCCGCCACGCTTGACCTTGCGGCGGCTGGCCACGACGTCATCAATTTTGTCGAGCTCGGCGCTGCTCAAACCCAGGGGCATGCACAGCTCGCGCAGGTTGCAGTTGGAGCAGGCCACCTTCATGGTGTGGGAGCTCACCGCGCCACCGACCGGTGTGATCGTGATGCTGGCGTGCGCGTCTTCGGGCTTGGTGGTAGGCGTGGCGTGTTCGAGCATGGTGTTCCCCTGATACAAGTCAATTATGTACCCATGCATTCATGGGCTTCTTGATGCACATCAAGGAGTTTTGCGGGCGCATCGGTCACAGTCGGTGTGCCAGCTTGGAGTATTCATGAACGCAGTCGTCGCCACCGCCCCTATTTCAGAACAACTGTTGACCCGGTTCGACGTATCCGGGCCGCGCTACACCTCTTACCCGACGGCAGACAGGTTTGTGGAGGCCTTCAACGCGGACGACTATGCCCAGGCGCTTTCGCAACGCCGCAGCGGGGCCGCTGCCTTGGCTTTGCCCTTGTCTCTGTATGTGCACATTCCGTTTTGTGAGTCGCTCTGCTATTACTGTGCGTGCAACAAGATCATCACCAAGCACCACGACAAGGCCGCCACCTACCTGCGCTACTTGACACGTGAGGTGGAGCTGCACACCGCCCTGATGGGCACAGGCCAGATGGTGAGCCAGCTGCATCTGGGTGGCGGCAGCCCTACCTTTTTGAGTGATGCTGAGCTGCGTGAACTCATGGGCATGCTCCGGCGCAATTTCAATTTCGCCCCCGGCGGGGAGTACTCCATCGAGGTGGACCCGCGTACCGTGGACGCCAGCCGTTTGGACACGCTTGCCGAGTTGGGCTTCAACCGCCTGAGCTTTGGTGTGCAGGACTTCGATCCTGCGGTGCAAAAAGCCGTGCACCGGGTGCAACCCGCAGAGCAGGTGTTTGCGCTGGTGGAGGCGGCCCGTGCGCGCGGATTCGAGTCCATCAATGTGGATTTGATTTATGGCCTGCCGCAACAAAGCCCTGAGTCGTTTGACCGCACGCTGGCCCAGGTGAATGCCTTGCGGCCGGACCGGATCGCGCTGTATGCCTATGCGCACTTGCCTGAGCGCTTCAAGCCCCAGCGGCGTATCGCCACGGTGGAGCTGCCCAGTGCGGCATCCAAGGTGTCGATGTTGGCGCGCTCGCTGGCCGCGTTCATGGGGGCGGGCTATGTGTATGTGGGCATGGACCATTTCGCTTTGCCCGACGACTCTTTGGCCGTGGCCAAGCGGCAAGGGCGCTTGCACCGCAACTTCCAGGGCTACAGCACCCAGCCGGATTGCGATTTGATTGCGCTGGGCGTGTCCGCAATCGGCCGCATTGGCGCCACCTACAGCCAGAACGCCAAGACGCTGGATGAGTACTACGACTTTCTGGATCAGGGCCGCTTTCCCATCGTGCGCGGGCTCGCAGTGACCCGGGACGATCTGGTGCGTCGCGCAGTCATCATGGCGCTGATGTGCCAGGGGCAAGTGCAGTTTGAGTCCATCAACCTGGCCTACCTGTTGGACTTCAAGAGCTATTTCGCCTCCGAGTTGGAGGTGCTTAAAGGCTTGGCTGATCAGGGCTTGGTCACCATGGATGACAGTGCCATCCAGGTCACCACCCAGGGCTGGTTTTTTGTCCGCGCGGTGGCCATGGTGTTTGACCGCTATTTGCAAACCGACCGGACCCGGGCGCGCTTTTCCAAAATCATTTAAAACCGGGGCATGCAATCTTCTTTGGCGCTCACGGCGCTGCTCATGGGCTTGGCGGGTGGCCCGCATTGTGTGGCCATGTGCGGCGCGGCGTGCGCGGGCATCGGCCAGGCGGCGGGGGATTCCGAGCGCGTGAGCGCCATGTGGCTATTCCAAGGGGGTCGGGTCCTGGGATATAGCGCCTTGGGCGCGCTGGCTGCGGCTTCCATGCAGGGCCTGGGCTGGCTCACGGTGCAGTCGGCGGCCCTGCGCCCCGTGTGGTCCATGGTGCACGTCGCTGCATTTTTTCTGGGGCTGGTGTTACTTGTGGCCGGCCGTCAACCGGTGTGGTTGCAAACCGGGGCACGGGCCGTCTGGGGTGTGGCGCGTAGCTGGGGTGCGCGCTGGGGCCGGGGGGCGCCCTTGGCATTGGGCACTTTGTGGGCCTTGTTGCCTTGTGGCTTGCTGTACTCCGCCTTGCTGGTGGCTGCATTGGCGGGTGATGCGGTATCGGGCGCCGGAGTCATGGCACTTTTTGTGGTGGGCACCTCGGTCAGCATGATGCTGGGCCCGTGGCTGTGGCTGCGTTTGGGCATGGCGCGCATGGGGGATGGTACTTGGGGCGTTCGCCTGGCGGGTGGCGCATTGGCTCTCAGTGCAGCGTGGGCTTTGTGGATGGGATTGATGCACAATCAAGCTCCTTGGTGCATCGTAGCCTGAGCCGTAAGGTGGGTGCCGGCGCACTCCACCCGACTACCGCAAACACCTGCCAGCATGGACACTACGGCTAACGCACACGAGAAGCTCCGACTGGAAGAGTTGCGCAGCTACCGCGTGCTGGACACCCAGGCCGAACAAGCCTACGACGACGTGGTCATGTTGGCGTCTTACATCTGCGATACGCCGATTGCACTGATCTCCCTGATCGACGAAGACCGGCAGTGGTTCAAGGCCCGTCTGGGTGTGAGCGAGATGGAAACCCCCCGTGGACAGGCCTTTTGCGCTCACGCCATTACCGACCCTGAGCACGTGATGGAGGTGCCGGACGCCCGGGAAGACCAGCGTTTTGCAAACAACCCACTGGTGACGGGCAACCCTGGCATCAGGTTTTACGCGGGTGCTCCCTTGTTGACGCCTTCGGGCGCCGCGCTGGGCACCGTCTGCGTGATTGACCGTGTGCCCCGCAAGCTCACCGAGCGGCAAACGGCGGCTTTGCAGGCCTTGTCGCGCCAAGTGGTGCAGTTGCTGGCACTGCGGCGCTCCCACGCGGAGATGGAGCTGATCAACCGGGCGCAAACCTTGCGCCAGCAGCAGCTGGAGGCTCACCAGCACCGTATTGAAGAGCTGAATATGGAGCTGCAAGAGCAAACGCTGACAGATCCACTCACGGCACTCAAAAACCGCCGCGCATTTGACAGTTTGTTGGCCAACGAGTTTGCGCGGTCCTTGCGATCCAAATCGCCCCTGTGTTTGCTCATGGTGGATGCCGATCACTTCAAGGCCTACAACGATGCTTACGGCCATGTGGCCGGCGATCAGGCGCTGGTGTTTTTTGCCTTGGCGGTGAAAAGCCAGTGCCGGGCTTATGACCATGTGGCCCGCTATGGCGGGGAGGAGTTTTGCGTCATCCTGCCCGACACCCAGTTGAAGGAAGCCTTGGTGGTGGCCGAGCGTATCCGGGTGGCGGTCAAATCCATGGTGGGTCTGGCGCGCTCCATGACCACGAGTGTGGGGGTGGCGTACTCCGAAGGGCTGACGTCCCCCAAGCGCTTGGTGGAGTTGGCTGACCGCGCCATGTACCTCGCCAAACAGGGTGGTCGTGACCGGGTTGAGGTGTTTTCGCCATCGCAGGGATAATTGCGGCATGCCCGCTTTAGAAAACAAGTCCGCCGTGCCGGACACGATGTGGCGCCTGTCGGTGGCGCCGATGATGGATTGGACTGATAGGCATTGCCGCTATCTCCACCGCCTGCTTTCCCGCCATGCGCTGTTGTACACCGAGATGGTGACCACCGGCGCGCTCATTCACGGCGATGTGCCGCGTCACCTGCGTTTTAACGCGGAAGAGCACCCGGTGGCTTTGCAATTGGGGGGCAGCGAACCTGCTGATTTGGCGCGCGCTGCCAAGTTGGGCCAAGAGTGGGGCTATGACGAAATCAATATCAATTGCGGCTGCCCCAGCGAGCGGGTGCAGCGCGGTGCCTTTGGCGCCTGCCTGATGAATGAAGCGCCCCTGGTGGCGGACTGCGTGAAGGCCATGGTGGATGCGGTGGACGTTCCGGTGACGGTCAAACACCGCATCGGCATCGACAAGGAAGAGAGCTACGGTTTTGTGCGCGACTTTGTGGGCACCGTGGCCGATGCCGGCTGCACGGTGTTCATTGCCCACGCGCGCAATGCCTGGCTCAAGGGCTTGAGCCCTAAAGAGAACCGCGAGATTCCGCCTTTGCGCTATGAGCTGGTCTACCAGCTCAAACAAGACTTTCCGCACCTCACCATCGCCATCAATGGTGGCATCACCAAAACGGCCGAAGTGGAGGGTCACCTGGAGCATGTGGACGGCGTGATGCTGGGCCGCGAGGCCTACCACAACCCCTGGTGGCTGGCCGAGTGGGACAGTGCGTTTTACGGCGCTCCTGAGCGGGACATCACCCGCGAGATGGTGGAGGCTCAGATGGTGGACTACATGGAGCGCGAGGCTGCGCTGCATAGCACCCACTGGTACAGCATTGCCCGCCATATGCTAGGTCTGCGTCATGGCTTGCCCGGTGCACGGCGGTGGCGCCAGGTCTGGACGGACCATCGGCTCAAGCACCTGAGTGCCCGGGAGGTGATGGCCATGGCGCATCAATCAGAGCCGAATAAGGCGCTAGCGCACGTCTGATCTGCGCGAGCAGCTATAAAAAGAGGAGCAAATGACATGAGTATTCCAACGGCTGCATTTGTCCCTCTGGGCGAGGGGCATTACCGCGCCAGCGAGTTGACCCGTGGCCCTTGGCACCCGCAGCAGCAACACGCCGGCCCGCCGATCGCGTTGGTTAGCCACGCCCTCGAAGCGGCGGCCCAGGCGCACGGCTTGCACCACTTGGCCCGCCTTACAGCCAATTTGCTGCGACCAGTGCCGATTGCGGATGTGGAAGTGCGGGTGCAGCAAGACTATGTGGGCCGCAATGCTGGCCATTTTTCGGCGGTCGCTTTGGCCGATGGCAAAGAACTGATCCGCGCCACGGCCCTGTTTCAGCGCGAGGACGACGTGAGCCTGCCGGAGGGCCTGCCCGGCCACCCTTTGCCCATGGCGCCGCAAACGCCGGACGCGTCACCCCTGCAGCGTTTTCCGTTTGCCTTGGACCAGCTGGGCTACCCGGACTTGGTGGAAACGCGTATCGCCCAAGGCCGCATGTTTGCAGGGCCGAGTGCGGTGTGGTTCCGCATGAGCCATCCGCTGGTGCAGGGCCATGTGCCCAGCCCGTACCAGCGCGTGGCGGTGGCGGCGGACTCGGGCAACGGCATCAGCGCGATTCTGGACTTAAGCACCCACGTGTTTGTGAACTCCGACCTCACTATCAACCTGCTGCGCAAGCCGGTAGGCGAGTGGGTGTGCCTGGACGCGCGCACGCATCTGTCCAGCCATGGTGGCGGGCTGGCCGAGTCGACCCTCTATGACGAGCAAGGCCTGATCGGGCGGGCAACGCAGAGTTTGTTTGTGCGGCAGCGGGCTTAATTCGCCGCCGTCAACCCATTTGCAAAGTGTTCAGCCATGCGCTGCGCGGTGAGCGCAGGGTCGCGGGCAGCCAGGGCGTCCATGATGGCGCGATGCTCGGCCAGGGATTCTTCAATGCGCCCGGTTTTGAGCAGGGAGTTGTGGCGGTTGAGTTTCATGACCTTGCGCAGGTCGGCCACCATCTGGTCGCGCCAGCGGTTGTTGGCAATTTCCAGCAGGCGCATGTGGAACTTCTCATTCACCGCAAAGAACTGATCGGTAGTGGCAGCCTTGTCTTTGCCGGGTTTGGCCGCTGCCTCCAGCGCTTTGTGCAAAGCCTGCAGTTCTTTGATTTCCGCGTCGGTGGCCTTGGTGGCCACTACGCCGGCCGCGTCACTCTCCAGCAAGCTGAGCAGGTGGTACACGTCGGCGAGGTCTTGTTGTGACACCTCGGTCACATAAGCACCTCGGCGCACCTTCATGGTCACCAAGCCTTCGGCGGCCAGCACTTTCAGGGCCTCGCGCAAGGGGGTGCGGCTGATGCCGAACTCTTCGGCAATCTTCAGTTCGTCAATCCAGCTGCCGGGCTCCAACTCGCGCTTGAAGATGCGCTGGCGCAGCAGCTCCGCCACTTCCTCATACAGAGGGCGGGGGGCCAGCGATACAGCGGGGCGGGCATCAGACATCAAGGCGGACATGCGTTGGCAATCAATGAAAAAGACCGAAAAATGAGGAAGGTCAAAAAGTTGGGTGATTGTAAGCTGCAACCAATATTCTGAATCAATAATTATAAATAATGTAAACTTGCCGCGCTGATCCTGCCAGCGGTAACCCACTTGACTGCTTTTGATTGCGACCCCGCCATGACCGACAAGACGCCTGAATTTCAATCCGCCACGCTGGAAGCTTGGGCCAAGGCTGCCGCCAAATCCGCCCCTGGCGGCAATGTGGACGCGCTGAACTGGATCACGCCCGACGGCATCGCGGTCAAGCCCCTCTACACGGCGGCAGACACAGCCGACCTGAAACACGCGGACACGCTGCCGGGCTTTGAGCCCTACCTGCGCGGCCCACAGGCGACGATGTACGCGGTGCGCCCCTGGACGATCCGCCAATATGCAGGTTTTTCGACGGCCGAGGAGAGCAATGCCTTCTACAGAAAGGCACTGGCGGCAGGTGGTCAGGGCGTGAGCGTGGCTTTCGACCTGGCCACCCACCGTGGATACGACTCGGACCACCCGCGCGTGACCGGCGACGTGGGGAAGGCCGGCGTGGCGATTGATTCCGTGGAAGATATGAAGATTCTGTTCAACGAGATTCCGTTGGACAAGGTGTCCGTATCGATGACCATGAACGGTGCCGTGCTGCCGGTGTTGGCCGGTTATGTGGTGGCTGCAGAAGAACAAGGCGTGAGCCAGGACAAGCTGTCCGGAACGATTCAGAACGACATTCTGAAAGAGTTCATGGTGCGCAACACCTACATTTACCCGCCCGCGCCCAGCATGCGCATCATCGGCGACATCATTGGCTACACGGCCAAGAACATGCCCAAGTTCAACTCGATCTCCATCTCGGGTTACCACATGCAAGAGGCGGGCGCGAACCAGGCACTCGAATTGGCCTTCACGCTGGCCGACGGCAAGGAGTATGTGAAGACCGCCATCGCTTCCGGTCTGGATGTAGACGACTTTGCCGGCCGCCTGAGCTTCTTCTGGGCGATTGGCATGAACTTCTACTTGGAGGTTGCCAAGATGCGCGCGGCGCGCTTGCTGTGGTGCCGCATCATGAAGGGTTTTGACGCCAAGAATCCCAAGAGCCTGATGCTGCGCACGCACTGCCAGACATCCGGCTGGAGCCTGACCGAGCAGGACCCCTACAACAACGTGGTGCGCACCACCATCGAGGCGATGGCTGCGGTGTTCGGCGGCACGCAGAGCCTGCACACCAACAGCTTTGACGAAGCCATTGCGCTGCCCACCGAGTTCAGCGCGCGCATTGCCCGCAACACGCAGCTCATCATCCAGGAAGAGACGCACATCACCAACGTGATCGATCCCTGGGCCGGCAGCTACATGATGGAAAAGCTGACCCAGGACATGGCCGACGCGGCCTGGAAGATCATCGAAGAGGTCGAGGCCATGGGTGGTATGACCCAGGCCGTGGACAGCGGCTGGGCCAAGCTGAAGATCGAAGCCGCCGCCGCCGACAAGCAGGCGCGCATCGACAGCGGGCAGGACGTGATCGTGGGCGTCAACAAGTACAAGCTCAAAAACGAAGATGTCATCGAAGCCCGCGACATCGACAACGTGGCTGTGCGGGAGAGCCAGATCGCCCGCCTCAAAGACATCAAGGCAAAACGCGACTCCGCGCTTGTGGAATCTGCGCTGGCTGCTATCACTTTTGCAGCAGAGTCCGGTACCGGAAACCTGCTGGACTTGTCCATCAAAGCGATTCGCCTGCGCGCGACGGTGGGTGAGGTGAGCGATGCGTTGGAGAAAGCCTTTGGCCGCCACCGTGCCGACACCAACAAGGTCAGTGGCGTGTACGCCGCCGCCTACGACAGCGCCCAAGGAGACACCATGGAGTACTGGAACGCCCTCAAGGCCGACATTGCCACCTTTGCCGACAAACAAGGCCGCCGCCCGCGCGTGATGATCAGCAAGCTGGGCCAGGACGGCCACGATCGCGGCGCCAAAGTGGTGGCCACCGCCTTTGCTGACTTGGGTTTCGATGTGGACATGGGCCCGCTGTTCCAGACCCCCGAAGAATGCGCCCGCCAGGCCATTGAAAACGACGTGCACGCCGTCGGCGTTTCAACCCTCGCCGCAGGCCACAAGACGCTGGTGCCCGCCATCATTGCCGAGCTGAAAAAGCAGGGCGCCGACGACATCATCGTCTTCGTAGGCGGCGTGATTCCGCGCCAGGACTACGACTTTTTGTACGCAGCAGGCGTCAAGGGCATCTACGGCCCGGGCACTCCCATCCCGGTGAGCGCACGTGATGTGCTGAGCCAGATCGAAAAGGCACTCGGGTGACCCCTGAAGCCGTGCAGGCCGGTCTGCTGGGGGGCGAGTCCCTGCTGCAGCGCCGCGCTATCGCCAAAGCCATCACCCTGCTGGAGTCCACCCGCGTGGACCACCGCGCGCAAGGCGATGCGCTGCTCACCGCGCTCTTGCCGCACACCGGCAAGTCGTTCCGGCTGGGCATCAGCGGTGTGCCTGGCGTGGGCAAGAGCACCTTCATTGAAGCGATGGGCCTGTACTTGATTGGCCAAGGCCACCGCGTGGCGGTGCTGACGATTGATCCTTCCAGCTCAGTGTCCGGTGGTTCCATCCTGGGCGACAAGACGCGCATGGAGCATTTGTCCATGCACGAGAAAGCCTTCATCCGCCCCAGCCCGTCCAGTGGCACGCTGGGTGGCGTGGCCGAGAAAACGCGCGAGGCCATGCTGGTCTGCGAGGCGGCGGGTTATGACATCGTGATTGTCGAAACTGTGGGCGTGGGCCAGTCTGAGACAGCCGTACAGGGCATGACCGACATGTTCGTGCTAATGCAGTTGCCCAATGCGGGCGACGATTTGCAGGCCATCAAAAAAGGGGTGATGGAGCTGGCCGATCTGGTGGTCATCAACAAGGCCGACATTGACGCCGATGCCGCCACCCGCGCGCAAGCCCAGATCACCTCGAGTTTGCGTTTGCTGGGCATGCACGGCAACCCGAATGACCCGCACAGCGACAAGCACTGGGCCCCAAAGGTCATCAGCTTGAGCGCTCTGCTCGGCAACGGCGTGGATACCTTTTGGGCCGCAGTCACCGAATTCCAGACCCTGCAAACCGCCAATGGTCTGTTCAGCCAACGCCGCCAGAACCAGTCGCTGGCATGGATGTGGGAGCGGATTGACGCGGGCCTGAAGCAGGCATTCAAACAAAGCGGCCCTGTGCAGGCACTGTTGCCGCAGCATACGCAGGCGGTGTTGTCCGGCCAGATGGCGGCCAGCACGGCCGCACGGGAGTTATTACACATATGGAGCCAAGGATGAAGTTAGGGGTATGGGCATGGCGTGCGGCGGTACTGATCGCAGGCTTGTTGGGGGGCGGCGTGCAGGCACAGGATGCGCTGGTAGCCGGGCAGGACGCGGTTTTTACATTCACGCCTAGCGGTTACTTCTCCAACAAGCCGGTGCCGGTGTACTACTACAAGGCGCCCCAGGCCGGTCCGGATGCCAAGGTGCTGATAGCCATTCACGGGGCAGAGCGGGATGCGACCATCCAGCGTAGCAACTGGCAAAGCTGGGCCCAGAAAAACAATGCAGTGGTGCTGGCCCCGCAATTCGACAAGGGGCCGTATCCGGACCGCTTGTTCCAGTGGGGGGGCATGGAAGATTCCGACCCGCAGCACTGGACCTTTCAGGTCGTGGAGCAGCTCTTCCAAAAAGTGCGCCGCGACGAGCATCTGAACGCGGAGCGTTATTTCCTTTTTGGCCACTCGGCAGGCGGGCAGTTCGTGCACCGTTTTACCTTGATGATGAACGAATCGCACGTCTCAATCGCGGTTGCCGCCAACGCCGGTTCGTACACCATGCCCACCTACCAGGACTCTTTTTTCAGTCGGGGCTTTCCGTGGTTTGCGAGCGAAAAGCGCTTGCCACCTGCGCGCTTGGCAGAGGCCTTTTCTCACAAGATGGTGGTGATGCT
>Ga0228699_1001428_pt1 | contig 12087 bp, 8 predicted proteins | sample McNCre217_Aug_MG_FD_178016 | JGI IMG/M metagenome (GOLD analysis project Ga0228699, IMG submission 178016) | Freshwater microbial communities from McNutts Creek, Athens, Georgia, United States - 2-17_Aug_MG | ecosystem: Environmental > Aquatic > Freshwater > Creek | place: USA: Georgia...
GCGCTAAACAACCCCATCCAAAGCGACTTAGACGAAGACGCAGAGTCGCCATCAACCGCTGCGGGGCAAAGCAGCGCACCACTGGACTGGCACTGGAGAACTTGGCCCTCCAATTTACGCCGCGCGGTGCTGATTAGCGCCGGCATCTTGCTCCTACTGGCTGGATTGATCTACTTTTTAGAGGAAGAAAACAAAGAATTCACTCAAAAACTAGAAGCCCAAAACGGACAAAAGGCACAAGCCCAAACGAAACTGCGTGAGAGCGATCAAGAACGCGCCACCATCATCAAACATTTGCCCTTGCTGCACGAATTAGAAGGGCGAGGCATTTTTGGTGAGGAAAAGCGGCTGGAATGGGTTGAGCATCTTCGCGTGATTGAAAAACGTTGGCCAGGCATTTCCATTAGGTACGACATAGCTGCGCAAAAAGTATTGCCTAAAGAGGGCAGCAACGGGGCAACGCCGCCGCCAGCGGGAGCGAAGTTACCCAACGGCGATCCAGTCAAAAACTTTGGCGCTTTTAGCACCGACATGAAGCTAACGCTCCACCTTCTGCACGAGGGAGATGCACTCGCTATTTTTGAAGAGTTACGAAGCGTCAATTTAGGGCTTTTCAATGTTAAAAAATGCGTGATGAAGCGCCCCGACAGTGGCATCGCCTCCGATGCCATCGAAGATTTCGGTGCGCCACTCACGGCGGAGTGCATCCTCAATTGGATCAGCATGAACGCGTTCTCGACGGAGGTACGATGAACACAGCACGCGCCACACTTTTTTCATGGCAGCGCTATCTGCACCTACGAAATATCGCCCTCGTAGGGGCGCTCATTTGCTACGCCATGATCCCTCTTGATGTTCATGCCCAGCGCCCTGGTTCGGCCGCTGCTGCCATGAAGAACCAAGGTCATGTGCGCTACGGCACGGGCCTTGGTCGATTACTCACCTCTGAGCGCGAGCGCTCAAAAATTGACGATGTCCGCTTTAATGTCATTGAGCAAACCAAAGCCGTAGAAGAGGGGCCTAAGTTATTGCATATTGATGGCATCAGCCACCGTCCAGATCGCCCTAAGAAAGAACGTGTCACCGTATGGATTAATGGTCGTCCCTATGCTGAGTCTGATTTACCCTACGGTCTCACGCTGGTTCGAAATACCAAAGACGAGGTCATTGGCGTCCATTCCGCCGTGTCCAAAAACAAGGTCGAATTTGCCAAAATTGGGGATGACGTGACTCGGCCACAAACAGCCGCAGAGGCCGAAGCCGCATCGCTGACAGCCGTCAGAGCTGCGCAAAAGGCAGCCGAACAATGAAGCCCGCACGGTCAACAGCTATTGCGCGGCGCAAAGATGGTGGATTCATCGCCATTTTGCTGCTCGTCACCATTGCGCTCATGACCGTTGCTGCGTTTACCAATAGCATGTGGGGGGGGGATGCCAACGCGTATCAACAGCAAGTCAATCGCGAAGCCCTGCGGCAAGCCAAAATAGCTTTGCTAGAGTACGTGGAGACGGGTGATGCCTCAGACCTTACTGCTGCCACTGTTCTTACTGCCGTCAATGGGCGACTTCCATGTCCCAACCAAGATGGGAGCGGCGTGAGCACAACACCCTGCGGAACCAATGTGAGCACAGGCCTAGGGCTCAACGCTGGCATCCATAGTTTTGGGCTACTGCCTTGGGCCACCTTGAATATCCCCACGCTGCGCGATGCTGCGCATCAATGCCTGTGGTATGCAGTCGATGGTCTCTTTAAGATGAGTCCACTGACCGACGCCACGACGGCAGCCAAAATGCCCGTCAATGCCGACTCTTTTGGCAGCTTCTCAGTGGTTCAACCTCTCAAAAACATCAGCAGCGCAGGCGTGACATCCTGGACAGAAACTCTGCTGGCGGGCAACTACACCGCAAACAATAACTCAGCCGACCGCGTCGTGGCGGTCATCATCGCATCGGGGCCAGCAGGTGGTCTGCAAAACCAAACGGCAGTAGGCGGTGGCGCCTATCCTTGTACGCTCACCAATTTAGCAGGGGGCGTACCCAATGCAGAGGCCTCCGCACCCAATTTTTTGAAGTACTACCAAAGCGCCGATCCGTTACTCAACGTCATCAACAACCAAACCGTTGGCAACCTCAGCCCCAATAGTGTCAACCCCACACCTTTGGGAGCGCTCAAAACATTTGTCACCGCCGACGTTAATCAAGAACAACTCAACGATCAGTTTGCATGGATTACAGCGGAAGAGTTCGCCAAAGCCGCGACGCGGCGCACCGCGCGGCTGTATGCTAGCGCTATTAACAAATACGTCAGTTACAACGGGTTTTATCCTTGGGCCGCCTCAACACCTGGTGGCGCTTGCACGCCTGGCCAGTTACAAGGTTTTGTCCCTTACAGCTGCCCAGGCGCTTTGGCTGCCGACGATCTGGACTTGGCAGTCAACGCAAACCGCCTCACAGGTGACCCCGACTGGTGGGCGGGGCATGGCCATTACGCCGTTTCAAAAGATTGCATATCTAAAACAGCCGCGGCGAAACCTTTGGCGGGCAGCGGCGGCACACCCGCCAAACAAGATAGCCTGCTGACTTTAAACGTCACGCCCGCCCATCCTTGCACAGGCACTGATCGCATTGATTTAGGCAAAGGCACGCTGGGTCCGCCTGCGATCATTTTGATGCGCGGCAGAGCTCTTAATTGGCAAACCACTACAGCTACGCCTTGCGTGCCTTACAACGGCACCAATGCAGCGACTATTTTGGCAACCAGCAACATCTCGCCTTGCTTAGAAGACCCTCTCAACAAAAGCACGGTCAATACGGCGTTTGCTAGCCCCAAACTCTCTCCTGCACTACTCTACGGTACAGCGCCGTATCGGGTGCCACAGCCAGCTAGCAGCAATGATTACATGGTGCAGTTCACACTTCAATAACAAGGTTCATCCAACTTATGAAACAAACTTCTCATGGATTTACCCTCGTTGAGTTAGCCGTCGCGCTCACCATTGTGGCCTTGGTCATTGGTGGCTTGGCCGTTCCTTTGAGCAAGCGACTTTCCGAGCAACAGTACACCGACACACAAGCCAATATTGACAAAGCCGTAGAGGCTCTTGTCGGATTTGCCATTTTGAATCGCCGCCTACCCTGCCCAGACGTTAATACCGCCAGTGCGGGTAACCCCGATACGCGCGATGGCATTGAAGACATCGCAGGCGCGTCAGGCGCTATTACGGGCTGCTCCATTGGCGTTGCGGGCACTGCTGCCACCAGTGCCAACTACCACTCGGATGCCGATGGCGTGAGCTGGGGTGACTTGCCGTATCAGACGCTGGGGTTGGCGTCCCCCAACAACGCAGACGCTTGGAACAACCGCCTGCGCTACGCCGTCTTTACACCCCTCGTGACGCAAGTTGGCACCATCAGTCCACCTGCACCTGCGGTGCCAGGCACGGTTTGTAGCGGTAATTTTGGCTTAAGCAATCTGGGCTGCACAACGCCCACGGCACTCAGCACAGCCAACGCGCAATTGGATATCCGCTGTGGCAATCCCGTCACCACCACTGTAGCGACTGCGGCGCCTGGCTGCCTTAGCACCAGTGTGCCGCCCTATTCCGTAAGTCAAAACGCTGTCTTGGTGGTGTACTCCGTTGGTGCCAATGGATGGGGATCCACCAGCATTGTCAACCTAGCAACCGCCGCCAAAATGGCGTTTACAACAGCGCTCCAAACAAGCCTACCCGATCAAGCCATCAACGCAACCGAAGTGAAATCCTCTGGCACCATCGCAGGCGCATCGGCGCTACGCAGGCAGTTTGTAGTTCGCGCCCGAACAGATGGCAGCAGCGGAACGGGTGAATTTGATGACCTGCTCACCTTTATGTCCTCACCCATGCTAGCCAGCCGCCTCATGAATGCAGGTGTTTGGCCATGACCCGTCCACAGCGCACGCTTAAGCGGGGGTTTACCCTCATCGAATTAGCCATTGCCATGACCATTGTGTCCTTGGTGCTAGGAGGGCTATCCGTTCCCATGAGTAAACGCGTCACCGAACAGCAATACACCGAGACACAAATCGCCATCAATCAAGCCATGGATGCTTTGGTTGGCTTTGCCGCCTTAAATGGTCGCCTACCCTGTCCAGATATGGATACCGCAGCAGGCACAACCGACAACCGCGATGGCATCGAAGACACAGCCACCGTTGTCTTGACCAATGGCGGCGTTAGCCAGACCTTTATTCAGGGCTGCTCGATTGGCGTTGCTGGCACGACCTCCGCCATGCTTAACTATCACTCGGATCCCCAGGGTGCCAGCTGGGGCGATCTGCCTTGGAAAACGCTGGGGCTCGCTCCGCCAAATCACGCGGACGCTTGGGGCAATCGACTACGCTACGCGGTCTTCACGCCTATCACCACCACCGCAGGAACGGTAGGGATTTGCAACAATTTAGCAGGCATCGCCAACATTGGCTGCAAACTGCCGCTTAGCGGAGTCGCTGGCACGACACCGCTTGCTCAGCTCGATATCCGATGCAACAACCCCAATGCTGGGCAAACGCCCACGGCCACGGCGCCTGGCTGCCTCACCAACATACTGACCACCCCCAACCTTTTGTCCTCGGTCACTACTGACGCCGTTTTTGTTGTGTACTCGATGGGTGCCAACGGATGGGGGGCTACCAGTATCAACGCGACAGCGTCTCAAGCCTTCCAAAATCCCAGCGCTTTTGAGCAAACACCCAATGCCCCCGAGCTCAACAGCAACACGGTCGCCCTACGTCGTCAATACATCACCCGAGATCGGACGGATGCTAATAGCACCTCTGGCGACTACGACGACGTGATGAGCTATATGACCTCCAACTCTTTAGCAGCCAAACTTTTACACGCTGGCATATGGCCTCCTCTTCTATGAAAAAAAATATATCCCGTGGCTTTACGCTCGTCGAAATTGCAATTGTTCTAGTCATTTTTACCCTCGTCATCACGGGTATCTTGCGCGGCCAAGAGCTGATTAATTCGGCCAAGTCGCGCAACATCATTGATCAAAAAGCCAGCTTCCAAACTGCTTTTTTAGCGTTTTCCAATCGTTATAAATTGATGGCAGGTGACCTCTCTCAAGCGCAAGCCAATTTTGTCGGCAAAACCGTCATTTACTCAGGTGCTGCCTATGCGGGGGATGGCGTGATCGACTTTACAAACGAATCCGTACTCGTTTTTCAAAATTTAACTGCCACCAGTTTTCTATCCTGCGCGGCTTGTATGAACGTGCCGCAACCGCCTGGTCAAAATATCCCGCCCACTACAGCAAACACCTACATCAACGCTTACAGTCAATCGCTGCAGTTTGGTACCGTAGCCGCTTCAAGTGCCGCAGCTGGTGGTGCGTGGCTGGACCCCAATGCAGCTACTCTGCCCAATAGAAACATCCTCGCGACTGGTTCCAAAATTACCGCCGCGATCTTGCAGCAGGTCGATCAAAAAGCGGATGATGGCTTGCCGCACACGGGCTTATTTAGGCAAAGCACCACCGACTCCGCCGACAGCACCGCCAATTGCACCACCACCACTGGTATAGGCACAGCGGCTGTTTATGCATGGACCACAACGGGCAACGCAAACTGCGCAGGCGCTTGGCTGTTTTAAGCTTTAAGCTGGGATAATCACTCACGCGCACTGTTGCGTGGTTTTTGATGAGATTGTTCTTGTGCTGATTTCCTTCATTGGTCTTATGGGTAGCGGTAAAACGACAGTGGGTCGGGCGCTTGCACGGCGCCTTCACTTGGAGTTTTTCGACACCGATCACGTCATTGAAGAGCGTTTGGGCTATTCGCTTCGAACATTTTTTGAACAAGAAGGCGAAGAGCGATTCCGCGATGTGGAGCAAGCCGTTATTGAAGAGCTCACACTCAAAAATAACGCTATTTTGTCCACTGGTGGCGGCGCTTGCGGACGACTTGCCAACCGCGAGCATTTAAACACTCGATCGCACGTGATTTACCTCAAAGCCACGCCAGAAGAGCTGTACCGTCGCATTCGGCACGACGGAACGCGCCCACTGTTGCAAGTCAATGACCCGCTGGCTAAATTGCGCGATCTTTATGCGGCGCGGCATCCTCGCTACATGGAAACGGCGCATCAAACGTTTGAAACGTCACGACCATCCATGAACCATCTCCTCAGCCACATTCAACGCCAATTGGAATCGACCAGTGTCATCTAACCACACCCACCGCGTCCCCATTCAGATGGGCGAGCGAAGCTACGACATTGTGATTGGCGCCTCACTGTTAGGTGACCCCTCCACGTTTGCGCGGCTCCCCAAAGCCTCAACCGCCATGATTGTGACCAACACTGTCGTCGCGCCGCTCTATGCCAAACACTTAGCAGATGCTCTTGCAGGCCAATATCAGCGGGTCTTGCAGGTTATTCTTCCTGATGGGGAGGCTTATAAAGATTGGCAAACACTCAATTTGATTTTTGATGCGCTGCTACAAAACGGCTGCGACCGCAAAACCGTTTTATTTGCGCTGGGCGGCGGCGTGGTGGGCGACATGACGGGTTTTGCCGCTGCATCCTACATGCGCGGGGTGCCGTTTGTGCAAGTGCCAACCACCCTACTCTCGCAAGTCGATTCGTCCGTAGGCGGCAAGACTGCCATCAACCACCCCATTGGCAAGAACATGATTGGTGCGTTTTATCAGCCCGCGCTGGTGGTCACGGATATTGCAACGCTTGCTACTTTGCCCAGGCGCGAGCTCTCAGCGGGTCTTGCCGAGGTGATCAAACACGGCGTAATGGCAGACTGGGCTTACTTTGAATGGCTAGAGGCCAATCTGGATAAGCTCTTGCAAGGCGATACCTCCGCTATGGCTTATGCGATAAGGGTTAGCTGCGAAATCAAAGCGCGAGTAGTGAGCGCGGACGAGCGCGAAGGCGCAAGCGGCATTCGCGCCACGCTCAACCTTGGGCACACCTTTGGTCACGCCATTGAAGCAGGACTTGGTTTTGGTGTGTGGCTGCACGGCGAGGCTGTTGCGTGTGGCATGGTGATGGCAGCAAAGTTGTCGCAAAGCCTCGGATATGTTGACGCGGCGTTTGTCGAGCGCGTCACAAAACTGCTGGTTCGCGCTGGCTTGCCTGTGGTGGGACCCGCGTCCATCCCCCCCGAGGAATACCTTCACCACATGAGTGTCGATAAAAAAGCGGATGGTGGACAGATTAAGTTTGTGGTTATCGACAAACCAGGACACGCCAAAGTGCAAACAGCGCCAAACGATTTGGTGGTAGCAGCAATTAATTAGGGTCAGATCCTAATTAAAATCGAGAGATGGCAAGGCAACCCAGACTCTCATTGGCAGGATATCCACACCACGTGATTCAGCGCGGAAATAATCGGCAAGCTATTTTTTATTCGGACGACGACCGCAAGGCTTATCTAGCGTGGTTGTCGGAGTATGCCGATAAGTTTGATGTGGCCATTCACGCCTTTGTACTGATGGATAACCACACGCATTTGCTGATGACACCAGAATCCAATGATGGCGTGCCAAATCTGATGCAAGCGCTGGGACGGCGTTATGCACAAAGCCTCAATCACTTTCACAAACGCACGGGGACACTCTGGGAGGGCAGGTACAAATCAACGTTAATACAAGATGATAAGTATCTGCTCACTTGTATGGCGTATATCGATTTGAATCCTGTACGGGCTGGCATGGTAATTCAAGCGGCGGACTTCCAATGGTCGAGTCATAAAAGCTATATTGGGCAGCAAGTCATTCCCTTCATCACGCCGCATCCTTTGCTGTGGACACTGGGCAATACGCCCTTTGCACGCGAGACTGCCTACGCCAAATTGGTAGCTAGCGGCTTGGCTGCAAATCATCAAAACCAACTAACCGAATCCGCATTCAAAGGCTGGGCACTGGGTGATGAGGCATTTATAAGCGGGCTACAAACCTTAACCCCAAGACGAGTGACCAAGCTAAAAGCAGGACGCGGCACGGATAAACCTGTCCCCAATTAAATTTAATTAGGATCTGACCCCAATTAATTGGGGTCAGATCCTAATTCTTTTGTTAAAAATTGATTTATCCTCGGGTAACTACTTATTTTCTAGGCGAGGATTTCATCATGTCTCAACCATCTTTCGGTCTTTATGATCCAGCTAACGAACACGACGCTTGCGGTGTCGGCTTTGTCGCGCACATGAAGGGGCAAAAATCCCACGCGATTGTGAGTAATGCGCTCAAGATTTTGGAGAACCTTGACCATCGCGGCGCGGTGGGTGCAGACAAGCTCATGGGCGACGGCGCTGGCATTTTGATTCAGCTGCCTGACGCGCTTTATCGCGAAGAAATGGCCAAGCAAAACGTGGCGTTGCCGCCCGCTGGCGAGTACGGAGTGGGCATGGTGTTTTTGCCTAAAGAGCACGCCAGTCGCATGGCCTGCGAGCAAGAACTGGAGCGCGCCATCGCCAACGAAGGCCAGGTGCTATTGGGTTGGCGTGATGTTCCCGTGGATCAGGGCATGCCGATGTCGCCCACCGTGCGCGAAAAAGAGCCCATCCTGCGCCAAGTGTTTATTGGCCGCGGCAGCGACGTCATCGTGCAAGACGCGCTGGAGCGCAAGCTCTACGTGATTCGCAAAACGGCCAGCGCGGCGATTCAAAACTTGCAGCTCAAGCACAGCCACGAGTACTATGTGCCCAGCATGTCTAGCCGCACCATCATTTACAAGGGGTTGCTACTCGCCGATCAAGTTGGCACCTACTATCTTGATTTGAAAGACGAGCGCTGCACCTCGGCGCTAGGCCTTGTGCACCAACGCTTCTCGACCAACACCTTCCCTGAGTGGCCGCTCGCACATCCGTATCGCTACGTCGCACACAACGGCGAGATCAACACCGTCAAGGGCAACTACAACTGGATGAAAGCGCGCGAGGGCGTGATGTCCAGCCCCGTGTTGCAAGCCGATTTGCAAAAACTCTACCCGATCAGTTTTGCCGACCAATCCGACACTGCGACCTTTGACAACTGTTTAGAGCTACTGACGATGGCGGGCTATCCGCTCGCACAAGCCGTGATGATGATGATCCCCGAGCCGTGGGAGCAGCACACCACCATGGACGAGCGCCGCAAAGCTTTTTACGAATACCACGCCGCCATGATGGAACCATGGGATGGCCCAGCCAGCATCGTGTTCACGGACGGCCGCCAAATCGGTGCAACCCTTGACAGGAACGGCCTACGTCCCAGCCGCTATTGCATTACCGACGACGATTTAGTCATCATGGGCTCCGAGTCAGGCGTGCTGCCCGTGCCCGAGAGCAAGATCGTGCGTAAATGGCGCTTGCAGCCAGGCAAGATGTTTTTGATCGACCTTGAGCAAGGCCGCATGATCGACGATGAGGAGCTCAAAGCGAACCTCGCCAACAGCAAGCCGTACAAGCAGTGGATTGAAAATTTACGCATCAAGCTCGACGACGTCGCTGATGCGTCTGCTGCGCCAGCCTCCTCTGCTGCTGCGCTGCTGGATCGCCAACAAGCCTTCGGCTTTACGCAAGAAGACATTAAATTTCTGATGGCACCCATGGCGGCCAACGGCGAAGAAGGCATTGGCTCGATGGGCAATGACAGCCCGCTCGCTGTGCTTTCCAGCAAAAACAAACCGCTCTACAGCTACTTCAAACAGCTCTTTGCACAAGTGACCAATCCGCCAATCGATCCGATTCGCGAAGCGATTGTGATGTCGCTGGTCAGCTTTATTGGCCCTAAGCCAAACTTACTCGATATCAACCAAGTCAACCCACCCATGCGCTTGGAAGTCAGCCAGCCGATTCTTGACTTTGCCGACATGGCGAAATTGCGCGACATCGCCGCGCACACGCAAGGAAAGTTCAAAAGCTCCACGCTGGACATCACGTACCCATTGGTTTGGGGACATGAGGGCGTAGAAGCCAAGCTGGCATCCCTCTGCGCCGAAGCGGTCGATGCGATCAAATCTGGCTCGAACATTCTCATCATCAGCGACCGCGCCCTGGAAGCTTCGCAGATCGCGATTCCAGCGCTCTTAGCGCTTTCAGCCATCCACCAACACTTAATCCGCGAAGGCCTACGCACCACGGCTGGACTTGTCGTCGAGACAGGCACTGCGAGAGAAGTGCATCACTTTGGCGTGCTAGCAGGCTACGGCGCAGAAGCCATTCACCCATACTTGGCAATGGAGACCTTAGTCGAACTTCATAAAGATATGAAAGGCGATTTGAGTGCTGACAAAGCCATCTACAACTACGTCAAAGCCATTGGCAAAGGCCTCTCCAAAATCATGTCGAAGATGGGCGTGTCCACCTACATGAGCTACTGCGGTGCGCAGCTGTTTGAGGCCATCGGTATCAACACCGAGACGGTTGCCAAATACTTTACAGGCACGCCAACCCGCGTAGAAGGCATTGGCATTTTTGAAATTGCCGAAGAAGCCATTCGCACCCACAAAGCCGCGTTCAGCGACGACCCCGTGCTGGCCTCCATGCTGGAGACAGGCGGCGAATACGCTTGGCGCGCACGCGGTGAAGAGCACATGTGGACACCCGATGCGATTGCCAAGTTGCAGCACAGCACACGCGCCAACAACTGGAGCACGTACAAAGAGTACGCACAAATCATCAACGACCAAAGCAAGCGCCACATGACGCTGCGTGGCTTGTTCGAATTCAAGGTCGATCCATCTAAAGCCATCTCTGTAGACGAAGTCGAGTCGGCTAAAGACATTGTGAAGCGCTTTGCTACAGGAGCCATGTCACTGGGTTCTATCTCCACAGAAGCCCACGCCACACTGGCTGTGGCTATGAACCGCATTGGCGGTAAGAGCAATACAGGCGAAGGCGGCGAAGATCCAGCACGTTATCGCCAAGAACTCAAAGGCATCCCAATCAAGCAAGGTCAGATGATGTCCGACCTGCTTGGCAAAGAGGTCTTTGAAGTTGATTACGCGCTAAACGCAGGCGACTCTATGCGCTCCAAAATCAAGCAAGTCGCGTCGGGGCGATTTGGCGTGACGGCGGAGTACCTCTCTTCGGCTGACCAAATTCAAATCAAAATGGCGCAAGGCGCCAAGCCAGGTGAGGGCGGTCAGTTACCAGGCGGCAAAGTGTCCGAGTACATCGGCAAACTACGCCACTCTGTGCCAGGCGTGGGCTTGATTTCCCCTCCTCCGCATCACGACATTTATTCGATTGAAGATTTGGCGCAGCTGATTCACGATTTAAAAAATGTCGCCCCACACGCCGATGTCAGCGTCAAACTCGTCTCTGAAATTGGCGTGGGCACGATTGCTGCTGGCGTTGCCAAGTGCAAAGCCGATCACGTGGTGATTGCAGGACATGATGGTGGCACAGGCGCATCGCCTTGGTCATCCATCAAACACGCAGGTAGCCCATGGGAAATTGGACTAGCAGAAACCCAGCAAACCCTTGTGTTGAATGGTCTGCGAAGCCGTATCCGCGTGCAAGCTGACGGTCAAATGAAGACAGGACGCGACGTGGTGATTGGCGCACTACTCGGCGCAGATGAGTTTGGTTTTGCAACTGCACCGCTAGTGGTCGAGGGTTGCATCATGATGCGTAAGTGCCACTTGAACACTTGCCCCGTGGGCGTTGCCACGCAAGACCCGCTCTTGCGTCAAAAGTTTGCAGGCAAGCCAGAGCATGTCGTCAACTATTTCTTCTTCATTGCCGAAGAGGCACGCCAAATCATGGCGCAGCTCGGTATCCGCAAATTTGACGACCTAATTGGCCGTGCTGATTTGTTAGATACGCAAAAAGGCATTTCGCATTGGAAGGCGCAAGGACTCGACTTCTCACGCTTGTTGGCCGTGCCAAACGTTGCTGCAAGTGTCGCAAAATTCCATATCGAAAATCAAAATCACGGCTTAGAAAAAGCACTCGACAACATCTTGATTGAAAAATCTAAGCCTGCGATTGAACGCGGTGAAAAAGTCAAATTTATCGAGCAAGCTCGCAACGTGAACCGCTCAGTCGGCGCGATGTTGTCGGGTGCAGTCACCAAGGTGCATCCAGAAGGCTTGCCAGACGACAC
>Ga0228699_1001433_pt1 | contig 12051 bp, 9 predicted proteins | sample McNCre217_Aug_MG_FD_178016 | JGI IMG/M metagenome (GOLD analysis project Ga0228699, IMG submission 178016) | Freshwater microbial communities from McNutts Creek, Athens, Georgia, United States - 2-17_Aug_MG | ecosystem: Environmental > Aquatic > Freshwater > Creek | place: USA: Georgia...
CTGGGTGCGCGACCTGTTCGGCCTGCACTTGATTGAGCAGAACCTCGCCTGGTACCTCATCAATGGTCGCTTGACTGCCGCTCGTGCTCAGGCAGTGACGGCATACGTCGATCGACTCATTGATCGGCTTCGTCGATACGCGCAGCCCCTGGTGGACGCCTTCGGCTACGGGCCTGAGCACCTTCGTGCAGAGATCGCCACGGGGGTTGAGGCTCAGCGTCAAGACGAAGCTCGTGCCTACTTTGCCGAACTCCACGCGTCAGGCACAGCACCGGTTCCAGAAAAGCACTAGTCGCCTCCACTGCGAAGGGCCGGCCCTGACGGGTCGGCCCTTGTGCATTGATGAAGTGGTTAGACGGGCTTCTTGTCGCCCTCTTCCACCATGTGCTCTACTTCTTCCTTGCGGGTCTTGCCGAGCGAGAGCGTGGTGAAGAAACCGAGAACCAGGAAGCCGGCCGCAGCAAATGCGCCGTAGCGAGTTCCATCGGAGATCGCGATCTTGGCGTTGTCTGCAATAGGTCGGGTTGCAGGGTTTGCCTCGAGGCCGATGATGGCACCACCGGCGCTATCAACAACAGCGTTCACAACCTGGGTTACCTGAGCAGCGGGCAGCTTCTCATCGGTCAGCATGTTGGTGAGCTGGATCTGCGTCGAGGTGAACAGGATCGTTCCCAAGATGGCGATACCCAGGGCCGAGCCCAGCTGGCGAGAAACGCTTTGCGTACCCGAAGCGGCACCCGACTCGACGACAGGCACATCCTTCAGGATCACGTTGGTGAGCTGAGCGGTTGCCAGACCCACACCCATTCCGTAAACGAAGAGGAAGGGAACGACGTTGATCCAGGTGGCCGAGGGGCTGACGGCGAAGCCGATTCCCGCGACACCGATGACCTCGAGCACGATACCCGTACGCACCATGGTCACGGGCGAAAGCTTGCGACCGAAACCTCCGGCGATACCGCTGGCGAAGAACGAACCGATAGCCAGGGCAAGAATCACGAAACCGGTCTGTAGGGCGTCGTAGCCAACCACAAACTGCAGCCACAGGGGCAACGACAGGATGATGCCGAATTCACCGAGCGAGATCACCATGGCGGCAACGTTTCCGTTGCTGAAGGACGAGATCTTGAACAGGTGGAATGCGATCAGCGCACCCTTGCCATTCTTCTCACGGTGCAGGCCATGCAGTACGAAGGTAGTGGCCGCGACGATAAATATGGCGAACATCACGGGGATGACCGAGATACCGCCCGTTGGCCAATCCCAGCTTCCGATGCTGAAGGTCTTGTTGACTTCCCACCAGCCGTAGGTGCGGCCTTCGATGAGGCCGAAAACGAGTGACGACATCGCGATGACAGAGAGCGCTGCGCCAGCCCAGTCGATGACCTTTCCGGTGCGAGGCTGCTTCGACTCGGGCACCGTGAGCAGAGCACCAATGATGATCAGAATGCCCAGAGGAATGTTGATACCGAATGCCCAACGCCACGAGTAGTCGGTTGTCAGCCAGCCTCCAAGAACGGGGCCGACGGCAACCATTCCACCAATCGTGGAACCCCAGATCGCGAAGGCGATACCGCGCTCTTTGCCCTGGAAGTTGGCGTTGACGAGCGAGAGGGTGGTGGGCAGAACCATCGCGCCACCAAAGCCCTGCAGGATGCGGGCGCCAATGAGCAGCTCACCGCTGTCTGCGAATCCCGCGAGCACCGAAGAGACGGTGAAGATTGCCATACCGATGATGAGCATGCGGCGACGGCCAAAGCGGTCGGCGAGAGCACCAAAGACCAGCAGCAGGGCTGCGAAGACGAGAGTGTACGACTCTTGAACCCACTGAACCTGGGTGCTGGTGATGCCGAGGTCTTCAATGATCGATGGAATCGAGACGTTGACGATGGTGGAGTCAACGATGATGAGCGAAACGGCGAGGCTGATAAAGACGAGGCCAATCCAGCGAGTGCGTGGTGAAGTCATGGACTAAATCTATCGGTCAGGGGGAACCTTGCTTGCAGGTGTGCGGGGGAGAGTGGGGGTGTGCGCAGGCGCAAAGCAACCTAGGCTGGCGTCATGGGGAGCGATAAGCAAAAGCACCACCCAACGCGCGCACAGATGCGCGGCAAGGGTTACTTTCGTCGCCTCGGCCCCGGCATCGTTACGGGTGCTGCCGATGATGACCCCTCGGGAATCGGCACCTATTCACAGGTCGGCGCGGCCACGGGCAATCGCTTGCTGTGGAGCGCTCCAGTTCTCTTGCCGCTGGCTTTTGCCGTGCAAGAAGCGTGCGCCCGCCTGGCTCTCGTTACAGGCACGGGCCTGGCCGGCATCATCAAGCAGCGACTGCCGCGCCCCATCCTGTATCTCTGCCTTGCCCTCGTGGTTATTGCCAACACGGTCAATATCGCTGCAGACCTCGGCTCGATGTCAGCGGCCCTCCAGCTACTGATCCCTGTTCCACAGTTCATCGGCGTCATCCTCTTCGCCACCCTGATCGTGGTTGCCGAAGTCTTCATGCCGTATCACCAGTACGCCAAGATTCTGCGTTGGCTGTGCCTCTCGCTTCTGGCCTATGTCGCCGTGATGTTCGTGGCCAAAGTCGAGTGGCCACAAGTTGCTCAAGATGTGTTGGTGCCGCACTTTGAGTGGAGCAAGATCGATATCGCTCTGCTGATTGCTATCGCGGGTACGACCATTTCGCCTTATCTGTTCTTCTGGCAGGCCGCCGAAGAGAAAGAAGACCGCGACGCGACAAAGAACTTCACGGTGACAACCGAGCACGTGCAGGCCATGCGCGGCGACGTCTTTGCCGGCATGTTCACCGGAGTCTTCGTGATGGCGTCGATCATGATCACCTCGGCAGCGACACTGCACAAGGGCGGCATCACCGACATCCAAACGGCCGAACAGGCGGCCGCGGCGCTGGTTCCCATCGCGGGCGACTACGCGGGCATCCTGTTTTTGCTGGGCATTGTCGGAACCGGGCTGTTGAGCGTTCCGGTTCTTGCCGGGGCTAGCTCCTACGCGATGGCTGAAAGCTTCGGTTGGCGCGAAAGCCTTGAGAAGCGCCCCAGCCAGGCGCGGGCTTTCTACGCCGTGATCTTTGTGTCGATCCTCGTTGGGCTGAGTCTGAACCTGATCGGGCTCAATCCCATCCAGTTCTTGATCATTGCGGCAATTACCAACGGTCTAGCCGCACCAATCCTGATGGCGGTCATTTGGTGGCTCGCCAACGACGTCAAGCTGCTGGGCCAGTGGCGCAGCCCGCTGTGGTCACGCATCCTGCTGGGCATCGCCACGTTCGCGATGGCCCTGCTGCCACTGATGTGGCTTCTGGCGCCTTAGTTCTTCTTCTTGCCGAAGATGAACAGGTAGAGGATGTCGAGAATGCCGAGCGTATTAAAGATTGCGAGGGCGATGAACCAGCCGGGGCTGCGGTTGAAGCCGGCGCGGTAGAGAGCCAGGAGCTTCCAGACCGTACTCCAGATCGCGGCAATCACGATCAGGGGCATGAGGGCAGTGAACTGAGCCAGGGAGTCTGTGTTTTCAGAAATCAGCATGTCTCCAGTCTGGCACGCTGCCTCCAGGGCCGCGAAGATGCTTCCACAGAGGGCTACGGATTGTTAACCTTCCGGTTCTAGGCTGACATCATGACGTCACCCGACAACAGTGCTGCAGATAACCCCGAGCTCAAGCTGGTGGGTTTCACCGCTGAGGATTTGCTCGACGACGACGCCCCCAAGACCCTCCCCGAGGACAATGCCTGGCGCCAGGGCTACCCCTACGACCGCAAGCTCACTCGCTCGGAGTATGAGCACGGCAAGCACATCTTGCAGGTGGAGCTGCTCAAGCTCCAGGCCTGGGTGAAAGAGACCGGCCAGCGCGTGGTCATCGTCTTCGAAGGCCGTGACGCCGCCGGTAAGGGTGGAACCATCAAGCGTTTTATGGAGCACCTCAACCCCCGTGGTGCTCGAGTCGTCGCTCTTGAAAAGCCAACCGAGCGCGAACAGAGCCAGTGGTACTTCCAGCGCTATATCGAGCACCTACCCGCTGCCGGTGAAATCGTGATGTTCGACCGCTCCTGGTACAACCGTGCCGGCGTTGAGCGAGTCATGGGCTACTGCACCGACAAGCAGTACACCGAGTTCATGCGAGCTGCGCCCGAGTTCGAACAGATGCTGATCAACTCTGGCATCAGCCTCACCAAGTTCTGGTTCTCAGTGGGTGAAGCAGAGCAGCACCGTCGCTTCGAAGAGCGCAAGCTCGATCCCGTTAAGCGCTGGAAGCTCTCGCCCACAGACCTCGCCTCGCTCGACAAGTGGGATGACTACACGGCCGCCAAAGAAGCCATGTTCATCGCCACCGATACCGACTTCGCCCCCTGGACGGTGGTCAAGTCCAACGATAAGAAGCGTGCCCGTCTGGAAGCGATGAAGTGGGTGCTCTCCAAGTTTGACTACGAGGGCAAAGATAAAACCGTCATTGGTATACCCGACCCTCTCATCATTGGTAGCCCCGTCGATGTCTACGACCAGGGCGAGACGCCCACAAGCGTCGTCCCCGTCATCACGCACCTGCGCTAATTCCTGTGCGCGATTTGTAGGCTGGGGCTATGCCTCTGGGTTTCACCGCTGCATCCGCAGTTGACTTCTTTACGCGCCCTCGCGCCTCGCGTGCTGAGCGGCGTGCTGCGGGCGAGCGTCGCCGCTTCGAGGTGCCGCTGGAATCTCACGCCGATGTCCCCCTGGTGACGGAGCGACGGGATGCACTTGCCCTCGTTCGCGAACAAGAAGAGTCACGCAACGCAGAACTGCTCCCACTGCGCTACGAACGCATGTCCGTCGATCCCTTCGCGTACCTTCGCGGTGCCGCGGCCGTGATGGCCAGCGACTTGTCTCTGCGGCCCAACAGCGGCATCACGGTGCAGCTGTGTGGGGATGCCCACCTGGCGAACTTCGGCATGTTCGCTTCACAAGAGCGCAGCCTCGTTTTCGACATCAACGACTTCGACGAGACCAACCCAGGACCCTTCGAATGGGACGTTAAGCGCCTGGCCGCCAGCTTCGCGGTTGCTGCTCGAAACAATGGCTTCACCGGAGAAGAACAGCGCGCTGCAAGTGCCCGGGTTGCAAGGTCATACCGAGAGTGGATGGCCGCCTTCAACGATCGCAATACCCTCGACGTCTGGTTCGCCAAGGTCGACGTCGACTGGATGCTCTCGCAGCTGAAGAACTCCGACATCCGCAAGGCACTGGTGAAGGCAAGCGACAAGGCTCGGCGAAAGAACGTGGACTCCGCGGTGATGAAGCTCACTGAAGTTGTCGACGGCAAGCGCCAGTTCCGTAATGACCCACCCATCCTCACGCGCATAGACAGCAGTGAATTCGGTGCCATCGTTGACTTGCTCTCGCCGGTGTATGCAGATTACGTCAGCACATTGCAGCCTGACCGTGCCGCACTTCTCGCCCGATACTCCTTCGTCGACTTTGGTTTCAAAGTGGTGGGCGTGGGCAGCGTGGGCACTCGCGCGTATGTCTTGTTGTTGGAATCCGGTGATGGTGAGCCCATCGTGCTGCAGGGCAAGCAGGCAAACGCATCGGTCCTCGAGCGCTACGTCGGCGAGAGTGGATTCGACAACCATGGCGAGCGCGTCGTGGTTGGAACCAGGCTGATGCAGTCCAGCGGCGACCCGTTCTTAGGGTGGTGTCACGGTGGCGACGCGGCACCCTTCGACTTCTACTTCCGCCAACTGTGGGACATGAAGGGTTCGATTGATGCGACCCTCCTGACCCCCGAGGGTCTCAAGATCTACAGCGGCATCTGCGGAGCAGTTCTGGCTCGCGCTCACGCCCGCGCAGGTGACGCATCCATGATTACGGGGTACCTCGGCGATACGAAGGCCTTCGATAATGCCGTGGCTGATTACGCCCAGGGCTACGCCGACCTCACCGAGCTCGATTACTCCCAACTGATGGCCTCTGATCTGGTGGCAAAGTAAGCAAATTGCTGCACTGTTGGTGCCAGTCTCCAGGCAATAGTCTGTGAGCATGAACACCGACGTTCCCAGCAATTACCGGCGCTTCATCGCGATTTCGCGTTTGATTCTGGGCCTCGTCGTGTTGGCGAGTGTGGTCTACCAAATCGCTGACCGCCTCTCACACAACGTTTTCCGCCCGGGCGAGTACTTCGCTTTCTTCACCATTCAAACCAGCCTGATGGATGTCGTGGTTCTGGTTGTTGGAGCCTGGCTGGCATGGACAACTCCGCGCGATACGCGGCTGTTCACCATCGTGCGAGTGTGCATCGTCGCCTTCGCCATCGTTACTTGTGTTGTCTACAACCTGCTGCTGCGCGACATCCCCAGTGACCCCGGTTACGCATGGCCGGTCTGGCCCAATGAGGTTCTGCACGTGTGGGCACCCATTCTGCTGGCTCTTGATTGGCTGTTCGCCCCTGGGCGTGCACACATTCGCCTGCGAGCCGCCGCCTGGGTCTTGGTTTATCCGCTCGCGTGGGTGTCATTCTCAATTGTGCGAGGCATCCTCACCGGCTGGTGGCCCTACCCCTTCCTTGACCCCACAGGTCCAGCAGGATGGCTGGGTGTGGTCGAGTACATCGTGGGCATCGCCCTGTTCTTCTACGTCAACGCTTTCGTGTTCACTGCTATCGCAGCGATCTGGCAACGCAGTCAAGCCCGGCAGGCGTTAGCGTCCTAACTATGCAGATCACCGACGTCTCCATCCCAACCTCGGACGGCCTCTTGCGGGGAGTTCTGGCGGTACCCGACGGGCCTGGACCCTTCCCTGCCGTAATCATGGTGCATGAGGTGTTCGGCATCGACGAGTCCATGCGCGTACAAATTCAGCGGATGGCCAGCGCCGGCTACATCGTGCTGATGCCCGACTTATTCAGCCGAGGTGGCATGCGCAAGTGTCTCAACGCCACGTTCCGCGCACTGATGGCTGGCGAGGGCCAAGCTTTCGACGACGTCAAAGCGGCAACCGAGCTGGTGACCACCCGTCCTGATTGCACGGGCAAAGTCGGGGTGGTGGGCTTCTGCATGGGTGGCTCGTTTGCGCTGCAGCTCGCTACTCGTGGTTATGACGCTTCCGCCGTGAATTACGGCCAGCTCCCCAAAGACTTGGATGACGTCCTCGTGGGCGCCTGCCCCATCGTTGGTTCATACGGGGCAAACGATGTCTCGCTCAAGGGTGCCGCGCCCAAGCTCGAGGCAGCCCTCACCAAAGCTCATGTTGTTCACGACGTAAAGGAATACCCCGGCGCCAGCCACTCCTTCATGAACCCGGTGCAGGCCGGCCCCAAGATTCTGCGTCCATTCATGAACAAGGTTGTGGGCTTCAAGCCCAATCCCGAAGCCGCAGTTGATGCCTGGGCTCGCATCGAAGGGTTCTTCGCCGAGCACTTAAGCTAGAGGTATGCAGATTCCCGTTCGCGCCCAGGCCCTTCTCGACGCGATGAAAGACCGTGTGGTTATTGCCGACGGCGCCATGGGAACCATGCTGCAAGAGCACAACCCCACGCTCGAGGATTACCAGCAGCTCGAGGGCTGTAACGAGATCCTCAACGTCTCGCGCCCCGACATCATCGAGGCCGTGCACTCGGCCTACTTCGACACCGGTATCGACTGCGTAGAGACCAACACGTTCGGTGCGAACTGGTCCAACCTCGACGACTACGGCATTGATGACCGCATCGAAGAACTTGCCCAGGCAGGTGCCGCGATCGCGCGCAAGACGGCCGAAAAGTACGAAGCGCAGGATGGCCGCATGCGCTGGGTTCTGGGTTCGATGGGCCCTGGTACCAAACTTCCGTCACTGGGGCACACCACCTACGCGCACCTCAAAGCCACGTTCGCGCAGCAGGCTTCGGGCCTGATCAAGGGTGGCTCAGACGCCTTCCTCATTGAGACCTCGCAAGACCTCCTGCAGACCAAGGCAGCGGTCAACGGCTGCAAGCTGGCCATGGAAGAGACCGGTATCAAGCTGCCGATCTTCGTTGAGGTCACTGTTGAAACCACCGGAACCATGCTGATGGGTTCCGAGATCGGTGCAGCACTCACGGCACTCGAGCCATTGGGCATCGACATGATTGGTCTGAACTGCGCCACCGGTCCCGCCGAGATGAGCGAGCACCTGCGCCAGCTCTCCAAGTACTCCAAGGTGCCCGTCATGGTCATGCCCAACGCGGGTCTGCCCATCCTCACCGCCGACGGCGCACGCTACCCGCTCAGCCCCGAAGAGCTGGCAATTGCCCACGAGCAGTTCGTCAAGGAATTCGGCCTGACCATGATTGGCGGATGCTGCGGCACGACCCCCGCGCACCTCAAAGCTGTTGTCGACCGCCTGGGTGGCACCAAAGTTGTCAGCCGCAACATCGAGTTCGATCCCGGCGTGGCCAGCCTCTACCAGCACGTGCCGTTCAACCAGGACAACACCTTCCTCGCCATCGGTGAGCGCACCAACGCGAACGGCTCGAAGGCATTCCGCGAGGCAATGCTCGAAGGTCGCTGGGATGACTGCGTCGATATCGCGCGCAAGCAGGTTCGTGACGGCGCCCACCTGCTCGACGTCTGCGTCGACTACGTCGGTCGCGACGGTGTCGACGATGCCCGCGAAATCGTGTCGCGCTTTGCCAGCGCCTCCACGCTTCCCCTCGTGATCGACTCCACCGAGCCCGCCGTGATCCAGGCCGGCATGGAGCTCATCGGTGGCCGCCCCGTGGTCAACTCGGTCAACTTCGAAGACGGCGACGGCCCCACCTCACGCTTCGGCCGCATCATGCCGCTGGTCAAAGAGCACGGTGCTGCGGTTATCGCCCTCACCATTGACGAGCAAGGCCAGGCCCGCACCACAGAAGACAAGGTGCGCATTGCCTCTCGTCTGATCGACAAGCTCGTCGACGAATGGGACATGCGCGTCGACGACATCATCGTTGACACCCTGACCTTCCCCATCGCCACCGGCCAGGAAGAAACCCGTCGCGACGCGATCGAGACCATCGAAGCGATTCGTCAGCTGACCGCCAAGTACCCGGGTATTCACACCACCCTCGGCGTCTCGAACGTCTCGTTCGGTCTGAACCCCGCCTCGCGTGCGGTCCTCAACTCGGTCTTCATTCACGAGGCCGTCGAGGCCGGTCTCGACTCGGCCATCGTTGACGCCGCCAAGATTGTGCCGCTGGCTTCGATCCCCGATGAGCAGCGCAAGGTTGCCCTTGACCTGGTCTGGGACCGCCGCGAATACAACGCCGAGGGCGAGCTCACCTACGACCCTCTGGCCACCATGCTCGACCTGTTCGACGGTGTTGACTCGGCAAGCCTGAAGGATGCCCGAGCCGCCGAGCTGGCCGCACTTCCCGTGAGTGAACGCCTCGAGCGCCGCATTATCGATGGAGAACTCAAGGGTCTCGAGGAAGACCTCGACCTCGCCCGTGCTGAAGGTTCATCGGCCCTCACGATCATCAACGACTTCCTGCTCGCGGGTATGCAGATTGTGGGCCAGCGCTTCGGTGCCGGTGAAATGCAGCTGCCATTCGTGCTGCAATCGGCCGAGGTGATGAAGACCGCCGTGGCTCTGCTCGAGCCTTACATGGAGAAGACCGAGGCCGCCGGTAAGGGCACCATCGTGCTCGCGACCGTGCGCGGTGACGTGCACGACATCGGCAAGAACCTGGTCGACATCATCCTCACCAACAACGGCTACGACGTCATCAACATCGGTATCAAGAAGACCATCAACGAGATCATCGCCGCTGCTGAAGAGCACAACGCCGATGTCATCGGCATGAGTGGTCTGCTCGTGAAGTCGACCGTCGTGATGAAGGAAAACCTCGAAGAGCTCACCTCTCGTGGACTGGGAACCAAGTGGCCGATCATCCTCGGCGGTGCTGCCCTTACCCGCGCCTTTGTCGAAGACGACCTCGCCTCCATGTTCGACGGAACCGTGCGCTACGCCAAGGATGCTTTCGAGGGCCTCGACCTGATGGAGCCTCTGGTCGCCATTGCCCGTGGCGCCGACCCCGAATCGGTTGGTCTGCCTGCACTGAAGAAGCGCATCCACGCTCGCAACCTGCTCGAGGTTACCGAGCCCGAGAACATGCCGGCGCGCTCGGATGTGGCACTCGACAACGCTGTGCCCACCCCGCCCTTCTGGGGCACCCGCATCGTCAAGGGTGTGGCGCTCGCCGACTACGCGGCGCTGCTTGATGAGCGTGCCACGTTCATGGGCCAGTGGGGCCTCAAGCCCAGTCGCGCCGATGATGGTGCCAGCTACGAAGAGCTGGTCGAGACCGAAGGTCGCCCACGTCTGCGCTACTGGCTCGACCGCATTCTTGCTGAGGGCATCCTGGATGCATCGGTTGTGTACGGATACTTCCCTGCCTACTCCGAGGGCGACGACCTGGTCATCCTGAACCATGGGGATGACCCCGCCGGCGTGCTTGGTCACGCAGGGCTGCTCGCCCCAGACGGTGGCTCGCTCGAGCTACCCGGCGGCGGTGCTCTGGGAACTGAGCGTCTGCGCTTCACCTTCCCGCGCCAGCGTCGGGATCGTCACCTCTGCCTGAGCGACTTCGTGAAGGGCAAAGAGACCGGTCAGGTTGATGTGGTGGGCTTCCAGCTCGTGACGGTTGGCGCCACGGTCGACACCTTCACCGCCAAGATGTTCGCCGAGAACCAGTACCGCGACTACATGGAGCTCAACGGCCTGGCAATGCAGCTCACCGAGTCGCTGGCTGAATACTGGCACTCGCGAATGCGTGCCGAGTTGGGTTACTCGGCTGAAGAGCCCGCCGATGTGGCTAGCTACTTCAAGCTCGACTACCGCGGAGCCCGCTTCTCGCTGGGATACCCCGCTTGCCCCGATATGGAAGATCGCCGCAAGGTTGTCACTCTGCTGCGCCCCGAGCGCGTGGGTGTGGAGCTCTCAGACGAGCTGCAGCTGCACCCTGAGCAGTCGACCGATGCGTTCGTCTTCCACCACCCCGAGGCCAAATACTTCTCGGTCTAACCTCGCGGGGTAACGCCGCGGGAAGTGGCTAGCGAGCTACTTCGCTGAGCCCATCGTGATGCCCCGAACCAGGCTGCGCTGGAAGATGAGGAAGATCACGATTGAGGGCAGCGCGCCGATGATCGCTGCCGCTGCCTGCACGGTGGGGTCGGGCCCGGTACGTCCACCGTCGTAAATTGAGGCGATCGCCAGGGGAACAGTCTGTGCTGCTTCGCGGGGCAACAGCAGCAGGGTGAAGAGGTACTCGTTCCAGTTCGCGACAAAAAGCAGCAGCGCCACCGTGAGGATTGAGGGCATCATCACCGGCAGCACGATGCGGCGTAATACCTGCCAGCGGCCGGCCCCGTCGATGCGTGCAGCTTCGAGCATCTCCACGGGAAAGTGGCTCATGATCTCGCTGAGGAGGAAGGTGCCAAAGGCGGTACCGATAATTCCCAAGGGAACAACCAGCGCCCAGATTGACCCGTACACATCGAACATTTTGGCCAACAGATAGACAGGATACGCGAACGCTTCTTGCGGCAGTACGAACACAATTACGCAGACCACCAGCACCACGCGACGCCACTTGTGACGGCCGATTGCGATGGCGTAAGCCATGCTGAAGCTGAGCACCATGCTGATCACGAGCGCCGAGAAGCTGCTCAGAAGTGAGTTCGAAATCTTCAGCCAGAAGTTCGTGCGGGTCCAAAAGTTCACGTAGTTCGTGAAGTTGGGGTCTAGTGGCAAAACCCATGCACTCGTCGTTTTGAACTCATCCCAGCTCTTCAGTGATGAGACGAACGCGAGCCAGATTGGCGTAATCCACACCAGGGCCAGAGCCAGAATCAGCACGATGACGATGCCGCGACCCCAGCGGCGAATCCAGGGGCGGATCATCGTTCACCACCACCGAAGGTCGAGCTGCGCTGCGTGGACAACACGATGGCTGCACCCACTCCCAGCACAATGGCGAGGATCGTCGACACCGCCGATCCGTAACCAACCGAGTGATTTCCAAAGAAGCTGGAGACGGCGAGGATTGCGGGAGAGTTCG
>Ga0228699_1001436_pt1 | contig 12041 bp, 10 predicted proteins | sample McNCre217_Aug_MG_FD_178016 | JGI IMG/M metagenome (GOLD analysis project Ga0228699, IMG submission 178016) | Freshwater microbial communities from McNutts Creek, Athens, Georgia, United States - 2-17_Aug_MG | ecosystem: Environmental > Aquatic > Freshwater > Creek | place: USA: Georgia...
TCCAAAATCGTGAGTTACTTAAGTCAGTTCATGACGCTAGAGCCTGGCGACATCATCACCACGGGCACGCCGCCTGGCGTGGGTCTGGGTATGAAGCCGCCCGTTTACTTAAAAGCTGGAGATGTGATGACCCTTGGTATTGAAGGTCTAGGTGAGCAGCGTCAAGTGGTGGTGCCGTTTAAACTTTAAATAACTAAGCGTTAGCGCGCAAAAAAACCACAATGAGAAAGTTCTTGTGGTTTTTTATCTCAATGAAATAGCACGATCGTTCTTTTAATCAGTTACACTCGCCTCTTATGAGCCCCTCCAAATCCACCTCCAAAGCAGAGCATACAAAAGCTGTCATTGTGGACGCAGCTCTGCGCTTGGCATCGCAAATCGGGCTGGAAGGCTTATCCATTGGGGCGTTGGCCGAAGTGACGCAGATGAGCAAGTCAGGCGTTTTTGCACATTTTGGATCGCGCGAAGAGCTGCAAATTTCTGTCGTTCGCGAATATTTTGTGCGGTTCGAGCGTGATGTCTTTATGCCCACACTACAGACTGAGCGAGGGCTACCGCGTTTGCGTGCACTTTTTGCCAATTGGATGAGTCAAGTCGCGCATGAAGTGCAATCTGGTTGCTTGTTTATCAGTGGTGCTGTGGAATTTGACGATCGCTCAGGGCCTGTACGCGACGCACTTGAGCAGTCGATGAAAACGTGGCTAACCGCTGTGCGGCGGTGCATTGCCATGGCTATTGAAGCAGGACATTTAACCAAAACCACCGACCCCAAACAAATGATGTTTGAAATACACGGCCTGATTTTGGCGGTGCACTACGAAGCTAAATTTTTGAAATCAGTGCGCTCCATGGAGCGCGCCAAGATTGGTTTTGACAGCCTTCTCACCCGTTACACAATTTAAAAGGAAACGACGATGCCAGCCTATACCCCGCCCCTACGCGATATGCAATTTGTGCTGCACGAATTGCTACAAGTCACCGAAGAATTTAAGCTCATGCCCAAACACGCCGACTTGGATGCAGACACCATTAATGCGGTAATGGAGGAGGGCGGCAAGTTTACTGCGGGCGTGACATTCCCCATCAATGCTAGCGGCGACCGAGAGGGCTGTACGCTAGATCAAGTCACGCACAGCGTGACGACGCCCAAGGGCTGGAAGGAGGCCTACGCGCAGTATGTGGAGGGCGGCTGGCCTGCGCTGTCGGGCGATCCCGCTTGGGGCGGGCAAGGCTTGCCGATTGTGCTGAATCAAGCGTTTTATGAAATGCTGAACTCGGCCAATCAAGCTTGGACGATGTACCCGGGCCTTGCGCACGGCGCACATGCGGCCATTGAAGCGCACGGCACGGACTCACAAAAAACGATGTACTTGCCCAACATTACCAGCGGAAAATGGCTAGGCACGATGTGCCTGACCGAAGCGCACTGCGGCACGGATCTTGGGCTTCTGCGTACCAAGGCCGAGCCGCAAGCCGACGGCAGTTACGTCCTGACTGGATCGAAAATTTTTATTAGCGGTGGTGACTCCGACTTTGCCGAAAACATCATTCACTTGGTACTGGCGCGTTTGCCTGATGCACCCGTTGGCAGCAAGGGCATTAGCTTATTTTTAGTTCCCAAGTTTTTAGTCAACGCCGATGGCTCCCTCGGCGCGCGTAATCCGATTTTTGTCACGGGTATCGAGCACAAGATGGGCATCAATGGCAGTGCCACTTGCCAGATCAGTATTGACGGCGCACGTGGCACGATGGTGGGCGAGCCAAACAAGGGATTGGCCGCGATGTTTGTGATGATGAATGCCGCGCGAATTGGTGTTGGGATGCAGTCGCTTGGTCTGACTGAAATTGCGTATCAAAATGCGCTGGCTTACGCCAAAGACCGCATCCAAATGCGCTCGCTGACTGGATCGAAAGACCCGAGCAAACCTGCCGATGCGATCATCGTTCACCCTGACGTGCGCAAGCAGTTACTCACAGCCAAAGCCTATGCCGAAGGTGGGCGTGCCATGAGTTTGTACTGCGCGCTTTTGATCGACAAAGAACACAACCACCCAGATGAACAAGTACGCAAAGACAGCGCAGAGCTGGTCGCACTGCTCACACCCATTGTCAAAGCCTTTTTGACCGACAACGGTCATATCGCCACCAACGCTTGCATGCAAGTCTTTGGTGGGCATGGCTTCATTAAAGAGTGGGGCATGGAGCAGTTTGTGCGCGACAACCGCATCAATATGATTTATGAGGGCACGAACGCGGTGCAGTCACTTGATTTGCTGGGTCGCAAAATCCTCGGTAACAACGGGGAGAGCCTGAAGAAATTTGGCAAACAAATCGCGGCGCTGGTGGCTGAGGTGAAAGACGATGAAGCGCACGCGGACGATATGCAAGAGTTCATTGCACCGCTGGCCGAGCTGGGTCAAAAGATGACCGCCTTCACCACCGAAATTGGGATGCGTGCTATGCAAAGCGCCAACGAAGTGGGCGCAGCCTCGCCAGAATATCTGCGCGTGGCAGGTCACTTGGTGTTTGGTTATTTCTTTGCCCGCATGGCGTATATTTCTCTCAAAGCCATAGCAGATGGCGCTTCTAGCGCGGATGCCAAGTTCTATCAAGGCAAATTACAAACAGCACGTTTTTATTTTGCTAAGCTCATGCCCGAAACGCTCACCCTGATGGCGACGGCTCGTACGGGTGCTCATGCACTCATGGACACTGAAGCGGCTCTGGTCTAATCTACTTTTATTGAGGAGAATTTTTATGAAACAACTCATGCTATGCACTCTATGTTTCTTCACTTTCACAGCTTCTGCGCAAATGACCCCCGTTGGTTCTTGGCAGACGGTGGACGATGAAACGGGCAAACCTTCGGCTGAAATACGCATCACAAGCAAGGGCAATGGCGAGCTAGTGGGTGCCGTTATGAAGAGCCTTCTGCCACCTAGCGAGCGCGATGAGGCGAATTGCTCCAAATGCACGGATGACCGCAAAGATCAACCCAAGATGGGTATGGAAATCATTCGTGGGGCGATACAAACCACAGGCTCTCAGCAGTGGGAAGGTGGCACCATTCTTGATCCTAATAACGGCAAGCTCTACAAGCTACGCCTTATGCCACTTGAAGGCGGAACCAAGCTACAAGTGCGTGGCTATATAGGTCCGTTCTATCGCACGCAAACGTGGAATCGCATCAGCAGCCCCACCACTTCCACCAATTGAAGGCCGCGCCATGACTGACATCCTCGAACACATTGAAGCTGGCGTGATGACGCTGACACTCAACCGCGTAGATAAAAAAAATTCAATCACGAGCGCCATGTATGGTCTGCTAGCCGATTCATTGGCTAAAGCCAAAGATGATGCAACTGTTCGTGTGGTCGCCATCCAAGGTCATGCCACCATTTTTAGTGCAGGCAACGACATTGCCGACTTCTTGCACCGCCCCCCTACCACAGGCGAAGCCCCCGTGTTTCGCTTCTTGCACGGCATTGCCGCTTTCCCCAAACCCATCGTGGCTGCGGTCTGCGGGCCTGCTGTGGGCATTGGCACCACCATGCTGTTCCACTGCGATTTGGTCTATGCAGGCGACAACGCCGCGTTTGCCATGCCATTCGTCAACCTAGGCATCGTCCCCGAAGCCGCGTCTAGCCTGCTCGCCCCCCAAATGTTGGGCTACCACCGCGCTGCCGAGGCGCTACTCTTAGGTGAGCCTTTTATGGCGGAAGCCGCGTTGGAAGTGGGGCTAGTCAACAAAGTGCTACCGCCAACGGAAGCGAACGACTATGCGCAAACTGTGGCTAAAAAATTAGCAGCAAAACCTCTCTCATCCATCATGGAGACCAAGCGCTTAATGAAGATGGGGCAAATGGACGCGGTGCACGCACGCATGGACGAAGAGGCAGTTATCTTTGGCCGCATGCTGGGCGAGCCCGCCGCCAAAGAGGCTTTTGGCGCGTTTATGGAAAAACGTAGGCCCGATTTTTCAAGAATTTAATTGGGGTCTGTCCCCAATTAAATCTAGCTCGCGACTCGCACCATCATGTGCGCGAGTCTATGCAGCGCCTGCCACGGCTCGCTCGGCCAATCGGGATGTGGGAGTCCCTTCACTACGCCATCAACTTGATGCGCAGCTTGTAGTAATTTGTTCACCACGCTCATTTGAACGTTTGGCATGATGCGCTCAAACTGCTTTTCTTTAGCGCCCCAAATACGGTTCTCGCGAAGCGCCATGGCTAAAGGTCTACCAGCCGACATCGCGTCTACAACCCGCTTCATAGAACGAATGTCTTCGGCTAGCGCCCAGTGAACTAACACGGTAGCTTCGCCCTCAGCTTGCAGGCCATCCAGCATGCGTTGCGTGCGCTCGGCCTTGCCTGCCAGCACCGCCTCACTCAGTTTGAAGACGTCGTAGCGTGCCACATTCATCACGGCAGCTTCAATTTGCTCAAGGCTAAGCTCGCCTTCTGGGTACAACAGCGCCAGCTTTTGCACTTCTTGAAAAGCAGCCAGCAAATTGCCTTCCACACGATCAGCAAAAAATTGCAGTGCATGCTGACCCTCTGCGCCCGCTTGCACACGCTGGTTTTGCTGATTCAGCCGCTGCGCAATCCACTGCGGCAACGCTCCGCGCTCCACAGGGTCAATCTTGATCGTCACGCCAAAGCTATCCAGCGACGCAAACCACGCGCTGCTTTGTGTCGCTTTATCTAAGCGCGGTAGCGCAATTAAAGTAAGAACAGCATCGTTGCCTTCAGAGAGCTCAGCAATTCTTTGCAGCGCTGCGCTACCCTCTTTGCCAGGCTTGCCTGTAGGGATGCGGATTTCGATGATTTGCTTATCGCCAAACAGTCCCATCGATTGGTTCGCATTCATCACCTCCGCCCAGTCAAAGTTCGCGCCTTGTACCGCGTAGTTAGAACGTTCTGTAAAGCCTCGGGCGCGTGCCATTTGACGAATCGCATCCATCGCTTCTTGCTGCAAAAGCGCCTCATCACCGTGAAGGGTGTAGAGTGATTTGATCCCCTTTTGAAGATGGCTGCTAAGCGCAGGAAGGCCAATCTGCATAAGGGCTAGATCGATTTGACTGCCGACAAGCGACGCAGTAACTGCTGAACAACCTCTTGCTGCATATCGCGATAGAGCATCTGCTCCTCGGCCTCCTTGGCCAAGGCGGCGGTTTCAGAGTAACTTTGCTCTCGTTGCTGAAAAACCTCAACATCATCGATTAACGTTTTACCTTGCGTTGTCCACAAAGAAAAACGAAGTCGCATACGCAATTGAACAGCATTGACTTGCCCTGCCACGCCTGTTCCTACCACTACACGCTCACGTTGTTCTTGATGCACACGCAACACGACCTGTGCTTTGCTGGCGCTTGCTGCATCATCGAAGACAGTTAAACCTTGCCCCATAGCTTGGCGTTTGAAGTCCAGACCAAGGGGTGAGTTAGGTGTAAATCCGCTAAATAGAGTTTGAAATGCATAGCCATACGACGCTTTGCCGCGCAGCTGGAAGCCACAGCCAGCAAGGCTTGCAGCGCATAGGCCAATTGTGAAGTTACGGCGTTGTGAGTCCATCATTTTTTAGACAACGATATTCACTAAGCGCCCTGGTACAACGATCACCTTTTTGGGCGCAGCGCCAGCGGCTTGTTTGATGAACGCATCGGTTGCCAGCGCGACAGCTTCAATAGCTGCCTTGTCTGCACTGGCAGGCACAACCACAGAGCCGCGCAGTTTGCCGTTGATTTGCAGCATGAGCTCGAGTTCGTCTTGCACGAGCGCCGACTCATCCACTTCGCACCATGTCGCATCCAACAAATCGCCTGCTTTGGCAGCAAAGCCGAGTTGTTGCCACAGCGCATCACAAATATGCGGACAGGCGGGATACAAAATGCGCAGCAGCACCGAGAGGCATTCGGTTAGCACCGCGCGGTCGTTGTAGTCGTCGCTCAATTTGGCAGATTCGAGCGTGTTGAGCATCTTCATGCAAGCCGACACCACGGTGTTGTACTGCATGCGCTCATAGTCAAAATTGGCTTGTTTGAGAATGAGGTAAGTCTCGCGGCGTAAGTCTTTTCCAGCCTTGCTGTACACCACCGCTTGCCCGCAGCCCATATCCAGCGTGGCTTGCACGGAAGCAGCTTTAGCTTGCGCAAAGTTCCACACACGGCGCAAAAAGCGATACGAGCCTTCCACCGCAGCATCGTTCCACTCCAGCGTCGCTTCGGGCGGCGCGGTAAACATCATGTACAGCCGCGCCGTGTCTGCGCCGTAGCGGTCGATGATGTCTTGCGGATCGACTCCGTTATTTTTCGATTTGGACATCGTCGTCACGCCGCCGTAGTCCACTGTGCTGCCGTCTGACTTCAACTTCGCGCCCGTGACTTTCCCATCTGCACCGAATGTGTTTTCCACATCCGTTGGCCAGAAATAATCAATACCGCCTTTGGCATTTTTGCGGCTGTACACGTGGTTAAGCACCATACCTTGACACAGCAATTTGGTAAATGGCTCATCGACTTGCAGCAGCCCCAAATCGCGCATCACCTTCGTCCAAAAGCGTGCGTAGAGTAAATGCAAAATCGCGTGCTCGATGCCGCCAATGTATTGATCAATGCCGCCGCCCCGATTGGTAGGACTTGCGGGGGCAGTGTTTGTCCCCATCCAATACGCCGCGCCGCCTGCCACCATCGCGTCATCTCTTGGGTCGCCAGCGCTGCCGCTTGTCGGTGGCGCTTCACAATACCGCGAGTAGTACCACGACGAGTCAACAAACGTGTCCATCGTGTCGGTTTCGCGCTTGGCAGGTTTGCCGCAAGTTGGGCAAGCTACGTTTAAAAATTTTGAGCTTTTATTGAGCGGATTGCCCGAGCCATCGGGCACTAAATCGGTTGGCAACACAACGGGCAAATCTTTTTCAGGCACAGGCACTGCGCCGCAGCCAGGTTGTTCGTCAGTTCCGCAGTGAATGATGGGAATCGGTGTGCCCCAATAACGCTGGCGACTAATGCCCCAATCGCGCAGGCGCCATGTGGTCTTCTTTTCGCCTAGGCCTTTGCTGGCAAGGTCTGCGGCTACGGCATTCACGCAATCAAGACGCGAAAGTCCATCGTATTTGCCAGAGTTGATACTGATCGTGCCAGACTTGTCCGCGTACCAATCTTGCCAAGCAGACGTAGAGAACGCAGCAGTCGGTGCGAGGGAGGACGATTTCGAGGTGCGAAGCAGATCGTATGAGGAGTCCTTCGCATCGGCTGATGCGTTCGGAGCAACCACTTGCTTAATCGCAAGCCCATATTTCAAAGCAAACGCAAAATCACGCTCATCATGCGCAGGCACGCCCATCACGGCGCCATCACCGTAGCTCATCAGAACGTAGTTACCAACCCACACTTCGATTTGCTCGCCCGTGAGCGGATGCGTGACAAACAAGCCTGTGGCTACGCCTTCTTTTTCTTTGGTCGCAAGTTCCGCTTCGGTAGTTCCGCCCTGCTGGAAGCCTTGCACAGCAAGGGCTACAGCAGGATTGAGTTCCGCCGCTCGCATCGCAATTGGATGCTCGGGAGCTACGGCGCAAAAGGTCACGCCCATGATGGTGTCGGCGCGAGTGGTGAAGACGTACATCTTGCCGCCTTGGATCAACTCACTTTTGCCATCTTTAATCTCATGCGTGATATTGTGAGTAAAGGCAAAGCGCACGCCCTCAGATTTACCAATCCAGTTTTCTTGCATGAGCCTCACACGCTCGGGCCAGCCCGCAAGCCCCGTCTGGACCTGCTCTAACAGCTCGGGGGCGTATTTTGTGATGTTCAGGTAATAGCCAGGAATCTCGCGCTTTTCAACCACCGCGCCTGTGCGCCAGCCTTTGCCGTCAATCACTTGCTCATTGGCGAGCACGGTCATATCGACAGGATCCCAGTTCACGGTTTGCGTTTTGCGATACGCAATGCCCGCTTCCAGCATCTTCAAAAACAACCACTGGTTCCATTTGTAATAGCTCGGATCACACGTCGCCACTTCGCGCGACCAATCGATTGCAAGTCCCATCGCCTGCATTTGCTTTTTCATGTAGGCGATGTTGTCCATCGTCCACGCAGCTGGCGGCACGCCGTTTTTCATAGCGGCGTTTTCTGCGGGCAAACCAAACGCATCCCAGCCCATCGGCATGAGGACGTTGTAGCCCTTCATGCGCAGCTGGCGCGTGAGCATGTCGTTGATGGTGTAGTTGCGCACGTGCCCCATGTGCAGCTTGCCCGATGGATAAGGCAGCATCGAGCAGGCGTAGAACTTACCGAGCGGTTTGTTAGATTGCTCGGTCACGCGGTAGGCATCACGGGCATTCCAATTGGCTTGGGCTTTGGCCTCGATATCGGCGGGATTAAAGGCAGATGGCGAAGAGGTGTCTGTAGTTGTCGTTGAGTCTTGCATCACCCGATTTTACGGGGCGCACTCGTATTTGCTTTAGACCTGCTTTTTGATCCAAGCCAAAAACGCCGCGACTTCTTTGCGCTTGGCGTGACGCTTGGGGTACACCACAAAGTGCGCTTCAACTTTGATAGCTTTTTTAGTTGGGAACAAAGGTACCAGTCTTCCGCTCTCCAGATGGGGCGCGGCCATCGTAGTGCTCTCTAGCGCCACGCCAAGCCCTTGAATTGCAGCATCTAACGAGAGCTGTGCACGATCAAAACGTAGGGCATACCGTTCAGGGCTTTGATTGACACCCACGCTCTCTAACCAATCACTCCACTGCACGACACTGACCGCGCTTTGAATTAACGGCGCTTTCAGTACATCCACAGGCTCTTTCATTTTGAATCGCTTTTGAAGCGTAGGACTGATCAGCGGCATCACCTGCTCTTTAAAGAGAGGCTCTACAACAAGGTTCGGCCAATTGGGTACGCCATAGCGAATATCCACATCCGACAAGCCCGCACCAAAATCGCTGTGCACATGAGAGCTGGATAAGAACAGCGATACGTCGGGGTTAGTTTTGGCAAACCCTGCGAGCCGCGGCATCAACCAAAGGCTTGCCAGACTTGGGCTGGCGTGAACATAGAGGCTGTGGCGCACGCCGCTTTGCAAATCGCGTGTGGCGCTAGTGAGCGCGGCAATGGCACTGCTCACACGCTGTAGATATTGCTCGCCAGCGACGCTTAATTTCACACCAGCGGGTGTGCGGTCAATCAAGCGCGTGCCGACCATTTTTTCTAACTTGGCGATTTGATGACTGACTGCCGATGCCGTTAGCCCGAGGTCGCTCGCCGCCTGCGCAAAGCTGCGTCGCCGAGCGATGGCTTCAAAGGCCTGAAGAGTGGCAAGAGGCGGGATTGTTTGCATGGCGTGTCAGGGTAAGTACCTAGTAAATTTCAACTTGCACTATGAAACATGAAATTATTTCATGACTTGATGAGGCATTATCACGCTCTTTTTTGACACTTCATTTCCATAATCCGACCAGCATTTATTTTTTAAGATTTTCATTTTCTAGAAGGACTCTCTCATGTTGTTAGCAGGCAAAGTAGCCGTTATTACTGGCGGCGCAGGATTGAATGGACTGGGTTTTGCAACCGCCACCATGATGGCCACGCAAGGCGCGACTGTTGCGATTGTGGATTTAGCAGGCGCGAACCCCGCAGAAGCCGCAGCGAAGTTGGGAGCTAAGCACATGGGCGTGGTCGGCAATGTGACCGACAAAGCCTCGTGCGAAGCCGCTGCCAAGGCCATCGTTGCCAAACTAGGCCGCATCGACATTTTGTTTAACAACGCAGGCATTACCCAGCCGCGCAAGTTCCTCGACATTACAGGCGCGGACTACGACGCAATCTTGGACGTGTCTTTGCGCGGAATGATGTACATGTCGCAAGCGGTGATTCCAACGATGCAGCTGCAAAAAAGCGGCTCCATCATCAATACGTCTTCTGTATCTGCCCAGCGCGGCGGCGGCATTTTGGGCGGCCCGCATTACTCGGCGGCGAAGGCAGGCATGCTCGGCCTCGCACGTGCCATGGCGCGCGAATATGGCGTGGACGGCATCCGCGTGAACAGCGTGACACCAGGCCTGATCTACACGGACATCAACAAGGGCCTCATTCCCGATGACAAGATGAAAAGCATCTTGGAGCAAATTCCACTGAACCGTGTGGGTGTGCCTGTTGACGTCGCAGGCTGCGTGGTGTTTTTAGCTAGCGACCTTGCCAGCTATTGCACAGGCGTAACGCTGGATGTCAACGGCGGCATGTTGATTCACTAAAGCGTACATTCAATGGCAACGCTCCAAGAACTACAACAAGCGGCCTACCGCATTCGCCGCTTTGCTCTGCGCATGGGCGAGGTGCAAGGTCAAGGCTATATTGGTCAAGCGCTGGGCTATGCCGATGTGCTGGCCGTGGCGTATGGCCACGCGATGAAGCTAAATCCGAGCGAACCAACGTGGGAAGGGCGCGACCGCTTTTTGCTCTCGCACGGGCATTACGCCATTGCACATTACGCCGCGCTGTTAGAAGCAGGCGTGATTGGCGAAGATGAGCTCGAGAGCTACGGCTCAGACGATTCGCGCTTGCCCATGTCGGGCATGGCGACTTACACACCTGGCATGGAAATCTCGGGTGGCTCGCTCGGGCAAGGTCTCGCCATTGGTGTGGGCATGGCGCTCGCGCTCAAGCAAAAAAACAATCCTGCGTTTGTCTATAACTCGATGTCGGACGGTGAGCTAGACGAAGGCTCAACATGGGAAGCCGCCATGAGCGCAGCGCATCACAAGCTCGACAACCTCATTTGCATGGTCGATATCAACAATCAGCAAGCGGACGGCAACTCTAACGAAGTCATGGGCTTTGAACCACTTGCAGACAAGTGGCTGGCTTTTGGCTGGCACGTGCAGCGTGTGGCTGGCAACGACCTTGCTGCGGTGCTTGCCGCCTTTGATACCGCGCGACACCTCAAAGACAAAAAACCACGCGTACTGCTGTGTGACACGCTCATGGGCAAAGGCGTTCCGTTTTTAGAGACGCGCGAAAAGAACCACTTCATCCGTGTGGATGCACCTGAATGGCAGCAAGCCATCGCTACCCTTGATGCGCAGTTTGCTGGAGAAAAAGTATGAGCACTGCAACACCCAAAAAACGCCTCACCACCTCGGCCATGATCGCGTCGATTGCGTCTGAGGGGCAGCGCACGACAGCAGCACCCTTCGGTAAAGCCTTGGTGGACTTGGCCCGCGAGAACACGCGTATTGTGGGCATGACAGCCGACTTGGCGAAGTACACCGATTTGCATCTCTTTAAAGAAGCCTACCCCGAACGCTTTTATCAAATGGGCATGGCCGAGCAACTCTTGATGGCAGCGGCAGGCGGCATGGCGAAAGAAGGACTGATTCCTATTGCCACCACTTACGCCGTCTTTGCCACGCGCCGCGCTTATGACTTCATCCATCAAGTGATTGCTGAAGAGAATTTAAATGTCAAATTAGTCTGCGCCTTGCCAGGCCTGACCAGCGGCTATGGCCCTAGCCATCAGGCTGCTGAGGATGTGGCGCTGATGCGCGCCATTCCAAACATGACGGTGCTTGATCCTTGCGATGCAGTCGATATCGAACAAATGACGCCTGCCATGATTGCGCACAATGGCCCTGTGTACATGCGTCTTTTGCGCGGTCAAGTGCCACGTGTGCTGGACGAATACAACTACACGTTCGAGCTAGGCAAGGCCAAGCTCTTGCGCGGTGGACGCGATGTGCTTTTTATCTCCACGGGCTTGCTCACCATGCGTGCTTTGGAAGCCGCGACTGAGTTGCAAAAAGACAATGTGGACGCGGCGGTGCTGCATGTGCCAACCATCAAACCGCTCGACGTGGAAACCATCGTTGCTGAGTGCCGCAAAGAGGGGCGCTTGGTAGTAGTGGCAGAAAACCACACCACGATTGGCGGTTTGGGCGAAGCTGTCGCACTAGCGCTGATTAAAGCTAGAGTGATGCCAATGCTCCAGCAAATCGCACTGCCCGATCAGTTTTTAGATGCAGGCGCATTGCCGACGCTGCACGACCGC
>Ga0228699_1001441_pt1 | contig 12032 bp, 9 predicted proteins | sample McNCre217_Aug_MG_FD_178016 | JGI IMG/M metagenome (GOLD analysis project Ga0228699, IMG submission 178016) | Freshwater microbial communities from McNutts Creek, Athens, Georgia, United States - 2-17_Aug_MG | ecosystem: Environmental > Aquatic > Freshwater > Creek | place: USA: Georgia...
CGGGCACGCCCGAGGCGAGAGCTTCTTGAATGGTCTGGCCGAAGGTTTCTTCCTCACCGCAGTGCACGAACACATCCATGGCGGCATAGGCCGTGGCAAGGTCATCCCCATGCAGGGCGCCCGTAAAGGTGACTTGATGTCCGGCGAATGCTTCTTCGAGGTGAGGGCGTTCAGGCCCATCACCCACGATGAGGAACGACGCGTTCTTGAGCCCCAACAGTTCGGTGAAACGGATGACCTGCTTCTCGGGCGCGAGGCGTCCAACAAATCCGATCACCAGCTGGCGGGTGGGAGCAACCGCATCGCGCAGCGCGTGGGTCGCAGGGGCCGTGCGCAGCTCGGGGGTGAAACGAACCACATCGACTCCGCGACCCCACACGGCAATGCGGTTCACGCCGATGCCCTTGAGGTAGCGCGCGGTCTCTTTGGTGGGAGCCAGGTTCATATCTGCCAGGCGGTGAATGTTGCGCACGGTCTGGTGGCCAGCAGCCTCCAGAACGTCGAGACCGTAACGGCTGGTGTAGCCGGCGATGTCGGTTTGGTACACAGCGACCGTGGGAAAGCCGAGACGCTTCGAGACGGCCAGTGCCTGGCGGCCGAGCATGAACGGCGATGCCACGTGTACAACATCGGGGCGGAAGGTTCGCAGCACCGAGGTCATGTTGATCAGCGGCAGACCCACGGGGAACGAGCGGAACAAAAACTTGGTGGTGCGGATGATCGGAAAGCCCAGGTATTCGTCACTGGGAGCAGTTGGCGCAATGATGATCGCCTCGTGTCCGGCAGCGCGCAGGCTTTCGAGGATCTTGACGACCGAGTTGGTCACGCCATTGACCTGAGGCAGGAATGACTCAGTCACGACAGCAACGCGCATCTTCACGCTTACAAGCTAGGAAGCCCGTCTTGTCGGAGTGTGAACGCACGGTGTCGTGTCGGCGAACATGCTCTAACGGCCCAACTTTGCGGGCTTGGCAGCTCCCACGGCCGATGCTTTACACTGGTAGCGGCTCCTCGCGTGGCGCCACCCAGGCCAACTCCCCCAGGACGGAAACGTAGCAAGGGTAACCAGGCTCTGGCGGGTGCGCGAGGGGTCCTTTTTATTGCCCCGTTGAGCCTGAGCGCCGGGCATCCGTTCCCAGCCTCGGCAAGTACGATTGAGCTGTGGCTACCGCACTGTATCGCCGTTACCGGCCTGAGTCTTTCGCTGATGTAATCGGCCAGGCTCACGTGACCGAGCCTTTGATGACGGCGCTGCGCACCAACCGCGTCAACCACGCCTACCTTTTCAGTGGCCCTCGCGGTTGTGGCAAGACCACGAGCGCGCGCATCCTGGCTCGATGCCTCAACTGTGCTGAAGGCCCCACCGACACCCCCTGTGGCGTTTGCCCTTCGTGCGTTGAGCTTTCGCGCGATGGTGGAGGTTCGCTCGATGTGGTCGAGATCGACGCCGCCAGCCATAACGGTGTGGATGATGCCCGCGACCTGCGCGAACGCGCCATCTTTGCTCCGGCTCGTGACCGCTTCAAAATCTTCATCCTGGATGAGGCCCACATGGTCACGCCCCAGGGCTTCAACGCACTGCTCAAGTTGGTTGAAGAGCCACCCGAGCACGTGAAGTTCATTTTTGCCACGACCGAACCTGAGAAGGTTATCGGCACGATTCGTTCGCGCACGCACCACTACCCCTTCCGCTTGATTCCTCCCGCCCAGATGCTGGAGTACTGCGAGAGCCTGTGCGCCAGCGAGGGCATCGCAACCGAACCTGGCGTTCTGGCACTGGTTGTGCGCGCCGGTGGCGGATCTGCTCGTGACACCCTCTCGCTGCTCGACCAGCTCATCGCTGGGAGCGAGAACAGCGCCGTCACCTACGAGCGTGCGGTTGCGCTGCTGGGTTACACCCACGCTGCCCTGCTCGATGAAGCCGTTGAGGCGCTCGCCGCTAACGATGCCGCTGGTTCCTTCGCGGCCGTTGATCGCGTTATTCAGACCGGTCAAGATCCTCGCCGTTTTGTGGAAGACCTGCTCGAGCGCCTGCGCGACTTGATTTTGGTGAACGCCACCGGTGCTGGTGCAAACGCCGTGCTGCGTGGAGTTCCAGAGGATGAGTTGCTGCGCATGCAGGGTCAGGCCAAGGCTTTTGGCTCGGCAGCCCTGTCGCGTGCGGCTGACATCGTCAACTCATCGCTCACCGAGATGACCGGCGCCACCTCGCCGCGTCTGCACCTTGAGCTGATGATTGCGCGACTCTTGGTTCGCGCCGGGGGAGAGGGAGCATCGGCTCCCTCATCGGCTCCGGCTGTTGCCGCCCCTGCGCCTGCGGCTCCTGCCGCACCTGCGGCTCCTGCGGCGAAGGCCCCTGCTGCTTCAGCAACGCCAGCTCCGGCCGCACCCCCCGCCGGCCCCATCGGTACCCGCGAATTGCTCGAAGCATGGCCTGCTGTGCTCGAGAAGATTCAAGCGAAGAGCCGCCCAGCCTGGATCGTCGTTGTGGCCGCCCAGGTGCGATCGCTCGAAGGTGACGTGCTCTCGCTCGGCTTCACCAACGAAGCCGATCTCGAATCGTTCAAGCCTCGCCCCGGCGTTCCCGGCGGCGTGCACGAGATTCTGCGCCAGGCGATCATCGACACCGTCGGCGTCAAGGTCAAGTTCACCGTTTCTTCCGACACCAGCGCGACCGCTCCCATCGATCGCCTCACGGCAACCGGATCTGTTCCTGCCGCTGGAGCATCCGCCGCTCCTGCGAATGCACCTCGCCAATTTGCGACCGAGGCACCCGCGCCAGCTGCCGCCAATGACGAAGTACCTCTGCTGGCCGATGAGGATGCGCCTCCCGCCGAAGACGAAGCACCTGCAGATCTCGCAGCCGAAGACGACTGGGCCGTTGTCGCCATCCCCGGCGGTTCGGGAAAGAAGGCAGCCGCAGCAGAGGCAGCCCCCGCACCTGCTGAGCCCGAAGCCAAGCCAGAACCGGTAGCCGAGGCAGCACCCGCTGCGCCTCAGAACCCCAAAGCACCTCGCCAGGTCGCAGCCCCCGCATCCGCCGACAATGACCGTCGCTACGGCGAATCAGTTGTGCGTGAGCTTCTCGGCGCAACCTTCATCGCCGAAGAGACCATCGCGCAGGCCCCAGCCGTCACCCCTGAGGGCTAGGTCTCGTGTACGACGGAATCGTTCAGGAGCTCATCGATCAGCTCGGCCGCCTGCCAGGTATCGGCCCTAAGTCGGCCCAGCGCATCGCGTTCCACATTCTGCAAACGGAGTCCTTCGATGTCTCACGCCTAGCCTCGGTGCTGGTTGAGGTGCGCGAGAAGGTGAAGTTCTGCGAGATCTGCGGCAACGTCAGCGAAGAGACCACCTGTGGCATCTGCCGCGATCCACGCCGTGACCCGGCCGTCATCTGTGTGGTTGAAGAGGCCAAAGATGTTGTCGCCATCGAGCGCACCCGCGAATTCCGCGGCCTGTACCACGTGCTTGGCGGCGCCATCAGCCCCATTGATGGCATCGGGCCGGATGACCTGCGCATCCGTCAGCTCATCACTCGTCTTGCCGATGGCACAGTTACTGAGGTCATCATCGCCACCGACCCCAACCTCGAGGGTGAAGCCACCGCGACGTACCTCACACGCCTACTCACCACGCTCGAGATCAAGGTCTCGCGCCTGGCCTCAGGACTGCCCGTCGGTGGAGACCTCGAATACGCCGATGAGGTCACGCTCGGTCGCGCATTCGAGGGCCGCAGAACCGTCTCCTAGCCGTCTTTTTGTTGGGCGTAGAATAAGAAGTCGCGCCCGCGAGTACGTGCGGGCATCATCTTTTCTTTCAGGAGTTCAGTCGTGAGCTTGATTGTGCAGAAGTTCGGCGGATCATCCGTCGCCGACGCCGAAAGCATCAAGCGCGTAGCCAAGCGCATCGTCGCGGCACGCGAAGCCGGTAACGACGTGGTTGTTGTCGTCAGCGCCATGGGCGACACCACCGATGAGCTCATGGACTTGGCCGCCGAGGTCAGCACCGTTCCCGCTCCCCGCGAGATGGACATGCTGCTCACCGCCGGAGAGCGCATCTCCATGGCACTGGTTGCAATGGCCATCCGTTCGCTCGGTCACGACGCTCGCTCGTTCACTGGAAGCCAGGCCGGCATGATCACGGATGACCAGCACGGCTCTGCTCGTATCGTTGACGTCACCCCCGGCCGCCTGCGCGACGCGGTCGCCGACGGCGCCATCGCGATTGTCGCAGGCTTCCAGGGCTTCAACCGTTCCACTGGTGACATCACCACTCTCGGCCGCGGAGGCTCCGACACCAGCGCCGTCGCGCTCGCCGCAGCACTCGACGCCGACATCTGCGAGATCTACACCGACGTTGATGGTGTCTTCACCGCCGACCCACGTGTTGTGCCCAAAGCCTCGAAGATTCACCGCATCTCCACCGAAGAGATGCTCGAGCTGGCTTCCAGCGGAGCCAAGGTTCTCAACATTCGTGCCACCGAATATGCACGTCGCCACGGTGTGACGCTGCACGTTCGCTCCTCGTTTACCCCAGACGAGGGAACAATCGTTTACAACCCAACAGAGGGAGAAACAGTGGAAGAGCCGATCATCACCGGCGTTGCCGCCGATCTGAGCCAGGCCAAGATCACCGTTGCTGGTGTTCCTGACGTACCCGGTAAGGCTGCGCAGATTTTCACCACGGTTGCTGCGGGCAACGCCAACATCGACATGATCGTGCAGAACGTGTCGGCAAAGGGCGCTGGCCACACCGACATCTCATTCACGCTTCCTAAGGAAGAGGGCGACAAGGCCCTCGAGGCGCTGAAGGCTGCCGCCGGCGAGATTGGCTTTGCCAACCTCGAGTACGACGACAACATCGGCAAGCTCTCGGTTATTGGTGCCGGCATGCGCTCGAGCTCGGGTGTCTCGGCTCAGCTGTTCACTGCACTCTTCGAAGCTGGCGTCAACATCGAGATGATCTCCACCTCCGAGATCCGCATCTCGGTCATCATGCGTGCTGACCAGGTCAACAACGCTCTGCGCCTGATCCACACCGCATTCGGTCTCGACTCTGACGTCGAAGCTGTCGTTCACGCAGGAACCGGACGATGACCGCGATCGGTACCGATGGCCTGAACATCGGCGTTGTTGGAGCAACCGGCCAGGTAGGCAAGGTCATGCGCACTCTGCTCGAGGAGCGCAACTTCCCCGTCAAAGACATCCGCTTCTTCGCATCGGCTCGCTCGGCTGGTCAGGTTCTGAAGTTTGCCGGCCACGACGTGGTCGTTGAAGATGTTGAAACCGCAGACCCCACGGGCATCGATGTTGCCCTGTTCTCGGCTGGCGCTACCGCAAGCCGCGCGCAGGCTCCTCGCTTCGCTGCTGCAGGTGTGACCGTCGTCGACAACTCCAGCGCATGGCGTATGGACCCCGAGGTTCCTCTCGTGGTCAGCGAGGTCAACCCTCACGCCATCAAGCAGGCCGTCAAGGGCATCATCGCTAACCCCAACTGCACCACCATGGCGGCTATGCCCGTGCTCAAGGTGCTGCACGCAGAGGCTGGCCTCGAGCGCATGAACGTCACCACCTTCCAGGCTGTTTCAGGTTCCGGTCTTGCTGGCGCTGAGGAGCTGGCTGGTCAGGTGCGCGAAGCTGTCAAGCAGGGCAACCTCGAAGAGCTAGTGCACGACGGCTCGGCGATCGACTTCCCCGCACCCGTCAAGTACGTCAAGACCATCGCCTTCGATGTTGTGCCCCTGGCTGGCGCCATCGTTGAAGACGGCCTCAACGAGACCGACGAAGAGAAGAAGCTGCGCAACGAAAGCCGCAAGATCCTTGAGATCCCCGGCCTTCTCGTTAGTGGTCTCTGCGTTCGTGTACCTGTGTTCACCGGTCACTCTCTGTCGGTCAATGCCGAATTCGGGAAGGCCATCAGCCCCGAGCGTGCTCGCGAACTTCTCGCGAACGCACCCGGCGTGCAGCTCGAAGAGGTACCCACTCCTCTGCAGGCTGCCGGTGCAGACCCCAGTTTCGTCGGCCGTATTCGTGCAGATGAGACTGTTGATGGCGGTCGCGGCCTGGCAATGTTCATCAGCAATGACAACCTGCGCAAGGGTGCTGCCCTCAACGCAGTTCAAATTGCTGAGGTCATCGCAGCCTCGCGCTAAATCCTTTTGCGCCCAGGCGCAGCAGGTGGGTCATCGGATTCGTTCCGGTGGCCCATTTTGCTTGTACCGGTAGGTGGGAATCCCGCCGGTGCCGAACGTGCATCGTGCCCGTAAACTGACGGAGTGAGTGCAAAAAAGGTAGATGTCGTCCTCGTCGGCGGCGGCATCATGAGTGCCACCCTCGGCGTCCTGCTGAAGCAGCTGCAGCCCGAGTGGAGCATCGAAATTTTCGAGCGTCTTCCCGAGTTGGCTCAAGAGAGCTCCAACCCCTGGAACAACGCAGGTACCGGTCACGCAGCGCTGTGTGAGCTCAACTACATGCCTGAGGCAGCCGATGGTTCGGTTGAGGCATCCAAGGCTGTGGCCATCAATGAGCAGTTCCAGGTCTCGCGCCAGTTCTGGTCTTACCTCGTCGCCGGCAAACTGCTGGGTGACCCCAAGACCTTCATCAACCCTGTTCCCCACATGACTTTCGTCTGGGGTCAGGCCAACGTCGAGTACATGCGCAAGCGCATCGAGGTTCTCAAGCCCGAGCCACTGTTCGCCGGCATGGAGTACAGCGAAGACCCCAAGGTCATTGCCAAGTGGGCTCCACTGCTCATGGACGGCCGCTCCGGAGACGAGCCCATCGCCGCCTCGCGCATCACCAGCGGTACCGACGTGGACTACGGCTCGCTCACGGTTCAGCTCATGGACTACCTCTCCAAGAACGGCGCCAACCTGTCGATGCAGACCAGCGTCACCGGCCTGCGCAAGCAGAGGGACGGAAGCTGGCTGGTCAAGGTACGCGACAGCGTCGGTAACACTCCTCGTCAGGTCAACGCCAAGTTCGTCTTCGTCGGTGCCGGTGGTGGAGCACTCGCTCTGCTGCAGAACTCGGGCATCAAGGAAGCCAAGGGCTACGGCGGCTTCCCCATCTCGGGCGAATTCCTCCGTACAGACAACCCTGCGATCGTCGCTCAGCACGACGCCAAGGTCTACGGCAAGGCATCCGTGGGAGCTCCTCCCATGTCGGTTCCTCACCTCGACACCCGCATCATCGATGGCAAAGCATCGCTGCTGTTTGGCCCCTACGCCGGCTTCAGCCCCAAGTTCCTGAAGAAGGGTTCGTGGTTCGATCTGCCCGGTTCGATCCGCGCGCACAACCTGATTCCCATGTTGGCCGTGGGTGCTACCAACCTCGACCTGCTCAAGTACCTCATCGGTGAACTGCTCGCCAGCCCCCAGAAGAAGCTGGATGCTCTGCGCGAGTTCATGCCCACCGCTCAGCACTCCGACTGGCACCTCATCACCGCAGGTCAGCGCGTGCAGGTCATGAAGAAAGATGCCAAGAAGGGCGGCGTGCTTCAGTTCGGTACTGAAGTTGTTGCAGCATCTGACGGATCCATCGCCGGCTTGCTGGGTGCTTCTCCCGGAGCATCGGTTTCTGTATCGGTCATGATTGACGTGCTCAAGAAGTGCTTCCCCAACCAGTTCTCCGGCTGGGAGCCCACGCTTGTTAAGATGATTCCTAGCTACGGCGCGCGTCTATCTGACTCACCTGCTGAAGCGAAGAAGTCGCTGGCAGCAACCGCTAAGGCGCTCAAACTTAAGTAATCGGGGGAAGCTATGTCGCTTGGCATTCCCCTCCAACTTGCCCCGGCACTTTTTGCCCAGGCGCTTTCGAGACTGTTCTTTGTCTACGGCGCCTACGCGATCATCTTCTCGGAACTGCTCCAGCTGATCATCGGTATCGGTCAGGGAGAGCCGATCGTGATTGCCGCCGCGATTGTGACGGGCCTTCCCGGCTTCTGGCTCTGGCGCATGATGTTCACGCCACCCTCACGCGGCCAAGGCGCACTTTACGTCGTGTTCGTATCGGCCGCCCTTGTCTTTTCCACGTGGGCGCTCATGGCACAAAATGCGTCGATCCAGTCGACAACTTTCGCTCCCATCACGTTGATGTCGTTTGGTCTCGTGATGGTGTGTGGCACTGCGGGACGCACGACTGAACGCCTGTGGTGGGCTGTGATTGGTTTCCTGGCCGCGAACCTGGCGACATATGTGGGAGCCGCCCTAGCCGGTGGAACTTATGCGTTTGATTACCGTCTGGGTGTTGGGACACTCATCATTCTGATAGCTATTTTCTTTACGCCTCGAGTGCTCAAGGTCAGTCGCGGCGCCCAGGCAACGCTCGATTCCAGCGTGGAATTGAGTCTCGAAGACGACGTCCGCAGCGAAGTGGCCCGTGAGGCAACGCGCTCGCTGCATGACACACTGCTGGCAAACCTTGCGCTGGTCTCAAATGCGAAGCCTGGCCCCCTCAGCCCAGAACTCAGGGCAGAGCTGGAGAATCAGCTGGCTCACTTGCACGGTACATCCTGGTTTGATCTGGTTGCAGCCGAGTCCTCGCCACGTACCGCACAGGACGCGACCGACAACGCCAATGCGAATGCGGTGCTGAATGTCATCGCTGCTGCCGAGAGAGGTGGTCTGGACATCAACCTCACCGGCAACGTACTCGCAGTGGATGCTTTGTCACCGGCCAGCCTCGAAGCCCTCACCGGCGCTTTGGCTCAGTGCCTCACAAACGTGCAGAAACACTCGGGCCGCCTATCGGCCGAAGTGGTCGTGCTGGATGCCGGCGACGATGTCACCGTCACGGTTATCGACGGCGGAATTGGTTTCGATGTCGATGCGGTTCCTGCCGACCGCCTGGGGCTTCGCCAATCCGTGCGTGGCCGCATTGAGAGTGTCGGTGGAGATGTGCGCGTGTGGTCGGGTGAAGGCGCTGGTACTGCGGTGCTGATGCGCATCCCTGTGAAGGGTGTGAGCTGATGCGCGCCCCCGAACGTACTATGCAACAGCTTGATCCTCTAGGTGCCGGAGGTAGCTGGGATGTTGCGCTCCTGATCAGTTTGGGCACGTGGGCATTCGTTGTGTTGCAGGGGATTGTTGATTACTCCTCGGCTCCGTTCCCCAACCAATCGGTGCTTGCGGTGGCGATATTCACCCTGGCAATTGCCGCACACCTGTGGTTTGCCGCACCTCGCCATGCGCCCTACCGGCGTTTGAGCTTTATCTGCGTTGCAGTCCTTCTTGCCGTGGCAGCCGTATTCCAGATCTCGTCGGTACATGGCACGACAACGTCGCTCAGTAATGACTGGGGTATCTATGTTGTCGCCCTCATCTTCGCCTCGAGTAGCGTCTTTAGGCCGGGCTTCGAAACGCAGCTTGTGGGGCTGGGCGTCATTGTGGTTGTGGCAGCCGCGTTGGCCTACGACGCCTCGAGCACTGAGCATCCGTTCGGTCCTGCCTATTACGTAGTCTCAGGTATCGCCCCCATCGCCATCGTGATTTTGGGTCAAGCCAGTTATACGTTCAAGGCCACCAGCGTCATGCTGGCCTGGCGAACAAGCATTGAGAAATTGCGCGATGACAACGTGCCAACGTTGAGGTCGACCCTGGCACTCTCGGTAGGCGCACAGTTGGCCGATGAATTTGGCGACGAGGTTCGCCCACTTCTGGTGGGCATCCTCGACAGTGGACGCATCTCATCGGCCGATGCTGAAGCAGCGAGAGAGCTGGCCACGTCGTTGCGTGCGAGATTGATTTCGGTTTCATCGCAGTCATGGCTCGAGCGCACCGGGGCTACCGTGGTTGACCCTGATCAGCGAGTGGATGAGTACTCTCCGCGTGCCCGTGCAGCCATCATCGCGTTGATTTCGGGGCTGGGGGAGGCCGGTGCACAGAGCCCTACTGTCACGCTGTCGCCTGACCCGGGAACCCGCCAGCTGCTGGCCGAGGCTACGTGGAATTCCACCGATACGGAAGCCAAAATCCGCACGGCCCTAGCTCCATTCCTGCGAGTGATGTACGTGCTTTTCGATGATGTGCGAGTCTCCTACCGTGGGGGACAAGTCACACTAAAGTTCCAGTATGGGGACAGGTAACTCAGGCACGCTCACGCGCGAGCGCACCGTATCCGTCGCAATTGTTGACGACCACGGATTGCTCGTCGACAGCTTCAGTAGCTGGTTTGGCGCGAATGCTCCTGACTTCGAAATTGTGTTGAAATCCACCTCGTGGCCCGAATTCTTAGGAAGCGAACTTTTTCCTGCGCAGCTGGTGTTGATGGACTATCACCTTGCTGAGCCAGTCTCGATCGAGGCCCGGGTACTCACGTGCCGTGCTGCGGGGGCCAAGGTCATCGTGATGAGTGCCTTCGGCGGACCCGACCTTGAGCGCCGCATCCTGCAGGCTGGTGCTGACGCGTTTTTCGAAAAGTCCGCCGCGATGACCGACGTGGTCAATGCCGCGCGCAAGCTCTTCAACCTCCCCACGGTGGCTACCGGCGACACTGTCGCGGCTTCGACACAACCATCCGCACCAGCCTCGAGCCGGGCATCCACCATCTCGGCAGCTGACCGCCCCAAGCTCAGTGCGAGCGAGCAAGAAGCCCTGGTTTTATATGCACGCGGGGGCACCACCAAAGACGTCGCACAGAACATGAATGTTCAGTATGAGACGGCCAAAACGTTCTTGCGCCGGGTGCGCGAGAAGTACGCTAGAGCAGGTAGACCTGCATCGAAACGAGCAGAACTAGTCCGGCGCGCAGCCGAGGATGGATATCTCACGTAATGGCAAAGCTTTACTTCCGCTACGGCGCGATGAACAGCGGCAAGACCACGGCAATGCTGCAGGCGGCCTTCAACTACGAAGAGCAGGGCCACGCAGTTCTGCTCTCGAAGCCTGCAATCGACACCAAGGGCGACCTCGGAATTCTTTCGCGCATCGGCGTAACCCGACGTGCCGACTTCATCATTGCTGAAGAGTCCGATGTCTACGGTCTGTTCCAGCGTCACCGTGAAGAAATCGTTCGCAACACTGGTGCCGACGTCAAGGCATTCATGATCGACGAGGCTCAGTTCCTCAGTGAAGCCCAGGTGGATGACCTGCTCCGCATTGCGCTGCTGGAAGACATTCCCGTGCTTGCGTTCGGCATCCGCACCGACTTCCAGACGGTCGCTTTCGCTGGCTCGCGTCGCCTGCTCGAAATTTCTCACGAAATTGAAGAGCTCAAGACCATCTGCCGCTGCGGCAAGAAGGCGATTTTCCAGGCCCGCAAGTACAACGGTCAGTTCATCTTCACCGGTGACCAGGTCGCCATCGACAACCACGGCCTCGGCTACGAGTCGCTGTGTGGAACCTGCTATCTCACTGAAAGCAACGGCGTTCTCAACGCCGGTCGTCGTCAGTGGCCTGTGTCGTACTCGTTCGAGCCAGACCCCGACTTCAGCTAATTTCAGCGTCTTGTACTCGCCATGCAGCCCGTCGGTTGTGGGGCGAAGTGCTTTATGCCTTGAGGTAAATGTCGTTAAGGGTCACGGGCGTGATGTTGCGACTCTTGATTAGATCGCGAATGTAGTCAAAGCACTCGGTGACCGGGGTGAAGTTTGCATGCCCGATGACGATGCGTTCGGCAGTCAGGTATTTCGTGGCGAATTGCTTGACCTGGTCGGTTGTGATGAGCCCCGAGTCAGACAGTGACCCGTCCCACAAAACTGGCGTGCTGTAGCCAATGCCCGCGGCAATTTTGTCGACGCGGCCATCGTGAGTTCCATAGGGTGGCCGAAAGTAAGGGTGAGCATCAACGCCATACATGTTGCGCAAGAAGTCATGCGTGAGGGCCAGTTCGCTGGCGACCTGGGCATCGCTCAGCTTGGTCAAAGTGGGGTGCGTCCACGTGTGGTTTGCAAGTTGAATCTGACCGGAGTCGACGAGGGGTCGAAGCAGTGCAGCATTGTCTGTCCATGCAGGGTAGCGACCGGTAACGAAGAAGGTCAGACGCATGCCGGTTCGCTTGGCAAAGTTCGCATACTCGCGAACGACCACAGAG
>Ga0228699_1001444_pt1 | contig 12012 bp, 15 predicted proteins | sample McNCre217_Aug_MG_FD_178016 | JGI IMG/M metagenome (GOLD analysis project Ga0228699, IMG submission 178016) | Freshwater microbial communities from McNutts Creek, Athens, Georgia, United States - 2-17_Aug_MG | ecosystem: Environmental > Aquatic > Freshwater > Creek | place: USA: Georgia...
TGCCAAAGCATTTATGAACTACATGTTTGAGTGGAGAACTGACAAAATTCTTCCAAAGCAATAAAAGACACACATGCGCCTCCACCCAAACAATCTTCTTTCAAGTGTTTTCGTCTTAGGACTCAGCTTGATCGGCACATTCGCTTTTTCAGCGCAGCCCGAATACAACACGATCTTGACGTTCAAAAATGGGCAGCAAATTGGCGCACGAAACGTTTACCCAGCAGAGTTGCGTAATGCTGCAATAGCCCTTACTTCTGCTTTCAATGATCAACCACCATCCTATGCGCGATTGTTGAGCGTTGCTGAAAGCATGTCTGCTAAAGACCGTTGCTTTAACTTGTTCAGCTCACGCTTTGCATTTGCTTCTATTGATGGCGGTTTACTTGATGCATCCGCAAATACAGAGAACTTTCTTAAAAACTCTATTAAGACTATTGAAGACGTGAATTCACGGACTCAAGTTACTTGCAAGATGAAGTGATTCTCTGCAACCGTCGATTTAATCTACGCTGGCGCTGAAAACCTTAAGTTAAGGTTTACAACAGGACTTGGACGTTTGGCAATTTGAGTGGAGAATCCGCATTGGAGGTTTTCATGCGTCTTTTATTTTTATTTACCGTCTTATTTTTGTCTGCATGTGCAACACAAGAGCCAGACTCGGCCATGTGCAGTAGATGCATTTCCCCTAGCGCCTCAAATGGGTACAGCGCATTTTTTAGCGTTAGAAACGATGCACAACCTGATCTTGCTGCAATTGCAGAAAAATCCTGCGCTCCATTTAATGGCGTCAAAGTTAAGCCATGGCGAAAAGAACATTACGCAATTTACGATTGGTATGCATTTCAATGTAACGGCTTTACGGCGGTCCGTCCTACTCCTGCAGTAGAAAGCGTTGTTCAACAACCAAAGTCAAATGTTGTTGATTTCAAACTGCAAATTGAAGATGCAAAACAGAAATGCACTGAGCTTGGCTTCAAAGCAAACACCGAGAGCTTTGGTAAATGCGTACTCAAACTTTCAAACTGATTGGGATTTCGTTACTTTGCTGGTCTGCTTTGTGCAACGCTGCAGACCTAAAAGATTTTGAATCCACATGTGCAGATATCGGCTTTAAGCGTAAGACCGAGGCTTTCGGTAATTGCGTCTTGGAATTGGTAGACCGTGCTTCTTCACAAAAATCTCCACAAAACCAAGATGACCAACTATGCAAGAGCTACGGGTTCAAAGCAAACACCCCCAGCTTCGCAGATTGCAAACTGAAACTAGATTTGGCCAAGAAACAAAGTCAAGAGGCTCAACAAAAATACGATCAAGACAAGGCTGAATACGACAGAAAAATGGCCGAGATTAAGAAGCAGCAAGACCAACAAAGAGCTATGAAGCAACTTGAACTTGGTTTGCGAATGATTGGCGGACAAAGCCCTGTTGACGCTGTTAATAGCGTTGGGACTGGTAGGCCAATCGCCCCATCAATGCCATCACCAATTAATCAAACCATCACTACGCCAAGTGGCCGGATGATTAACTGCACGACCATCGGCAACAACACGAACTGCTTTTGAGACGTCACATGAAGCGTTATAAAGAAGGATACGGATACATACATCCAAGCCGAACAAATAGTTTCTTAGATACTTGTGCTTTCGACCCCAAATATGCTCCAGAAGATCAGGTTGCTCAAACCATTCTCGATCTTCATGACAAAGCTATTGTTCAACTTCTGCTGTCGCATACCAACCAAAAAGAAATCGAGCATCCCAATACACCTAATCGTGTAAAGCAACGAGCCAGTGAAATGATTTTCACAATTGATGCACCTCTAAACATCGACGAAGTAACCCAGCAAGCAAGAATTCACTCAGTTCTAACTGGTAACGGAAATCCCGAAAAGTACAGAGCAGATGCAACTCACGTTTTTGAGGCTGGCAAGTATGGTGGTTACCCTCGCTAATTTTGTCCAGTATTCTTCGCAATCTTTCGTTTCGCTCATCATTTACAAACGTAACGTTCTGCCCATTGATTGAGTTTGATCGCAAAAATTGATCGTCTGCCTGCTTAGCTCTTGCATAAACATCTTGGGCTATTGGAGCGCGAATTGTCTGTCGCATATATGCAAGCTCCTCCTGTGGGCTGCGAATTGCACAGCTGGATAGTAAGGAACTGACTAATACAAGTGACAGCAATTTCGTATTCATGGACACCCCTTATTGCTCACTATTAAACGTGTTTACAGGCATTGCGGTTGACGATTGTTGAATTGGTAAATTTGAATATACATGACGCTAGATGCTGAAAACCTTAAGTTAAGTATTTCATTTCGCATAGCCTCTGCCGTGCCGACAGCACCGTTATCGAAACGGTTGTGGCCTTGAATAAAAACGCTCTACCGTGCCTCTAGCCCCGTTCGTCGAGCGATAAAAGATCAGTGGGGTTTTGTCCTTGCTTGTCTTTGGGCAACATGCGGCGAGCTGCTTGGTCAATGGCATTGGGGTTGGTGATTGATGGCGGCGCTCCTGTCTTGGTTACAGGTTGAGGTGCTCGGGGTTGTGATTTAGCCATGGCAATACGTGTAGTGGGTGGTAATGACTTGACCGTTTTGATGGGGCGGTACACAGGGGTAGCCTCTGCTTTTGCTTGGGGTATGTGCTGGGGTTTGGGTAACGGTCGGGGTGGTGCAGCGCGGGGTGGGTGTTTTGCCTTACGTGCCAGTGTCTTAGCCTTCTTGGCAACTTGTGGTTTGAGTGTTGCAGCTGGTTTTGAAGCAAGGCGCTGCTGTGTTGCACGTTGTTGTTGGTACGCAGCCAACGCCTTGTACGTGCTTGCGTAAATCAGCTGCTCAAGTCGCTGCCATTCTTCATCAGTAAATATTTCTTGTATTCGCATGAGTGTTTGCCTCCCATGTATTTACACGGGTGGCATACGCAGCATTCAGTATTCGCTACACAGCATCAGTACCCAAAACTCGCCGCCCCAACATGCGTACAACTGAATGCTGGTCATAGGGAAGTCGGTGAAGGGGATGTGTTGTTGGTCAAGCACCCGTCCATTGCCATCATCCAGTGTTAGCTGCGCTGCGATACCAGCACGAACCAACTTGGCAACAATGAAATCCTCTTTGCCTGTGAACTGTGGCAAGTAGCTGGCGATGGCATCCATCAACCAGTACGCACCTGCTTCTTCAGCCAAGTACTTGGTGCCATCTGTTAGCACTGTGCAGGGGTTGATGCGGTAGTACTTCTCCGTGCCGATGAAGTTGCTGAGTTGGGTGGGGTCAAACTTGTTCATGGTCAATGCACCTGATAAACAAAACCCACCAAGTTGTGACTGCCATACTGACGTTGCAACAAGTTCTTGGCGTCAAACGTATTGGCTGCATAGATGCGTGTTTTGAGCATTTGAGTGCCCACGCGAACGACTGCTTCATATTGATACATGGTGATCTCCAAATAATACGGGGGCGATGCGTTAAGCACCACCCCCTGTCGCGTCACTTGGCAAAGCTCTTGCTGGTTGTCTCGCAAGCAGCTTCGATGGCCTTGTCCAACTCACCGTCCATCACTGCGGTTTGCAAGCTCTTAAGCACACTAGCGAGTTCATCCATGTTCAACAGCTCAATGGCCGTCGCGTTTTTGCCATTCAGTGCGAGTACGTTTTGACCGTACTTGATGTGCAAGTTGACCTTGCCACTTTCGTTGGTCCAAAACCACTGACGTACCTTCTTGGGCAGTTCAATCGTTTTGCGTTCACCTGTCTCTGCATCGGTCACGTTTTTAAGACGTGTAGCAATGTAGTTGCGTCCTGCTTGGTAGGCTTCAACCAAACGCAATTGGTCTTGCAGTTTTGTCACAAGTTTTGCGCGGCGAACTGCCACTGGATTTGCTACTGCGACACGAGTAGCTGTTACGAGTTTGAGTGCTGATAAGACTGCCATTTGTTTACTCCATTGAGTTGTTTAGGAAGTCTTCAGTCTGAACATGGCCTTGCACGAAGTCGATCAGAAAAAATGGCGATCAGGCACTGAAAAACAACGGCCTTAGCCAAAACCAGATTTGCCAATACAAATTCAACGTGGGATAAATACTTTTACAAGCAAGGAATAAAGGTTGGCACGCCGAATGCAATAGTGCTGTGGAATCCGTTCTGATGTGTGACGGTAAGCAAATGAACCTCTTGCTGTTCGCCTCATTGCACCATCCAGTTGAGTACTGGACGCCTTAAATGCAACGCCCACAGCGTTGACGTTTGCAATGTTGTAACGGTTGGTGACGCAGTAATGCGGCACGGCACATGTAAAACGTGTGCCAAATAAAGTGAGTGGGGTGCCATAAAAATTAACCCACATGTGTCCTGTAGCTATCAATACAGCAAAGGAACGCACAGCGTAGGCTGGCACGTCAAAGGAATATCGCAAAACCTGCCTAATCTTGCTCTTGCAAGTTGTGTCGTATTGAATGTGTACACCTCAGCGATGGGTTTACTTTTGTCATGCCCGTAACAGGGCATGGCATGAGTTCCCTAGTGATGAGTAAGAAAAATACTTCAAATCAGTTCAAATAAAAAACTCTACGAGTTGTGATTTGTGCGAACGGCAGTGAGTAACAAATGCAATGAGTTGGATTGCACGTCAAGTGCAAGCCTATAAATGTCGAGTTTGAGTTTGCCCTAACGCCACAGCTAAGACCTGTCAGTTTTAAGTCCCAAAACAAATAGATCGACACCTTGTCAAGACATGTCCAGACTTGGGTTGACACAAACAACCTGAGCAACACATGCAACAAACCCAAAATCCAATCCGCATTGGCTACGTGCGAGTAAGTAGCGCAGACCAAAACACTGAGCGCCAACTCGACGGGCAACAATTAACAGTCACCTTCACAGATAAAGCATCAGGCAAAAACACAGACCGCCCACAGCTTCAAGCATTACTTGCAGGCAATTGGCCCGAGGGCAGTGTTGTCGTAGTGCATTCAATGGACAGGCTGGCGCGAAGCTTGAGTGATTTGCTACAACTGGTGGAAAACTTTACAGCACGAGGCCTGTCTGTGGAGTTCGTCAAAGAAGGTAAGACGTTTAAGGGCGGCGACAGCACTGACCCAATGGACAAGTTGATGCTGAGTATGTTGGGTGCTTTTGCTGAATACGAACGAACGCTAATACGTGATCGCCAACGTGAAGGTATTTCAAAAGCAAAGCTGCGTGGTGTGTATCGTGGTCGTCAGAAAAAAATCACTGATCCAGCAACCATTGCACAGATGATTGCTGATGCCACGGTGTTAGGGGCGAACAAAACTAAGGTTGCAGCCAAGTACGGCATTAGCAGGGAGACGCTTTACAAGTACGTTGCCGGCAATGCTCATGCGTAGATTAAATCGACACTCATTTTTATGGACGTAAAAAAGCCCGCGCTAGTTACTTAGGCGGGCAAGAGTGTCGATTAACTTTACGCTTGATTTGCTTCGTAGATGAGATCATCCAACGCTTTGTAGTAAGCGCGATTACCTCCAACCTTGTCACGTACATGTGCGTTTTCGAGGACTTTTTCCACTAGTACATCGCACATAACAACACCCTCTGCAACCAGAATTTTTTGTGCATAGGGCACAAATACGTCTGGGGTAACGATTGGCACAGTAACAATTTCTGCACGGCTACGAATGCCACGGTCAATCTGCTCAACCTCGTTGGTTGTAATGATTGTTAGGTCGCGCCCTTGCATGTCATCCATACATGTGCGAATTGCTGCCTTTGCACGAGGGTCAAAATTAACCTCGTCCACGATGGTGTACGTCATTGTTTGCCCACGCTGTGAAAACAGCCGATCAAATTGCTGATCACGGCTAAACGTTTTGCGTACGTCATCTGTGTTGTGCAGCATTTCCGCATTTACACGAGTTACTTCTACATCGTCGCCCTCAATTGCACGGGGTATCAGTCGCGCAAGCAAACTTTTACCACCGCCATTAGGCCCCGACAAAATTAGTGGCCGTACATTGCTGCCATCCACGTAACGCATCACTTTACGCTTCAGCTCGTCATTTGCCCAAACAATGTCATGTATTGTTTTAGGGGCGTATTTAATTTGTGTTGTCATGTAAAATTTCCTTAAGTTGCGGAGTGCGGTACGAACGCACCCCGCGATGGTTTTTAGTTAAGCCCCCAGCAACTCGCCTACTGTCTCAGTGGACGGGTTGTTTTCTTTTATGCTTGCAACTGCCGCTTTAATTGCGTTGTTGTAGCTGCTGTTCGCTGCTTGCTCATCAGCCAACTTTTGCTGCACTGCCAAAAATACAGCCAGCTCTTGCTTTGCCCACTTTGCAAATGCTTTTGAAAAAGCAGGGACTGCAGACAAAACTTTCACGTGACCATTGCTGTCAGCCTTTGCCAACAAGAATGTAAAGTCCTGCTGACAAGTGTTTGCCACATACGCTGGTGCCACGTCAAACTCTGCAATACAGTTTTCGCTTTGCAAGTACTCTGTAACAAGCGGCATTGCTGTAGCAATTTGCTCTTCTTTAGCAATTGTTTTTGCACTTTTTACAAACTGCTTTTTGCACTCTTCAATGCCTCCTTGATCTGCAAAGTACTGTGCAAGATTTTCAGGCTTTACGTCAGCCGCAATTGCTGCTTGCAATGCACATGTGTAGTTGTACGCACGTTGACGATCAGTACGGAACACGTAACGCACAAACAAACCAAGCACTGTTGTATTTGTTTGCACTTTTGCGCCCTGCAATTCCAGCTCTGCCTTCATTGCCTTAACCGTTGCCATCAAAACGCCACGGTTTCCACGTGCCTCCACGTAATTCCCGTACACGCCAGTATGGATTTCGTATAAACATGCATTGCTACGTGCATATTCGTTTTGCTCAAACTGTTCGCGTTGCTGTACAAGTTTGTTCAAAGAGAGCAATACGGTGCCCGCATATGCATTGTTGAATTCAGCTTGTGTTTCTGTTTTTACTTTGGTTGCCATTTTTTAGCCTTTCTTTGCTAAGTTTTGTATAAATTAGTGCCTATTAGCACTAACTATCCCGTAACTGTTTTGTTGTTTTGGGATGTAGCGATTGTCGATTTATTTTTATATTGTTAAAATTAACGCGAGTTAGATTTTTTTTAATTGTTAATATTTATGGCAAAAAAAATCCAGCCATTTGATGCGGATATTGAGCTGGAAGGTGTCAACGTAGCAGCTAACTGGCGCTACACACTAATAGTTCCGTACATCATGCAAAGCCCTAGCTTCATAGCCGTGAGGGACAAACATGCAGGTGTGGTTGTTCGTAAAAATGAACTCCCCAACGACTCCGCACTGGTGCTAAAAATCGCCAAACGCTTTGACCTACTCACCGTCGAAAGCTGCGATGACTTCAAAACGAACCTTGATTGGTGGAATCGTGCAGGCAAATTTCTCTACGGCACGACTACTGAAACTCCTAAAGTTGAGCAAAAACTTATCCGCGCAGGAGGAGCCAGTTCCATCAAACTCGACAAGAAGTCTTACCCTGTCATATCTCTTCAGGTGCCATTAACTTTGACGGCAACTGAGGCACTTAATCAAATAAAACTGATTTTTAACATTCACACATCCATCAGCAACATTGCATTCAGTAGCCCAATCCCAGATAAGCACATTGCAGAATTTCAGTTGTATCCAAGTCGATTAAGGCAGGACACGTTGGTCAATGGCGTGAAGGCATTAGCTATGTATAAAGCTGGTGTACCACTTTGGAAGATTGGGAACGACCTAAAGCTCTCGCCTGACAACGCCATTGATGAGCACGATAAAACAATTGACCAAGATGTAGCCGCTGACAAGAAGCGTGTTCTAAGCATCATGGCTCATCGGTTAGTTAAAACTGCTGCTTTGGTTGCTGAAAATGCTGCACGAGGTCGCTTCCCGTCGGACGAGTATTTCCCCGAAGCCATTGTTAGCACATTCACACGTAAAGCTGGGCGACCGGTTGGGTCAAAGCGCCCCAAACGCCTTAACGTGCGATGAGTGTCGATTTAATTTACGCTTAGTCAAATTTATTGATTCACATCCAATCCAACATATCGTCACGGTACATCTCTTCAAAATCTGGGTCAGCATCCTCTGGCAACGGCGATGCATACCAGTGCTGCCCCCGCTTGGTTACGCCTTCAGACGCAATCTTGTTAAAACGACGAACACGACTCTTTACCCATTGGTCTTTGTCAAAACTCTCACGCACAAGACTCAACCATTGCTGGGCGACTTCACGCTGCGCTTCATCCCTGCCAGCCAATTCACATTCAACTTTCTTCAAGTACTCATCTAAGCGCATCAGCCCCTCATGACGCTCAGCCTCTTTCAATGCAATCTCAAACTGTTCTTTACGAGACGCCGCAATCAATTCGTTGTGCTGCCTAATCTTCTTCTGGCGGTCGTATTCTTTTTGACGAATCTCCGACTCCCTTGTGCTCTCAATTTCCGCATCCAGTTTCGCCTCGATGTACTCCACCATGTTGTCAAGCTGTGCTTCTAACCTCCCTTTCGCATCAGTAAACGTTTTACCGTAGTAGTGCCCACCCATGATGACCGTCAATACACCTTTGGGAATTTCCATGTAATCCCTGTAATAGTCATAGCCAGTGCCCAGCTTCTCTAACTTTATAAGCTCCTTGGTTGCACTTCCTTTTGTCCACGGCTCACGAAATTCGATTTGATACTTCTCCCCTTGTTTCTTTGCGTACATCTCTCGTCGCTGTCTGTACGTGTTCTCAACTAGCTCAACTTCAATGTCAATCTTTTCCAATCGTTCGATAAGTTGATCTGCCAGACACACTGCCCGCAGTGCATGTCTCGCAGTCGCACGGATTGGTATTTGCTCTTTTCTGGCGTAAAAATACTTGAATGCAAAGACGTTGTTAGGAGGCCATTTGGCAGGTTTATCTTTCACACTGTCATAGCTCTCGCGACTTCTTTTTTCCAAGTCAGCGATGAAGATACTTATTGCCTCTGCCGTACGAACGCATCGCAAATCTTTCAATTCATCAATCGTTCTAACCTCATAGTTTTCCAGTGATTTCAAAAACTTCTCGCGCTCTTTACGCTTGATCTCTTTGACCACTACATCTAGGGGTTCACCAAACTCAATAACTGGGTTGAACTGCAACTGGGTTAGTTGCGGTCTTTCGTCAGCCTTGCCCATCTGCTTACGCATCCAATAACCTCTCGGCGGTAGTGGGATGCCATATTTCACGCAGATCTTTCGCAAACCCACATCACTCAGTCCAAGTTGGCTACCCAAGTGCACCATCGGCACTTCCCAAACCAAGTCAAATAGCTCTTGCCTTGTCTTGTTCATCACTACCTCCTGTTGGTTGTCGAATGCCTCAATTTATCCACATAGGCATCAACACTCAAGCAGCTACAGCGCAAGCAAATTTCTAGTTTGCAAACTAGTTTTTGGGAGACTTACGAAAACAGCCGACAACGCACGAATACCCCTGCCAGCTACCCCAGCGCACAGCAGACACAGACAAGCGCAGCTCGGGTGTTTTCGCGCTTTCGTGGGCAACACTGATAGAGTGCATTTTTTGCTATTAACTAACCTCCATGGCATTAGTTCATTTTTGTTTTGGCTCAGACTCTCGTGAAGGGGACATTGGTAGGCAAGTTGAAAAGACATGTGCTTTGATTCTTGGCCCCAAACGCCTGAAAGCATCGTCTTGTCCTGAGTTCCTACCAACCATTAACAATCCAGGTGCTTTATTTGCACGACCTAGCTCGGCAAAACTGCAAGCTGATGGATCAATAGTTTTGGATGATTGGACTTCGTCACCTCCAGTCACCTTGTTGCCCATGGATGTACATATGATCTGTTTTGCTAATTTGTCACTCAATCAAATTAAAAATTGGACTTGCAAAGAGCATTACGGGCGTTTGGCCATTGCTTTTACTGACCAATTTAGAGCCAGAGTCGGAGCAAAAAACGTTTGCTACTACAACTGGCTTGACTTGCCTCATGATCCTAAAGTTGTTGCTTACACCCAATCTGTAAAAGCTCAGAACCCAGATCGCTGTTTGGAAAGTGAACTACTTTCATACAGAAAACCTCTTAAGCTTTGGAGAGCATTCAAAGAATACTTTTCTGTAATTTCTGTTCAAAACACTAATGGAATACCTAGCTTGGAAGTTTTACCTTACAGCAGATATCCAACTGGTTATGAGTTTGTTAAAGAGTGCGAAGCTCGCATTGTTTTAGAAGCTGATGCCGAATTCTTGTCTTTCTTGCCCACTGATGTATTAAAGATTTATGCACCAACGGAGAAAGCACGTGTTGATATTGAAACGTATTTGAAAACACATTGGGATTGGCAGCCGCCCGTTGAGTTGTGTCCTTAAACACGCCCCCTCTTGCCTTGCAACAACCCAATGTTCATCTCAGCCGTTAAGTTGCTGCTGTAGTAGGTCTCAATCATTTCCACGCTGGTACGGGCGTTTCTTGCCAGCGTCAGCAGGTCAATGTTTCCACCGTACAGCAATCGCAGGGTGATAGCGGTGTGACGTAGGCTGTACAAAGTGCGCTTCATGCCATTGCTCTTGTTAACACCCACCCCCGCCACTTCCTGCACACGCTGCAATTGGTAGCCATAACGCATGATCATCACAAGCCTGTCCCACAGCTCGGGCATGAACACATAGTCTTCTGGTTTGCCATAGCCCCTTGCTTTGTCACGTTCAAGCAACCGTTCATACGCACGTACAGCAGGGCGCATGGTCACAATGGGTTTGTCGTGCTTCTTGCTCTCGGGCAAATTCAATCTCAAATACACATGCTCGCCACGAACAATGGTCACATGCTCGTGCTTCATGTTCTTTAGGTCAGTGGGGCGTATGAAACTGTTGACCATGAACACGATCAAATACTGCAAGTCCTCGCGGATGTATTCATAGCGACCAATGCGGGTTGGGCCATACTTGCTGCGCTGTGTTGCATGGATGGGAATAACGTCACCAATCAATCTCCGCGCATGTGTGACCAACAACCTGTATTCCTGCAAACTAAAACTTCCACGGGGTTTGGACTTGATTGTGATGGTTGGGAATTTGGGTAGCGCAGTTATGTGTCCAGTTGCCATGGCGTGTACCAAGACCTTGCGTATTGCTACGAGGTACTGCTGGATGGTCACACTGCTGTTGCCCTTGGCACTGAGCTTTTGCATGTAGTCAGCTGCGTGTTGGTAGCTGAACTCGCGGATGGGCACTTGACCTAGTACTGGCACCACATAGCGTTGCAAGCGGTTACGCATCATTCGCAAGCTGTTTAGTGTGAACTCGCCACGGTCAACACGCCCTTGATGCATTGCTACTGTGGCGTCCACAAGATCAGCAAACACGACTTCGCGGTGCAAGCTCTTTTGCAAAGTCACGCCATACAACTCAGCCACTTTGCTGTGAAAGAAGTCACGTGCTGCGCTTAATGCTGAACGCTTGGACAGTGTGCGTGTGCTTTTTGTGTAGGTTTTGCCCTTGAAGAAGCACCGCACTTGCCAGAACGGACTGGCAGGTATTTTGTAGATGCGTAACTTGGCTGGGTAATCGGGGACTTGTGTGATGGTGTCGATGATTGGAAGGCTACGATGGCGCTGGCTGTGAAACTCTTGGTCATTGGCAGCGTCTAAATTTGGTGACGTTTCAGGCATAAGGTCAGTCTGCTGTCGCAAACCCGTCTTGTCGATCTGCCCTGCTGCAAATTATTTTTCACGCACCGCCTTGACACACCATCGAAGCACCTTTGCTGCATCCTGCAACCCACCGTGCGTAGTGCCATTCAAAAAGTTTCATTACGCACCTGCGAAACAGTAGGCCAAGCCTCTATTTCTGTCGCGAGCTGTAGACCGTGCGACCGTTGTCTCACAGTCATGGCGGCTTCACTGGACTGTCGCTGGCGTGGTCTGCAAAAATGTCAAAACCCCAGTGCGAATTGCACTATGAAGGCTCCTGCGCCATCGATGAAAACCTGCTCGACGCCGCCAACATTT
>Ga0228699_1001446_pt1 | contig 11993 bp, 10 predicted proteins | sample McNCre217_Aug_MG_FD_178016 | JGI IMG/M metagenome (GOLD analysis project Ga0228699, IMG submission 178016) | Freshwater microbial communities from McNutts Creek, Athens, Georgia, United States - 2-17_Aug_MG | ecosystem: Environmental > Aquatic > Freshwater > Creek | place: USA: Georgia...
TACGTTTCGCATGTGAGAGTCTCCTAGTGATGAGTCCCTGCACTGTCAACGTAAACGCGTTTACCCGAGATGGTGAATACCCTAGGACGCTGATACCTACGCGACTGGCGCGTAAGTGACTGCCGCTGCCATCAGTTGAACGACAGATTGGTCTAATGCAAGACCCATGACCCTTGTACGAAAGAGTGCGCCATGTCGAACGCTCCCCATGATTCCGTTGTCTTGACCCGTGAAGGGGGCATCGCCACCTTGGTTATGAACCGCCCCGAGGCGATGAACGCCATCAATGTGGCGGTGGCCGAGGCGTTTTTGGCGCACTGCCAAACCTTGGCCAACGACGACAGCGTGCGCGTGGTGGTGATTCGCGGTGCAGGCAAAGCATTTGGTGTGGGCGGTGACTTGGCCACTTTGCAAACCGACTCGGTCAACAGCGCCAACGCCTTGATCAGCCGACTGCACGAAGCCGTCTTGATCTTGGCCAAGCTCAACGCGCCGGTGATTGCGAGCTTGCACGGTGTGGTGGCCGGTGGTTCCTTGAGTTTGGCGAGTGCTTGCGACTTGGCCATTGCAGCCGAAGGCACGCGCTTTAATTTGGCCTATGCCAATGTGGCGGCCAGTTGTGATGTGTCGGGCTCGTGGAGCTTGCCGCGCTTGGTCGGTTTGCGCAATGCCATGCAGATTGCCTTGCTCGCAGAAACCTTTGATGCGCAAGAGGCCTTGCGCTTAGGCCTTGTCAATCGTGTGGTCCCTGCTGAGCAACTCGATGCCGAGGTGCAGGCCTTGGCACAACGGCTGGCTCAGGGCCCCACCTTGGCCTATGGCCGACTCAAGCGGTTAATGCGTCAATCATTTGAGACGAGCTTGGCCGATCAACTCGATGCGGAGCGCACGAACTTCATGGCCAGTGCACAAACGCAAGATTTCAAGGAAGCCTTGGGTGCGTTTTTTGACAAACGCAAACCCGTTTTTCAAGGCCGCTGACTACGGCCTTGCACACGCTTCAGGTTCCGCCCACGTAGGGGTTGCTGACACGTTCGCGGCCAAAGGTGCTTTCAGGGCCGTGGCCTGGAATGAACACCGTGTCGTCACCCATGGGCCACAAACGTTGGGTGATGCTATCGATCAAGTCTTGGTGGTTGCCGCGCGGAAAATCGGTGCGGCCAATGCTGCCTGCAAACAGCACATCGCCGACAAACGCACGTTTGATCTCGGGCGAATAAAACACCACATGGCCTGGCGTGTGCCCAGGGCAATGGCGCACTTGCAAGGTGTGTTGGCCGAGGGTGACGGTGTCGCCGTCGTGCAACCAACGTGTGGGCGTGAAGGCGCGCGAAGGCGGAAAACCATAGCTCGCAGCGGCTTGCGCCAAACCGTCAATCCAAAACTGATCGCCCTCATGTGGGCCGATGATGGGCAAGTGCAAGCGCTCCGCCAATTCAGCCGTGCCACCTGCATGGTCGATGTGGGCGTGGGTGATCCAAATTTGTTCCAGCGTGACGCCCAATTGTTTGCAAGCATCTTGCAACGTATCCAAATCGCCACCGGGATCAATGATGGCGGCTTTCATGGTTTCATCGCACCAGACGATGGAACAGTTTTGTTGGAACGGGGTGACTGGGACGGTTTCGTAATGAAGCATTTTGAAATGTTAATCCATCGACGCGTGGTGAGGCTCTAGCGTCAGGCTAGGGCTGCGGTGAGCGTCCAATCCTCAGAACTGGATACTGATTGAAGGTGGGGTCGTGATACGGGATTTGACTGATCCAAAAATCAATGCGTTGCTCGGGGTCTTCTCGGAAGCGATCATCGCGGTCCATCCGGGTTTGGTATTCCTTGCGCAAGGCAGGCAACTTTTGGTGCAACGATTCGCCATAGCGTTCACGGATGCGCCGATCTTCTCGGTACATCCATTGCGCAATTTGCAATTGCCGATGGTTAGAGATGTGGTCGGTGACTTCGTAAGCCGTGTTGAACAAGCCCCAGCGAGACAATGAATCCGGGGACATGGGCTCGAGCAAGTGTGCTGCCAACAAAGCGCGTGCTTGGCGAATGGGCACATAAATAGAGCCTTGCAACAAATTGGCACGCTTTGCGACCCACTCACCACTGATATTGGTACGCAAGCGCCCCTGAAAAGTTCTGGAATCAAATGAAATGCTGTCAGGATTGACTTGCAGGGCTTGAACCTCGGCCCCTTGAATGGCGTGAGGCAGCGTTTGGTACTTGATCTGGTGCTTTTGAAGATAAGGCACCACCACAGAAGCCCATCCTGCGGGAATGAGATAACCCCCCTGAGGCAGCGTCACGATGGCATCGTTGACAGGTTGAATGCCGCCATACACCGGCATATGCCACACAGCAGGTTGGTTGAGGTGGTAAGTGATGTGACGTCCACCGACGATGGGCGCTTCAAGATGCGTGGTGTATTCGTAGCCCAGCAAGTCCACTTCGCCCGTTGGTATGTCGATGCCTGCTTCGAGCATGTTTTGCCAATCCAGCGCGACGGTTTCGGTCTGCATTTTTTCAGAATGCGCATCGGCGTTGAGTGCCACCATCAAAAGTTGGCGGCCATCTTTGGCCATCAACTCCAGTGCAGCGATCAACACATCCATGCTGGTTTGAACCCGTTGCGCGTATGGTGACCAAGCATGGTCTTCAACCAAAACCCCAATTCGATTTCTCAGCACGGCATACACGTGCGAGAAGCGAGGCGCATCTGCATCGCGCATGATGCCGGATCGGGGATTCTCAAAATCCAGCAACACCGGTGTGAAGTCCAGAGGGCGATGGCCTTTGGCGATCAGACGCTGCATCAGTTCTGACAGCATGTGCTCTGACATTTCTGTCAAAGGCTCGTCTGCACTGAACATGGGGGACATGGACAAAGACACATCGTGGCGAAATCGAACGCCATCGGTGACGTGCAAATCCAAAGTCAACAATGGGTCCCACTGCTCCACCAGCTCCAGCATGGCATTCATCTCGGGCGATTGCCCCAACATCCAGTCACGGTTGAGGTTGATGCGTTGTGCCGTGACCCGTTCGCCTTGCAAGCTGGGACCATTTTGGTTTGGGCGGTTGTACGGGCTAGGTCGCTCATGACCGTCCACATTGAACACCGGAACAAAGAGAAAAACTTGGTGCTTCAAGGGATCGTTGGCAGGCGGATTTTTTAACCAGTCACGGACCAACATCAGACCTGCGTCTTTGCCATCGATTTCACCTGCGTGTGTGCCGCCAATTGCCAGTACCACAGGAATTCCAAGATGTTTGGCTTGTGCCGGTGTCAAGGCGCCGCTTCGACTCACCGCCATGGCCCACATGGGGCGCCCCTCGGCGGAGTGACCGATGTGAAAGCAGCGTGCAGTGTCGGGGTGGTTTTTGGCCAGGGTTTGGCAAAGCTGTTCAACCTCGGCATAACTGCCTGTGCGTCGAAACTTACTGGCCTCGGCCTCTAGCACCGGCGTGGTTTGCGCATGTGCCATGCCCCAGCCACTGAGTACCAGTAGAAGCAGTATGAAAACAAATTGCCCTTTGCAAAAACGTTGGGTCCACATGGGATCGTGCCTTCTAACGACAGTTCTTTGTACGGTACATCGACAGCTCTTTGATTTTTTCTTCTCTGGCCACCGATTGCATGTCTTGGGTTTGTTGGGCGATCTCACGATCGGTTGATTTCTTTAAAGATTCATTCAAAGAAGACGTCACACCTTCCCAGTTTTCTTTTTCTTGCAACAGCGAATCAAGCATGATTTGCTTTTGATCACACACACTCTTCGAAGAGCCGCTGGCTTTTGCGCTGCGCACGGGCTGGACAGGGGCTGTCGGTGCAGCTTGCGCAGGCTGTTGAGGTGTGGAGATGTAAGGCCGAGAGGTGAGCGGTGTTGAATTGTCTTTGACTACTTTCTCATTGCGCGGCGCTTCTGGTTCGAGCACCAGTGATTTCTGCGCCGTGACCAAATCTTGATTGGCTTGTCCAAAGTTGATTTTTTTGTTTTTCAATTTTTGGTAAATCACGCCCACGTTGTCTGAGAATTGTTGATAGACCTTTGTATTGGGAGAGTGCGCATTTTTTTGCGCTTCAACCACGCGTGCCATTCGAATTTCAAACTCTCTTTGCCAGCTGCTCAATGTTTGAACTTGCAGCTTGGTGGCTTTGGTCTCATCCGTGCGTTGTGCCAAATTGGGCTGCGCGGTTGGAAACGTCAATTGGCGATGGATGGCAGAGAACTCTTCAGAGAAGTAAATTTGATTCAGCAACGCCATGGTCTGCTGAGGGTCTGCATGCGTTGGCTGTGCCAGTGAGATGGAATGAACGAATCCTAAGAGACACAGCATCCAGCTAAAAAAAGTGTTTTTCATGATGCTGGTGGCATGGCGTGTGGTCTTACCGCTTTGACCAAAGCGCTCACCACATCGGATTGGGTCAAGATACCGATCAAGCGATTTTCTGAATCGATGACGGGTAAGTGATGGTGTCCGGTTTGAGAAAACAAGGGCAGCAGTTCTGCCAAATAGCTCTGTGCGCTGGCGACCCGGACACGACGCGTCATGATTTGGCCGACCACTTCGGGCTTGTCGCTGTGCGATAAGCCTGAATGTTGCCAAACATGTTTGAGTCGTTCTGACAGACTCATGTAGCCATCCACCTGCGCATGCTTTAGAAAATCAGCCAAGGTGATGATGCCCACCACGCGTTGTGCGCGATCGACCACGGGCAGCGCTTTGACATGATGGCGTTGCATCAACGCCCATGCTTCAGACAAAGACGATCCAAATTCCACGGCATAGGGCGATCGTGACATCACTTCTACACAACGCAAGTCACCCAAGGTGCGCTGGTAGGCGGCTGATTCGGCGTATTGAAGCAATTGCGCGAGATCGGTGGGGTCCACATCGATCAGTTCTTGGTAATGTGCCAGTGCGGCATTGAGGTCGTGTTGCGTAAATCGATTCATTCCGTCGGACGCATCCCGGTCCACTTTGGCATGATGGGGATAGCTGCGCCCCGTCAAATGGTTGTAGACCCAACCTGCAATCACCAAAAGCACAGAGTTCAGCAAGAACCCAAACAGCACCAGGTGCCAAGAGGGTTTGTGCATCAACACCACCAACAGCGCACAGGCCCCGCCAGGTGGATGCAAGCAACGCCCCCACAGCATGACTGCAATTGCCAGCGCAACGGCGAGCGCCGCGGCGATGGCCAAGTCGCCCTCCCACATGAAGGCGATGGCCGTACCCACCAACGCTGACAAGGTGTTGCCGCCCACCACCGACCAAGGCTGTGCCAAAGGACTCGACGGCACGCCAAATACCAACACGGCACTTGCGCCGATAGGCGCTACCAGCCAAGGGTCAAGGCCCTGTCCTATATAGCGACTCAGAACCCCAGCAAACAAAACACCCAGACCTGCACCAAACACCATCCGTCGTTTTTCTTGAGGCGAAACATGCAAGGCAGCAGGCCAAAAACGCTGCAGCAACAAAAACGACTTATGAAGTGGATTGGATTGTTTTTTCAATGGCTAAGGCAATTTCTTGAAAACTGATGGGCTTGTGCAGCACTTGCACGTTGAGCTTCGCAAACAGATTGATGTGTGAGGGTGACGTGTCTGCAGTCACGATGATGGCAGGAATTTCTTCGTTGAAGTTTTCTCGAATTTTCTCAATCAATCGATCGCCTGTTGTTTCGCTCAAGCGGTAGTCACAGAGAACGCAATCAATGTGATCAATGGTTTCAAGTTGGATGTCGAGTTCGTTTTCATACTCAGACAACACCTGAACATGAGCCCCTTTGTTCACCAGTGTATGTCGATATGCCTCAACGATGATGGGATTGTCTTCAATCACAGCGATGCATTTGCCTTGCAAACTTTGCTGGGTGTGGCTGGGTGGCGAGAACACGCGGGTGAGATTAATTTCTTCTTCGCTGGCAGACGCCACAAATGTTGTCTTGACAATAAAGCAGGAGCCAATCCCCTCTTCTGAGACGACGCGAATTTCTGCCCCAATCAGATCGCACAATCGTTTCACGATTGACAGGCCAAGCCCTAGACCATCGTGCAAGGCGCGCGTTTTATCAGCACGGAAAAATTGCTGAAAAATTTGATGCTGCTCTGACTCTGCAATGCCGCAACCTGTGTCACGAACTTCCATCACCAACTGATCTTGCTCGGTGGAGAACTTCACTTCAATTTCACCGCCCTCTGTGTATTGAATGGCGTTGGCCACCAGGTTGGTCATGATTTGCTGAAGCAATAGCTTATCGCCGCGAACAATCAACTCAGGACAAATGATGTTTAACGCCAGCCCTTTGTTGTTGGCTTTTGTTTCGGTCAAATCGTGCAGCGTGCTTGCCAGCTCTTCCAATCGGAAAACACGTTCGTTAACCTGCATCACGTCAGCGTCGAGTTTGCTGATGTTGAGCAAAGAATCAAACATCGCATTGAGTGCTGTGATGCTGTTTTTGATTTTGGCCATCGACTTTTGTTCTGCCGTGGGCAAGTTGTCGATGTTGACCAAATCCAGGTACACGTTCACAGCATGCATGGGCTGTCGCAAGTCATGGCTGGCCACGGCAATGAATTTAGATTTCGCCACATTGGCGGCGACAGATTGATCTCGCTCATTGGCCAACTCTTGGTACAGCCGTTCATTGCGAAATCTAAAGCTGACGGATTCCTCAAACGTCTTGGCGAAATTCTTGGCAATGCTAAATACAACGATGTAGAGCGAAGCCAAACCCACCGTAAATGGCCAAGGTAAGAAATCGATTGACCACAAAGCCGTGCTCAAGGACGGAATCATGATGGGGAGTGTGAATGCAAAGAATGTGGCGCTGTTGACGCTGTATGCAAACATGCCCGAGATCATCGCGGCCGTGATCATGTACACATAAATCATCCGATTCACCATCAGCAAATCGGGCGCCATTAACACCCAGCCCAGTCCCCAGCCAAAGCCCACAATGCCGACGGCATAGGTCATCATGCGTAAGTTGTGTCTGGGATCAACAATGGCTTCTGCCTTGTATTCCAACTGGAACACGATCCATGTTCGGATCACCACCACACTGAACATGTAGCTGAGCCAAATGTCTAAATGCAAAGGGTCAACTTCACCTTTGAAAACCGGAATGCAAAGCAAAGGTGCTAACACATTGGCGAGCGTGGCGGAGCGAGCGGCTTTGGTGATGTGCGCTGATTTCTCGCGCATCAAGTAAATCTTGTTCAGCTCGTCTTCTTTTAACTTGCCATGACTAGCTTCACTGAGTTCAGAATTGAGCTTCACGGCTTTGCTGTCCTTGCAGGTGCTGGTTTCAAAGGTGGCGCGGCGCACGCGCCATCAGGGGAGCAGTTGATGCTTTTGCGCCTTCAGCACGGCTTGTGTTCGGTTGAACACGCGCAGCTCTTTGAAGATTTGGTTGATATGAATCTTCACCGTCTGTTCGCTGATGTCCAGGTAATCTGCGATCACTTTGTTGGGATGACCTCGTGAAATTAAATCCAGCACCTCGAGCTGACGTTGCGTGAGTCGAAATTCTTTGGGTTCAGGATTTTTGCTGGCAACGACGTAGTCTGATTGAAGCGTCATCAAAGGCCTGAGCTTGCGCACAATGAATTCGGCCGTGCTGTTCTTGGACAAAAACATGGAAGCTCCGGCTGAAACCGTTTTAGGCTCCCATGAGTGTTCGTCGAGTCCTGAAATGGCGACCACTTGTTCGACGTTGTGCAATTCTTTGAAAATCTTGATCCCTGCAAGACCGCTGAGTCCAGGCATCAAAATATCCAGCAAGATGACCCAGTGTTTGTTGGACTGCGCAATCACGTCCAGGCCCTCGCTGGCGTTGCTCGCAACCGCCACATGAATACCATCTGGTGCAAATTCACTGGCGAGCTTTTCACTCAATGCATCGCGGTAGACCGGATGGTCATCAATAATGAGCAGTGATTTCTTGTGAAGTGCATCCATGAATAAGTCATGCTACTGACTCACTCTATGCGCTTCAATTAAACTTTGGTTGTAGGTATGCTGTTTGAATAAATATAAATTTGCATAAATTAACTATAAACAGTTGTTTAGTTTGCATGTGTTTGCGCTTAAGAATGGCTTTTTAATACAGAAGCGCATTGCCCCACACAATTTTTATAAACGCGACTTGTTGTTCTAAATCCACTTGTATCAGCGCGATTCCCAATACTGGGCACTGATGATTTCTGCGGCGCTGCGACAGACGCGAACGGCCATGACTTTCGGCTCGGTTTCTGATTGGATGGTCCCAGTTCCGGCAGGACCGCTGTAGTCGTAATACGAACGCACATTACCGGACATGACTTTTTGATACGAAACAATCCGATAGGAATTGCCGTTAGAACATTTGCCAGCAAAAACGTAGGTTTCGTCGACGTTGACTGGGGCTGAATTTGTATTCAGCGTGGTTGCCTCCTCGGGTACGCCAGCCTCCGAGCCTTCCCCCCATTTAATTTCGATCGTCGGCTGCGATGTGGCGCGCTTGATCGATGATTTGCTTGGGGCATCCAAAAAAAGAATGGATGCGGTGCTGATGCTGGCAATGGACAGCATCAAGGCGATGATCAAACGAGGTTTCATCGTTAGCTCCCTTGGCCCCACGAGATCTCGGTTTTCATCTCTGGTGATGGTTCATGGTTTGAAACGCTTGGATAAATCCAAGAAAGAACCAGAACAGAAACAGCGCTCACGATGGCAATCAGCGCGGCCGAAATCAAAGACGTAACGAATGCAAATCTCATGGGATTGGTTGAATAAAGAACAACCAGAATCGTAGTTTTGGCGCCGTGTTGTTTCAATAACAAATATGCTCTAGAACCAATGTGTCATGTGGTTGCATAAAGCAACGTAAGCCAACGTTCAGTGTGCGTATGTGACGTACAAATAGGTCAAGTTGTTGTCGCTGGCGGAGCGGTTATTGCCTGACGAGTTATCGATAAAAGTTGCGCCGCCTAAGAAGTTCTTGTAGTAAGTTTGCTGAAGGGCGATGTGGACGTTGGGCATGGGTGCGTAGTAAAGCTCAAAGCCCATGCCACTCGTTTTAGGTGTGCCTGTGGCTGAACAATAAGCCAGCATTGAATTGGTTTGGTTACAAGCGCCCGTAGTCGCCGCCGCGTTATATGCCCAGTACAAGTTGTCGGTACTGCCATTGGTGTTGAAATAAAAAACGCTAGAACCGTAGGTTCGTGCGTAGTCGTAGGTCAACTTGGTTTTGAAGGTGGATAGATTTCCAGATGGGTTGTCATGGCTGCGCCCCACAGAACGTGCGCCCCAATCAACTTGCTCATGGATGTAGGTGGCTTGGGCAGATATGGAATGGGTGTCTGTGATGTGCTGATATTGCGCATCCAAGCCCGTGTCGGTGTACTTGCCAGAGGCCGACCCTGCCACATACGGATCACGCGCCAGATGCGTCACCATGCCAAATGCGCCCACCATGTACGAATGGTTGCCATTGACATGGTTCCATGCCAATCGCCAATAGGGATTGGCGTTCGCGTTGATGGTGTTCACTTGCCCTGACAGCTGCAGGGCCGATAAGCGAGGCGAGGAATTGAAGTAATTGCTTAACTCGATATAAATACCGTCACTCACCATGGCATAAATACCCAAGCCCGTTGTTTGCGAATTCAAACCTCCGTCCATCATCGTGGTGGGGCCAAACTGGCCAGTTCCCCACGCATTCAGCAAGCTCGAAGTTCGATAGGGAAACGTGTGAACAGGCGTGGTGTTCCACAGGTCTTGGCTTGCGGGTGCATTGTTCAGTGTGACACCCCATGTGAGAACGTCTGTTCCCACCTGATCTTGCTTGGCAAACCTCAGATCGCTTGCGTCAAGAAAAAAATCATGTCCAACACGCGTGCCCGTTTGCACGCCCGAGCTGCCATACAGCGGATCGGTGTTGGCAGCGCTGGCGGTCCATTTGATATTTCCACCGATGTGGTCTGACAATTTACCGGCCACATAAAAATTTGCTTCCTCAGGAATTGGGTTGCCATTTTTGGGCATGGTCACACTGGGGTCTGCACTGCTCGAAGTGTTTTTCACTTTGGTGACAGAGGCTGTTCCGGTGAACGAGAACGGCATGACACGCGTGCCTTGTGTATAGCCTTTGAGCTTGAATTGACGCCCCGTTGGTGTCAGCTCACCGATAGTCAAGTGGCAGGCTTTGCATGCGAGTTCGGTCTGCTCTGAGAAGGAAGGCAGGGCATGCGCAACAAAGCTCGCTTGCAAGCCGATAAGAGCAATCACGATTCTGGCTAAGCACTTGCGCATAAATCACAGCCTGTGAATGACGAAAGCGCAAGCATACCCACAACGCATGCAGTAAAGTCATTTATTGAATTGATTTGCATGTTGGAGAGGTCATGGAATTAGACGCGCGAACTCTGCTGTTCGCACTTGCACTGTTGGCGCTGTTGATTTCACTCATGGCGTGGTTGTTGGGTTCCTCCAGCAGCGAGAGAGATTACGGTTTCAAGCAATGGTCCATCGCTTCGGCCAGTGCAGGCGTGGCCATGGTGCTGATTTTTTTGCGAGGACAAATTTCCGAAATCTTCGGAATATTTCTTGCGAATGTCATTTTGCTTTCTTCAGGCGCTGCATGTCTTGCCACTGTGTGCAAGTTTTATGAAACAGCTTTCCCCATGCGTCGGTGCTTGGCCGTGGTTGCGGTAGGTTTGGCGGGCTTGTTGTTGTGGCTGTGGGGTGGCTTTTCGCTGACGGTGCCAACGGTCACCGTTTGTGTCGCACTGTCGGTCATTTTGTTTGAAGCCTGTGCGTTGATTGTCAAAAAGTCTCAACGCCCGCTCTCTTTCTCTGTGGTGTTGCTGGCTTCTACATTGGGCATCATGGCGGCAATGTATTGCTTCAGAGCGGTTGTCACAGTTTTGGCAACACAGCCAACTTCAGGGACGATTGATAATTCGGCCAGTCAGTTGGGGGTTCTCATCGTCGGGGCGTTGTTCATCGTGAGTTCATCGATTGGATTTTTTGTGATGGTGCACGAACACCAACGCAAGTTGATTGAAGAGCTCAGCCGCCGCGATGTGTTAACCGGCGTGTTGACACGTCGCGCTTTTTTTGAAGATGCCACGCGCATCGCACAAGTCAACGATGCCTATGCCGTGTTGATGATTGATATTGACCACTTCAAATCGATCAACGACAGTTTTGGTCATTTGGGAGGCGATAAGGTGCTTGCGCACTGCGCCCGGTTATTGATGAATGCCATGCGCATTGATGATGTGCTGGGGCGCTATGGGGGCGAAGAGTTTTGTGCCATCTTGCCTCATTGCGGTCTAGTCGATGCACAAAAAATTGCACAAAGCATCGTCCAACAAATACGCGAACAAAACGTGATGCTGGGGGAGCAGCAAATTGTCAATTTCTCTTTGTCAATTGGCGTGGCGGCACATCAAGACACTGACGATTTGCTGGCAACAATCAACCATGCGGATGAAGCGCTTTATGCCGCTAAAAATACGGGGCGTGATCGTGTTTGTGTGGCTGATGCATTTCACTGAATTCAGATAATCGCGTCTATGAACTCTTACCTGGTACCACTTTCGCTTGAAAAGATAGGCGTAGGTTTTTACTTCTAAAAATAAGCTCACGCAAGGCGGGCTTTCAAGACTCGGTAGAACTCAGCTCAACACTCATCCGTCCCATGCCCAGGCGCCGCTTGCGTGGGCACATGGTGACGCAAACCCACCTGTTGATTCTTCTCATCCACAAACACCAATTGCGGTTCATGCGCGGCCACTTGGTCTTCATGCACTTGCGCGAAAGACGCAATGATCAGCAAGTCACCCACGCTGGCACGACGTGCGGCCGAACCATTCACAGAAATCATGCCCGAGCCACGCTCGCCTTTGATGGCGTAGGTGATGAAGCGTTCGCCGTTGTTGATGTTCCAGATGTGGACTTGTTCGTTCTCACAAATGTTGGCGGCGTCGAGCAAG
>Ga0228699_1001447_pt1 | contig 11991 bp, 8 predicted proteins | sample McNCre217_Aug_MG_FD_178016 | JGI IMG/M metagenome (GOLD analysis project Ga0228699, IMG submission 178016) | Freshwater microbial communities from McNutts Creek, Athens, Georgia, United States - 2-17_Aug_MG | ecosystem: Environmental > Aquatic > Freshwater > Creek | place: USA: Georgia...
AGCTGCATGCGGATGGGGCGCAGGTCGGGGTGCAGCAGGAAGTCGCCATCGGTGAAGGCGAGCTGGTAGCTGCTGTCCTCGCCGTCGTACAGCGAGGGCTTGCTGGCCAGCTGGGCGTCCTGCCCAGCGGTGGGGAAGTTGCGGGCCAAGAGGTCTTTGGGGTTGTTCATGGTGACTCCAGCTCCAGGTTGAAGGGATCAGGCGCGCGGCAAGGCCTCGCCCGCAGCCCCTGGCCCACACACGGGGCAATTCGCGTGCCGGGGCACGCGCAGTTCGGTCCAGCGCCAGGTGCGCGCGTCGAGCATCAGCAGGCGACCGCCGAGGCTGCGGTGGCCCAACCAGCTCGGGTCGACGGCGGCATCGGGTTCAGCGTCATGCACCAGCGGCTGGCGCGCCAGCAACTTGATGGCCTCGCCGGCTTGCATCACGCCCATCACACCCACGGCCGGCGCGAACACGCCCATCAACGCGCAGCGCACCTCTTGCGGGGCCACGTCGGGCGGAAACAGGCAGGCGTAGCACGGGGCCTCGGGCTCGCGCGGGTCGAACACGCTGATCTGGCCGTCCCAGCGCACGGCCGAGGCGGAGACCAGCGGCACGCCAGCCTCGCGGCAAACGCGGTTGATGAGCTGGCGGGTGGCAAAGCGGTCGGTGCAATCGAGCACCACATCGGCCTGCGGCACGTGCGTGCGCAGCCAGGGCTCGTCGGCAGCCTGGTGCACGGCGTGGAGCTGCACCTCGGGGTTGAGCGCGGCCACCGTGGCCTGGGCCGAGGCCACCTTGGGCGCGCCCACGCGGGCCGTGGTGTGCGCCACCTGGCGCTGCAGGTTGGACAGCTCGACCTCGTCCGGATCGATCACGGTGATGCGGCCGATGCCGGCACCCGCGAGGTACAGCAGCGCGGGGGCACCCAGGCCGCCCGCCCCGATCACCAGGGCATGGGCGCGCAGCAGGCGCTCTTGGGTGGCGTCACCCCACTCGTCCAGCAGCAGGTGACGGCTGTAGCGGAGTTCCTGGTCGTCTCTCACGCGTGGGCAGGGCTGACGCGCACAGGCCTCACTGCGCCTTGGACTCTTCCGGCTTGCGCTCGGTCATGGTCTTGGAGACCACCACCGGCTTGCCTTGCAGCTTGTTGAGGGCCTGTTGCAGCGGGAAGTCTTCGGCCGAGCCGAACTCGGGCAGCGGCTTGGGCGCTTCCGACTTCTTGGCGTTGGCCTCTTCCAGCTTCTTGATGGCTTCTTCGCGGGCCTTCTCGCGGGCGGCGTCCTTCACCTCGCTGCCTTGGCCGCTGGTGATGTGCTTTTCGAGGTCGGCCTCGCGCACGCGCAGCGCCGAGAACAGGTTGCCGTCGGGCGACTCGTCGACCATGACGTCGGGCACGATGCCCTTGGCCTGGATGGAGCGGCCGCTCGGCGTGTAGTAGCGGGCCGTGGTGATCTTGAGCGCGGTCTCCGACGTCAAGGTCTTGACGGTCTGCACCGAGCCCTTGCCGAAGGTTTGACCGCCCATGATGGTGGCGCGCTGGTGGTCTTGCAGGGCACCCGAGACGATCTCGGAGGCCGAGGCCGAGCCTTCGTTGACCAGCACCACCACCGGCACGTTCTTCAGTGCCGCCGGCACCTTGCCGATCGGGTCAAAGCCGAAGCGGCGCGAGTAGTCTTCGGCGCGGGCCTTGTAGACGTAGTTCGATTCGGGCAGCTGGCCCTTGGTCGACACCACGGTCACGTCCTTGGGCAGGAAGGCCGCCGAGATGGCGATGGCGCCTTCGAGCAGGCCGCCCGGGTCGTTGCGCAAATCCAGCACGAAGCCCTTGATCTTCGGGTCTTCCTTGTAGAGCTGGCCGACCTTGTTGACGAAGTCTTCGACCGTGCGGTCCTGGAACTGGGTGATGCGCACCCAGGCGTAGCCCGGGGCCACCATCTTGGCGCGCACGCTCTGCACGCGGATTTCTTCGCGCACGATGGTGATGGGGAAGCTGCGGTTTTCTGACTTGCGGAACACCGTGAGCACGACCTTGGTGTTGGGCTCGCCGCGCATGCGCTTGACGGCCTGGTCCATGGTCAGGCCCTTGACGAAAGTGTCGTCGATCTTGGTGATCAGGTCGCCAGACTTCAAACCGCCCCGGAAGGCCGGCGAGCCCTCGATCGGGGTGACGACCTTGACCAGGCCGTCTTCCATGCCGATTTCGATGCCCACGCCGACGAATTTGCCGGTGGTGCCTTCGCGGAATTCCTTGAAGGTGGTTTTGTCGAAATAAACCGAGTGCGGATCCAGGCCGGAAACCATGCCGGAAATCGCATCACCGATCAGCTTTTTGTCTTCAACGGGCTCGACATAATCGGTTTTGATCATGCCGAAGACCGCTGCCAGCTGCTGCATTTCGTCGAGCGGCAGGGGCGCTGCGGTGTTGCGCGCCGTGGCGCCGAATTGCAGGGTGGTCAGGCCGCCGGCGAGGGCACCCAGTGCCACCCAGCCCGCGATTTTGAATTTGGAGGTCATGTCGGTGAGACCCGGAAAGTGTCGCCTCGCCCGGAAAAACCCCGGTGCATCACCAAGATTGGGCGAGATGACGTTCAGTATAGGGCGCGGCCCGATCTCCCGACGCGCAATAAGGGCGTGAACGCCGCCTTGTTGGCTGCTTCAAACGCCAGGCAGGCGCCGCGCTGGCCTGCCGCGCCTGCGGGTTGACGCCAACCCACCGGCGCGCGCGGGGTCACTCTTCGATGTAAGGCAGCGGCCCGAGGTCCACCGGCACCCAGGTGTAGGTGGCCTTGGCGCCCGTGCCATCCTTGCGCACACGCCCCAGGCCGGGGTACGGCATGTGGGCTGCGGCCACCACCAGCTTGCCGTCCTTGGCGGCCAGGTCGAACATCTTCAGGCGGCTGGCCACCGCCCCCTTCTCGTCGAACTCGCCTTCCATCGTGGCTTGGGGCTTACTGAACTGCACGGCACCGCTCTCCACCACATCGCCCCAGACCAGCAGGCGGTCATTGCGCGACTCCAGCAGGTAGCTGGTGTGCCCCGGCGTGTGGCCGGGCGTGGGGATGGGGGTGATGCCGGGCACGATGGGCTCGTTGCCCTCGAACACCTTGACGCGGCCCACCGTGTCGTAAGGCCCCAGGGCGCGGCGCACCAGCTGGAACAGCGCCTTTTCTTTGTCGTCGGCCTTCTTCTCGTTGTCGGGGTTGAGCCAGTAATCGGCTTCGGCCTTGGGCACGTAGATGGTGGCGTTGATGTAGGCGGGCTGGCCCGAGGGCGTCATCAGGCCGCTGGCGTGGTCAGGGTGCAGGTGGGTGAGCAGCACGATGTCGACGTCGCGCGTGTCGTAGCCCGCTTCGCGCAGGTGGCGCTGAGATTCGCCCAGGTGGGCGCCCTGCACCTTGGAGGCGCCGGTGTCGATCAAGATGAGCTTGTCGACCGTGTTGACCAGGTAGACGTTGACCGCCGTGGGCGTGGGCGTGGGCCGGAAGGTGCGGTCCAGGGCGTCCTTGATCTCCTGCGGCTTGATGTTGCGCAGGGCCTTGAAGGCGTCCATGGGGTACTGGCCGTCGAACAGGGCCGAGACCTCGAACTTGCCCACCATGTGGCGGTACCAAAACGAGTTCTGGGTCAGCGGTCGTGGGGCCTCGGCCAGGGCCGAGGTGGGGGCCAGGCTGCAGAGGCTGGCCGCAGCCAGGGCCAGGGCGGAGAAAATACGGGTGGCGGTACGCATCGGATCAGGCTCCTGAGGCGGGCTGGTGTAAAACGTAAGCACCTTGGGGGTATCGCACAAGGCGCCGCAATGCTAAGGTGATTGCCCTCTTCATTGTCGCTGTACGTAGACATCTGTTCGCACTGTGACCCTCGACTCCAACCCCTGGCCTTCCCGCATAGGGCGAATGCTGATCGTCTGGCTGGCCTACGTGTTGTGTGGCGGGCTGGCGGTGGTCTGCGCGCCCCCGGGGCAGCAGATTGCGCCCTTGTACCTGCCCGCCGGCTTGGCCCTGGCTTTTGTCGACACCTGGGGCTTGTGGATGCTGCTGCCGATCGCCCTGGGCGGCCTGACGGTCGACGGTGTGGCGATGTGGGCACTGCACGGCCCGAGCGTCTGGAGCCGCTGGCTGCCCGTGGCGGCCGTGTGTGGCGGCGGTGCTGCGCTGATGGCTGGCCTGTCGTGGCGATGGGTGGGCGGCGGCCGGGTCCACAGCCTGCAGCTGGATACGCCCCGGGCCATTGGCCGCTTCCTGCTGTGGGGGGCCGCCGTGGGCTGCACCATCAACGCCACGCTCGCGGTGGGCGCCCTCGCGCTCGGTGGGTGGATGCCCTGGACGGCGGCGCCGCAAGCAGCGCTGGCCTGGTGGGGCGGCGATGTGATGGGGGTGGTGCTGGGCGCGCCCATCGTGCTGGCGCTCATCGGCGAACCGCGCACCTTCTGGCGTCCGCGGCTGGGCCCGGTGGCGGTGCCGCTTACGGTGGCCACCCTGGTGCTGGGTGCAGCGGCCTACAGCGTTGGCCAGGCGCGCTTCCAGCACGAGGCCGAGCGCTTCAGCCACGACGCCGACGCCTGGGTTGACCTCACCCAGCTCAAGCTGGCCACTTATGCCGATGCCTTGTTGGCCCAGCGCGGCATGGCAACCGCCACCCTGGCCGCAGACCCCACAGACGGCGAGCGCTTCGCGCAAGTGGCCTCTCCGTGGCTGGCCAGGCTGCCTGGGGCGCGGTCACTGTTGTGGCTGGAGCGTGACCCGGCCAGGGGAGTGCCTGCCTCGGGCACCCGAGCGAACCCCGAAGAAGCGGCCCGCGTGCGCTGGACAGCACCACCACGCGCTGACGCCGGTTGGCGCAATTGGGATGCGCTGGCGCACCCGGAAACACGGCAGGCGTACGAGCGCGCGCGGCGCGACAACCAGGTGACGGTGTCGGCCCCCCTGTCGGGCGATCGTGCCCAGGACAGGCCCGAGTTGCTGCTGTTCCATGCCGCCTACCGGGGTGAGCCGTACACGCCCCAGGCGCGCCTGGCCGCCCACGTGGGCACCGTGGCCCTGGCGATCGACCTCAACGAGATGGGCAACGCCCTGCTGCCCGGGCGCCCGGCATACCTGGGCGCCTGCCTCATCGACGTGCAGGCTCAAGCCGTGCTGGCCGGCCCGCAACAGTGCCTGAGCCTGAGCCAGGCGGCCGCCCACCACCTGAACCGAGCCATGGATTTCGGCGGACGCGAGTGGCGCTTCGTGCTGTGGAACCAGCTGCCCGTGACCACCGAAACCGCCGGGCTCAACAGCTGGGCGATGATCAGCGTGGGCGTGGGCTTCGTGACGGCGCTGGGCGCCCTGCTGCTGGTGATGACCAGCACCGCCCAGCACCTGGAATCGGCCCGTGACGAGGCGCTGTCGCAGCGCCAGGTGGCCGAGCGGGCCAACCAGGCCAAGAGCGAGTTCATGTCCCGCATGAGCCACGAGTTGCGCACACCGCTCAACGCGGTGCTGGGCTTTGCCCAGGTGATGGCGATGGACCAGCGCGACCCCCTGAGCCCCTCGCAGCAGGGTCGGCTGGAGCAGATCCAGCAAGCGGGCTGGCACCTGCTGGCCATGATCGACGACGTGCTCGACATCGCCCGGCTGGACATCGGCGCCCTGCGCCTGCAGACCGCGCCCATCCCCATCGGCCAGGAGCTGCAAACGGCCATCCAGCTGTTCGCCCCCGATGCGCGCAAGGCCCAGCTGACGCTGCACACGCCCACCGATTGCCCGGCGCACTGGCATGTGATGGCCGACGCCAGCCGCCTGCGCCAGATTTTGGGGCACCTGCTGAGCAACGCCATCAAGTTCAACCAGCCCGGCGGGCAGATCTGGCTGACGGTCAGCGAGCAAGGCGAGCCCGGCCTCCGGGTGCTGAGCATCCGCGTGCGCGACGACGGCCTGGGGCTCAACGACGAGCAGCTGTCGCAGCTCTTCCAGCCCTTCAACCGCGTGGGCCGCGAGCACGGCCCGACCGAAGGCCGGGGCATCGGGCTGGCGATCAGCCGCCACCTGGCCCACCTGATGGGCGGCGAGCTCACGGCTTTGGGGCAAGCAGGCCAAGGTGCCGAGTTCCAGCTCAACCTGCCGCTGTGCGCGCCGCCCGTGGCCGTGCGCGAAGAGGCCGCCCAAGCCACCAGCGCAAGCACCACCACCGGCACCGATGGCGCGACGCGCCCGTCGGCCACCCGCCATGTGCTTTACGTCGAGGACAACGCGACCAACAGCGAGGTCTTGCGCGCCGCGCTGGCCGATCGCCCGGGCCTGACGCTGACCGTGGCCGAAACTTCGGAAGATGGCCTGGCGGTGGTGCACGACCGCCTGCGCGGCCAGCGGCCCGACCTCATCCTGCTGGATGTGCACCTGCCCGATGCCTCGGGCCTGGAGCTGCTGTCGCTGCTCAAGTCCAACCCGGACACGCAGCGCATCCCAGTGATCATGGTGTCCGCCGACGCCTTGCCCGAACAGATCGACGCGGCCCTGGCCGCCGGTGCCGCCTGCTACCTGACCAAGCCGGTGCAGCTCCCCACCCTGCTGTCGATGATGGACGAGCTGCTGGCCCAGCCCATCCGCAGCGCCGCCTGATCAGCCCCGGGGGGCGTACTCGGGCACCAGCGCGTGCAACCTCGCGCGCAGCACGGCCGGGGTGCTGGCCTCGGGGTCGTGCGCGAGCTGCAGCAAGCGCTCGATCCAGTCGCCCGGCAGCTCGCCATTGAGCCGCGCCAGGCGCAGGCGCGGGTGCGGCGTGGGCAAGGTGGTGTCGGCGTCGGCCAGCAGCTCTTCGAACAGCTTTTCGCCGGGGCGCAGGCCGCTGAAGACGATGGGGATCTCGGCCTCGGTGTGGCCCGACAAGGCGATCAGCTCGCGCGCCAGGTCGGCGATCCTCACCGACTTGCCCATGTCCATCACGAAGACCTGCCCCGTCTCGGCCAAGGCGGCGGCCTGCAGCACCAGCTGCGCGGCCTCGGGGATGGTCATGAAGAAGCGGGTGATCTCGGGGTGGGTGACGGTGACGGGGCCACCGCGCGCGATCTGCTCCTTGAACTTGGGGATCACGCTGCCGCTCGATCCCAGCACGTTGCCAAAGCGCACCGCCATGTAGCGGGTGCCCGGCGCCTTGGCGGCCCAGTGCGAGATCACCATCTCGGCGGCGCGCTTGGTGGCGCCCATCACGTTGGTGGGGTTGACGGCCTTGTCGGTCGAGATCAGCACGAAGCGCCCCACCCCGCTCTCAGCCGCCGCCTGCGCGCACTGGTAGGTGCCCAGCGTGTTGTTGCGCAGCGCGATCCAGGCGTTGTCGTTCTCCATCAGCGGCACGTGCTTGTAGGCCGCAGCGTGGAAGACGATGTCGGGGCGGTGCTGCTGCATGGCGCGGCGCAGGGCGTCGAGGTCTTTCACATCGCCCACCAGGCGCACGAGCGGCAGGTGCGGGAAGTGGTCGCCCAGGTCTTGCTCGACCTGGTAGAGCGCGAACTCGCTGAGCTCGAACAGCACCAGCTGCGAGGGACCAAAGCGGGCGATCTGGCGGCACAGTTCGGAGCCGATCGAGCCGCCTGCGCCCGTGACCATCACGGTGCCGCCGCTGATGAGGGCAGACACCGCGCTCTCATCGAGCTTGACGGGCTCGCGGCCAAGCAGGTCGTCGGGCTCGATGTCGCGCACGCGGTCGATGCGCGAGCGGCCTTCGCGCAGCTCGTCGGCCGAGGGCACGGTGACCACGGGCAGGCCGGTGGTGCCAGCCAGCTCGAGTGCGCGTTTGCGTTGATCGAGCGTGGCCGAAGGCATGGCCAAGATGAGGTGGGTGACGCCATCGAGCATGGCGACATCGCCGAGCTGATCGAGGCCGCCAAGCACCGTCAGGCCGGCGATGCGGGTGCCATGCTTGCGCGGGTCATCGTCCAGCAGGCCGACCAAGGTCCAGCCCCGGTGCTGGATGCCGGCGATCAGCAGCTTGGCCGCGGCCCCCGCGCCCAAGATCAGCGCCCGCTGGCCACCCTCGGTGCGGCCATGGCGACGCGCCCGCGACGATTCGTTGAGCATGCGCACCGACATGCGCGCCAGCGCCATCGTGATCAGCGTGAACACGGGGTGCAGCGCCAGCACGGCGCGGGGCACCTCGACCAGTTGGGCCATCAGCACCGACACGGCGCTGGCCAGGCCCGCGCCCAGGCACACCCAGCCCAGGCGGCCGATGTCGTGGAAGCTGGTGTAGCGCCACGAGGCCCGTGGCACACCCAGGGCCCACGAGACGGCGCTGTAGACGGCGATCACACCCAGCAGCACGGCGGCGTCGTAGCTGGGGCGCTCGTACACCCAGCGCTCCACGCCCATGCGGAAGAGGTAGGTGGTGTGCCAGGCGATGGCGATCAGGCCGGCGTCGGCCAGCAGCACGACGGCGGTGCGCTGCCGGCGCAGGCGGTTGAGCAGGCTGTTCAGCGGAGTCCAGAGCATGGCGCGCATTGTGCCTGCGCCTGGGCCTGGCCCTGAGACTTGGCCGCGTGCTGCGCCTGCTCCAGGCGGATGAAGCCGTCGATCATCGTGCGGTAGACGGCCGTGACCACGGTGGGGTCGGCGCCTTGCAGTTGCGCCTGCCGCTCGACCTGGGCCAGCACCTGGGCCACGCGCTGGGGCGCCGGCACCTCGCTGGCCTGCGACTTGAAGCCGGCGGCGGCCTTCACGCACTGACCGCGCTGGGCCAGCAGGCCCACGATCAGCTGGTCAATCTGGTCGATGGCCGAGCGCACCTCGGCGAGGTTTTCAAAATCCAACATGTTCAGCTCCTTGGGTCAGGGAGCCGCCCGCCTGGGTGGGGTGTGCTGGGATGGATGTGGATGTGGCCCCAGTGCCGCCAGGTGGGCGGCGAGGGTGATGGGCCAGGCCCGCCTCAGTCCGCCAGATGCGAAGACGAGGAGGGGCGCCACCAGCGACCACCCGGGAGGGTGGCGACCACAGCCAAGCCCGACGCGGGCGTCGTGACGGCGGTGGGCATGCGGGTGGAACAGGTCATGCGGCCATCATAGGCCGGCCAGGCCTTGTTGCGCAAGCGGCGTGCAGGCCAGGCCGCGCTGGCGCAGGGTGTCGCGGTCGAGCACCCACAGGGCCCAACGTTTGGTCTGGGCCTTGGGCGGCGTGGCCGCGAGTTGGGCGTACTGGCGCACCGCGTCGGGCGGGCCGACCACCACCGTGCGCGCATGGCGGCACAGGGTCTGGTCCCACAGGCTGCGGGGCAGCAGCAGGTGCTGGCCGCGCTCGCGGTTGAACTCGGCGGCATCGAACAACTCTTTGAGGTCGTTGTCGTGCTTGGGCAGTTCGGGGTCGTCCCAGTCGGTGAACAAGGGCACGGGCTCGCGCAGGCCCAGCAGGTAAGGCAGGTCGTAGGCGAACGACTCGACGTAAACCAACTGGGCATCGCCTTGCAGGGCGGCCTGGATGGGTGCGACCAGCGGGTGGGCGGCGCGGTTGTCAAAGTGGCGCACGGTGGCGATCAGCGCCAGGCTGAGGGTGGCCGCCCCCATGGCGAGGCGGCGCCAGGCCTGGGCGCCAATGCGCGACAGGCCCCAGCCGGCCAGCACGGCGGCCAAGGCCGGCAGCACGGGCAGCACATAGCCCGCCAGCTTGGACGCGGGCAGCGAGAAGAAGGCAAGGATCAGCAAGCCCCAGCACCACAGCAGGCCCTTCACCGCACCCGGCACCTGCGGCTGCAACGCCGCCACAGCGCGCCCCTGCCCGGCCCCCTGCCCGCCCCCACGACGGCCCAGCCAAGCGGCCACAGGCAACCAGGGCAGCGTCAGCAACAGGATGACGGGCACATACCACCACATGGGGTGCATGTTGTTGAAGCCCGTTTCGGTGAAGCGCTGGAAGTGCTGGTAGACGAAGAAGTAGTGGAAGAAATCGGGGTAGCGCTGCTGCATGGCCACGAACCACGGCGCGCCGATCAGGCCGAACAAGACCATGCCGGGCAGCGAGAACAGCGCCAGCAGCGTGCGCCACTGGCCGCGCAGCAGCAGCCACAGGCCCAGCACGCCACCGGGCAGCACGAAGCCGATCAGGCCCTTGGCCAGCAGGCCCAGGGCGGCCAGGGCCCAGGTGGCCCACAACGCGCGGCGGTGCGGCAAGCCGGCCTGGTGCAGCAAGCTGGCATGGGCGCCCATGGCAATGGTGGCGGTGATGCAGCCCGCCACCAGCATGTCGAGGTTGGCGTACTGCGCGCCACCGAACCAATACGGCATGGTGACCAGCGCCAGCAAGCTGGCTTGGGCATGGCGCAGCGACGACCAGCGGCGCAGCAAGAGGAACAAGGCCATCGCGCCCAGGCAGGCCCCGAACACCGAGGCCAAGCGACCCGACCAAGGGTGCAGGCCGAACAGCTCGATCGAGCCGGCCGTGAGCCAGTAAAACAGCGGCGGCTTGTGGAAGAAGGGCAAGCCGTTGAGCGTGGGGGTGAGCCAGTCGCCGCTGCGGATCATCTCCCAGGCGACGCCGGCATAGCGGCCTTCGTCGGGCACGGCGATGTGGCGCCAGCCGGTGGTCCAGCCCAGCCACAGGGCCGTCAGCAGGGCCACCCACAGCAGCGGCCAGGGTCGGTCATCGGCTGCTGGGGCAGCAGCTGGGGCATCAGCCGGGGCAGAGACAGGGGCTTGGGACATGGCGCGAACAGGGTCGCCCGGCCAGCGGGCGGTGGACTGGCGAAGCGCGCATTGTCCTAGAGAAAGCGGGGGTGGCCGATCAGACCGATCCAGCCGATCAGGCCCCCAGGCCCATGCGGCGCACCACCACCCCGCTGCGCTGCAGGGCCTGGCCCAGCGCGTCGCCCTGCAGGGCGGCACACTCGACCTGGCGCGCGGCGGCGATGGCGTCGGCCACGCGGGCATCGGGCTGAACGGCGGGGTGGCACATCAGCAGGCCGCCATGGGGCGGCACCAGCGCCAGCCAGGCGCGCCACAAGGCGAGGTAGCCGGCCTCGTCCACATTGAAGGGGTAAGAGCCCAGCAGGCCCGCCGACACCGGCCAGCCCCGCCGTGCGGCCAAGCGACGCAGCGCCGACGAGCCCAGCACCGAGATCACCCCGGCCTTGAGCGCATGGGCCACGGGCACCCCGGCACCCAGCTGGCGCCGGACGGAGGTGCCGCAGTCGCGCAGCCAAAAGTGCGCCGGCAGTGCAGCCGCGTGGCGGTCGAGCACGGCCATCAAGGCCTCACGCACCTGGGGCAGTTGGTGCACGTGCTGGTGGCCATCGACGAAATCGGGCGTGCGGCCCCAGTCGCGCACGAAGACCTGCCACTGCCGTTCGATCTCGTGCTGCAAAGCTGGCACCGACAGCTGCCGGCGGTAGCTGGCCGCGATCAGCTGCCCCACGCTGCGGGTCTCCCAGGTGCTGCCCTGCGCGGCCGAATGGGCCAGCGTTTCACTGAGGTTGAGGTGCAGGCCCACGTCGGCGCGGCGCGCGGCGCCCTGCCCGGCTGCGGCCTGCAGCGCGGGCACGCCCTCGGCCCAGGCCAGGCCATCGACCAGGGCGCTGACGGCCGTGACCCGCCCTTGCTGCACCAAGGTGCACACGGCTGCATTGACGCCGGCATGCAGGCCGAAGTCGTCGATGCAGACGGTGAGGGGGCGCAGCGCCGTCATCGGGCGATCAATCGCCGAAGGTGCCGGTGCGGGCCGTGCGGCCGGCCGACCCCGAGTCCACCGTCTGCAGGCCCTGTCCCAGCGAGCGGCGCACCACGTACAGCGGGCGGTCTTTCACTTCTTCGAAGATGCGGGCGATGTACTCGCCCAAGATGCCCAGCGAGATCAGCTGCAGGCCCACGAAGAACAGCAGGCTGACGACGATGGTCGTCCAGCCCGACACCGAGTTGCCGTTGAGGAAGTAGTCGATGATGATGTAGGCGCCATACAGGAAGCCGATGAAGGCCATCACGATGCCCGTGATGCTGGCCATGCGCAGTGGCCAGGTGGTGAAGGCCGTGAGGCCATCGATCGAGAAGGCGATGAG
>Ga0228699_1001448_pt1 | contig 11991 bp, 10 predicted proteins | sample McNCre217_Aug_MG_FD_178016 | JGI IMG/M metagenome (GOLD analysis project Ga0228699, IMG submission 178016) | Freshwater microbial communities from McNutts Creek, Athens, Georgia, United States - 2-17_Aug_MG | ecosystem: Environmental > Aquatic > Freshwater > Creek | place: USA: Georgia...
ATCCTGGTAAATACTCTTACTCAACCTCTGGCGTGGGCGGTATCGGTCATTTGCAAACAGAGCTCTACAAAAGTATGGCGGGTGTGTTTATCACACACATCCCGTATTCGGGCGCTGGTCCTGCGCTGCGTGATACGGTAGGCGGACAAGTAGCGATTATTTTTGATAATTTACCCTCTGCATTGCCATTTATTAAAGATGGCAAATTGATTGCGATTGTGGTTGCCGCGCCGACTCGTTTGGCGGTATTGCCCAACGTGCCTACGTTTAAAGAAGTGGGCTTGGAGCCTGTGAATCGCATGGCTTACTATGGCATCTATGGCCCTAAAAATTTACCTAAAGACGTGGTTGAAAAAATTAATGCAGGCGTTAAAAAAGCAGTCGAAGATCCTGTGGTCAAAAAGAAAATTGAAGATACAGGATCACTCGTGATTGCCAATACCCCAGAGCAATTTGCTGCGCAAATCAAAGCTGAGTTCGAGGTCTATAAAAAAGTGGTGACGTCGGCCAAGCTCAAACTTGATTAATACTGGAAGCAGATGCGATGTCTGCTCTTGTTGATCTCTTCATTGATGCTCTTTGGCTAGAAGAAGGCTTAGCTAAAAACACCTTAGAAGCCTATCGCCGTGATTTAAAACTCTTTGCGGCGTGGCTGATTCAGCAAGGGCGCAGCTTAGATAGTGCAACGCAAGCAGACATCGATGGTTACTTTGCCGCCAAACACGGCGAGACCAAAAGCAGCACGGCCAATCGTCGCCAAGCCACCTTCAAACGATTCTTCAGGTGGGCGGTTCGTGAGCGCCACATGGCGCAAGACCCCACCCTCAAACTGGTGAGCGCCAAAGCTTTGCAGCGTGCCATCAAGACGCTTTCCGAGGCTCAGGTCGAATCACTGTTGAACGCGCCCAACATCGACACGCCGCTTGGTCTGCGCGACCGTGCCATGCTGGAACTCCTCTACGCTTGCGGCTTGCGCGTGAGCGAGCTGGTGAGTCTCAAGACGTTTTATGTCAGCATGAACGACAACGCCTTGCGCGTGACAGGCAAAGGCAGCAAGGAGCGCGTTGTACCGTTTGGACAAATTGCCGCCCAGTGGATAGAGCGCTACCTCAAAGATTCGCGACCTGAGATTTTGAGTGGGCAACTCACCGATGATTTATTTGTGACGACCAGAGGCAGCGCCATGACGCGCGAAGGCTTTTGGCACATTATCAAAAAATATGCACAGCTAGCAGGCATCACGTCGCCCCTGTCGCCGCACACCTTGCGCCATGCCTTTGCCACGCACTTGTTGAATCACGGCGCAGATTTGCGGGCAGTACAGCTGCTGCTAGGCCATGCCGACATCACGACCACAACGATTTATACGCATGTGGCTAGAGAGCGTTTGAAGGCTATCGTGGCGGAGCATCATCCTCGGGGATAATCAGAGCTTCTCCAACACGCTTGCACTGATAGGCACCACCGTGAACAAAAAAGTATTTATCAAAACCTTTGGCTGCCAAATGAACGAGTACGACTCGGACAAGATGGTGGACGTGATGCACGGTGCTGAGGGCTACACCAAAACCGATAACGTGGATGAGGCCGATCTGATCCTGTTCAATACTTGCTCTGTACGCGAAAAAGCGCAAGAGAAAGTTTTCAGCGATTTGGGACGCGTCAAGCATCTGAAAGCCAAGGGCGTGCAAATTGGCGTGGGCGGCTGCGTCGCCAGCCAAGAGGGCGCTGCCATCATTGCCCGTTCGCCTTATGTGGATGTGGTGTTTGGTCCGCAGACCTTGCATCGCTTGCCTGAGCTTTTGAACGCTCGCAAAGCCAACAATAAACCTCAAGTCGATATCACGTTCCCCGAGATTGAAAAGTTCGATCACTTGCCGCCGGCCCGCGTGGATGGGGCTTCCGCGTTTGTCTCCATCATGGAAGGCTGTTCCAAATACTGCTCCTACTGCGTCGTGCCCTACACGCGCGGGGAAGAAGTGAGTCGTCCGTTTGATGACGTGATGGCAGAGATCAAACACCTGACTACGCAAGGCGTGATCGAGGTGAATTTGCTCGGTCAAAACGTGAACGGTTATCGTGGTCAGCTTGTTAAAGATGATGCCAGTAGCGAGATCGTGGATTTCGCCTATTTGCTAGATCGCATTGGCGAAATGGATGCCATCCAGCGCATCCGTTACACCACCAGCCACCCTAACGAATTTGGTCAACGCTTGATTGACTGCTACGCGCGCAATCCCAAGCTGGTCAATCATTTGCACTTGCCTGTGCAGCATGGTTCAGATCGTATGTTGATGGCGATGAAGCGCGGCTACTCGGCGATTCAGTTCAAAAGCACCATCCGAAAACTACGCGCGATTCGTCCTGATATTTCGATATCAAGCGACTTCATCGTGGGCTTTCCTGGCGAGACGGATGCGGACTTCGAGAAGATGATGGAACTCATTAACGAGATTGGTTTTGACAACAGTTTTAGCTTTATTTTTAGCCCACGCCCAGGTACGCCTGCGGCTAATTTAGCGGATGACACGCCGCACGAAGTCAAGCTCAAACGCTTGCAACACCTGCAAGCCACGATTGAAGCGAATGCACAAAAAATTGCGGAGAGCAAGCTCGGTACGGTGCAGCGCGTACTGGTCGAAAAAGCGGGCAATGGCGAGGGCCAGCTGATGGGGCGTACCGAATGCAATCGCTTGGTGAGCTTTGTGGGCAACCCGCGCTTGATTGGGCAGTTGGTCGATGTGACGATTACGGTGGCGAAGGCGTATTCGTTTAAGGGTGAGGTTGTCACGAATGAGGCCATCCTTGGCTAATTTTCAAGCAGGCATCCTCGCCGAAGTCCCGCGCTTTGGTCGCTACGTCTTTTTTGATTTGGCCAAAGGTGCGAGCGCGGCCGATATTCGGTTAGCGCTCAGTACCCTTGCCCCTAAGCCAGGCCAGATGGACGTTGTGGTAGGCACTGGCCTAGAGACCGCACAGGCTGTGGGCTACAGCGTTGCTGGCTTGCGTGAGTTTGTTTCTTTGACAACCACATCAAAGGCGCTTATTTCATCCCATCCAGCCGCACTTTTGCTGTGGCTGCGTGGCGATCGTGCTGAGTTGCTTGTTCAGTCAGAGGAAAATTTTGTTAAACAATTGAAAAATGCTTTTGTGCTGCGCGAATCAATCTGTGCTTTTAAGCACACGCTTGGTCAAGATAAAACTTCTCGAGATCTGACGGGTTACGAGGACGGCACGGAAAACCCTGCTGGTAATGCAGCGCTTGAAGCGGCTTTTTTGCAAAGTGATGATCCTGTTTTAAATGGCTCTAGTTTTTTAGCGATCCAGCGCTGGCAGCATGACTGGCAAGCCTTTGGCGCTATGACCGCGCATGAGCAAGACCACGCCATAGGTCGTCAGAAATCCGATAACGAAGAGTTGGATGATGCGCCAGAGTCCGCGCACGTGAAACGCACCGCGCAGGAAAACTTTGATCCCGAGGCGTTTGTGCTGCGTCGCTCCATGCCGTGGCGTAGTGAACAAGCGAGACATCAAGAGGGCAATCAAACCTCGGGCTTGATGTTTGCCGCCTTTGGCAAATCGTTTGATGCTTTTGAAGCGCAAATGCGCCGCATGGCGGGCTTGGACGACGGTGTGATGGATGCACTGTTTCAGTTTTCTAAGCCGCTGTCTACGTCTTATTTTTGGTGTCCACCCGTGATAATGACTTTATGACTAACGCCTCAAATTTAATCAATGCCGATTTGCACTGCCATTCTGTGGTATCAGACGGCACGCTCACGCCTGAAGCGGTTGCCGAGCGTGCCGCCAAAAACGGCGTGGAGTTGTGGGCGCTAACCGATCATGACGAGCTGGGCGGCATTGCTCGCGCTCGCGCTGCTGCCAAAGAAAATAGCATGAAGTACCTCACGGGTGTGGAAATTTCCGTGACGTTTGCTGACAAGACGGTGCATATCGTGGGGCTTGGATTTGACGAGACGAACCCGCAGCTCATAGCTGGCTTGGCCTCCGTCAGGGGGGGGCGGTTAGAGCGGGCACACGAGATGTCGGATGGACTTGCCAAAGTTGGCATCAAAAATGTGTTTGAAGGCGCGCTCAAATTTGTCGGCAATCCTGATTTGATTTCACGCTCGCACTTTGCCCGCTACTTGGTGCAGGCGGGTGTGTGCCCCGATACCAACTCCGTGTTCCGCAAATACTTGACGGAAGGCAAGCCGGGTTTTGTGCCGCACCGCTGGGCAAAGCTCAAAGACGCAGTGACGTGGATTGTTGCGGCGGGCGGCGAAGCGGTGATTGCGCATCCTGGGCGTTATGGTTTTAGCTCGAACGAAGAGTACGCGCTCTTTACTGATTTCAAAAATTTTGGCGGGCGCGGCGTAGAAGTGGTGACGGGTAGCCACTCTGAGGCCGAGTATGTGATCTACGCGGATATGGCGAAAGAATTTAAGCTTGCAGCGTCGCGCGGAAGCGATTTCCACTCACCGACCGAGAGTCGCATTGAGCTGGGGACATTGCCTGATTTGGTGGGATCGTTACAACCTGTGTGGGAACTTTTAGAAGATCGCATTGAATAGCTTTATGGATTTCGCGAACACGATTGAAACCATCCTGATTTATGCCTTGCCTGTGCTGCTGGCGATTACGCTGCACGAAGCGGCGCATGGTTACGCGGCACTGCGGCTTGGTGATAACACCGCCTATGTACTGGGGCGTGTCACGCTCAATCCGCTCAAACATATCGATCCGATGGGCACGATTGCGATGCCGCTGCTTCTTTACTTTGCAACGAGTGGCGCGTTCTTGTTTGGCTATGCCAAACCCGTGCCTGTGAATTTTGGTCGCCTCCACAATCCCAAACGCGATATGGTTTGGGTGGCGCTAGCAGGACCCGCTTCTAACCTTGTGCAAGCGGTGCTGTGGGGCGCGCTTTTGTATGTGCTGGCGATGGTCGGCATTGAAGATAAATTCTTTTTTGCTATGTGTAAAGGCGGCGTGCTGGCTAACGCCGTGATGTTTGCGTTTAATCTCTTTCCGCTGCCGCCACTAGATGGTGGCCGCATCTTGGTGGGTTTGTTGCCTTATCCGTATTCGTACCAAGTCTCGCGCGTAGAGCCTTGGGGATTTTTTATTGTGATGGCGCTGGTGATTGGCGGCATCATCCATACGGTTTGGATGTCACCCGTGATGGGTTTGACTTATGATTTTTTAGAACTGGTACTCTCACCACTGCGCTATTTGGCAAAAACGAATTAACGATATGACGATGATGAACAAAGACCGCGTTCTCTCTGGTATGCGCCCGACGGGTGATTTGCACCTTGGTCACTACCACGGGGCAATTAAAAATTGGGTGAATCTACAAAATGATCACGAATGCTATTTCTTCGTGGCCGATTGGCATGCGCTCACCACGCATTACGAGTCGCGCGATGTGATGGAGAAATATGCTTACGAGATGGTGATTGATTGGCTGGCGTGCGGCCTCGACGCCGACAAAGTCACGCTGTTTTTTCAAAGCCGTATTACCGAGCACGCGGAGCTGTTTACGCTGCTTGCCATGGGTACGCCGCTGCCGTGGCTAGAGCGCGTACCGACCTACAAAGACCAGCAAGAGAAGTTGCGCGATAAAGACCTTGCGACTTATGGCTTTCTTGGCTATCCGCTGTTGCAAGCAGCGGACATCTTGATCTACAAACCCAAGTATGTACCTGTCGGAGAAGACCAAGCGAGTCACGTCGAACTCACACGCGAAGTGGCGCGGCGCTTCAACCATTTGTATGGACGCGAAAGTAACTTTGATGCGCTCGTTGCCGAGTCGCTTACCAAGCTGGGTAAGGACTCTGCCAAGCGCTTAGAGAAGTCACGCAAGGCATTTCAAGAGGCGGGAGACACCCAAGCTTTGGAAGGCGCAGTGGGCTTTATTACCAGCGCATCACTCCTGTCCAGCCCAGAGCAGGAGCGGCTTCTCGGCTGGTTGAAGGGGATGGGGCGCACGGTTCTGCCAGAGCCACAAGTGCTGCTGACCAGCGCCAGTAAGCTGCCAGGTTTGGATGGCCAAAAGATGAGCAAGAGTTATGGTAATTCGATTGCGATTCGCGAGGATGCGAAGAGCATTGAGCAAAAAGTGCGTACCATGCCAACCGATCCTGCAAGGGTCAAGCTGACCGACAAAGGCGACCCCAATAAATGCCCTGTGTGGCAATTCCATTTGGTGTATTCCGATAAAGCTACGCAAGGTTGGGCAGAGCAAGGTTGCAAGAACGCCGAGTTTGGTTGCCTGACGTGCAAAAAACCCGTCATCGACGCGATTCTTCGCGAGCAACAACCGATGCTAGAGCGTGCGGCGCGTTATGTGGCGAATCCGAAAATTGTGCGTGATATTGTGGATGCAGGCACGCAAAGAGCGCGCATCACCGCACGTGAAACAATGGTTGATGTACGAACGGCGATGGGGTTAAATTACTGATATGGACTCTCAAACATTGCGCGAAAAATATGGTGCGCTTGGCTGGCTGCCACGTATGGCCATTACGCTGGCAGGTCTTGCTATGGCTGGGTTTGCTGCGTTGGCTTTTTTTGTATGTATCGCACTGGCCGTGGCATATCCTAACTTGCCAGACATTAGCGAGCTGTCGGATTACCGCCCCAAATTGCCACTGCGCATTTACTCGACCGAAGGTGTCTTGATTGGTGAGTTTGGGGAGGAGCGCAGGCAACTGACGCGCATTAAAGATATGCCCAAGGTCATGAAAGATGCCGTTCTTGCGATTGAAGATGCGCGGTTTTATGAGCATGGCGGCGTGGACTATATTGGCGTGATGCGCGCAGGTTTGGCTAATCTTTGGCGAGCCAAAAGCCAAGGTGCTTCAACGATTACGATGCAAGTGGCACGTAATGTTTATTTGAGTAGTGAAAAAACCTTTACCCGAAAAATTTATGAGCTACTACTCACCTTCAAGTTAGAGGCCGGCCTGAGTAAAGATCAGATTCTTGAAATTTATATGAATCAAATCTTCTTGGGTCACAGGGCGTACGGCTTTGCCGCTGCATCCGAAGCCTATTTTGGCAAACCTATCAAAGACATTACGGTTGCGGAAGCTGCCATGCTGGCTGGGCTTCCCAAAGCGCCCTCTACTTTTAACCCGATAAGCAATCCGCAGCGTGCTAGATCACGGCAGCTTTATATTTTGGAGCGTATGCAAGGACAGGGTTTCATTAGCACGGCGCAAATGGAGGCGGCTAAGCAACAACCACTGAAAATTAAACAAGGCGGTATGGCATCTGAGGTGCCGTCGGAGTATGTGGCAGAAATGGCGCGGCAATTGATTTTTTCGCAATACGGCGATGAGACCTACACGCGTGGCCTCAACGTTTACACCACCATTAAAGCTGAGCAACAAATAGCGGCTTATAAGTCACTGCGGGCTGGCGTCATGGACTACGAACGTCGTCAGGTGTACCGTGGCCCAGAAGAGTTCGTTGATTTGTCAAATGATCCGAAGCAGTTGGCTGAAGATGTGTTGGATGCCTTGCAAGACCATCCTGATAATGGCGATGTTTATGCTGCCGTGGTGCTAGAGGTTAATCCGAAGAAAATTGTGGCTGAGCGCGGTAATGGTGAAATGATTGAAATCACAGGAGATGGATTGAAGCCTGCGCAGTCGGGTCTTGCTGCCAACGCGGGCCCCAAAATTAAAATCAAGCGTGGGGCGGTTATTCGTGTCATACAAAATGCAAAAAAAGGCTGGGACATTACACAATTGCCCGAAGTTGAGGGCGCTTTTGTCGCGATGAATCCAAAGGATGGCGCTATTTTGGCGTTGGTGGGCGGGTTTGATTTTTCAAAAAATAAATTTAATCACGTCACCCAGGCATGGCGACAGCCTGGCTCTAGCTTCAAGCCGTTTATTTATTCAGCCGCCTTAGAGAAGGGGCTTACTCCTGCAACCATTGTGAACGATGCACCGCTGTTTTTTGATGCGGGCGCTACGGGCAGTCAAGCTTGGGAGCCTAAAAACTACGATGGCAAATTTGAAGGCCCGATGACGCTGCGGCGTGGCCTGGCATTGTCAAAGAACATGATCTCTATTCGCGTTTTGCAGGCTACGGGTGCTAAAGCTGCGCAAGAGTGGGTAGGGCGCTTTGGATTTGATGAAGAGAAGCATCCACCTTACCTCACCATGGCTTTGGGAGCAGGGACAGCGACACCCATGCAAATGGCGACGGCCTATTCGGTGTTTGCCAATGGTGGATATTTAACAGCGCCGTGGTTGATTCAAAAAATCACCGATGAGCGCGGCAAGACCTTGGTGGAGGTTGCGTCCAAAGAGGTTCAAGAATCGCAGCGTGCCATTGATGCCCGCAATGCATTTGTCATGACCTCGCTGCTACAAGAGGTGACTCGCTCTGGCACTGCAGCGCGTGCGCGAAGCATTTTGAAACGCGACGATATTTATGGCAAAACTGGAACAACAAATGACTCGCACGACGCGTGGTTTGCTGGATATCACCCTAGCGTGACAGCCATTACATGGATGGGCTACGACACGCCTAAGAGTCTGGGTGATCGAGAAACGGGTGGCGGCCTTAGTTTGCCCGTTTGGATTGGCTTCATGCAAACGGCATTGAAGGGTATTGCACAGCGTGACGCATCACCACCAGAAGGTGTTGTGAACCGCGGCGGTGAATGGTTTTATGATGAATTTTCTCCTGGCACAGGAGTGACAAGCTTAGGCCTGGAGGCTCCCCCAGCGGCTGCTACGACACCTACCGCCAAGCCCGGTAACGAGCAAGAACGAAAAGGTATTTTGAACTTGTTTAAGAATTAAAAATCAGCGCTGTGCCAGATTGTTCGCTGGCATAACGGCTGACATCAGAGAACAACTCCGTGCTTTGTTTGGTGTCGCGCCATGACTTGGTTGCCGTATCAAATTTGTAATGAAAACCGCCCGCTTTGGCAGCGAGCCAAATCTCTTGCAGTGGTTTTTGCAGGTTGATGATGATCTGGCTTTTGTTGGTAAACGTCATGGTCACCATACCGCCCGTGCGCTGGTTGTCGATATCGGCGTCCGTGCTGTCGTTCAAACTATCACAGTTACGCTCTAGGCTGGCAAGTGCCGCTTCGGCATGATTGAGGTACTCAATATCAGTCATTACAATTTCCACATGAAAAAAATCATTTTAGGTCTGCTGATGGCTGGTTGCTTGCTGACAGCTTGTGGACAAAAAGGTAATCTGTACTTGCCGTCGCCCGCGAATCCCGCGTCCCCTGTTCCTTCTCAATAATTACTGTGATGTCATTTCAAAATCTTCCAGGCAGCCCATTTGTGGCTTATAAAAACGATGCACTTTGCGTAGAAGATGTGCCGCTTGATGTGCTGGCACGCGAGCATCAAACCCCACTTTTTGTTTACTCTAAGTCGGCCATGCTCTCGGCTTTAGCGGCCTACCAGCTTGGTTTTGCAGGACGCGATGCTCTGATTTGCTATGCCATGAAGGCCAACTCCAGTCTAGGCGTGCTGCAAGTGTTTGCCAAAGCAGGCTGCGGTTTTGATATCGTCTCTGGTGGTGAATTGGCTCGTGTGCTGAGGGCGGGCGCAGATCCTCAAAAAGTTATTTTTTCAGGGGTTGGAAAAACCCGCGCGGAGATGCGGCAAGCATTAGATGCGGGTATCGCTTGTTTCAATGTCGAGAGTATTCCAGAACTCGATGTTTTGAACGAAGTCGCGATGGGCATGGAGCGGGTTGCGCCTATTAGTTTGCGCGTCAATCCAAATGTCGATCCCAAAACGCACCCCTATATTTCAACGGGGCTGAAAGGCAACAAGTTTGGTATCGCGCATGAGGAGGCGCTAGCGACTTACCGCCATGCGGCATCTTTAAAGGGCTTGCGTGTGGCGGGCATTGATTGTCATATCGGCTCACAAATCACCGAGGTCACGCCATATTTGGATGCGATGGATCGCGTGCTAGATTTGGTTGCTAGCGTGGAAGCGGCAGGCATTCCGATTCACCATATCGACTTTGGCGGCGGGCTGGGCATCAATTACAACGGCCGAGTTGAAGATCAGCCGCCCAAAGCGGATGTGCTGTGGGCGCAGCTACTTGCCAAGCTTGATGCGCGTGGTTTTGGTGGTAAACAGTTGATGATTGAACCTGGGCGTTCGTTAGTGGGTAATGCGGGCGTGTGTGTGACCGAGGTGTTATTTACCAAACACGGGGCTGACAAAAATTTTTGCATCGTCGATGCCGCCATGAACGACCTGCCCAGACCCGCCATGTATCAAGCCTTCCACAGCATCGTGCCTTGCAAGCCCACACCCGCACGGCCTACAGGACAGGCAGTTCAGAATATGGTCTATGACGTGGTGGGTCCTGTGTGTGAAAGCGGTGATTGGTTGGGTAAAGATCGCGAACTCGATGTGGCGAGCGGCGATTTGCTTGCCGTGCTGTCCGCAGGCGCTTATTGCATGGCCATGGCGAGCAACTACAACACACGCGGACGAGCCGCCGAGGTGCTGGTCGATGGTGATACGGTGACACTTATTCGTGCACGTGAAACCGCAGATGATCAGATGCGAATGGAGCGGATGCTTTAACCGCTGCAGTCTTAGCGATTGCGCTGATTCATAAACACCAGCTTTTCAAACAGCGTCACGTCTTGCTCGTTTTTAAGTAGCGCACCAAGTAGCGGCGGCAAGCTGATTTTGTCGTCTTGCGTCTGCAGTGCTTCTAGTGGAATGTCTTCAGCCAAGAGCAGTTTGAGCCAATCAATCAGTTCGCTAGTCGATGGTTTTTTCTTGAGCCCAGGCAATTGACGCACATCATAGAAAGTCTTCATGGCAGCCGCCAGTAGCTCTTTCTTGAGGTTCGGGAAGTGCACATTCACGATGTGCTGCATGGTGCTGGCGTCAGGGAACTTGATGTAGTGGAAAAAGCAGCGACGCAAAAATGCGTCGGGCAGTTCTTTTTCGTTGTTGGATGTAATAAATACCAACGGACGATTTTTCGCTTTGATGAGCTGGCGTGTTTCATAGCAATAAAACTCCATGCGATCGAGCTCACGCAAGAGGTCGTTAGGGAACTCGATATCGGCTTTGTCGATCTCGTCAATCAAAAGTGCGACAGGCTCTTCGGCTGTAAACGCTTGCCACAGCACACCTTTAATGATGTAGTTGTTAATGTCTTTGACGCGTGAGCCACCGTCTAGATCGCCTAGTTGACTGTCTCGCAAACGGCTGACCGCATCGTATTCGTAGAGTCCCTGCTGTGCTTTGGTAGTCGACTTGATATGCCACTGCAAAAGTGGCATCTTGAGAGCTGCCGCTACCTCTTCCGCCAGCATGGTTTTGCCGGTGCCAGGTTCACCTTTGACGAGGAGGGGGCGCTTTAAGACGATAGCTGCGTTGACGGCCAGCATGAGGTCTTGTGTGGCAACGTAATTGTCAGAACCTGTAAATTTGGTCGTAGGCGTAGGAGTTTGATTCATAAGTCGGCAGTTATAATTAGCAGTTAATTTAGCAAGATCTCGTATTTTCCCATGAATAAAATTTTTACCGCTACTCTCCTGTCGCTTGCCGCGAGTCTTTTTTCCTATGGCGCATCTGCCGCTGAACTGAAGGGCGACATTAAAGCTGGCGAATCCAAAAACGCAATGTGTATCGGATGCCACGGCATCAAAGGCTACCAAGCCAGCTTCCCAGAAGTTTACAAAGTGCCGATGATTTCGGGTCAAGGCGCCGCCTACATTGCATCAGCCCTTAAAGCGTATCAAGCGGGCGACCGCAAGCATCCAACTATGCGTGCCATTGCTGCATCACTGTCCGAGCAGGATATGGCCGATTTGGGCGCTTACTACGCGCAACATGGCAAAGTGGACGGCGCACCTGAGCTATCAGCAACGCCATCTAAAGCGCCTAGCGAAAAGGTGGCTGCTTTGCTCGCCAAATCTGCTTGTGTCTCTTGTCATGGGACTAACTTTTCAAAGCCTTT
>Ga0228699_1001452_pt1 | contig 11982 bp, 10 predicted proteins | sample McNCre217_Aug_MG_FD_178016 | JGI IMG/M metagenome (GOLD analysis project Ga0228699, IMG submission 178016) | Freshwater microbial communities from McNutts Creek, Athens, Georgia, United States - 2-17_Aug_MG | ecosystem: Environmental > Aquatic > Freshwater > Creek | place: USA: Georgia...
CGGCTCCGGACATTGCAGGTAAGAACCTTGCCGACCCAACCGCAGCCATCCTGAGCGCAGCACTTCTGCTTGACCACCTGAAGAATCCGGTAGCAGCCCAGCGCATCGAGCGTGCCGTTGCAGCGGATCTGGCGAGTCGCGGTAGCGCCAAGCGCAGCACCACCGAAGTTGCTCAGAGCATCTTCGCCAACCTCTAAAGTTTGCGAGCTGAGGCCAACGAAGGCCCCGACCGCGGAAGGAACATCATGGCTTACCAGTGGACTGTAAATCGCAATCCAAACCCACTTCCCGATGCCGAGCGTGAGGCAATCCTCGAGGCTCCAGTCTTCGGCGCCAAGCTGACCGACCACCAGGTGGTTGTGACCTGGACCAAAGACCTGGGTTGGCACGATGCTCGAGTTGAGCCATACGGCCCTATCCTCATGGACCCCAGTGCTGCCGTGCTGCACTACGGTCAGGAAATCTTCGAGGGTATCAAGGCCTACCGCCACGAAGACGGATCAATCTGGACCTTCCGCCCAACCGCAAACGCCGAGCGCCTGCAGCGCAGCGCCCATCGCATGGCACTGCCAGAACTACCGGTTGAGATCTTCGTTGAGAGCCTCAAGCAGCTGATTGCAGTTGATGGTGCCTGGGTTCCAGAGCCGGTCAACGAGAAGACTCTCTACATCCGTCCATTCGAGATTGCGGCCGAGAACTTCCTCGGGGTTCGCGCTGCTCACCGTGCCGAGTATCGAGTTATCGCCTCGCCGGTTGGTCCATACTTCACAGGTGGAGTCAAGCCGGTAAAGATCTGGATCGCCCTTGACAGCTCGCGCGCCGGCAAGCACGGTACCGGTGAGGCCAAGACCGGCGGAAACTACGCAGCATCGCTTCTCGCGCAGACCGAAGGTTACGAGAACGGTTGTTCGCAGGTTATGTTCCTCGACGCCGAAACCGGAACTCACATCGAAGAGCTTGGCGGAATGAACCTGTTCTTCGTTTACGCCGACGGCCATGTTGCCACCCCGTCACTCGACGGCAACATCCTGCATGGCATCACCCGTGACAGCGTGATTACTCTAATCAAGGACCGCGGCATCCACATTGAGGAGCGCCTAATTACTCTCGATGAAGTCCGCGAAGGAGTCAACTCCGGTGCCATCACCGAGATCTTCGCCTGCGGCACCGCCGCGGTAATTACTCCGGTGGGTCAGCTCAAGAGCCGTCTGGAGACCATCGGTGCCGAAGACCCCGAGCCTGGTGAACTAACTGTTAGCCTGCGTGAGGAACTGACCGGAATCCAATACGGCCGAGTGGCAGACCGCCACAACTGGCTGGTAAAGCTCAGCGACTAGCCCGAGCCGGCCATGAGAATCGCTCGCTTCTCGCACAAGGGTGTTGTCAGCTTTGGCATCGTGCTTGGTGAGGGCACCGATGCCCAGCTGGCCGTGCTGCACGGAAACCCGATGCTTGGTCTGGCGGAGCCAACCGGCGATCACCTTCCATTGGCCGAGGTTCAACTACTGCCGCCGAGCGAGCCGTCAAAGATTGTTTGCGTGGGCAAGAACTATGGCGCTCACATTGCAGAAATGGGCCTTACTTGCTCTGCCGAGCCGACCATCTTTCTTAAGCCGCCGAGTGCACTCATTGGCGCGGGTGAGACCATTCTCCTTCCAAAGCAGAGCCATCAGGTTGAGCTAGAGGTGGAGCTGGCGATGGTCATTGGCCACGTCACTCGAAACGTTTCTGAAGAAAACGCCCTAGATGCTGTTTGGGGTTACACAATCGCCAACGATGTGACTGCCCGAGATCTGCAGGCAACCGATGACCAGTGGATGCGTTCCAAGGGGTTCGACACCTTCTGCCCGGTTGGCCCGTGGGTGGAGACCGATTGGCAGCCAGCTCAGCAGCGGATTTGGAGCGAAGTTGTTGGAGTTGACGGTATGCGCGAGGTTCGTCAAGACGATCTATTGGGTTCAATGATTTTCGATGCTCGCCGGATTATTTCCTACATCTCAGAAAACATGACTCTGCTGCCCGGAGATATCGTTCTAACCGGAACCCCCAGTGGCATTTCCGGTATTCGCTCCGGGCAGACTGTGGAGTGTGGCGTGGACGGCATCGGTGTTCTCAGAAACCCGGTTGGCTAACTCACCGATTTTTCACAAAATACTCCCCGGAAACTGCTCAACAATTCTCGACAGAATGAGAGAGACGAGAGGTATCTCATGAAGAAGAACGTAGTTGTAGTCGGTCTCGGCATCGCCGCTTTAGTTGTTGGTGCCCAAGGAGCGGCCGCCCTCGCGGTTTCACTGCCAAAGGCAGCGGTTGCATCGGCATCGCCCTCACCAAGTTTTGTCTGGCAGCAGCCCGGTGAGTCCGGTCAGCATGGCAAGCGCGGCCAGAAGGGTAAGGCGGGTCAGCACGGCAAGCACCTGGGTATTTCCGGTGACATCCGCGGACACGTAAACGGTATTTCTGGCGACACACGCAGCCACGATGTTCGCACGCACGACGTTCGCGACATCGACCTCGACAGTGTGGATGTCCGTCCCAGCCACCCAACCGGCGATGTTCGCTTCCGTCCGGCTCCAATCGGGCTAAGTGGCGACACGCGACAGGCCCCAAGTAATGGCGGCCACCACGGTGGAGGTCGCGGCCACCACTAGGCTTCAACCAAAGGCTTCCCGCGGGGTTACCAAGCGCCCCGCGGGTAAACTTTTTAACTATGTCTGTCATCACAGCCCCCTTTTCCCTAGCTGAGGGCGCCGACGTTCGCGTGCGCTTCTGCCCATCGCCAACCGGCACCCCGCACGTTGGCCTGGTCCGCACCGCGCTTTTCAACTGGGCCTATGCTCGCCACACCGGCGGCACTTTTGTCTTCCGCATTGAAGACACCGATGCCGAGCGCGACAGCGAAGAGAGCTTCGAGATGATCCTCGAGGCTCTGGGCTGGCTGGGGCTGAATTGGGACGAGGGCGTAAATGTTGGAGGCCCTAACGAGCCTTACCGCCAGAGTGAGCGCATGGACATCTACCGAGATGTGGTTGAGAAGCTCAAGGCATCGGGGCACATCTATGAGAGCTACCTGACCGGCGAAGAGATTGACGCCCGCAATGAGGCGGCTGGCCGTCCAAAACAGCTGGGCTACGACAACTCCGAGCGACACCTAACCGATGAGCAGCGTGCGGCTTACAAGGCTGAGGGTCGTTCGCCGGCGCTGCGTTTGCGCGTGCCAGACCAGGACATCACATTCACCGACTTGGTTCGCGGCGAGATCACCTTCCCCGCCGGAAGCTTCCCCGACTTCGTGGTGGTTCGCCCAAACGGACAGCCGCTGTACACCCTGGTTAATCCGGTTGACGACGCCCTGATGCGTGTTACTCACGTGCTTCGCGGCGAGGACTTGCTTTCTAGCACCCCGCGTCAGATTGCTCTCTACAACGCGCTTTACGAGGCTGGAATTGCCGAGTGGATTCCCCAGTTTGGCCACCTTCCATATGTGATGGGTGAGGGCAACAAAAAGCTGTCCAAGCGCGACCCTGAGAGCAACATCTTCCACCACCGCGATCGCGGATTCATTCCTGAGGGCCTGCTCAACTACCTGGCGCTGTTGGGTTGGGGTCTCAGCGCGGACCAGGACATATTCACCCTCGAGGAGTTGGCCGCCAACTTCGACGTGAAGAATGTCAACCCAAACCCTGCTCGCTTCGACCAGAAAAAGGCCGACGCAATCAACGCCTCGCACATTCGCCTGCTGGGTGCCGATGACTTCAAGAATCGCCTGGTTCCTTACCTGCAATCCGCGGGTCTGGTTGGATCGGAGCTCACCCCGGCGCAGGAAGCCATCTTGGCCGAGGCCGCACCGCTGATTCAGGAACGAATCGTTGTACTTTCCGAAGCCGCACCGATGCTCGGATTCCTGTTCAAGACTGCCGACGAGATTGTGATTGAAGACGATGCCAAGGCCGGTCTCCCAGAGAACTCGGCCGAGGTGGCGAATGCGGCCATCGGTGCTCTAGAGAATGTAGCCGAAGCTGATTTCAAAACAGAGGCAATTCAAGACGCACTTCAGGCGGCACTGATCGACGGACTGGGGCTGAAGCCACGCGTTGCTTTCGGACCAATTCGAACCGCAATCAGTGGTCGCCGAGTGTCGCCACCACTGTTTGAGAGCATGGAAATTCTGGGCAAGGTGGAGAGTCTAACCCGCCTGAAGCAGTTTGCTCTGACCGTCTAACTGCCTATACAATAGAGAGTCGGTGCCGTTCAAGGACGGCCCCGAAACCTGCTCTGGGGTATGGTGTAATTGGCAACACGGAGGTTTCTGGTACCTTTGTTCTTGGTTCGAGTCCAGGTACCCCAGCAAAGATTTACGGTCCTGAAAAGGGCCGTTTTTCGTTTAAGCCTCATTCTCCGATGCCACTATTCGCTTGGAATTAACTGGCTGCCGAAATAAATGTCCCACCCTCTTGCTACCTTCTCACTTGGGGGAAATCGCAACCGCGGTTCCAAACCGAAATCACCAATCCAAGTTGAATGGGGGAGTGCCAATGAGCACCCACGAGATTGTTTGCCCTAACTGTAAGACCGCCTTCACCATCGATGAAGCCGGCTACGCCGACCTGCTGCTGCAGGTCCGCAACCAAGAGTTTGAGTCCGAGATCCATCGCCGTCTAGAAGAGGCTGCCGCCAAGACCAAGGTCGAGCTTGAGCTGGTCAAGGAAAAGGCTGTAACGGAGTCCAAGCTGGAGCTGGAGAAGTTAAAGGCTCAGATTGCCAAGTCCGAGGCAGAGGCCAAGGGCAAGGCCGCAGACCTGCAAGCCCAGTTGGATCGCGCCGCCACCGAGAAAAAGCTTGCGGTTGTCGAGGCTCTGGCCGCTGTCGAGAAAGAACGAGACAAGGCCGTCACAGACCTCAAATTGAAAGAGGCCGAGCAGAAAATCGTCGAATCGAGCCTCAAAGAGAGCCATCAGCTTGAGAAGCGCAATCTAGAGGCGGAAATTGCACGCCTTGCGGACTTCCGCGCCAAGCAGTCCACCAAGATGGTGGGTGAAACGCTCGAGCAGCACTGCGAGATTGAGTTCAATCGCATCCGCGCCACGGCCTTCCCAAATGCTCACTTTGAGAAGGACAATGATGCTAAGTCCGGCAGCAAAGGCGATTACATTTACCGTGAATTTTCTGACACAGGTGCGGAAATTCTCACCATCATGTTCGAGATGAAGAACGAGTCAGATACCACTGCAACCAAGAAGAAGAACGAAGACTTCTTGAAAGAGTTGGACAAAGACCGCAACGAGAAGGGTTGCGAGTTTGCAGTCTTGGTTTCTCTCCTCGAGGCCGACAACGATCTTTACAATGACGGCATTGTGAATGTTTCACACAAGTACCCAAAGATGTATGTAATCCGCCCCCAGTTTTTCATCCCGCTAATCTCACTGATGCGCCAGTTCGCGTTGAACGCTCTTGAAGCTAAAAACCAGGTTGCCATCATGAAGGCAGAAACTGTAGACGTGACCAATTTCGAGGCGAAACTCAACGAATTCCGTGCCGGATTTGGTCGCAACTACGATCTTGCTGCCCGCCAGTATGAAGAGGCTATAGAGCGAATCGATAAGTCGATCAAGGAACTTGAGAAGGTCAAGGAAGCGCTGCGAAAGTCGGAGGACAATCTCCGTCTGGCAAACAACAAGGCGCAGGACATCACAGTCAAAAAACTAACCTCGGGCAACCCAACCATGAAGGCAAAGTTTGACGAGGCCCGAGCCAACGCACCCATCGAAGGTGAAGTCGTAGACCACCAGGACGAAGACTAGATCTTTGCACTGAGATTGCTCATGGTGTCAGCGCTCACTAGGCTGGCGCCATGAGCAATTCCCCGGCACCAGAAGTTAAGGCCTACCTCGATGGCGTGCCAGAAAAATACCGTCAACCACTGGTGCGAGTAGTAGGAGTTTTACAGGAAAAACTCCAGCTAGAGCCAACAGTCAGTTACGGGATTATTGCATTCATGCTCTACGGCAAATACGGCATCTACGTCAGCGGTTGGAAAGATCACATGAGCTTCCACGGCGGCCACTTCCTAGCGCCGTTAGCCGAAAAACACCCGGAATGGTTGAAGAGCAAAGGGGCAACTATCTGGTTTCAAGACCAACCAGAATTGCCCGAAGAAATAGTTGACTCGGTTATCTCGGCGAGACTCGCTTCAATGCCAGAAGAACATATTCCCGGAAACCTGCGCAGCTGGCCACCGGTTTAGTAGTCGAGAACGTCGCCCACCTGTAGGAACTTAAACTGGCCACCGTGGCGCTCGGTCAGCGCCTGAATGCGGCCATTGTTCATCTGATGGCCCTGGTCGCTCAAGTGAATGTTGTGAGTGGCGAACGACAAACCAGGTTTCACATCATCAACGAAATCGATGACCTCACCAATCTTCAGCCAAGGAGCCGAAGAAGGGCACGCCAATACTGCAACTGGACGGTCCGGACGGGTGAACGAGTCACCCGGGTAGTAGAGCTCATCATTCACCATCACGCCACAGTTTTGAACCAGTGGAATGGATCGGTGGATTTCGGCGTGCATTTCGCCAAAGAATTCCAGCTGGAAAGCGCCGGCTAGGTGCAGGTCGCCGTGATGAACGGCGATGGTGTTGAAGCGCTCAGGGTGAGGTGCTTTTGCCAGGCGCTCGCAAACGTCACTCGGGGCATAAATTGGCACATCCGGGTTCAGGGCGATGATGCGCTCCAACTGCTCTTCCCAGCAGTGATCGTCGTGCTGGTGCGTAATAACTACGGCCTTCACGTTCGTCATGCCATCCATCGGAGCGGTGTAAACACCCGGATCAATGATGAGGCGTTCGCCGCCATCCAGAAGTTCGAGACAAGCATGGGCGTGTTTAGTGAGGCGCATGGTTCTAACCTAGTCTTAGTTGTTCAGGAGAGTGCAATGCAAAATCACCGCCGGCATAAGCTATGGCGCATTTTGGGGGCAGCGGGCTTGGCCCTGCCAACGGCTTATTTGTCACCGATGTGGGCAGCCTGGTTTGGCTACACCCCGGTTAGTTTCCCTCTAGCGATTTTTGTCCCCGCAATCTTCGCCAGTGCCAGCCTATTTTTGCTTGGGCAGGCTCGATTCCGGGCAGCTTATTCAGAGCTCAGAACACTTAAGCCAGCAGCCGCCACTCTGAGTGCGCTCGCGCTAGCGGCCGCCTGGATTTTCGCACTAGTGGTTCTCATTTTTCAAGCCACACACCTTGGTTTTGTTGGAATCGACTTCTGGTGGCAGTTGGCCCTACTCATTCTCGCTCTCGAGGTTGGTGACTTCCTCACCATCTATTCCATTGAGCGAGTCCACCTACCCTTCGCCAACCAACTGGCTAAAACCGGCGAGGTTGTATCTGGGGAATTAGTTCCCAGTGAACTCAGCGGCGCTACCGCCCGCACCATTTTCTGGTCGGTTGTTGGAGTGGTCGCGGGTTCCGCTGTAACAGCGATTGCCTGGGCTTTCGGCGCCAACGCGCAGCCGGCGTTCGTTTTAGAGCGCGCCATTTCGGTACTCGCTGTCGCCTCACCGGTTTCGGCAACCATCATTGCCCCACTCGTGCAGGCGGTTACGCTAGCCCAAGCCAAGCGCGACAAGGCAATCGTTCAAGATGTCACTGCCTTCGAGGAGGCGAGGAACGTGGACCTCGTTCTATTCGACAAGACCGGAGTTGTGACTAGCGGCGTGAGGTCGCTTGAGTCGGTTCGAATCACTCGCAGGGGCGGACTCGAAGACGATGCCGAGCTTCTTGCGGTTTTAGCCGGACTCGAAATTCAAAGCGATCACTCGCTGGCCAGGGCCATACTTGAGGCCGCAGAGGCGCGAGAGATTGAACCGGCCGAAATCCGAGACCTAATGAACATTCCTGGAATTGGCGTTTCTGGCCGAATCGGGGAATACCGCATGATGGCCGGCGGCCCTGGCTTGCTCACCCGTCAAAAAATAGACATCGATGTTCAGGACCTCTACGCAGCAGATGCAATGAACACCGCGGGCCAGACTGTGATCTACCTCGCGAGAGACAGCACACTGCTGGGCATGGTGGGCATCGGTGATGAGATGCGCCCAGAAAGCGCAGATGCCGTTTGGGAAATTCACGCCATGCGACAAAAAGCGGGACTACTAACCGGTGATGCACAGGGAGTTGCAAAGGCGCTGGCTGGCCAGCTGGAAATGGATGAGACTTTCGCCGAGGTGTTGCCGCACGACAAGGCGCGGGTGATTGAGAAGCTGCAAAATGCAGGACGGGTGGTTGCCTTCGTCGGCGACTCCGAAAACGACCAGGCGGCTTTGAGTCAGGCAAACCTCGGAATGGCTTTCGGCATGGAGACTGGAGCCGAGTCGGCAGCTCACGTGCTCATTCAGTCCACGGATCCCGAAGCTGTTGCCAAGGTGTTGAGGATCAGCAAGCGCTCCCGCGCCAAACACTTGCAAAGCCTCTGGATTGCCGGGACGATCAACCTGATTGGGTTGCTCCTAGCCGCCGGAGTTGTTCCGCCGCTTCACCTGGTGTTCTTGCCCGCAGTTTCGGCCCTCATTTCGGCGCTCGCAACCATGGTTGTTGTCAACGGTATTGGCGGCCTCTGGAGCAAGCGATGACTAACTTGCCCGCGGGAGCTGGAGCGGTGCCAATCGGCGTGGTGATTAACCCCACCAGCGGCAAGGGCAAGGGCGCCAAAGTCTCCGATGCCGTGTGGACGGCGCTCTCCGAGGTGGCAACCGTTGACCTTTCGGGCGCGAGTTACAGCGAAGCTTTTGAGAATGCTCGGTCCGCAGTGGCGAGCGACAGCATTTCGGCTCTACTTGTGGTTGGTGGCGACGGCATGGTGCATCTAGGCGTCAACGCTTGCGCCAACTCGTCGGTGCCCCTCGGCATTGTCGCCGCCGGTACCGGAAACGACTCCGCTACCGTTCTTGGTCTGCCCACCGATGACGCCGCTGCCGCGGTTCGTGTTGCCCTGGCATCGGTGAGGTCACCCCGCCAAGTAGACCTGATTCGCGGCGAGACCGGCGCTGGAGAGTTCTACTCACTGGGGACCGTTTCTGCGGGTTTTGATGCTCTGGTGAACGCCCGCGCTAACCGCATGTCTTGGCCCAAGGGTCCGTCGCGCTACCAGGTTGCAATGGTGCTGGAACTGATGCGTTTCAAGGGAATCGCTTACCGAACCGTAGTGGACGGCATGGAGCGCAGGATTGAGGCAATGCTCTGTGCGGTTGCCAACACGCACTCATTCGGTGGTGGCATGATGATTGCGCCCCATGCCAAGTTTGACGATGGGATGGCCGATCTCTTCATCGTGCACAAGATTTCGCGACTCACGCTACTCAGGATCTTTCCCAAGGTTTTCACCGGTGGCCACGTGACACATCCGGCAGTTGAATTCGTTGCCGCACAAGAGATTTATTTGGACAGCGGGGATACCCCGGTCTACTCAGATGGCGAATACGTTGGGCAGTCACCGCTTAGTACCCGAATCGTGCCGGGTGCGCTAAGGGTTTGCGCTCCCTAAGACACCCGTGGCATAATAGACAGGTTGCTCAAACGGCCCCATCGTTTAGCGGCCTAGGACGCTGCCCTCTCACGGCAGTAGCAGGGGTTCAAATCCCCTTGGGGTCACGATACTCGCTCTTGGTTGACGAAAGTCCCGGGAGCGAGTTTTCTTTTAAGCGGTTGATCGGGTTAGAGAGCTGCCCGGCGCGCCCCAGCTCGAGCGCGAAAAGACATCGCGAGCACGAGGGCCACCGGAACTAGAGCAACAAATGAAAGTCCGCGATACATCACGGCCGCCAGAATCACGCCGCTCAATCCACCACCGATTGCACCAGCGAGCGACTGCAGAGTGTCGGAGAGCCCTTGAACGTTGGGTTTTTCATCGGTGGACAGCGAGCTGGTAAGGAGTGCCGAGCCGGACACTGTGGCCGCTGACCAACCCAGTCCCAGAAGCAAGAGGCCGATGCTAAGGCTCACGCGATCCATGTCGCCGAATGCTGTGAAAAGTAGGGAAATCACAAAAACTACCTGGGCAATCACAACCACTCGGAGTGAGCCAAGACGGTCTCCCAGCCAGCCAAATATTGGACTGAATGCCCACATTCCAGCAACGTGCAGGCTGATAGTGAACCCAACAATCACCAGGCTGAATCCCATGCCCTCCATGTGAACCGTGGTCATGCTCATCACGGCCACCATCACCATGTGACTCAATGCGATGGTGGTAACCGCGAATCGCGCCCTGGGGTTGCCGCGCAAAATGGCGAACGCGATTGGGAGCGAAACCTTGCGGCGCTCACCGGTCTTGGTTGCATCTAGGGAGCGTGCGGTGAGCAGAGGGTCGGGTCGCAGACCGATGAGGAAGGCGGTTGAGCCGGCAACCTGGGCGCAGATGGTTATCACGAATGGGCCAGTCAGATGCGGGAGGCCAAGCCAGGCGCCAACAATCTCGCCGGGTTCGAACAGGTTAGGGCCAATCACGGCACCGATGGTGGTTCCCCATACCACTAGTGCGAGGTCGCGGCCCGAAGAGCGAATGGAGGGGAGGTCGGTGGCCGCGAAGCGTGCTTGGAGGCTAATGGCACTCGAGGCACCCAGTCCAAAAAAGGCAACCAGGAGCAGCGGGAACCAGCCGGTCACACCCGCCAGGATGGCGGCCAGAGCACCGGTGATTGCTATGGATGAACCAGTAACCAGCGCTATTCTGCGTCCTCTTTGCGCCGCCAGACGAGCCAGCGGGAATGCCCAGAAAGCCGTGCCAAGAGTGCTGAAAGTTGCGGCAGCTCCAGACCAAGCCGGAGTGCCCGAAAGCTTTTCGGCGAGTAGGGCACCGATGGAGAAAACAACACCCACTCCAAAGCCGCTGAGCAGCTGTCCGGACATCAAGGTTCGAAGGACTCGGCGCTGCAAGGCATCGGTGCTGATCTGGGTGCTCATGGCCTTAAGCCTAATCCGCTTCAGCAAGCGGATTCGGGTAGAATTGAGGTTCCGAAGTGTGAGGTATTTCCATGTCGAACAAGCCGCTGACGCTGGCCGAAAAGGTCTGGCGCGACCACCTGGTTGTGAAGGGTGAAAACGGTTCCCCAGACCTCCTATACATCGACCTTCACCTGGTTCACGAAGTAACCAGCCCGCAAGCTTTCGATGGCCTTCGCCTTGCCGGTCGTCCGGTCCGTCGCCTCGACCTAACCATCGCAACCGAGGACCACAACACCCCAACTCTCGACATCGACAAGCCGATCGCAGATGTAACTAGCCGCACCCAGATCGAGGCGCTTCGTAAGAACGCCGCCGAGTTCGGCGTGCGCATTCACTCGCTCGGTGACGCCAACCAGGGAATCGTTCACGTGGTTGGCCCTCAGCTGGGTCTGACCCAGCCGGGAATGACCGTGGTTTGTGGCGACAGCCACACCTCAACCCACGGCGCCTTTGGTTCGCTTGCAATGGGTATTGGCACCTCAGAGGTGGAGCACGTTCTCGCCACCCAGACGCTGCCGCTCAAGCCTTTCAAGACCATGGCAATCAACGTTGAGGGCAAGCTTCGTCCGGGGGTTACCGCCAAGGACATCATCCTCGCGGTAATCGCCAAGATTGGAACCGGCGGTGGCCAGGGCTATGTTCTGGAATACCGCGGCAGTGCCATTCGTGCTCTGAGCATGGAGGGTCGCATGACCATCTGCAACATGAGCATCGAGGCGGGTGCGCGTGCCGGAATGGTTGCGCCTGACGAGACCACTTTCAAGTTTGTGAAGGGCCGCCCGCACGCTCCAGAGGGTGCCGAGTGGGATGAAGCAGTTGCCTACTGGAAGACGCTTCCAACCGACGAGGGCGCAACCTTCGACGCCGAGGTAAACATCGATGCCAACACCCTGGACCCTTTCGTCACCTGGGGCACCAACCCTGGCCAGGGCGTTTCTCTGCTCGACAGGGTTCCGGACCCCGCTAGCTTCAGCGATCCCAACGAG
>Ga0228699_1001455_pt1 | contig 11954 bp, 9 predicted proteins | sample McNCre217_Aug_MG_FD_178016 | JGI IMG/M metagenome (GOLD analysis project Ga0228699, IMG submission 178016) | Freshwater microbial communities from McNutts Creek, Athens, Georgia, United States - 2-17_Aug_MG | ecosystem: Environmental > Aquatic > Freshwater > Creek | place: USA: Georgia...
AGTGCTCACCAAGCTATGGACGAAAATCAAGGCATGACCTCTATGAATTCTTTCCAACAGTTTTACGCCTTAATGAAGCCGCGCGTGATTCAGCTTATCGTGTTTTGTGCATTCGTCGGTATGTTGCTCGCTGTACCCGGCCTGCCAAGCGCAGAGCAATGGGCAAAGATGGCGTGGTCGTGCCTCGGGATTTGGATGGTCTCGGGGGCGGCAGCCGCGTTTAATTGCATCGTCGAAGCCAAGCTGGACGCGCGGATGCAGCGCACCGCATGGCGACCTACGGCTAGCGGCGAAATCACGCAAACGCAAACCCTTATCTTTTCTGCTGTCCTATGTAGCGTGGGCTGCGGGGGGCTGCTCTGGCAAGCGAACGCGCTCACCATGTGGCTGACACTCGCCACCTTTGTGGGCTACGCCATCGTCTATACCGTGATCCTTAAACCAGCCACGCCGCAAAACATTGTGATCGGCGGCGCATCAGGTGCGATGCCGCCCGTGCTGGGCTGGGCGGCAATGGCCGATCATGTCGGACCCGAAGCGATCGTGCTGTTTCTCATCATCTTTCTGTGGACACCGCCGCATTTTTGGGCGCTGGCGCTGTACCGCGTGGAAGAGTATGCCAAGGCGGGACTGCCGATGTTGCCCGTCACGCATGGCAACGCATTTACGCGCTTGCACATCTTGCTCTACACCTTTGTTTTGTTTGCAGCGTGCTTACTGCCGTTTGTGATTGGTATGAGCGGCTGGCTCTACCTTGCCTGCGCAGTGATTTTGAGCCTCGGATTTTGTTGGTACGGATTTAAGCTGTGGCGTTCGTACTCCGAGCCGCTCGCACGCGCCACTTTTAAGTTCTCGTTGATTCATTTGTCGGTTTTGTTTGCAGCGCTGCTGGCTGACCACTATATTTTTTAAAGGATCTCTTATGCACACGGCACTTGTGAAAGCTTTATCTCGCTTGGCCTGCGGGCTTGTTTTCTTGATTGGCACTGCCATGGCACAAACCCCAAACCCTTCTCTTGCCTACCCCATACCCGTTGAAGGCGATGCAATTTTGCGCAACTTCAAATTTCACACCAACGAAGTTTTCCCTGAACTCAAGATCCACTACACCACGGTGGGTGATGCTAAAAATCCTGCGGTGCTGGTGCTCCACGGCACAACAGGTTCGGGTATGGGCATGGTCAACCCTGGCTTTGCAGGTGAACTCTTTGGTGCGGGGCAGCCGCTGGATGCTTCTAAGTATTTCATCATCTTGCCCGATGCGATTGGCACGGGTAAAAGCACCAAGCCATCGGATGGCCTCAGAGCCAAGTTTCCACGCTACAACTACGACGACATGGTGGATGCACAGTATCGTCTTGTCAAAGAACACTTCAAAATTGATCGCTTGCGCTTAGTCATTGGCAACTCCATGGGCGGCATGCAAACGTGGATGTGGGCGACTAAATACCCCATCATGGACATTGCTGTGCCGATGGCAAGCTTGCCCACCGAGATGTCATCGCGTAACTGGATGCTGCGCCGCTTAATTTCAGAGTCCATCCGCCGTGACCCGCTGTGGATGAACGGCGACTACAAGGAGCAGCCGCCAAGCGCGTCATTTTCAAGCACGTTTTACGCGATTGCCACCAACGGCGGTAGCCAGGCGTTTTACAAAGCCGCGCCCACTCGCGCAAAGGCGGATGCCATTTTGGACTCGCGCCTCGCTGCCAAATACACGGGTGACGCGAACGATCACTTGTACCAGTGGGAGTCCTCGGGTGACTACAACGCTAGCAGCGGCCTAGAAAAAATCACGGCGACATTACTCGCCATCAACTCAGCCGACGATGAGCGTAATCCGGTTGAGGTCGGTGTGATGGAGCGCGAAATCAAGCGCGTTAAAAAGGGTAGGTATTACCTCATTCCTGCCAGCCCCGAAACCGCAGGACATGGCACAACAGGGCAAGCCAAGTGGTGGAAGGCTGAACTCGCAAAGGTTTTAGCGGCATGGGGCATCTAGCAGCAACCTTCCTGTCGATTAGCCTAGGCGCATCAATGGGCGCTATTTTGCGCTGGTGGATGGGCGCACAGCTCAACAGCCTATTCCCGACCCTTCCCCCTGGCACGCTAGTGGCCAACGCCATCGGTGGCTATTTGATTGGCGTAGCCGTGGCGTATTTAGGCAACCACCCCGAGCTCTCGCCGCAGTGGCGACTCTTCATCGTGACAGGGTTTTTAGGTGGCCTCACCACGTTCTCTACTTTCTCAGCAGAGGTGGTCACCTTGTTGCAACAAGGCCGCCTGATGTGGGCTTGCGGGGCGATTGCAACGCATGTGGGCGCGTCGCTCGCGATGACGCTGCTTGGGATTGGGACGGTGGCGATGTTGTCTGGCAAGGTCTAGCGCAGGGTCAATGTGCTCGGCACGGGTTTCGGCTTCATTCATACAGCGTGAAATCGTTGCTGTCGCGTGTAAGGAGTTGCATCAGTTTAGGATGCACCAATATCCGTAACGGCTCAAATACAAAATGGGCAAAGTCAGCAAGTGCTTTGTGCCAGGGACACGCCGCACGCTCATGCCCACGCCTTGGGGCTACACGTGAGCGAACGAACCATCGGGCGTGCGCAAGTTCAAGGCAACTACCAACGCAAAGCACACAATGCCCGTCAATGAGAATTTACTGGATAGGCAATTGACGCTTGCCAAGCCCAATCAGGTGTGGGTGAGTGATATCACGTACATCCGCACAGATGAGAGCTGGGATAACGCGGTGGCTGAGAGTTTCTTCGCTAGCTTGAAGAAGCAAGCTATTTATGGCACGCGCCTAGTGACGCGGGAGCAAGCTAGGCAGGTCGTCTTTGAGTACATCGAGCATTACTAGAATCGATTTCGCAGGCATTCGAACAATGGCTGGCTCACGCCAGTCGAGTTTGAGCGCTTGTATCAGCGGTCTTTAGAGGAGTCATGTGTCTATTAACTTGACTAGGTTCAGTACAATGTAATCATCAAGTAAAATTGATTACCTATGACTCTAAACAAAAAGGAGATTTAATGCTTTACGTAGATGGAAAAAAAATCCGAGAAAACAGCTCTGGTGGCAATGTGTTATGCGTTATTGATGGTGACAAAATTAGAGAAAAATCATTAGGTGGCAACGTGGTCGTTGTTATTGATGGTGACAAAATTAGAGAGCGTTCATCTGGGGGCAGCGTACTTGCAGTGATTGATGGCGATAAAATTCGAGAAAAATCATTAGGCGGGCCTGTCATAGCCAAAATGGATGATGTTAGAAAAGCATTCAAAAACCCAATGGGCGGGAACAGTCTTGTTGCGGTATGGATTGCTTTTGTTCGGTAAGTTCAAATGCCTCCAACAGTCCACGGCAATCCCCCCGCAAATTAATAACAGCTAAAAATAGAGACTCACGCCCCGAGGGCAGAAAGAGTTTTTACCAATAAAGACAAGCAAATTTAGCGATAGCCAAATCATGGCGATCTTGAAACAAGGTGAATCAGGCGTGCCAGTCAGCACGCTGAGCCGAGAGCACAGCATCAGCAGCGCCACGTACTACAAATGGCGCAAAGCGCAGTTTAAACTCAAGGCGTCAGCGTGCGGCGCAGCTGCCAACTCTTTGGCGTGAGTCAGACTTGTTACCGCTACGCGGCAAAGAACAAGGACGAGGTTGGTCAATGACTTGCATAGCACGACCATCTCACGGACGGCAGAAGCTACCGCACCTCAACGTCATAGACGACTTCAACAGAGAGCTTCTATGCACGGAAATTGATTGTTCGCTGCTTAGCGTGCGCGTGACACGGGCACTGGATCAAATCATCGAGTGGCGGGGCAAGCGCCAACGGCAATTAGGAGCGATAACGGCCCTGAGTACATCAGCAGCACAGTCAAAGAGTGGGCGGGTAAGTACGGGATTGCATTGAAATTTATCCAGCCAGGCAACTTACAGCAAAACGCGTACATCGAGCGGTTTAATAGGACGGCGTTACTTACAATCACGACAGGCCTAGCATGGCACTGAGTGGGCGGCAAGCCTATTTAGCCAGCAATCATTAACCCTCTACTTGGCACTTTTGTTAAAAATGGGGAGGTTGCCATATTCTTCTCCAATTTCAGGGAAATCTTCTACTTCTTTTTCAATACTTGTCTCTGCTTGAGCAATGAGTTTTTTTATTATTTCTGCAAATTTGCCAACGTTATAAAGTTGCGGATCTTCCAAGCCATCTCGAAGCCACACTTCTTTTGATTTGCCAATACCCTTACTTCGGAGCCCTCGCTCGAAAAACATCGCGTACAACCCGCACTTCAATTTATTTTCGATTTCCTTTTGACCTTTTGAGATTTGAATAACTTGACCAAAAACCAAAATAGTTTGGTTGTCAATGTTAATTTGGGAGTCAAAATAGTACCTTCCAGCCTGCTTATTTTTGCGGTACTTAATCGCATCGATAGCTAAATTATCCGAAAAATTTGAAATGTTTTGAGCATTCGTAAATTGCTGCTGTGGGTAATAGCGAATGCTTGGAGATGTTTGATCAGGGTAATTTTCATTTTTTATATAAGCACTAACAAGCTGCCAGTTATGAATTAACTTACTGAATACAGTTGGCCCATTTGAAACTTTATTACGTGCTGCAACCTTTCCCCAACCAGATGCGTGAGGTAAAAAATTCAAAACCAGAAAGGATTTAAACGCCTCTAAATCCGAGAATTTCGAGTCTTTATTTTCTAATAAATCATACATCATATATCCTTCTTCTTTAAAATAATCCAGCAGCATTTCAATATATGGTGATTTGTCACTTGCTTTCGAAAAACTTGCTAACTCTGTTGCATAATCAGTGAAATACAAATTTGTTGCAACATCTTTTGCCTCATCAATAATTTTTTGATCAATGGAAGAAAGCGAGTGGGCAGTTAGCACAATCAGTTTGCGTTTAGCACTATTCTTTTTGCACCAATCAATGTAGTCTCTAAGCTGCCCATTAGTTAAGGAATCATTTACCTTAATTTCAATGAGCACGGACTGTTGTAGTACGCCATTCTGATAAATGTTTAATATTAAATCTGAACGCCTTGCACTATCATTTAACGCCTTTTCTTTATAAACATACTCACTATCAAAACAATATGTCAATCCTTTAATTGAAATCTTGTCAAGTAACACTCTTTTTTCTAGTAATTTAACAAATGGTACTGCAACTCGATCATCATATCTTGAAGTTACTTCAAAAATATGACCGAAATATCTGCCTTCGTAACCTTCTTTAAATTTTCCTTGAATGTCCGAAAAAAATGACATGAGTTGAGCCTATTATTTATCGATATGTATACAGCTATTATATGATTTAAGTCTTAACTAAGTACGTGTGTCATAACGAGCAGCTTTATAAAACTACGGCTAGAGTTGTTCAAATTTCACAGCTTGAATGGTGGCTAATAAACCTTGGTGCTACAGTTGACGATATCAAAATAGAGAGAAATCTTCTTTAGCCTAGTCTTAGAGCTTGCTTCTTCGCAATATGCTTCCAATTATTATTTCCATGTATGAATAAGTCATAAATGTCTTGGCATAAATCAATTAGATCTCCATTATCCAAGGGCTCCGAATTATTAATTTTATTGAGATAATCATTTAATTTAATACTCACGCGCTCATGCTCACTTTCCAATTCGCCCAGCTCAAGAAAACCATTTATGCCGTGAATAATTCCACCCACTGCGGGCAAGAATCCAGTAATAAGAATTAGCCAATTAAAATTGAAGAAAATGTGAACGACTGCTGCCACTAATGCAAATACAAAAGTACACCAATTTAAAATGCTGGTTGCTTTTTCTATGGCCTTGTAATCAATACTTTTGTTGTCATTGTATGTTATTTGATTTTTTAGGAGCGAGTCGATTTCTTTGTGCAAGTCCTCCGGATTTGCAAGCGCAATTAATTCCTTTAAATCTTCATATCGCTTTATTTCTGCTTCATATCTTGCATTGAGCCACAAATTATGTAAATCACTATATTTGACATAAATAAAGCAAATTATTGACACCAACATCAGAGAGATTTCAAGATGATGCACATAGTGCGCATTATCTTCGCTCATATTAAGGCCAATAGGGGCAAGAGCACAAAAAATAATTACAATTGCTAAGAGCCCAACAAGAACACCTAATCCCCGGTATAAATCCCCCAGTTTTGTTGCGTAATTATCAAGGTCTTGAAGTGTTGCTTCACAAGCTTTGCTTTCTATTTCTTGATGCCCAACCCCTTCCTTGGTTTTGAAAATACCTCCCAGTCCTTTTAATATATTCAAATAAGTTTTATAAAGATTCCCAAGCATAAACACCTTAAATAGAAATTAAAACAATTCATATGTCTCAAGGAAAATCGTATTTGCTACGACCCATCGTGCCCCCTTATTATCGCTCACAACCCAATCGTCTTTTTTGGCATTAAGAATACCGAGGCCATTACTCAATGGTATCTCTGTGCCCTCCTTTACCTGATAGGCTTTCACCAAAATTGGTTTCTTAGAATACCAACCATTTTCCCCCATTTTTGTTGGTGGAATGGGTGCGTAAGTTTTTTCAAAACGCGACCGTAAAATTGGCCATCTTTCATTTGAAACACCAGTTGCAAGTGCATCACCTGAATCATATTTGACCACCCCTTCCAACGTAGTGAGCGCTCCGCCTTGCTCTGCAAATTGAATGCTAACTTTAACTGGTTTTTTTTTGAAGTGCATCAGTATCGCCCAATCAATTATTCTATGTTAATCTTCTTCAAGTTCGTTAACTGCATCAATTATCCCTAGTTCAGCCAGCTCACCAAAAACCGTCGTTCGAATTCTATTGATTAGCACATCGATCCTGCCAGAGCTGTCAATGAGAAGATGATTACAAATTTCCACCCAATCATTTTTGAGGAATTTGATTTCGCTTAGACCAGGGCCAGTTTGTGATAATTTAGTTAATATCAAACCTTTTTCAAATTTAAGTGACTCACTCCGCAGTGTTTGAAAACTTTTACCTTTTGTCGAAATATCCGCATCGGTTAAATAATTTTTAAGAAAGCGCCTGAATTGCCCACTTTTGCCATATGTCACTTTCTTTATAGCATTTTCCAAGTTTTCAAATGGATCAGGGCTGTGAAGGCTCTCGCTTGGGAGCGATTCCAACTCTTCTTTTTCCCTTTTATCTCTATCTGATATGGTGTTGTATGGGTTTTCATAGTTAAGGAATTTTTCAATCTCGCTAACATAGACAAGCGCGCTTGCTTTGCCACCTCCATAGCCAGTCTTCTCGGTATCTTTGCAGCCATAGGTTTCTTTGATTTTTTGCCAAATTGATAGCTGCAATTTTTGTCGCTGCTCAATAGTCAACACCACCTTTCGAATAATTTTTCTATGTATTTCCTCGTAGGTCATTCGATCAAAGAGTTCAAGTAGGATAGGAGATAAATTTTTCCAATTTTCTGGATTAAAACCCTTTAAAAAATCATTACTTGTTTCTATGGAATCTCTTAGAAAAGCATTTAACTCGTTGCGCAGTCTCAATTCTGAAAAGCTATCAATAAACGCATTCATGACAAATGATAATCTATCTTCATATTCTTCTGGATTAGAAATCCCTTCAAATTTAATACTTTCATCACCAAGCAGCCATTTTTTAAGACTATCGATAACTTTTTGCCGTGATCCAAAGGATGCAATAGTTGAGACTTGCCTAGCCAATGTTTTCTTGATGCTAGTAAGTCGGAAAGATTGAAATGCAGTCTGAAAATTTAATTCTGAATCACTGTTTAATATATCAAACAATTTCCCGTGAATTACATGCGAAAGAAAATCACGTATATTGGAGTAGTCTTTCTTATCATACATGCTTAAATATGAATAAAACAAATCTTTCAATGCATCAGCCTCAATTTCTTTATCTTCGCTTTGAGCTAAGGAATCATCAACTAGTGCTTCAACAAATTGCGTAGAAGGTTTTAAAAGTAGCTTTAATATAAGATTTGAAAATTCATTTTTAAATGATTTTGATTCCACCAGCGAAATCCCATTATGTGCAACAATATTTTTTAAATTTTGCCATATATCTGGTTTTGATAGGGCAAACTGAGCATAATTGTCTAAGGATTCACCTAAAAAAATTGGAATAATCCTAAATTGGCTCAATGCTTTTTTGGAGTCCCCATGATTCTTCTTTAAATATAAGTTCCATCTTTCTAATGCTGCTGTTAATTCTTGATAAGTTACATCAACTTCATTTATAGGCTCAAAGCATCTTTGAAAAAACCCTGGGGACAATAAAACTATAAAATTTCGTGTATTTTGAATAGCTTGTGAAATTGCTTCACTGAACTCGCCCGAACCCAATTCATCAGTGTCAAGAAAAACTGTAAATTTTTCACTTTCAAGCTGTCTATATAATAGTGGGGCAACTGCACTTCCACCATTTCTTCGATAGCTAATAAAAATATCAAAGTATTTCTTTTGAGTATTATTCATTTTTAATTTAATGTTGAGGTGAAGCTATTTTAAGTCTCGAAACTTCTGCTTTTAAGGAGTCTCTGTATAACCCACTTCCGTTCGGATTGAGCATGTCGAAGTCCTTGATTTTATTGAGCCAGCCCTTCGACAGGCTCAGGGCGAACGGGGTTTTGCAGAGGCTCCTTAACTGTTATTAATTTGCGGGGGGATTGCCCAGCATTTAAGCCAATCATAAGGCCCGTCAATGAAGTTGATAGGTTTGATACGCCGCATCCACGCCCGCGCCGCGTGTGAACTTGTGGCCTTCTGCCGCCAGCACAACCTCTAATGCTGCCAGCGTGGTCAGCACGCAATCTTGCCGCGCGTTGTAGCCCATAGCGCCAATGCGCCAGATCTTGCCGTGCAACTGTCCAAAGCTCGTGCCAATTTCGATATTGAAATCATTCAGCATGGCGGCGCGTACCTTGTCGCCATTGATGCCGTCAGGGATATAGATGCCAGTCACATTGGGCATTTTGTTGTTGATATCGCCGTATACCTTGAGGTTCATGCCTTGCACGCCTGCGACAACGGCCTTTGACGCCTTGCTATGCCGCGCTTGCACGGCAGCATGTCCCTCTTGCACATAGATGCGCGCGCACTCGCGCGAGCCATACAGCATGGTCGTCGATTCGGTATGGTGATTGAGCGCTGCGTCTGCCCAGTAGTCGATGATCATTGCCATGTCCATATAGTTGGACGCGATGCGCGTGCCAACGCCCGGCACGTAGTCCGCGGTTTGCACACCTTCTTCCAAGTGGCGACGGCGATAAATCACCCGCGCAAAATCATCGTTCAGCGTGATGGGCGCTGCGCCTGCAGGCCCCGCCAAACACTTTTGCAGGCCCGCTGTGACCGCGTCAATTTCCCACGCGTCCACAGGCAGAGGGGTACCGCCGCAAGATGCCGTTGCATCCACTTGCAAGAGCGCACCGTAGCGGTGGCAAATCGCGCCAAGACCTTCCAGCGGTTGCAGCATCGTGGTCGATGTATCGCCTTGGCAAACCGCGACTAGCTTGGGTTTGAACGATTTGATGGCATCCTCGATCTGCGCCAAATCAAACACGGTGCCCCACGGCGCTTCAATCACTTTAAGGTCTGCCCCGCAGCGTTTGGCGATCTCGGTCTTCAACTGACCAAAACGCCCAAAACTGCACACGAGCACTCGGTCGTCCGCCTCAATGGCGGACATCATCACCATCTCGATGGCCGAACGCGCTGTGCCGTCTAGCACCAAAGTCCAATCGTTTTTAGTTTGAAAGAACTGTCGATAAAGCGCCATCGTCTCGCGCATAAAACCACGGAACTGCGGATCGAATTGCCCCAAGAGCTGCGAGGACATCGCCTTGAGGACGCGCGGATCGGCGTTAATGGGACCAGGCCCCATGAGCAAACGTGGCACGGGATTGAGTTCTGCGAGTGCATCGGCAGGTTGAAAAAGCGGTGAGAGTTTGGGGAGTTGGGTGGCAGTCATGCGGGTATGATAGCAAAAGTGTATACACATTTAAATGATCCCAAAAATGAGCCAGTCACGCATCATGTCCACGCCACTTCACACCCAAGCTTTTGTTCACGCCAATTTGTATAAAGATTCCGTCGCCCTCATGCGCGTGGCGCAGGCTTTGCTGGTCATGGATGGTGTGGTCAATGCTACATTGCAAATGGGTAATCCAGCCAATAAAGAAATTTTGACTGAGGCAGGATTGCTGGCTACGGAGGTCGCACATGCCACGCCCGCCGATGTGATGATTGTTGTGCAGGCCACATCCAGCAAGGCTTGCGCGAGTGCGGTTGATGCAGCCAAGAGCCAGTTGGCGGGTACAGCTAAGGCCGCTAGCGGTTTGGCGCAAGAGGAAATCGCACCGCGAACGGTGGGCATGGGACTGGCAAAACTTGATTCGGCAAATATGGCGCAAATTTCGGTACCAGGCGCTTATGCAGCTGCCGAAGCACTCAAAGCGGTCAAGCAAGGACTCAACGTGTTTATGTTTAGCGACAACGTGCCACTCGCGCAAGAAATCGCAATCAAACAAGAGGCAAAAAAACGCGGCGTGCTGGTCATGGGTCCCGATTGCGGCACAGCCATCATTGGCGGCGTGCCGCTAGGTTTTGCCAACAATGTGCGGCGTGGATCAATCGGTATCGTCGCGGCATCGGGTACGGGCTTGCAAGAAGTGACCACGCAAATCCACCGCATGGGCGGCGGCATCAGTCACGCCATTGGCACAGGCGGACGCGACGTGTATGCCGACGTGGGCGGCATCACGATGTTGCAAGGGATTGCACTGTTGGCCAAAGATGCGGATACCAAGGTGATTGCGATTGTTTCTAAGCCGCCAGCGCCAGAGGTCACTGCCAAAGTGATGGCAGCGCTAGAGGCCACAGGCAAGCCAGCGGTGGTTTTGTTTTTGGGCAGCGATCTCAAATCTCCATCGAAATCAATTCGTGTGGTGCAAACGATGGTGGATTGCGCCGAACAAGCGGTCAAGTTAGCAAACATAAAAAACAATTGGCTTGCGTTGTATCCAATCCCGCGCAAGCCCATATTCCATAAGGCTCAGCGCTATCTACGCGCCCTCTACTCAGGTGGCACGTATTGCTCGGAAGCGCAAACCATTTGGGCGAAGTCGGGGCTTGCCGTGTGGTCAAACATTCCCGTCAATAAAGCATTCGCTTTGCAAAATCCTAAGCGCGCCAGCTTCGAGCACACAGCGCTCGATTTAGGTGATGACGACTTCACGGTCGGCAAGCCGCATCCCATGATTGACCAAGGCGCTCGCATCGAACGCCTCTTACGCGAAGCGGCAGATCCTACCGTTCGCGTGATTTTGTTAGACGTGGTGATTGGCTGGGGTGCACATGCTGACCCTGCATCGGAGTTGGCTGCTGCTGTCGTGCAAGCCAAAAAAATGGCAGCCAAAGCCAAACGTCATCTTGCCGTGATCGGCTTCGTCTGCGGCACAAGCCTTGATCCACAAGGCTTCGCGGGGCAAGAGCAAAAATTGCGCGATGCAGGCATGGTGCTTGCACCGAACTCTGCAAGTGCTGCTTGGTTGGCGGCGGAGTGGCTCAAATGAACACGAGTGTCGTTGCCAACAAGCGCAAACTAGTCGTCGTAGCCCTAGGCGGCAACGCCGCCTATCCGCCCACGATCAAAGGCACGGCGGAAGAGCAGCTAGCGCTCATGCGCGGCGTGTGCGAGCACTTTGTTGACATCATCAAAGCGGGCTGGCAAATTGTGCTGACGCACGGCAATGGGCCTGTAGTCGGTAATATCTTGTACCGCATGGCGAAGACCGCGGACGAGCTGCCGCCCATGCCGATGGATATTTGCGTGGCACATTCGCAAGGCGGGATGGGCTACATGCTCCAGCAATCATTTGCCAATGTTTTGCATGACCACGGTATGAACGCGGTGGTGTCGTGCGT
>Ga0228699_1001456_pt1 | contig 11951 bp, 13 predicted proteins | sample McNCre217_Aug_MG_FD_178016 | JGI IMG/M metagenome (GOLD analysis project Ga0228699, IMG submission 178016) | Freshwater microbial communities from McNutts Creek, Athens, Georgia, United States - 2-17_Aug_MG | ecosystem: Environmental > Aquatic > Freshwater > Creek | place: USA: Georgia...
CGTAGAGGCCGCAGCCCATGCGGCTTTGCGAGGCGAGGTTAGTAGTATCGTGACCGCGCCGCTACACAAAGAAGCGTTGGCTTTAGCGGGCGTTCCGTATCCAGGCCATACGGAAATGTTGCAAGCGATATGCAGCAATCCGCCTGTGCGCATGATGTTGGCGAATGACGAATTGCGGACCGTGCTGGTCAGTATTCATGTGCCACTGCGCGAGGCTTTGGATTCACTGAGCTTGGATGGGATTTTAGAGACGATTCAAATCACGCATGATTTTTTGGTGCGAACAGGTATCAAAAATCCCCGTATTGCGGTTGCAGGTATCAACCCTCATGCGGGTGAGGGCGGGCTTTTTGGACGCGAAGAAATAAACATCATCACGCCTAGCATAGAGGCTGCCAAGCAGTGTGGCATAAGAGCTAGCGGGCCGTTCTCGCCCGATACGATTTTTATGCGGGCGAGAAAAACAGCCGTGCAAGATGAGTTTGATGTCGTGATTGCGATGTACCACGACCAAGGACTGATCCCCGTCAAATATCTCGGGTTAGATGCAGGTGTGAACGTGACGTTGGGTCTGCCCATTATTCGCACCAGCCCAGACCATGGCACGGCGTTTGATATGGCGGGCACAAAAAAAGCAGACCCAAGGGGTCTGCTTTATGCCTTGCAAAAAGCAAGAGAGTTTGCGACTCAGTAATTACTTTTTGAGGCTGTCGCGGATTTCGCGTAAGAGCGTAATGTCTTCTGGTGTTGGCGCTGGCGCCGGTGCTGGCTCAGCAGCCTTTAGGCGATTCATTTGCTTGACCATCATGAAGATGATGAAAGCCAAAATTGCAAAGTTAACCGCAACCGTGATGAAATTGCCATACGCAAAAACAGGAATGCCTGCTTTTTTCAGGCTGGCTAGCGTGTTTTCTGTGCCAGCAGGTACGCTACCAAGTACCACGTAAAGACTCGAAAAGTCGAGCTTGCCAAACACCATTCCGACGATCGGCATGATGATATCGGCCACAAGTGAGTCCACAATTTTTCCGAATGCGCCGCCAATGATGACGCCAACCGCTAAATCCATCACATTGCCTTTGAGGGCAAAGGCCTTAAATTCACTTGCAATACTCATATCAATACCCCTTAGTTTAAAAATAAAGTCGTGAGTGTAAGTTAAAAGTTATTATTTTCTAATGAGCCAGAATCTTGTTTAAGAATTCTTTGGTCCGAAGCTGGCGGTTTTCTGGGTGATTAAAGAATTCGTCTTTAGAGCAGTCCTCCAAAATTTTCCCGCCTACGTCCATAAAGATAACGCGATTACTGACCTTGCGTGCAAAGCCCATTTCGTGCGTCACCACCATCATGGTCATACCTTCTTGAGCCAAGCTCATCATCACGTCTAAGACCTCGCCTACCATTTCGGGATCAAGCGCCGATGTGGGTTCATCAAACAGCATCACGATAGGATCCATGCACAGCGCACGGGCAATAGCAACGCGCTGCTGCTGACCACCTGATAGCTGCCCTGGGAACTTATCTTTATGCGCTGATAAGCCCACGCGGTCTAAGTATTTCAGACCCTTAGCAAGCGCCTCAGCCTCGGATCTACCGAGCACTTTGATCTGGGCAATCGTTAGATTTTCGGTTACCGATAAGTGAGGGAATAACTCAAAGTGCTGAAACACCATACCGACGCGTGAGCGTAGTTTGGGTAAATCGGTGGTTTTGTCGTGCACAGCAATACCGTCAACAAAAATCTCGCCTTCTTGGAAAGGTTCTAAGGCATTGATAGTTTTGATGAGCGTTGATTTACCAGAGCCTGAAGGTCCGCAAACGACGACCACTTCGCCTTTTTGAATCGCGGTGGAGCAATTCGTCAGTACTTGTGTTTTTCCGTACCACTTAGATACATTTTTTAGTTCAATCATGATGAATTTCCTTATCGAATAATTTGCACTTTTTTCTGAATTTGCTGCACGAGTTTTGACAGTGAGTAGCACATGACAAAATACACGACAGCAGCCAGCAGGTAGGCCTCGATTGGCCGACCTAAATTCTTACCAGCCGTCTCTAGACCTTTGAGCAAGTCATTCGCACTGATGGCATAAACCAACGACGTATCTTGAAACAAGATGATGGTTTGGGTTAAAAAAACCGGCAGCATGTTGCGAAAAGCTTGCGGCAGCACAACCAATCGCATATTTTGACCATAGTTGAAACCCATGGCTTGACCTGCAGCTACTTGTCCGCGTGGTATCGATTGAATACCCGCACGAACGATTTCTGAGAAGAAAGCTGCTTCAAAGGCGACAAATGTGACCATGGCAGATAGCTCTGCGCCAATAGGCTTACCAATCGCGAAAGGAATGAGCAAAAAGAACCAAAGTAACACCATCACTAAGGGGATGGAGCGCATCGTGTTGACATAGGTGCTTGCAACCAATACCAACACTCTGTTGCTCGACATACGCATCAGTGCCAGCACTGTGCCTAATGCGATACCGCCAACTGTTGCAAATAAGGTGAGCCAAAGGCTAAAAATAAAACCTTTGGTGACGTAAGGCCCGATTAAAGACCAGTTAAAAAAAGTGAAATCTATATTTCCCATGGCGTTTGAATCTCTACTTTCAATGTGTGGCTGGTGCAGCACTTGCACCGACAAAGCCAGGAACACGGGTTTTGACTTCGATCCAGTTCATGACACGATTCACAGTCAAGGCGGAGACGGCGTATAAGACGGTTACTGCCAAATACATTTGCACAGGCTGCGAGGTCTCTTCGCCTGATTGGCGCGCAAAGAAGGTTAACTCTGCAATCGATACGGCAAACGCGACGGATGAATTTTTGATGATATTCATGGCCTCGCTGGTTAGCGGTGGCATCACGATGCGTAGCGCCATCGGTAGCAAAACCAATCGATAGCTTTGAAAGGTAGAGAACCCCATTGCCATGGCTGCGTAGCGCTGACCTTTAGGCAGTGACTCAATCCCCGACCTGACTTGCTCGCTAACGCGTGAGGAAGTAAAAAACCCAAGACCTAGCACGACCATCACAACTGACGGTACGCTTTTAAGGCTTGTGAAAATGGCAGGAATAACGAAATACCAAATGAATAGCTGAACGAGGACCGGAATGTTTCTAAAAAGCTCGGTCCACACCGTCCCAAGGCGCGCCAACCAGCGATTGCCCGCTGTCGTGGGCGGTAGCGTACGCAGTGCTCCCATGATGAGCCCCATGACAAAGGCCACCACCATTGCACTCATAGCAACGGTCAATGTCCACCCCCATGCTGAGCCTAGCCAGTTGAGGTAGGTCTGATCGCCGCCTTGACCAAGACAACCTTTGATGATCTCACCAGTGGTTGTTTCTTTGCAAAATATTTCCCAATCCCACGCCATGATGTTCCTTTGAAATTTAAAAACCCTCGTGCACGAGCAGCGAGGGTTTCCTTTTTTAACTTCGTCAGTTGATTATTTTTTTGCGTAATCTTCCATTGGCTTGTCATTAGGATTTGCCCAAGCCGTTTTAGTGCTGTCAGACAAAGCCAAACCTACGCGTGCATTCTTTGGTGGAATTGGCTGCATAAACCACTTATCCCACAGCTTAGCAAGGTCTCCTGATTTAGCCATATCTGCAATTGTGTCATTACCAATTTTCTTGAGTGCAGCATCGTCCTTGCGTACCATAATTGCAATGGGTTCAACGGATAAAACTTCACCCACAATCTTGAAGTCAGCTGGATTTTTTGCGTTAGCAATATTGCCTGCAAGTATTGAGCCATCCATCACGAATGCATCAGCGCGGCCAGTCTCTAAGAGTAAAAAGCTATCAGCGTGATCTTTACCAAATACCTCTTTGAAATCTACGCCAGTAGCACGCTCATGTTTACGCAAAGTCTGTACAGATGTTGTGCCTGTTGTGGTGGCTACGTTTTTCCCATTCAGTTGGTTGATTGCAGTGATGCCGGAATTGGCTTTAACGGCAATGCGAACTTCTTCCACATAAGTAGTATTCAAAAATGACACTTGCTTTTGGCGTGTGGCGTTGTTGGTGGTTGAGCCGCATTCAATATCGACAGTGCCGTTTTCTACCAATGGAATACGGTTGGCCGAAGTGACGGCTACATATTTGGTTTCTAGCTTGCGACCAGCAGCCTTTTCAACAGCAGCCACAATGCGTTGGCAAACTTCTACGTGAAAGCCAGCGTATTTGCCATCACCTAATGTGTATGACAGAGAGCCAGAAGAATCGCGAACCCCCATTGTGATTGCGCCTGATGATTTGACTTTGGCAAGTGTGTCATTGGACTGTGCGTGCGCAATGCTGGTGCTAAGACCTGCAATCAATGCTGCGCCTAGAACCAATGCTGCAATAGGATTAAGTTTTGTCATGATCGGTTTCCTTTTGAACAAATTACCCATTCTAGAGAATGAATCATGGTTGTTTTACGGGGATAACCCTAGCGCCCACGTTATAATAAGACTCTTGGGGTGATTAGCTCAGCGGTAGAGCACTGCATTCACACTGCAGGGGTCACATGTTCGATCCATGTATTACCCACCAAATTCTTTTATTTTGAAGGCCAGCCATGACGTGGCACGCGCAGCTTCAACTCGAATACCAACGCGAAGATTTACGAACGGTTTGTCGGCATACCCATACGGGGCCGCTACGCGTTCTGCAAAGTCTTTACCCTGAAGGCGATGCCATTTGTCACAATGTGTTGATTCATCCGCCTGGTGGACTGGTCGGCGGCGACACCTTAGACATTGACATTCATGTGGCACCAGGTGCGCATGGGTTATTGACGACTCCTGGTGCGACACGCTTTTATCGATCAGAAGGTGGGCTTGCACTGCAAAATACAAAAATTGAGTTAGATGCCGATGCAAGGCTGGAGTGGTTGCCCCTAGAGGCGCTTTGCTACAGTGGGTGCCTGGCTGAAAACCGTTTGGTGATGTCGCTTGCGGCGAGCAGCGAGCTTATGGGATGGGACGTGACGGCGCTCGGATTACCCAATGCCGGTTTGCCGTTTGAGCAAGGCGAATTCTTGCAACACATTGAGCTCAAAAATCAATGGCTAGAGCGAGGAAGAATTGCTGCAAAAGACAAACTACTTTTGAATAGTCCGCTAGGCTTAGTAGGACATCGCTGCACTGCCTCTTTTTTCTTTATTGCCGGCGCCCCCATCACAAGATCTCGCAAGGAGCATGCTTTGGAAGCCGCGCGGGTTGTGGCCTCTAGCCACGCGCTAGCCAGCACCATTGGGGTGACCAGCCCGCATCCTCAGGTTATTGTGGTTCGTGTTTTATCACCCCTTGTTGAGTCCGCGATGGGGTTATTGCGGGATATCCGCCAAGTTTGGCGTAGCGAATTGTGGAGTCTCAAAAACGAGCACCCACCTCGTATTTGGGCGACTTAAACGGGGTGAGCTAAATCGCTACGAGGCTGCGAATGTTTTTTGTTTGCATCTCATTGCCTGGGCCATTTGCGATGATTGCGCCGCGTTCCATCACGACATAGTGATCGGCTAGCTCTTCAGCGAAGTCGTAGTACTGCTCTACCAACAAAATAGCCATATCACCACGATCCGCCAGCATCCGAATCACGCGACCAATGTCCTTGATGATGTTGGGTTGAATGCCCTCGGTGGGCTCATCCAAGATCAGCAATTTTGGTTTGGCTGCCAAGGCACGGGCAATGGCGAGTTGTTGTTGCTGACCGCCTGAAAGATCGCCACCACGGCGTGACAACATTTGTTTGAGTACAGGGAAGAGATCAAAAAGTTCAGCAGGAATTGGCGTGCTCGCGCTCTTGTATGCCAAGCCCATCCGCAGATTTTCTTCCACGGTCAGGCGCGCAAAAATTTCACGGCCTTGCGGTACAAAGCCAATGCCAGCGCGGGCTCGGTCATAAGAGGTCGCGCCTTGAATCTGCTTGCCATCAAATTCGATAGAGCCAACGCGAATGGGCACAAGCCCCATCAAGCTTTTGAGTAGCGTTGTTTTGCCCACGCCATTGCGCCCTAGTACAACAGTGACCTTGCCAAGCTCGGCTTGCAAACTCACGTCACGCAGGATGTGTGAGCCGCCGTAGTATTGGTTGATATTGGATACGCTCAGTATGGGATTCATCGCAGGGTTCGTCATGCTTTTAGCGTCCCAAATAAACTTCAATCACCCGCTCATCAGATTGCACTTGATCGAGTGAGCCTTGCGCCAAAACCGAGCCATCGCAGAGCACCGTGACGATGCCTGTGTCGCCACTAATGGCTTTAATAAAGCTCATATCGTGCTCCACCACCATCAAGGAGTGCTTGCCTTTTAAGCTTAAAAAGAGCTCGGCCGTGCGTGCTGTTTCTTCGTCTGTCATCCCTGCTACGGGTTCGTCGAGCAATAGCAATTTTGGATCTTGCATGAGCAGCATGCCAATCTCTAGCCACTGCTTTTGTCCGTGGCTTAAATTGCCTGCAAGTCTTGTTGCGCCTTGGCTCAGATGAATGATGTGCAAAATTTCAGCAAGCCTATCACTTTGCAAACTATTCAACTTGAACAGCATCGATGATTTCACTGATTTATCAGTTTTGAGCGCTAACTCTAAATTTTCAAAGACGGTGAGCTGTTCAAACACAGTCGGTTTTTGAAACTTGCGGCCAATACCCATTTGAGCAATTTCGGCTTCTTTGTAGCGTAGTAAATCAATCGTGCTGCCAAAGAAAACCGTACCTGAGTCGGGGCGTGTTTTGCCTGTGATGATGTCCATCATCGTCGTCTTGCCTGCACCGTTAGGACCAATGATGCAGCGGAGTTCGCCAGGTGCGATATCGAGCGATAAATTATTAATAGCCTTAAAGCCGTCAAAGCTCACGCAGACATCTTCTAAATACAAGATGCGACCGTGAGCGGTATCGACTTCGCCCAGTTTGTGCATACGAGAAAATTCAGCACCACGCCCACCCGATTCGGTTTGTCCTTGTGGCGCATCTAGTTTGGTGTGCGCTTTGGCTACTACTGAGCCGCCAGCCATCAAGTCGGATGTCATGTGCCGCTCCTATTGACCATTTTTGTTTGTATTTTTTTAACTAATCCCACAACACCATGAGGTAAAAATAATGTCACACCAATAAATAGCGCACCCAAAAAGTAAAGCCAAAATTCGGGTGCCGCTACCGTCAGCCAACTCTTGGCGCCGTTCACAATGAAAGCGCCAACGATGGGGCCAATCAAGGTGGCACGCCCACCTACGGCTGCCCAGACGGCCATTTCGATCGAGTTGGCAGGTGACATTTCGCCTGGATTGATGATGCCGACTTGCGGCACATACAGCGCGCCTGCAATACCGCACATCACGGCTGAGATGACCCAAATGCTGAGTTTGTAGCCAATGGGGTTGTAGCCTGAAAACATGACGCGGGTTTCGGCATCACGAATGGCTTGCAGCACACGCCCATACTTACTTGTCACCAACCAACGAGCAAACAAAAAGAAGCCGAGCAAGGTGAGTCCTGTGAGCACAAAAAGCGTCATACGCATAGAGGGCGTGGCAATCGGAATGCCTGCAATGCGCTTAAAATCGGTAAAGCCGTTGTTGCCGCCAAAGCCTGTTTCATTGCGGAAAAAGAGCAGCATGGCGGCGAAAGTCATGGCCTGCGTAATGATGGAGAAGTAAACGCCTTTGATGCGTGAACGGAAAGCAAAAAATCCAAATACAAACGCAATCAAACCTGGCACAGCGACGATCAAAATGAGCGTGGCGACAAAACTATCCGAGAACACCCAATGCCATGGCAGCGTCTTCCAATCAAGGAACACCATGAAGTCGGGCAAATTGCTCTTGTAGTTGCCATCTGTGCCAATTTGGCGCATGAGATACATGCCCATCATGTAGCCGCCTAAGGCAAAAAATACGCCATGACCTAGGCTCAAAATGCCTGTATAGCCCCAAATTAAATCCATGGCGAGTGCGCAAATTGCATAGCACATGATCTTGCCAATGAGCGAGACAGCAAAGTCGCTCATATGGAAGAGGTTGCCCTCAGGCACTAGTAAATTTAGCACGGGCGCAGCAACGCCCAAAATGATAAGTGCGGCAAAAAATACGCCCCAGCTTTTGTTAGAGAGCAGTGTTTTATTTATCATTCTGCGCTCCTGCCTTTCATGGCAAAAATGCCTTGTGGACGCTTTTGGATAAAGACGATGATGAAGACGAGCACGGCAATTTTGGCAAGTACCGCACCCGCAAAGCCTTCTAAAAATTTACCCAAAATGCCCAGTCCAAGCGCCGCGTAAACCGTGCCAGCCAGTTGCCCCACACCACCCAGTACCACCACCATAAAAGCATCCACGATGTAGCTTTGCCCAAGGTCAGGACCTACGTTACCAATTTGACTGAGGGCACAACCAGCAAGGCCTGCAATGCCAGAGCCCAGTGCAAATGCATAGGTGTCGATGCGGGCAGTATTCACGCCCATACACGCAGCAATCGGGCGGTTTTGCGTCACGCCTCGTACAAATAGGCCAAGCCGTGTTTTGCCAATTAAAAATGCCATTCCTAGCAGCACAGCTGCGGCGAATGCAATGATGATGATGCGATTCCAAGGGAGTTGCAAATTGCCCATCAAGGTGATGCCGCCGCTCATCCAGCTTGGGTTTTCAACGCCTACGTTTTGCGCACCAAAAATGGTGCGTACCAGTTGCATCAGCATCAAGCTAATGCCCCATGTGGCCAGCAAAGTCTCTAGCGGACGACCATATAAAAAGCGAATCACACTACGCTCCAAAGCTGCGCCCACTAAGGCAGCGGCTAAGAAGGAGACGGGCACAGCGGCTAGCAAATACCAGTCAAACGCGCCCGGCAGATATTTTTGAAACACACCTTGAACAACATATGTGGCATACGCGCCAATCATCATCAGCTCGCCATGCGCCATATTGATGACGCCCATCAGGCCGTAAGTAATCGCAAGGCCAAGTGCAACTAGTAAAAGGATAGAACCAAGGCTGATACCAGAAAAAATAGCGGCGAGTCGCTCGCCCCAAACAAGGCCTGCTTCAACAGCGGCTAGCGCCGACTTGAGTGCCGCTTTCACAGCTTCATCGGATTCTGTCTTGAGGCGCTCTAAGATGGCCGTTTTTGTTGTCGGACTGTTGCTAGAGGCCAATAGCTGCGAGGCTTCCAGGCGCTTTGTAGCATCCGAATTGCTAAGCAAAACGACGGCGCGCACCATGCCAATTTCGGCTTTAATTTCTGCATTCGTTTCTGCGGCGTAGGCTTTTTCAATCAGGCCCAATTTGCTCTCGTCGGCTTCGCCTTGCAAAGATTTGATGGCAGCACGGCGGTCTTTCTCGTTTTTAGAGAAAAGTTTGAGCGCAGCCAGTGCGTTATCAATTTCGCCGCGCATACGGTTGTTGTTGACTACATCGTCTAGCGATGCGGGTGCGGCAACCTCTGCACCCGTGATGGGGTCAGTTGGTTTGCCGTCTTTGATGAGAAATACCTTGGGTATCGGATCTTGGCTGACTTTGATGCTGTCGTCAGCCAAAGCTTGAATAAAAGCGGCCGTTTTGGCATCTGCTGTTTGCACAGCAAGAGACAGCGCGGCTACGCGGCTGTCCGTCTCGCCCACGGCTAAGGCGGTAGCCTCGGCAGTGGTGAGCGCATGGCTACTGGTTAAAAAACTGGCGGTAGCAAGTACCGCCAGGATTCCAGTTGCAAAGAACTTTTTAAGCGTCATAGGGGACGATTATTTCTTTACTGGCTCGTCAGGCTTGACATCGTTACCAGCAATGTACGGAGACCATGGCTTAGCCTTCACAGGGCCTGGTGTTTTCCAAACCACGTTGAACTGGCCGTCAGCCTTGATTTCGCCAATGAATACCGACTTGTGCAAGTGGTGATTCTTTGGATCCATCATGGATGTAATGCCCGACGGCGCTTTGAAAGTTTGACCTGCCATGGCTGCAATGACCTTATCCACGTCGGTTGACTTAGCCTTGGTCACGGCTTGTGCCCACATGTTCACGCCAATGTAGGTTGCTTCCATTGGATCGTTGGTGAGTGGCTTGTCTTTATGGCCAGCAATACCTTTAGCTTTGGCATAAGCTGACCATTTTTTGATGAACGCATCGTTCGTTGGGTTTTTAATGGATTGGAAATAGTTCCAAGCAGCCAAGTGGCCAACCAAAGGCTTGGTGTCCACGCCGCGGAGTTCTTCTTCGCCCACAGAGAATGCGACGACGGGTACGTCTTTAGCCTTCAAGCCAGCGTTGCCGAGTTCTTTGTAGAAAGGCACATTGGAGTCACCATTGATGGTGGAGACCACAGCGGTTTTGCCGCCAGCGGAGAACTTCTTGATGTCAGCCACGATGGTTTGGTAATCAGAGTGACCAAACGGTGTGTACTTCTCGTCGATGTCCGAATCTTTCACGCCTTTGGATTTGAGGTAAGCGCGCAAAATTTTGTTGGTTGTACGTGGATACACATAGTCTGTACCGAGCAGCACCCAGCGCTTTGCTGCGCCACCGTCTTTGCTCATCAAATAGTCAACCGCTGGAATCGCTTGCTGGTTAGGGGCTGCACCTGTGTAGAACACATTTTTGGAGAGCTCCTCACCTTCGTACTGCACAGGATAGAACAAGAGACCATTCAACTCTTCAACGACAGGTAGAACCGATTTGCGTGACACGGAAGTCCAGCAACCAAACATCACAGCAACTTTGTCTTGTGTCAGTAATTGCTTTGTTTTTTCAGCGAACAATGGCCAGTTGGAGGCAGGGTCAACCACCACAGGCTCAAGTTTCTTGCCCAAGAGGCCGCCCTTGGCATTGATCTCATCAATTGCCATCAAGACGGTGTCTTTCAGCACAGTCTCCGAAATGGCCATCGTGCCCGACAGGCTGTGAAGCACGCCGACTTTGATCGTGTCCGCGGCAAACGCTGGCACAGCGGTCAGCGAAGAAAGAGCGAGGGCAGCCGTAAGTGCCTTCAATGTAAAACGACGCTTCATGATGTTTTTCCTTTAAATATAAAAAGTAACGTTGCTAGATAGAAACCAACCCATGAACAGTGGGTACATAGCACAATGCATAAGCTGTGCCAGCTTTTAATGATTGCGTATGGTGAATACCCGTAGTCTTGATTGCCGCATTTGGCATGTGACTTGCATAAACTATCGCTATGGAACTCACACCTAGAGAAAAAGATAAGCTACTTCTATTTACCGCGGCACTTTTAGCGGAGCGTCGTAAGGCGCGTGGCTTAAGGCTCAATTACCCCGAAAGCATTGCCCTGATTAGTGCGGCGGTGATGGAGGGAGCACGTGACGGTAAAACCGTCGCACAGTTAATGAGCGAAGGACGCACTGTTTTAACGCGACATGATGTTATGGATGGCATTGCCGAGATGATTCCTGATATACAAATTGAAGCGACCTTCCCAGACGGTACCAAATTGGTGACCGTGCATCAACCCATTGTTTGATTGGAGATTTTTCATGCACCATCTCAGTGTTTCTATGCTCTTTTTATTGCTCACCCGTGTAGCATTTGCTCATGAAGGGCATGGATTAGAGGGCGCGCACTCGCACCCAAGTGACGTCTGGGGATTTTTGATGCTGGGCTTGGTCGTGGCGCTGGCTGTATGGCTTGGTCGCAAAAAATAAGAAAGTCATCATGACACCCGGAGAATTTTTTGTAGATAGCGGCGAACATGTTTTGAATGTGGGTCGCCGCACGCAAACCGTGGTGGTGAAGAACACAGCAGATCGCCCGATTCAGGTTGGTTCGCACTATCACTTTGCCGAAGTTAATGACGCGCTGGGTTTTGATCGTGCTTTAGCGCGTGGCATGCGACTCAATATTGCATCGGGTTTGGCTGTTCGTTTCGAGCCAGGGCAACAGCGCACGGTGGAGCTGGTGGACTATGCTGGAAGCCGCATGGTGTATGGCTTCCAAGGCAAAACACAAGGG
>Ga0228699_1001458_pt1 | contig 11944 bp, 18 predicted proteins | sample McNCre217_Aug_MG_FD_178016 | JGI IMG/M metagenome (GOLD analysis project Ga0228699, IMG submission 178016) | Freshwater microbial communities from McNutts Creek, Athens, Georgia, United States - 2-17_Aug_MG | ecosystem: Environmental > Aquatic > Freshwater > Creek | place: USA: Georgia...
CATCGACCGGGCCGCCCAGGCTCACCGCCAGCCCGCGCCGTTCCTGGCTCTGGCCGTCGGCGTCTGAGTTCCTCAACAGTTAATGAGCAAAGAGCCTTTTCTTTAGGCGTCGGTCAGCTGAAGCGCTTCCGGCTTCACGATCCGCAGGCCGCGTGGCAGCGCGCGCTTGGCCAGCGCAAGCACGGCCTTGTCGCGGGAAATGAGCCAGCGGGCGCCGGCCGCGAGGGCCAGGTCGATGAACTTCTGATCGTCCGGGTCCCGGCAGACGAGCCGCCCGGCCAGCGGTTGCGCCGGGACGGTGTCGATCACTTCAGCATGCGAGTCGAAGGCGGCTTCGATCGCAGCCAGGTTGGGGGCATAGCGGGCGGCCACGCCGCGCCCCAGCACATGCCGGATCTCGTCCCGCATGGCCGGCGCCACCAGCCAGCGCACACGGCCCGTCGCAACCGCAGCGGTCAGCGCCGCCACGCGCGGATCGTGGAACACCAGCCAATCCATGACGACCTGGGTGTCGATGACGACGCGGGGGAGGGCGGCGGTCTCGCGGCTGTCGATGGCGTGGGGCAGGGGCGTCGCGGGCGTGTGCATGCCGCCAGCTTAGCGCCGCCAGCGGTGCGGCCCTTGTGCCTTTGACCACCTGCGGTCTACAATCCTCGGCTCTTCGCCTTTTGGGCGGCGTATCGCCGTGGGCGCACGCAAGTGCGCCGGGCTGCGCTGGCCGCAAGTGCGAGGTTCACAGACTTCAAACGGGAACAAGTCGTAATGCCAACCATCAATCAACTGGTGCGCCAGGGCCGTGAGGCCGAGGTCACCAAGTCCAAGTCGCCTGCGATGCAGAACTGCCCGCAGCGCCGCGGTGTCTGCACCCGCGTCTACACCACCACGCCGAAGAAGCCGAACTCGGCTCTGCGTAAGGTTGCCAAGGTGCGCCTGACCAACGGCTTCGAGGTCATCTCCTACATCGGCGGCGAAGGCCACAACCTGCAAGAACACAGCGTCGTGCTGGTTCGCGGCGGCCGCGTGAAGGACTTGCCCGGCGTGCGTTACCACATCGTCCGTGGTTCGCTCGACCTGCAAGGCGTCAAGGATCGCAAGCAATCGCGTTCCAAGTACGGCGCGAAGCGTCCGAAGAAGTAAATCGTCTGTTCGGGCTCAGCTTCGCAGCTGACCCAACGTTGTTGCGGCCTCTGAGTTGTCGGTAGGCCGAGTAAGTGGACAAACCCCAGATGTCGGTGGTTGTCCAGCGGAGCGAGGCGACAAGCCCCTCCAACTGAAGCAGAAGGAAGAATCCCATGCCACGTCGTCGCGAAGTACCCAAGCGCGAAATCCTGCCGGATCCCAAGTTCGGTTCCGTCGATCTGTCCAAGTTCATGAACGTCATCATGGAATCGGGCAAGAAGGCCGTTGCCGAGCGCATCATCTACGGTGCCCTCGAACAGGTCGAAAAGAAGATCGGCAAGGACCCGCTGGAAGTGTTCATGGTCGCCCTGAACAACGTGAAGCCCATGGTTGAAGTGAAGTCCCGCCGCGTCGGTGGTGCGAACTACCAAGTTCCCGTGGAAGTTCGCCCCGTCCGCCGGATGGCCCTCGCCATGCGCTGGTTGAAGGAATCCGCGCGCAAGCGTGGTGAGAAGTCGATGGCCCAGCGTCTGGCCAATGAGCTGCTGGAGGCCGCTGAAGGCCGCGGCGGCGCCATGAAGAAGCGCGACGAAGTCCACCGCATGGCAGAAGCCAACAAGGCGTTCTCGCACTTCCGCTTCTAAACTCAACGTCTTTCGGCCGCCTCGGGTTTGCCCTAGCCCGCTGGCGGCTCATGTCTTCTGGAGCAAACCATGGCCCGCAAAACCCCCATCGAGCGCTACCGCAACATCGGTATCTCGGCGCACATCGATGCTGGCAAGACCACCACGACCGAGCGCATCCTCTACTACACCGGTGTGAACCACAAGATCGGTGAAGTGCACGACGGCGCCGCCACGATGGACTGGATGGAGCAGGAGCAAGAGCGCGGCATCACGATCACGTCGGCCGCGACGACCTGCTTCTGGAAGGGCATGGACATGTCCTACCCCGAGCACCGCTTCAACATCATCGACACGCCCGGACACGTGGACTTCACCATCGAGGTGGAGCGTTCCATGCGCGTGCTGGACGGCGCCTGCATGGTGTACTGCGCCGTGGGCGGCGTGCAGCCCCAGTCGGAAACCGTCTGGCGCCAGGCCAACAAGTACAAGGTGCCCCGCCTCGCGTTCGTCAACAAGATGGACCGCACCGGCGCGAACTTCTACAAGGTCGTTGACCAGATGAAGACCCGCCTGAAGGCCAACCCCGTGCCCGTGGTGATCCCCATCGGCGCCGAGGAGGGCTTCAAGGGTGTGGTGGACCTGTTCAAGATGAAGGCCATCATCTGGGACGAGGCTTCCCAGGGCATGAAGTTCAGCTTCGAAGACATCCCCGCCGATCTGGTCGGCGTCGCCCAGGAATGGCGCGAGAAGATGGTCGAAGCCGCTGCTGAAGCCAGTGAAGAGCTGATGAACAAGTACCTCGAGACGGGTGACCTGTCCGAAGAAGAGATCAAGCTCGCGATCCGTCAGCGCACCATCGCGACCGAGATCCAGCCGATGCTGTGCGGCACCGCGTTCAAGAACAAGGGTGTGCAGCGCATGCTGGACGCCGTCATCGACTTCCTGCCGTCGCCGCTGGACATCCCGCCGGTCTCGGGCACCGACGAAGACGACCAGCCGATCACGCGTCAGCGCACCGACGAGGAGAAGTTCTCGGCGCTGGCCTTCAAGCTGATGACCGACCCCTACGTCGGCCAGCTGACTTTCGTGCGCGTCTACTCGGGCGTGTTGCAGTCGGGCGCCACCGTCTACAACCCGATCCGTGGCAAGAAAGAGCGTATCGGCCGGATCCTGCAGATGCACGCCAACCAGCGTGAGGAAATCAAGGAAATTCTGGCCGGCGACATCGCTGCCTGCGTGGGCCTGAAGGATGTCACCACGGGCGAAACCCTGTGCGACCCCGACAGCGTCATCACGCTGGAAAAGATGATCTTCCCGGAGCCCGTGATCTCGCAGGCCGTCGAGCCGAAGACCAAGGCCGACCAGGAAAAGATGGGTATCGCGCTGGGCCGTCTGGCTGCCGAAGATCCGTCGTTCCGCCTGCGTACCGACGAAGAGTCCGGCCAGACCATCATCTCCGGCATGGGCGAGCTGCACCTGGAAATCATCGTCGACCGCATGAAGCGCGAGTTCGGCGTGGAAGCCAACGTCGGCAAGCCGCAGGTGGCCTACCGCGAAACCATCCGCAAGACCGCAGCCGACGTCGAAGGCAAGTTCGTTCGCCAGTCCGGTGGTAAGGGCCAGTACGGTCACGTCGTGCTGACGATCGAGCCGCAAGAGCCGGGCAAGGGCTTCGAGTTCGTCGACGCCATCAAGGGCGGTGTGGTTCCTCGCGAATACATCCCTGCGGTCGAGAAGGGCGTCATCGACAGCCTGCCGAACGGCGTGCTGGCCGGCTTCCCGGTCGTCGACGTCAAGGTCACGCTGACCTTCGGTTCGTACCACGACGTCGACTCGAACGAAAACGCGTTCAAGATGGCTGCGTCCATGGGTTTCAAGGAAGCCATGCGCCGCGCCAGCCCCGTCATCCTCGAGCCGATGATGGCCGTGGAAGTCGAGACGCCGGAAGACTACGCCGGTACCGTCATGGGTGACCTGTCCAGCCGTCGCGGCATGGTGCAGGGCATGGACGACATGGTCGGCGGTGGCAAGGTCATCAAGGCCGAAGTGCCGCTGAGCGAAATGTTCGGCTACTCCACGTCGCTGCGCTCGGCCACGCAAGGTCGCGCCACGTACACGATGGAGTTCAAGCACTACTCCGAAGCGCCCAAGAACGTTGCCGACGCCATCATCCTGGCGCGCGGCAAGTCCTGATCCGCTTCTAAGCAATCGTCTTCGTAGCTGCCCGCCCGCTTGGCCAGTCGGCGGGAATCCCGGGCGCTACGGAAACGCTAAACCAACAGACTGGCGAGATGCTCTTTTTGGAGATTTGAAATGGCAAAAGGCAAGTTTGAACGGACCAAGCCGCACGTGAACGTGGGCACGATCGGTCACGTCGACCACGGCAAGACCACGCTGACGGCTGCGATCGCGACCGTGCTGTCCAAGAAGTTCGGCGGCGAGGCCAAGGCCTACGACCAGATCGACGCAGCGCCGGAAGAAAAGGCCCGCGGCATCACGATCAACACGGCGCACGTCGAGTACGAGACCGCCAACCGCCACTACGCGCACGTTGACTGCCCCGGCCACGCCGACTACGTCAAGAACATGATCACCGGCGCCGCCCAGATGGACGGCGCGATCCTGGTGTGCTCGGCCGCTGACGGCCCGATGCCACAGACCCGCGAGCACATCCTGCTGGCTCGCCAGGTCGGCGTGAAGTACATCATCGTCTTCCTGAACAAGTGCGACATGGTCGACGACGCCGAGCTGCTCGAGCTGGTCGAAATGGAAGTGCGCGAGCTCCTGTCCAAGTACGACTTCCCCGGCGACGACACCCCCATCGTCAAGGGCTCGGCCAAGCTGGCCCTGGAAGGCGACACCGGCGACCTGGGCGAGCAAGCCATCATGCGCCTGGCCGACGCGCTGGACACCTACATCCCCCAGCCGGACCGTGCCGTTGACGGCGCCTTCCTGCTGCCGGTGGAAGACGTGTTCTCGATCTCGGGCCGCGGCACCGTGGTGACCGGTCGCGTCGAGCGCGGCATCATCAAGGTCGGCGAAGAAATCGAAATCGTCGGCATCCGCGAAGTCCAGAAGACCACGGTCACGGGCGTCGAAATGTTCCGCAAGCTGCTGGACCAAGGTCAGGCAGGCGACAACGTCGGCATCCTGCTGCGCGGCACCAAGCGTGAAGACGTCGAGCGCGGCCAAGTCCTGGCCAAGCCCGGCACCATCAAGCCGCACACCCACTTCACGGCAGAAATCTACGTTCTGTCCAAGGAAGAGGGCGGCCGCCACACCCCGTTCTTCAACAACTACCGTCCCCAGTTCTACTTCCGCACGACGGACGTGACCGGTGCCGTGGAGCTGCCGAAGGACAAGGAAATGGTCATGCCTGGCGACAACGTCGGCATCACCGTGAAGCTGATCGCGCCGATCGCGATGGAAACGGGCCTGCGCTTCGCCATCCGTGAAGGTGGCCGCACCGTCGGCTCGGGCGTCGTCGCCACGATCCTCGCGTAATCACTGCGTGACGTGCGCCGGGCGGACTCCGTTCGGCGCTCACCACCTGCTCTTTAAGGAACCGTCATGCAAAAGCAAAAGATCCGCATCCGCCTGAAGGCGTTTGACTACAAGCTGATCGACCAGTCGGCCCTCGAAATCGTCGAGACCGCCAAGCGCACCGGCGCCATCGTCAAGGGCCCGGTGCCCCTGCCGACGCGTCTCGAGCGTTTCGACATCCTGCGTTCGCCGCACGTCAACAAGACCAGCCGCGACCAGTTCGAAATCCGCACGCACCAGCGCCTGATGGACATCGTCGACCCGACCGACAAGACGGTTGATGCGCTGATGAAGCTCGACCTGCCTGCCGGCGTCGACGTCGAGATCAAGCTGCAATAAATCCAGGCTCTCGAGCCAGCGATCGCTAGGCCCCGGTGCTGCTTCGGCAGTCCGGGGCCTTGTTTATTGCGGCGTCGGCGAGGGCGCTTGCATTCGAGCAAGCCCTCGGGCTATACTCGCCAGCTTTTCCGGGTTGGCTCGTGCCTGCTCGGATATTCGCGCAGTGCTTCTTCGGAGGTTCTGCACAGGTCAGCCCGGCCAATCGCTGTCGGGTGTTCGCAATAGCTTCGGTCGTGAGAGCGGTCGGGGCTGGAGAAAAACATGAGTCTGAGCAACCGTCTCGGTTTGCTGGGCCGCAAGGTGGGCATGATGCGCATCTTCACGGACGATGGCGACGCCATTCCCGTGACGGTGCTGGACGTGTCCAACAACCGCGTGACCCAGATCAAGACCCAAGAGACCGACGGCTACAGCGCCATCCAGGTGGCGTTCGGTGCGCGCAAAGCTTCGCGCGTCACCAAGCCTGAAGCCGGCCACCTTGCCAAGGCAGGTGTCGAAGCCGGTGAAATCCTCAAGGAATTCCGCGTCGAAGCCGACGTCGCCGCCCAGTACCAAGCTGGCGCGAACGTTCCGGTGACGCTGTTCGCCACGGGCCAACTGGTCGATGTGCAAGGCACGTCCATCGGTAAGGGCTACGCCGGCACCATCAAGCGCCACAACTTCAGCTCGCAGCGCGCGTCGCACGGTAACAGCCGTTCGCACAATGTGCCGGGCTCGATCTCCATGGCGCAGGATCCGGGCCGCGTGTTCCCGGGCAAGAAGATGACCGGCCACATGGGCGACGAAACCGTCACGACCCAAAACCTCGACATCGTGCGCGTGGACGAAGCCCGTTCGCTGCTGCTGGTCCGTGGTGCGGTTCCGGGCGCCAAGAACGGCCACGTCGTCGTTCGCCCCGCCGTCAAGGTCAAGATCAAGAAGGGAGCCAACTGATGCAGCTCGAGCTCCTGAACGAGCAGGGTCAGGCCACCGCCAAGGTGGACGCGCCTGACACCATCTTCGCTCGCGACTACAACGAAGCCCTGGTGCACCAGGTGGTCGTGGCCTTCCAGGCCAACGCCCGTCAAGGCACCCGCGCCCAGAAGGACCGTGAACAGGTCCACCACTCGACCAAGAAGCCTTTCCGCCAGAAGGGCACCGGCCGCGCTCGTGCCGGTATGACCTCGTCGCCGCTGTGGCGCGGGGGCGGTCGCATCTTCCCGAACCTGCCTGACGAGAACTTCTCGCACAAGCTGAACAAGAAGATGTACCGCGCCGGCATGGCTGCGATCCTGTCGCAGCTGGCCCGTGAAGGCCGCCTGGCCATCGTGGACTCGATCTCGGTCGAGGCCCCGAAGACCAAGCTGCTGGCCGCCAAGTTCAAGGCCATGGGCCTGGACTCGGTGATGGTCATTGCCGACACCGTGGACGACAACCTGCTGCTGGCCTCGCGCAACCTGGCCAACGTGCTGGTCGTCGAGCCGCGCTACGCCGACCCCCTGTCGCTGGTCTTCTACAAGAAGGTGCTGGTGACCAAGGCTGCGGTCGAGCAACTCAAGGAGATGCTGGCATGAGCGTCACCAAGTATTCCGAAGGCCGTCTGGCCTCCGTGCTGCTCGCGCCCATCGTGTCCGAGAAGGCCACGCAAGTCGCCGAGAAGCACAACCAGGTCCTGTTCAAGGTTCTGCGCGACGCCACCAAGCCCGAAATCAAGGCCGCTGTTGAACTGATGTTCAAGGTCGAGGTCGAGTCGGTCAACGTCGTCCAGGTCAAGGGCAAGACGAAGCGCTTCGGTGGCCGTGCCGGCCGCCGCGATCACGTCAAGAAGGCCTACGTGGCCCTCAAGGCCGGTCAAGAGCTCAATTTCTCTGGGGAGGCCGCGTAAATGGCCATCGTCAAAGTCAAGCCTACTTCGCCCGGTCGCCGTGGCGTCGTCAAGGTGGTGCACAAGCACCTGCACAAGGGCGCGCCCCATGCAGCCCTGCTCGAGCCGCAAATCCAGAATTCGGGCCGTAACAACAACGGTCACATCACGATTCGCCACAAGGGCGGTGGTCACAAGCACCACTACCGTGTGGTCGACTTCAAGCGCAACAAGGACGGCATTCCGGCCAAGGTCGAGACCATCGAGTACGACCCGAACCGCACCGCCCACATCGCGCTGGTGGTGTATGCCGACGGTGAGCGCCGCTACGTGATCGCCCCGCGTGGTCTGGAAGTGGGTTCGACCATCCTGAGCGGTGCTGAAGCGCCGATCAAGGCTGGCAACACGCTGCCGATCCGCAACATCCCGGTGGGCTCGACCATCCATTGCATCGAACTGCAGCCCGGCAAGGGTGCGCAGATGATCCGTTCGGCCGGCACTTCCGCCGTCCTGATGGCTCGTGAAGGTGTCTACGCCCAGATCCGTCTGCGCTCCGGCGAAGTTCGCCGCGTGCACGTCGACTGCCGCGCCACCATCGGTGAAGTGAGCAACGAAGAGCACAGCCTGCGCCAGTACGGCAAGGCCGGCGCGATCCGCTGGAAGGGTATCCGTCCGACCGTTCGCGGTGTGGCGATGAACCCGGTGGATCACCCGCACGGTGGTGGCGAAGGCCGCACCGGCGAGGGCCAGGTCCCTGTGTCGCCGTGGAACACCCTGACGAAGGGCTACCGCACTCGCAACAACAAGCGCACGCAGACGTTCATCGTCTCGCGTCGCAAGAAGTAAGGGCTAGGCCATGACTCGCTCGCTGAAGAAGGGCCCCTTCGTTGACCACCACCTGCAGGCCAAGGTCGACAAGGCGGTTGCCATCAAGGACAAAAAGCCCATCAAGACCTGGTCGCGCCGCTCGACGATCCTGCCCGAATTCATCGGTCTGACGATCGCCGTGCACAACGGCAAGCAGCACATTCCGGTTTATGTGTCTGACCAGATGGTCGGCCACAAGCTGGGTGAATTCGCACTGACTCGCACCTTCAAGGGCCACCCGGCCGACAAGAAGGCCGGGAAGAAGTAAGGATGTCGACGATGGAAACCAAAGCAATCGTTCGCGGCGTTCGCCTCTCGTGTGACAAGGGTCGCCTCGTGGCCGATCTGATCCGCGGCAAGAAGGTGGACCAAGCGCTGAACATCCTGGAATTCACCCAGAAGAAGGCTGCCGTCATCATCAAGAAGGCGCTGGAAAGCGCCATCGCCAACGCCGAGCACAACGACGGCGCTGACATCGATGATCTCAAGGTCACCTCGATCTACGTCGAGCAGGGTGCCACGCTGAAGCGCTTCTCTGCGCGCGCCAAGGGCCGCGGCAATCGCATCAGCAAGCCCACTTGCCACATCTTCGTGGCCGTCGGCAACTAAGGCGCAAGGAAGACTATGGGACAGAAAATCCATCCGGTTGGCTTCCGCCTTCCTGTCACCCGTAACTGGGCTTCGCGCTGGTACGCGAACAACCAGAACTTCGCCACGATGCTGGCCGAAGATCTGCAGGTTCGCGAATACCTGAAGGGCAAGCTCAAGAACGCCGCCGTCTCGCGCATCCTGATCGAGCGCCCCGCCAAGAACGCCCGCATCACGATTTTCTCGGCTCGTCCGGGCGTCGTGATCGGCAAGAAGGGTGAGGACATCGAGAACCTGAAGGCTGAGCTGACCAAGCGTCTGGGCGTGCCCGTCGCCGTCAACATCGAAGAAGTGCGCAAGCCTGAAGTCGATGCCCAGCTGATCGCTGACTCGATCACGCAGCAGCTCGAAAAGCGCATCATGTTCCGCCGCGCCATGAAGCGCGCGATGCAGAACGCCATGCGTCTGGGTGCCCAGGGCATCAAGATCATGAGCGCTGGTCGTCTGAACGGCATCGAAATCGCTCGTACCGAGTGGTATCGCGAAGGTCGTGTGCCCCTGCACACCCTGAAGGCCGACATCGACTACGGCTTCTCCGAAGCCAAGACCACCTACGGCGTCATCGGCGTCAAGGTGTGGGTCTATCGCGGTGACCGCCTGGCCAACGGCGAGGCACCCGTCATCAACACCCCCGCTGGCGCCGAAGACGATCGTCGCCCGCGCCGTAACGCCCGTCCGGGCGCTCCCGGTGGCCGTGGCCGCCCGGGTGGCGACCGTGGCCCGCGTGACGGAGCAGACCAGCCCGCTGCAGCCGCTCCTGGTGGCGCAGCCCAGCCCGCCGGCAAGCGCGTGATCCGCAAGGCTCCCGCCGCCGGTGAGGCCAAAGGAGAATAAACATGCTGCAACCTAATCGTCGCAAGTACCGCAAGGAGCAGAAGGGCCGCAACACCGGTGTTGCTACCCGTGGCGCTGCGGTGTCTTTCGGTGACTTCGGCCTGAAGGCCACGGAACGCGGCCGTCTGACGGCCCGCCAGATCGAGGCGGCTCGCCGCGCGATCTCGCGTCACATCAAGCGTGGCGGCCGGATCTTCATCCGTATCTTCCCGGACAAGCCCATCTCGCAAAAGCCTGCCGAAGTCCGTATGGGTAACGGCAAGGGCAACCCGGAGTACTACGTGGCTGAGATCCAGCCCGGCAAGGTGCTCTACGAGATCAACGGCGTGCCCGAAACGCTGGCGCGCGAAGCGTTCACGCTGGCGGCTGCCAAGCTGCCGCTGCGTTGCACCTTCGTGGCCCGCCAGGTCGGTACCTGAGGAAGGACACCATGAAAGCATCTGAACTCCGCGCCAAGGACGTCGCTGCCCTCGAGAAGGAAGTGACCGACCTGCTGAAGACGCACTTCAAGCTGCGCATGCAGAAGGGCACCCAGCAGCTGACGAACCACAGCGACCTGGGCAAGACTCGCCGCGACATCGCTCGTGCCAAGACCATCCTGGCCGAGAAGAAGAAGGAGGCCACGAAATGACTGAGGCCCAAACCAAGAACGTGCGCACCCTGGTCGGCAAGGTCGTCAGCGACGCCCGCGCCAAGACGGTGACCGTGCTCGTCGAGCGTCGTGCCAAGCACGAGCTCTACGGCAAGATCGTGGCTCGTTCGCGCAAGTACCACGCGCACGACGAGAACAACGAGTACAAGGTCGGCGACGTTGTCGAGATCAGCGAGACCCGTCCGGTCTCCAAGACCAAGGCCTGGGCGGTGACCCGCCTGGTCGAGAAGGCTCAGCTCGTCTAAGGTCTTCTTCCAGTCCAAAGACTGCCGAAGCCGGCGCACCGGGAAACTGGTGCGCCGGTTTTTCTTTTCTTCAATCCGTAGGGGAACGCATGATCAAAGTGGGTGACAAGCTGCCGGCAGGCAGTCTGCAGGAATTCATCGAGGTGGAAGGCGAGGGCTGCAGCCTGGGCCCCAACAGCTTCGACGTTGAAAAGGCGACGGCGGGCAAGACGATTGCCATCTTCGCGCTGCCAGGTGCGTTCACGCCAACCTGCTCCGCCCAGCATGTGCCGGGCTACGTGCAGAAGGCTGACGAGCTCAAGGCGGCGGGCGTCGATGAAATCTGGTGTGTTTCGGTCAATGACGCCTTCGTGATGGGCGCCTGGGGGCGTGACCAGAAGACGGCCGGCAAGGTGCGCATGATGGCCGATGGCAGCGCCGCGTTCAGCACGGCGGTCGGGCTCACGCTGGACCTGGTGGCCAAGGGCTTTGGCGTGCGCTCGCAGCGCTACTCCATGCTCGTCAAGGACGGCGTGGTCAAGACGTTGAACGTCGAAGCGGCCGGCAAGTTCGAGGTGAGCGACGCGTCGACGATGCTGGCTCAAGCTCAGGCCGCCAAGGCCTGACAGGCTCGATTCACAAAAAGTTTGCCGCAGGCATTGACGGCCCATCTGGCGTCAATGCATAATGCGTAGCTTCGCCGAACGCCAGGCAGCTGAGCACACTCGCTCCAATCGCCTGGCTTCGGATCCGCCCTCAACCGTTGGGCAGCGTCGACGAGAGTTGCGCTGAACGACATACGGGCCCAAGACTGACCGACGCGTCTGGCTGCAAAGCAAGGCAACTCGGGGCAAGTTGGGGACAGACATGATCCAAATGCAATCGCGGCTTGATGTCGCGGACAACACTGGCGCCAAGTCCGTTCAGTGCATCAAGGTGCTGGGCGGCTCCAAGCGCCGCTATGCGCACATTGGCGACATCATCAAGGTCAGCATCAAGGAAGCTGCGCCGCGTGGTCGCGTGAAGAAGGGCGAGGTTTACAGCGCCGTGGTCGTGCGTACCGCCAAGGGCGTGCGCCGCCAGGACGGCTCGCTCGTCAAGTTCGACGGCAATGCCGCCGTGCTGCTCAATGCCAAGCTGGAGCCGATCGGCACCCGCATCTTCGGCCCGGTCACGCGTGAACTGCGTACCGAGCGCTTCATGAAGATCGTGTCGCTGGCGCCCGAGGTGCTCTGAGCCCCAACTGTCT
>Ga0228699_1001461_pt1 | contig 11924 bp, 10 predicted proteins | sample McNCre217_Aug_MG_FD_178016 | JGI IMG/M metagenome (GOLD analysis project Ga0228699, IMG submission 178016) | Freshwater microbial communities from McNutts Creek, Athens, Georgia, United States - 2-17_Aug_MG | ecosystem: Environmental > Aquatic > Freshwater > Creek | place: USA: Georgia...
AACTCCTCCACAGAATACAAACTCTAGTTTTGGTAACTTAATTCAACGAGCAGTAGACGATGGGTGTGATGTTATTAGTATCAGCTGGGGACTAAATGAACATCAACAAGTCAGTGGCAACCCATACTATGTGGGTGATTTCCTCACAACTGCATTGGCTAATGCACAACAAGCAGGAGTAACAGTACTAGCTGCAAGCGGAGATTTTGGCTCAGCCAGCGCTGGCTCATCAGTCAGTGCAGGGTACCCGGCAAGCAGCCCACTAGTAACAGGCGTCGGTGGAACTAATCTAACAGTAACTGGCAACGGGTTACGTGCTACAGAGATGTTTTCGTCATCATCTGGTGGCGGCATCAGTCAAATGTTCCAAGTACCGATTTGGCAAGACTTATTGACCTATAAATCTGATCCAGACAATGCATTTTATACGCTAACAAAATATTTCTTGGGTCAAAATATCGGTAGAGGTGTACCAGATATCTCTGCCCCCATGAATGGTTATGGGATGTACTACAATGGCAATCTAGTGACTGTCGGGGGCACAAGTGCTTCTACTCCCATGATGACGGGCATGGTGGCAAGATTTGTGTCTTTGTCGGGTACTCGCATGGGCAATGCCAATGCATTCTTCTATAAGAATAAAAATTCATTTAATGATATCACTTACGGTGATGATTTATTTTCTCAGTCTACTGGCTATTATGTAGAACCTGGATGGGATCCAGTATCGGGTTTGGGTGCCCCTGATGGTATCGCACTTTATCATTCATGGGAAAATCAAGTAGTAACACAGCATACAACGCCTGCACAGAATACTACATTAAAGTATGGGTTGGGTACAACTAGGATTCAACAGAACGGTGAGTGGGATTATCTAAAGGGCATGTGGATAACTAGCTCGGATAATACTTGGGCTCCTGTCAAAACTGGTTGGGTTTGCAGAGACGATGGGACATGGGAACGCATATATCCTACTCCTAAGGGCGTGTTTACATCAAATGTGACTGCTGATGGGCTGACTCACACATATTATCAACACTGGCCTGATTCAGGCAATGTCTTGATGATTCAAAACACTGGTGACGCAGACTTGACTATCAGTAACATGCAAATCAATGATGTTGCTGGTAAATACAGCACATTCAATCCCGGCATTTTGATGCCAATCAAATTGGCCCCAGATCAGGCGATTGATATTCCATTCACTGTGTCTGGTAATTCTAGCGTAGGATCATTTTATGGCAATGTTGCATTCACTAGCTACAGCGACTATTTGGGATATGCAAACGTTACAATCCCAACAAGAGTTAATGTTTTACCAGACTATAACGGAATAGCATTAGTTGGGTCATCTCCTGTACTTGATGCATACATTGGGGATGACGTTACATCATATTCATATTCATCATACTCATCAAGCGTGTTTACGGTACCTGTAGGGGTTAACAAGATGGAATTCTCTGTCGCTGGAGCAGGTGGCGGTGGTGGTGGCAATGATAGTCACGCAGGCTCTGCGGGTGGTAGCGGTTACACTATCAACGGTATATTGTCAGTGACTGCTGGTGACGTTATTAACGTATATGTTGGTAAAGGTGGGTCTCCTGGATACAGCGGTACTGGAAACCCAGGCGGCGTAGGTGGTTTGAACGGTGCGGGCTATAACGGCGGCAACGGCGGAAATTCTGGCTACTCTGGATGGAGTGGCTCAGGTGGCGGCGGTGGTGGCGCAACTGTAATTACTAAAAATGGAACTCCTATCATCGTGGCCGCAGGTGGTGGTGGAGGCGGTGGTGGTGGTAACTGGAGCTATGGCTATGGGCAAGTCTCTGGTAAAAACGGAACAAATCACAGCGGGGCCAATGCTCCTACGAAGTATGAAGACGGTGCTGGCTCTGGTGGCGGGGGTGGTGGCTTTCCTGGTGGTATAGCTGGAACACTAGTCGGTGGTGATAGTGGCGCATACGGCGGCAGTGATGGTTACAATCTTGTACCCAACGGATTCACTGTTAGTCGTGCAAACAATGCTGGTGGCATCGGTGCAGGTGGAAATGATGGGTATGCGCTGATTAAAGAAAGCGGATTATCATCATCTGCTGCACAAACTATTACAATAATTAACTCTGGCAACGGAGCAGATTTGGAAATCTATAACGCAGTATCTCTAAAAGGGTACTTTGCAATAACTGGATTCACTCCCAACACTACTGTGGGATTTGATTTTAACACATACACTGGGCAAACTACACAGTTCGTAATCACCCCTTATGCGACATTGGGTGTGGGTACGTATCTAGATACTCTGTACATAACTAGTAACGCTGTCAATCATCCGGGATTTTCAATCCCAGTCACGATCAACGTGAAAGTACCAAACGGCAATAAGATTTTTGAAACCCCTGGTACACATCATTGGACTGTACCTCCGCACGTACATTCTATTAATTTATTTGCAACAGCTGGTGGCGGCTCAGGTGGAACTGGGTTCAATTTCATTGGCGGTGGTGGAGGCGGAGGTGGCTCTGGCGGCTATCAAGAAATTGATAACGTTAAAGTTACACCGGGAGAAGTAATAACTGTTACTGTCGGGGACGGCGGTGCAAGCGATGACAATGCGAGAGCCAGACAAGTGTTCCCAGTATCACTACCATATGCTTGGAACTCGTTTATGAACACTTACGCAGTGTGGACAAATAGCGACGGAGTTTCTCCGGTCGGGGTGACAGTAGCATTTACAAGAGCTTGGAATGCTAGTTACACTGGTTCATACTCACTACACTTATCGGCAGACAATGCAGCAACAGTGACCGTTGACGGTACAGCCATTGGCTCATATTCTGATTTTGGTTCTACTGGATCATTCTCTTTTAACGCGGCTCAAGGCAATAGAATCGTCACAGTGCATTGCACTAATTACGGCGGACCGGCAGGCGTTGCTGCAACTATAACCGATAGCAACAATAACATTGTCTGGACTACAAGAGATTTATTAGACCCAGGTTCTGGGCAAAGTGGTATGCCAACTGTAGTAAGCGGTAGCTTTGGTACTGTTTATATAAGCGGCGGCGCAAGCGGTGCATCGGCATATCAAACACCAGTCTATTCTAACTACGATGGTGGTGGCCAAGATGGTGGTCAAGATGGTACAGGTGATGGCGCTGGTGATGGTGGCGGAGGCGGTGGAGACGGAGGCGGAGATTAATGTTTAATTCAAAGTCTCAAGTTTTCAATAACTTTCTACCACAAGGAATAGCAGACACACTGCACCAGTATGTTGAAGACATACAGTGGTCTTACGGATGGAAGTCAAATGTGGGAATGGGTTACCCTCACTGGCACTACAGCATTACAGAGACTGAGCTTCGCAATGGATTGGATATATCTGAAAACTTGCCTGGCCCAGTCAATGCAGCATGGCAATTCATTCGCTCTAACGTATTGCAAGATTACAGATTGATACGTTGCTATGCCAATGGTCACACTCACGGCGTTGAGGGATATCCACACACTGACAGTGATAGAGAGCACGACATTACTATTGTCGTTTATATGAATAAACTGTGGAAGCGTGAATGGGGCGGCGAAACTGTCATATATGACGGGGACATGATAACTCTGGCAGCACAGCCATCATTTAATCGTGCTCTGGTGTTCAGAGCAGATCAATTTCATTGCGCTCGTGCAGTGGGTAGACTTTGTCCTGATTTGAGAAAAACAGTCATGTTCAAATGCACAAAGAATAACGTAGACGTTAAGCGTGATCAATTACAAGCGTTTCTCAATAAGATCGGGGCCACGAACAAGACGCACAAGCGTGGTAGTTTGACTAATCACTTATTGGGTACGTATGATTTATTGAAGAAAGTTGGGCAGCCCGAGCATGTATGCCTAGCGGGAGGTGCTCATTCAGTATATGGCACAAACATATTCACAGAATCATGTCTTGATAAACAAGATACAGCAGAATTGCTAGATATCATCGGCCCAACAGCACTTAGGTTAGTTCAACTTTTTGAATCAGTAGACAGGCCCACTGTTCTTAATGACGCGATTGAGACCAAAAATACAACATTAATGTTGACTGGTGGCGGCACTGTACAAGTCACAGCCGAAGAGCTTTATTCGTTGAGCGTGATTGAAGCTGCCAACTTACAAGATCAAAATGGTACAGTCCCAACTCCAAAGTATGCCAACTTGCATAGACTTTGGGTAGGGTTACAACAACGAAAAAACGGAGAATAATATGGCAGGTGGAGCAGGTGGAGCAGGTGGTAGCCCATACGGAGCAGCAGGTGCAGGTGGCAATTCATCTTCTGGTACAGAATATCAACCCGGTGGCAATGGTGGTAGAAATACCGCAGTTGTCAACATAGGTACAGCTAGTTATGGCCCCTATGGGCAAGGGGGTAATGGGGGTGACAGCGTTAACATTGCTGGAACTTCAGGTGCAAGCGGTGCAGTAATCATCACTTGGGGCAATGGTATTCCTGACGCTTAAACTAGCATAAATAAGAGATAACTTAATAGACAATTATGCCATATAACTTAACTCTCACCAACGGGACAGCGTTGCTAACATTGCCAGATGGCACAGAAGATTCTACGACGACCAGTTTGGCTCTAGTGGGGCGCAACTTCACTGGATTTGGCTCGTTCATTAACGAAAACTTTATCAAACTACTAGAGCATTTTAGTAGCGCAACAGCTCCAACAAACCCGCTTGTCGGACAAATTTGGTGGGATAGTACTAACAGACATTTGAACGTTTGGCAAGGTACTAACTGGAAAGTTATTAGTAGCTCAATGACGGGTACAACAGCTCCAACTAACCCAGTTGTGGGTGATTTCTGGTGGAATACAAGTATTAGCTCGTTTAGCGTGTACAACGGATCTCAGTGGGTTAACATTGGTCCAGCAACTCCTCCGGGCACTGCGTTGACTGGAGTTTTGGGTAACGTGGTCAGTGATGGCTCTACGGTTCACACTGTGGGTAACATTGTGGTCAACAACAAACTTGTTGGTGTCATAAGTTCAGATAATACTGCCTTCAACCCAGTGGGTTCTAGTTTCACTACAATCTATCCTGGCTTGAACATTTCTAACAGTGTTTATGTGCAAGGCAGCGTAGTAACTCCGAGTCTAGTAGCAACATCTGCAAACGTTACTAGTTTGAATGGTACAAATGCAACATTTACTGGTACTGTGAATTTCACTGGTGTGGTAAACATGCCAACATCGGCTACCCAAACATTCTCAAGTAACGTTGTGCCCGCTGCGAACTTAACGTATAATCTAGGTAGTCCTACTGTATGGTGGAATAACATCTACGGTACAAGTATTCACGCACAATACGCTGACTTGGCAGAACGATTTGAAACAGACGCTGAATACGAACCTGGCACAGTTGTTGAATTGGGTGGTGCAGCAGAAATTACAGCCGCAGTCACTGAACTCAGTGAAGAAGTGTTTGGAGTGATAAGTACAAAAGCAGCCTTCGTTATGAACAGCAAGGCTGGTAATGATCAAACTCATCCTCCGATTGCCGTACAAGGACGTGTTCCAATTAAAGTTATTGGTAAGATTAAAAAGGGTGACAGACTTGTTAGTGCAGGCAATGGCATTGCTCGTGCAGGTAAGAAGTCTGAAATCAATGCATGGAACGTAATCGGTCGTTCTTTAGAAGATAAAAATACATTAGATACTGGCATAGTTGAAGCTGTGGTCAAGATCAATTCGTAAGGAATAAGATAAATGTCATACGCACAAGGTGGTTTAATTGCAGCAACGGACTACAACGGGTTTGTTGGTACAAGCCCAAGTTCAACTGCAAATACAATCAATACAATTTGGGCTGTTGGCAATGGTCAGTACGGTTACGGTCAAACTCCATTGAGTCAAGTAGCAGCCACTGGTCTTGTGACAGCGACTCAATGGGCTACAGCGGTTAACACGCTGAACTCTATTCGTACACATCAAAGTGCTGCTGGTACTGGTATCGGCGCACCAACAGCGGGTAGCTTGATTTCATATTTGGGTACTTTTAGCAGCTCCATCAACACAGCATACTCTAGCGCATTGAACTTTGCGACTCAGGGTAGCACTGTCACTGGTTCAAACTTTGCAGGCGTACAGACTGCGGTTAACCAGCAGGCTGCGGTAACATTTACAATCAACCGCACAGTGACATTTGCCAGTGCAGACCAAGCTCGTTATTTCTTTAATGCGGGCGGGCAATTGAACTTTGTAATCTCTGGTGTTACAAACAACGACGGTACTAGTCGTAGTGCTGACTTGGTTACTGTGACTGCAACCAACTTGGGTGGTTATAGCGCATTCAGAGCCGCAACAGGTGGTGGTCGTACTGGTACTGGTGGTACGGTAAACACCAACGCTACTACAATCGGATATTATGGGTTGACAACGATTCAACAGACATTAGCCCAAGTAACTAGTGCAACATCTGGATATACCAGCGATACTGCAACTCTTGGTGTTAAATCAAACGGTACAATCGGGGCTAACGGTGATAAAGGTACAGTAATCACATTCACTCTGACATTAACCAGTGCAGCACGTCCTACATTGCCTACTCCACCAGCTAACCCTCCAGGTACAGGTACTACGACCACTAACACAGTTGTCAACGACAGTATCAACATTACAGTCAACCATCGTATTGACGTTATCTACCCAGAATCATCTAACCTGACCAACAGTTGGGGTTCAGTAACTATTGCCTAATTTCTTGACACTACACAGTATCTCAGCTATACTGTGTAGATGGAAGATATAGTTACCCAAATTAAACAAGCCACAGATTACCAAACCAATAAGCGTATTCTGCGGGAAAAGATCCAAACCGATTTACATCTTGCTCACAACGGTGGGCTGTTCAACGTTACTCCATCGCTTTTAGCATTCGTACAAACTTGGCCCACTGAGATTTTGTACTTGGAAGATGTATATCAAAACCCCATTGAGATTGATAAGCAAGTCTTTCTTGTGCAAGCACAGCAGTGTTATCACAAGGCAATGAATCGTTGGCACGAAGCACATGAACAACTCAAGCAAATTAGAAAAATCTAAAGGCGTAGTGGTATTCGCATTCAATACGAAGGTAGACTACGTTGCTATTGCCGATCAGACAAGTAAACTGATTCGCCATAACTTAAAGCTGCCCATTACTCTGATTACAGATCATGATGCAGCTCCAGAGTTTGAGTATGATCATGTGATCCGTATTGATCCTCAGGGTGCGACATATCGTACAGAAAACGCAAACGTACAGTGGCGCAACTTTGGTCGTTACCTAGCCTATGAATTGAGTCCGTATGATGAAACTATCCTGTTAGACACTGACTACTTGGTGCTTGATGATAGTTTGTTGAAGTTGTTTGACACTGATTGGGACTATAAACTCATGCATCATAATACAGATGAGAATGGCCCAAGTCTTGAAATGATGGGCCCCGCAAGTCTACCATTCATTTGGGCAACGGTAGTACTGTTCAGAAAATCAGTCAGAGCACAGGCATTGTTTGACATGGTTGGAAAGATACAGCGCAATTATCATTATTACAGATTGTTGTATAACATTCGTGATGGTAACTATCGCAATGATTATGCATTTGCCATTGCTAATATCGTGTTGAGTGGATATGATATCAACGAACAGCATGGTATCCCATGGAAGATGTTCACGCTGACAAACAAAGTTGCAACTATATCCCCCACAACTTCTTTTCTGGCAGTCAAGTTTGTAGACAGAACACCTATTTGTGCTGCACTACAAAATGTACATGTCATGGATAAAGAATATCTACAATCAGAAAATTTCAAAGAACTAGTGAGGACTATCTGTGAGTCAACATAAAGAACAATGTGGGTTTGTGTCATTTGCCATTAATAATTCGGATACGGATTATCTAGAGCTGGCATATTTACAAGCATTGAACATCAAAGCTACCCAAGAGATAAACAGTTACGCAGTCTTAGTAGACAAAGCAACTTTTGGTCTATTGACAGATAAACATAAACAGGTGTTTGATTACGTGATACAGGTAGGTGAGAAATGGGATAATCCATTCGCCGCAGAACCGTTTGTGTGGTATTTCAGTCCATTCAAAGAAACAATCAAACTTGAAAGCGATTTATTGTTTACACGAAGCATTGACCATTGGTGGACCGCTTTTAGGCTCAAGGATGTGTGTTTAGCAACTGGTGCAAAGACACATATGGGTTATGCTTCTGCTATTAGAAAATACAGAGAACTGTTTGATGCCAATAATCTCCCAGATGTGTATAACGGTCTAATGTATTTTAGATACAGTCAGACTTCTAAGAGGTTCTTTGACCGAGCCACTGACATTTTTAATACCTGGGATTCTATTCGTACTGAATTACAGAGAATCGATGGAGCCGCAACAACAGATGTAGTCTATGCTATAGCTGCATTGATGATGGGAGAAGATCAAGTAACCATGCCAAGTATGGACTTTTTGAACTTTGTTCACATGAAGTCGGGATCCAATGGGTGGAGCGACAATCGTAGCTGGATTGATACTGTTATGAATGAGCGCGATGGGGATATTATTCGTATCAATAATTTGAATCAATATTCTCCAGTGCATTACTATGATAAAACATACGCAACAAAAGAATTGATTGAATACTATGAGCAACGAGTTTTGGGCCGAATTTGACCAGCTATTGGATCGGGCTGTTCCAGAGACGATTGAATACAGATTGCACTACACTGCAAGCGGCGACATATATCTCTGTACGATGCAGAATCACCCAGTAGACACTGACTATCTAGTAGCAACCAAAGATGAGTATGAAAACTATTTCAATTATCGTGTTGTTAATGGTAGATTGAAACGGGTTGTACATGATGGAGGGTATCATGTACAATTACGCAAGAGTAATAGTGGCTTTAGAACTGTCAAGGGACACGCAAATCTTATTTTAGAAGACGAAGTTTATTCAGATACCGAAAACTATGAGTACAGAAATTATTGACGTAGCAGATTTAGATTGTATATTTTTAACTTATGACGAACCAAAAAAAGAAGAATTTTGGGTACAGATTCAGAATATTGTTCCCTGGGCTAAACGAGTGGACGGAATTAAGGGCAGTGATGCGGCGCACAAAGCAGCCGCTGATGCAAGTGATACGGAACGGTTCATCCTCATTGATGGGGATAACCTCCCCGATCCTGCTTTCTTTAATCAACAGATGGTTTTGGATGATTCTAATCATGATTGCGTTTTCCGATGGAGAGCACGTAACAATATAAACGGATTACAATATGGCAATGGTGGACTTTCAAGCTGGACTAAGGATTTTGTTTATAACATGCGGACTCATGAAGCCTCAGATGGCTCTAATGAAACGCTTGTGGAATTTTGCTTTCACCCACGGTACTGGGCTATGGCAGATTGCTGGTCTACAACGTTTCCTAACGGCTCGGCGTTCCAGGCCTGGCGTGCAGGATTTCGTGAAGGTGTTAAGATGTGTTTGGACAGGGGCGCCCGACCAAGTCTCGCCGAGTTCAACTCGCGTGTGGTATCCCGGAACTACGATAATCTATGCATTTGGCAAAGTGTAGGCTTAGATGTAGAGAATGGCCGTTGGGCAATCTATGGTGCTCGTCTGGGAACTTATCTGACCATGCTCACTGACTGGGATTATACAGAAGTCCAAGACTTTGAAAAACTTGCAGCATTGTGGGAAAAATACAGCACAGCAGAATATGATTGCGAGGACTTTATGTTCTCGTTGGATGAATCATTGAAGACACGATTGGGTCTGCCCATTGTGTCACTGGGCGCAGAGCAAAGTAAGTTCTTCAAGCATCACTACCAAAGTCAGTTCAAGAATAAAGGTATAATGTCTCGTGAGTAAAAGCGACTTCATGGCCAGCGCCGAGTTTATGAAAGAGAATCTCGGCAACGCATTATGCTTGGCAAAATGGCAACAAGTTAGTTTGCACCTACCAACCGGGTTGACCAACAGTTGCTACCATCCACCCTTACATCAAATTGATGCATCGTTACTAAAAGATAACCCGAGCGCATTGCATAACACGCCGCACAAACAAGCGCAACGTGTAATCATGCTCAAGAACGAACGCCCCGAAGAATGCAGTTACTGCTGGGCGCAAGAAGACATGGGCAACTTGAGTGACAGACATTATAGATCAGGAGAGCCGTGGGCAGCAGAACACTATGAAGACATTACGAAATATACCGGTAACGAATCAGATATCATTCCCAGTTATGTGGAAGTCAATTTTAATCACGCTTGTAACCTTAAGTGCAGTTATTGTAGCCCTCAGTTTAGCAGTAGTTGGGCTGACGATGTTGCTCGGTACGGAGCGTATCCCACTCGTGTGCCTCATAATGATCCCAACTATTTCACATCTTCCCGACGACCAATCCCCGCTCGTGAGTCTAATCCTTACGTGGATGCGTTTTGGGATTGGTTCCCGGAACTGTACCCTAAGCTAAAGCATTTTCGCATGACGGGTGGCGAACCACTAATGGACAAGAACACTTACAAGGTGTTTGACTATGTGTTAGCACTACCCAAGCCCGACTTACACTTGAATGTAACCAGCAACTTTAGCGTAGAAGAAAAGCTGTTTGATCAGTACTTGGACTATGTAAAACGTCTTTGCAACACACAGATTGAACACTTTATGCAGTATGTCAGTCTTGATACTGGCAATCCAGCACACGCTGAATACATTAGAAGTGGCATGAGTTTTGACAGAGTTGAATGGTATACTACACGCTATCTTGAAGAAGTACCATATCGCAACAGCCTGACATTCATCATCACCATGAATAATCTAAGCATATTGGGTTTGCAGCAACAGCTTGAATGGATTCTGGCCTTGCGTAAACATCACAGCAAGACATATCAACGTGTTTGGTTTGACACCCCGTTGCTTCGCACACCCAGCTGGCAGAGTCTGCAAATCTTACCTCCAGTGTATGTCAGTGTGTTGGAACGTGTTGCTGATTGGATGGAGGCAAACAAAGAAACAGCAGACAAGCCATTTCAAGGATTCAAAGACTATGAAATTCAGCGTATGCGCAGAGACATAGATTGGATGAAAGAAGGTAGCAAACTAGATGCAGAATATGTTAAACTACAACGTGCTGACTTTTTTCGTTTCTTTAACGAATATGATAAGCGTAACAAAACAAACTTTTTAGACACATTCCCTCAGATGCGAGAATTCTGGGACGAATGCAGATACCATGCCCAAAATTAATAACGAAACAGACCTTGAATACAAACGCAGAGTGATTGACATTAAGAGTGAAAGTTTCTGCGCTGCAAAATGGTACAACGCTACTATCTGGCTTGGTAGCGGCCAAACAACCAGCTGCCATCATCCATTGCCACATGCAATTGATGTAAGTGAATTATCATCCAATCCCAAAGCACTGCACAACACTCAGAAGAAGAAAATGGAACGTGAGCAGATGCAAAAGGGCGAACGTCCAAGCGGGTGTGAATACTGCTGGAAGATTGAAGACATGGGAAAGGATAGTATCAGTGATAGAGTCTATAAAACAGTTATTTACAGTGACGAGGATTTGGCAAAGGCGTACAGAACTCCAGCAAGCAATGATGTGGACTTACAAACTCTTGAGATCGCTTTTGATCGCACTTGTCAGTTTGCTTGTAGTTACTGTAATCCTGCATTCAGTAGCACGTGGGTTAATGACATACGGCGTAATGGATCCTACACTGGGCTCGTTTCTGATGGTCGCAATCACTTTACTCATACTCATGAGTCTAGCCAACTCTACAAATATGGGGAGATTAATCCATATGTTGACGCATTTTTTAAGTGGTGGGAGTCTGACTTGCATAAGACTCTACAAGAGCTACGGATCACAGGCGGAGA
>Ga0228699_1001462_pt1 | contig 11921 bp, 7 predicted proteins | sample McNCre217_Aug_MG_FD_178016 | JGI IMG/M metagenome (GOLD analysis project Ga0228699, IMG submission 178016) | Freshwater microbial communities from McNutts Creek, Athens, Georgia, United States - 2-17_Aug_MG | ecosystem: Environmental > Aquatic > Freshwater > Creek | place: USA: Georgia...
AGGATCTTGTGCTATGAGCACCACTATGCCGTTCAGTTTGGCGTATTTCCTCTGCGCAGACATGCACGCACGTACAAGATCTACTCCACTTGTCTTGGAAGTGCCCCAGCCAATGTTCGGGAAAGGCTGAGCCGAAACATGGTGTTGCCTGACTTGTGCTTCTGGGGCAGTACCCGTGAGCGCAGACGAAAAGAGGCGATTCGAATCTTCTTGGAGATCTTACTCAAGGAGCTCTCAGATGGCCCAGACGTCTGGAAGACCACCTTCCCAACGTCATTGTGACCGACATAGGACTAGGGCACCCTTGCGGGTGCCCTAGTCCATGTTCTATGCTGATTCAGCGCAAGAGTCGGCCACGTCGACCGCTCTTGTTCTTGCGAATCTCCTCGATCATTGCGTCCACCGAGAAATACCCCTGGTCTTCCTGAATCACTTGCGAATTCAAGAAGCGGATCTTTCTCTCCAGAGACAAAATGACGTAAGGATCCACCTCATCTTGAAGTTCAGACAATGCGACCTGAATGTCCTTCTTCAGTCGATTCTGATGCGCTTGCTGGTAAGAGTTCTCTACCTTGCTGGGCTTGAAGATCTTCACACCGCTGAGCACCAGCACGGGATTGATCCCGTACCATGACAAGTTCTTGCCCTTGGTCAGGAACCAGATGGTCAGCAGTCTCGAAACCACCATGTCATCATGGTCGTCGGGTCCGTGGTCGATCCGGTTGTTCTTGATCACCAGGGTCTTGATTTGACCAATGATATCTGGGTCACGGATCCGGTCCCAGCAATTGGTCACGTCAGCCTCCAGGCAGCCGTAGAGGCTGTCGCGAGAAGTCTCACCCGACCCATTGGTGCCGAATCCAAAGTATCGCTTGGCTCGCTGGTACACGCTTGGGTCTCTGCGACTCATGGGCTCCTGGGCTTCAGAAAATAACCCAGGATGCAGTGCCGGATCATGCGCCACCATGTTGAAGATGCGCTTGAACGGATCGACACCCATGTGAGGAAGCGTGTCCATCAGGAAGTCGATCAGCGCTACGCCTGTGCTCTTGCGCTCTGGCACCAGAATCGTGTTGGGCAAATGCTTGAGGACTTGACCGACAAACTTGAAGAACGAGTTCAGGCTACAGTTGTTATACCGCCCCTTGCAAAGCGTCTCGCCCGTTTCAACGTCCGTCATCGTGAAGCCAATGTCGTCTCGACCGATCGCTTCGCTGGTGTCGATGCCGATGATTTGTTTGCCGCTGGACATGCGTCTAGAGACCTCATGCGCAGGAATGAACCAGCTGAGGATGTAGTCACCTTCTGGCCAATGGTGATCGTACTGCGGCTGCCAAATGTTGGCGTTGAGTTTCCCCAACAAATCTACATGGATCGGCGAGCGACTGTTGCCATACGACCAAATGTTGAAGAAGTCCTTGTTGGCGTCTTCGGGAGACTGCTTGGATTTTTCCAACATATTCTTCAGCCACGCATCGTCCTTGCCCATCTGAATGTGGCTGAAGCATCCGTAGACCTGGAAGACTTTCTTGGGGGAGTGCTTGCGAACCATTTCCTCCAGATGAACGCGGTCCCTTGCATCAAAGAACGGATCAGACCAAGGTGCAGACTCCTCAGCAATCCCATACGCAAATGCGCCAGAAGGATCATCGCGAGAACCAGCCGTCGTGGTGATCACAATGCCGTAGGGCTCGCCATCTTTCTCCGCCTTTTCCATGGCTGCGCCCATGGCACCAATGGCTGAGCCGAACGAGATCTTGGCGTTCGGCTGGAAAGGAAGCTCATCTGCCTGAATGGTTGGGGATGTCAAGCCACGACCCAGCTTGTACGCAGCCTTTGGACTGCTTTGCGGGACGTGAGCGTAATAAATGTTGTTCTTGATCTTGACGCTGAACGATTCGCTGTTGTTGGTGTCCTTTCGAGGATCCCGGTACTTCAGGAACGCAGGAAGCTCGTCGTAAATCTTCTTCAGCCGCTCGATGTTGGCCATTCGAAGGGTTTCGTCCTTCGTGAGCAGGTTGATCTGCGTGTTGCGGCACAAGAAGTTCAGCAAGCTGAGCATCAAGATGTCGGTACAGAAGCTCTTACCCGTCTGACGTGGCTGCGTCAGCATGTACGTCAGGTGGTTGAAGTAACTCCACCAAAGAGAAATGTTAGCGCGATTGGCCGAGATGGGGTCCGGAATCACGCCAGCATTAGGTGGCGCTTTCCAGACGTTTCTGGCCAAGTACCAGAAGTTTTGTTCGCACTCCACGCCGATGTCCACCATCTGGTCGTGGGTGAGGTTGGGGTCATGGGGGTCCAGTCCTGCCAGTGCAGGGTTGTGCAGCGCCAGCATGAAGGCGTGATTCTTGATCCCGACCGACTTGTACTTGTAGGCCAGGTCTAACCACGCCCGGTTAGGCGTCTGGGTGTCGATGACCGCACGCGGCCACTTCTTCCAGTCTTCAGCAAACAAAATAGGGCTAACCATGAGCGAGCGATCTCCTTCATCTAGATGATAAAATACAAAAGACAGAGAAAGACTACCAGGGACCACTGAGGGTCCCTGGTAGCGATCGCTTTATTTCTTCAAGATGCCCATCAGACCGGGATGATCCCACCCATGGGGTTGGCCAAGTAAATCGGCATGCCGGACACGCCAAGCTGCAGGTCTTCCGACGCGGTGCGACGGATGAACTTCAGGTAAAGCGTGCTGGAGTTGATGATCTCGCCGTGGTAGCTGATGTTGGTCGACCAGGACGCGATCGGGTACTCGAGCATCGAATCGTTGATCACCAGTTGGAAGTGAGTGGGCTCCGGAGCTTCCGCCTCGGTGCTCACGTCATAGAGCGGCTGGGTGTTTCGGTAGATACGGGTAAGCCAATCGGCCAACGTCTTCGACTCCGCGGACAGACGCATCGTCCAGATACCTGGAGAGTCGTAAATCGCCGTGGCGTAAAGTCCCTCACCGTACATCGGCGACTGGTTGGGAGCATACCCGATCATCCAGTTGGTCTTCGTTCGGACAGAACCAGGCCCAGCCAGTACCACGTCCACCACCTGCGTGTGCATGTAGGACGAATAGATCGGGCTCACGTCACGCAGGTTCACCGAGACGCTCAGGCGCTGCCGGAGGCCATAACCAATCGGATCAAACGAGCTGAGCGTGGCGTTGATCTTGACGTAATCGGTGACCTCGAATACCACATTGCGCCGCAGGTTGTACAGCCACCAGCGCAGCCGGTATCCGCTCACCGCATTTTGCCAGACCGGATAGGCATAGAGCTTCATGCCGTAGGCGCCGTCGGCCGCCAGCACCACTGCGCTGTACTCCTGGGAAATGTGCCCGCTGTCAGCGGAGCTGATGTTGTAGCTGTATTCGTCGGCGCCGAGGTAGTAGTGCAAAATCACCTTGAAGGTGGATCCGGCCTGAGTGGCCACGAATTCATCGAAGCCGTCCACACGTACTTTGGTCTGGTCCACAGGCAAGTGAACCGTGCGAACTTCCAGGCCAGTGGAGTACGTGATCACGGCCATCAAGTTCATGCCACGCAGCGGAACGTTCACCGGGTAGCGAATGACCTTCGGATTCGATCGATCGATGAAGGGGGACTCCAGCGCAATCGAGACGATGTAGGTCTTGCCAGCATCCACGGTGCGCACGTAGCTGGTGTCCTGCACGACAAGCGTGCGTCGATCCGCCACTGCACCGTTGCTGGTGTAGAACACTGCAGTGATTCGCTCACCGTCTTGGAGGTCGAAGTTGGTCTTGGCTTCACGAACTGTCTTGACCGACACATTGGTCATGCCCATGTTGCTGTAAAGCACCACCTCCATGGGGATGTTCTCGCTCTTGAGTGACCCACCCGGCTCATAGTCTCGAGACACCACCACGCCAGCCTCACTCGTGTCGGATCCACGGAAGAGTTTGCAGTAGGTGATCTCGCTGCCAGGCACCACCAGTCGGCGGTCCACGCACAGCCGGTGCGGCGTCACGGTCTTGTCGACGTACGCCAAGTAGTAATCTTGACGAGCGCCCAAGCCCAAGCCCACCAACCAGTCATACTGAGACAAGTCGGCCTGGTTGTTGATGAAGTTCACTGACTCCAGGGTTGGAACGAGGTAGTCGTTGACGTCGATGATCTCTTCTGCGGAGATTGCACCACCGACGCGCTCGAACACCAGGTCGCCGACATTGCCGACGTACTTGTTCTTACCATTGAGGCCGAGATAGAGCTCTGACTTGGCGTGAATATGGAATCGCTTGTCCGGTGAGACGAGTGGGCTGAACCCGTCAAGACCGACGATGGATCCGGGATTGCTGAGACTGGTCATGGTTCATCCAAAAATGTTCACCCGATCTTGATCGTGGTGGAGAGGTTGATGAGGCCCGGTGCGAGCAGCTTGACTGCACGGAACACCAGCGCGTAGGCATCTGCCGTCAAACTGATGGCGGTTGGATAGGGATGCGGCTCGATGAGAACAAACCCACTGTTCGGACGGTTGTCCGGATGAGACGGATCCCTGGCGTACAGATAAAGGTAGTTCTTCAGCAGCGTGAGCACAATCTGATCGGAGTAATTCGCCGAGCGCGATGGCGCCACCAAGGTCCCCACAACCAGGTCGTAGATGATCTTGGAAAAGAACGGGCTGTAGAGATGGTGATAATCCTGCACCGGGTTGACGCCTTGTGGTGCTTGCTGTTCGATCTTCAGGGTCAAGTAGTCCGACACAACTTGGTCGACTTGACGTGAGCGATCTCTGAGCCAGTAGGTGTCGACCCCTGTGAACGCTTTCATCGGAATCACTCGCTGACGAATCATGAATGGTTTTCCGTTGTAAGCGTTGTTCTGCTCGAACGTGATGGTGTCTTCGTCAAACACTACCTCGTCCTGCAGACGCAAATGCCCACCGATCGTCACGGAAAGATCGGAGTCATTGCGAACGCCTTGTCGAAGATCGACCGAGAGCCGCCCCTGGTAAACGAACCCCGTTTCGGTGATATCGTTCCATGAAAGGTCCTTGTTGCAAAGACCCACCGACATCACCACCAGGTTGACTTCGGTGCTTCCGTTGAGGTACTGCTTGTTCTGGATGCGGATCTTGGGGAAATCGAGCACATAGTCCAGGCTGCGCTGTGCTGGACACCCATTGATCCAGACGCAGAGCTCACCCATCGGGACTTCCATGTCCTTCTCTTCAAATGTGCCATCAGCCTTGAGCTGCTTGTTGCTCAAGTCCACCGTGATCAGCCCGTCCAGAATGGACTTCGTGACCGATCGAATCATGGGCGTCTTGTTCGATCGCACCATGACGAAGTAGTCCGCCATCACCTTCCAGCTCACCACTCCGTTGACGACCTCGTACTTGGCGCCATCGCCAGTGCAGTCAAACCACTGCTTGTTCTGAAGATCGTCCGTTTTCGGCGCGCAGTAGAACCGGTAGTCGTATACCTTGTCCTGAATCACCAGGTTGTCACGGTCCTGGTACTCATCGATCGTTTCACTCGCTACGCCGTAGACAAACTCCACGTACTTGGTGTTGGGGTAAGCACAAACGTACTGTGGGCCGGGCATCCCGAACGTCCAGCCGATCAGATGGCCCTGCGCATCATGCTCAAGTGCGGTGCAGCCAACTTGATAGATCAGTGGAACGGGGCAGAACAACTTAGTCACCCCACCGACGGTGGTTGCCTCCACGCGGTGATAAATTCCACCAATCATTTTCGAGATGGCATTGTAGCCATAGGTCTCGGCCACCAGCTCCTTGACGATGTCCTTGGGGTCAGCACGCATCAGCCACGTCAGGTTCGAGTTCTCCAGGGCATCTGCCCGCCAGAACGGCACGACGCCCTGGAGATTGGTCATGGCACTCAGTACGTCTGCGTCCGAGAGTTTGTAGAGCTCCTTGATTCGGTAGTGATCGTCAGGCGTCCCATACTTCAGGCCGCTATCCCTGATCATCAAACGAATCTTCACGCGCCGTCCGTCAAAAATCTTCGGATTCTGCTGAATGAAGCTCGAGACGTGCTCAGTAGGCGTCGAATAGTCCCAGTAGGTGAGATTTCTCAACGCGTCCTGGCGATTCTTGTGGTACCAGACCCCCTTTTCGGTATCCGTGGTCAGCAGATAGACATCGACGTCATCTTGGTAGAAGATCTGGTCGTCAGTGAAGCCAGGAAGATGCAAGATGTACTTGCCCCGTGAGTCCACGGTTGAGGTGAACATCGCGCTAGCGAGCTCGTCCACCGTGAAGTCAACCACGTGGCGAATGCTGCTATCGTAGACCCATTCGCAGGTATCCCCCGCCACCATGGTCGTCATGGACAGTCGAGGCACCGCCAAGCCATTGCAGAAACAATAGACTTGACCAGCACCGCTGGCTTTGACAGCCGCTACTTTTTGTTCGTACTCATTCTGGATGACCAGAATTTCTTCCGTGTTGGTCGGGATCCCTCCCTTGACTTCCAATTTTGCACCGACGTCTGCTTTCTCATCGGTGAAATCGAACCGAACCAAATTCTGATAAATTCGAACGAACAAGTCATCCTTGGCGTAGTCAATGTCCACACGGTTGTGCTGCTTGATCGCAATCACCAAGTTGCGGTTCATGGTGACGCGAACCCAGGCCAAGGTTCTTGGGTATTCGATGCCTCGGATATTGTAGAGATCCAGCAGCGTGCCTTCTCTGCCAATCAGCTCATCCAAGCGAATCCATCGCTCGCGAAGCCCATCGAGCGAGAGCAGGCTCGGATAAACCAGGCCAATCTGGTACAGATGAAACCGACCCTGCTCGGGCATAGTGAAATCGGTCATGAACAACCGGAAGCTCAGACTGACGCCGGTCACTGGCGTCAGTCTGGCTGGCCGGATGATGACCTGATTGTCCTGCATGGGTGAACACCACACGTTTTTGATCGCGTGGTCCACGAGAAAATCAGTCATTCTTGAGCTCCTCAGAAGGGCTTGATGTTGACCATCGTTTCAAGGAAGTCCTTGAGGTGACCTTCGGGATCCATGATGTTGTCCATGGAGCGCACCAGCATCTGCCCAGCTTGGCCCTTGGCTTGCTCCATGACGGTCTTGGCGATGGCGGAGCGCTTGAAGGTGGCTTCCTCGATCGAGCCGTAGACAATCATGGCCCAGGTGGGAGGATGGTCCACTGCCACGCAGATGGTTTCGCGACTGTTCGATCCAAACCAAATCCCAGCGATCACTTCGTAAATCAGGCCAGGATTGAGCGAATCCAGCCGAATATTGCCAGTGCGCGTGGCGCTCACATTGCAGAACTCGTCGATGCTGCGAATCGGACCACAGTCCTCGAACATCTTGCTCACTTCTGTGGCGGGGATTTTCGTTGTGGTCGCCACGCGGCCAACCATCTTGGCAAACCCCATCTCATCGAAATCGCGCTCATCACTGAACTGGCTGAAGAAATACCAAGCCGCCAGCATGCGCAGCTGGAGCTTGTCACCGAGCTCCAGCGCAAAGCGCCGAGCGATCACTTCGGACAGTACCGTCGAGTAGACACTGGCCAGCAAAGGAGAAGCGTCACGCAGCTTGTCGGGACGATCGATCGTCCAGGCGGCCGAGAGCGCTGCCCGCTTGGCGGCCCATTCGAATTCGGCTTGCTGGCGAACCATAAACTGCATCTGAGATGCATTGATGCGACCAAACTGCCGGGCATCGAAGACCATGCGCTTGTTCGGCGACATGTCGGGGGTGTCGATCTCGATCGGGTGTGCAAACGAGGGAATCATGTCTTGCGCCACATCACCACCGATGATGCATTGAACGCAGATTGACTCGTCCGAGAACATCGACTTGACGGTGAAATATGGCAGATGGCTGCGCACCAGGGCTTCGCTAATCTTCTCGCGAATACCCGAAACCAGGTAAGATTTGAGAAGGTGCGAGTCATTGGGCGTGCGAACGATGGTCATGGCAAGGCCTTTTATCGGATGGCATTGAATGGAAAAGCACACAGTAGTGCTCACGTTGATTTGGTATAGACTCAATTTCCGTCAAGACGGCATAAATCCATACCGAATTAAAGTATGCACGTGCCGTTTGGCAAGGAGACTTCACACTTAATAATCTGAGCCAGATAACTTTTTATAGAGGTGACACTGGCATCAAATCTGCTTCTGAGGGATTGATCCCCTTTCTTTTTCACTATTGGAGTGAACACGACATGACGACTGTAACCAGCGGCGTTCCGTACAGCTACAACCGCGGCACGAAAGATGATTCGCTCATCGCGACCCCGGTGGCACCGGAAATCGTTCCCCAGCACTGCCCCAAGGTGTACATCTACGCTCAGAAGGGCCCCCTGGGCCCGCAACTGGTCGGCGGTGGTTCGCGTGAGGCCATCTACGGCGATCTGAGCTTCGATGAGCGCAGTGTTTTCGCCACCCATCAGACCGTTCTGAGCAACGTGCTGATGGAGGAAGGCAACATGCACATGATTGAACGGGTCATCGCCAAGCCGGAAGACGGCCTGGGCCCCCGTTCGAACCTGGCGCTGTTCCTCGACGTGCTCGAAACCGACCTGCCGGTCTACCAGCGCAACAGCAATGGCGAGATCCTCAAGGACCTGATGAACCAGCCTCTGCTCGTGACGCCGGCTCAGTCGGTTCGCGGCTACAAGGTGAAGTGGGTCATCGACCACGTCACGTCCTACGGCAACGAGTCGCGCTTCGCCTCGCTGGTGGAAACCGCCGGTGACCAAGTCGACGCCGTTTCGGGCACGCAATCTCGTCGCTACCCGATCCTGCAGCTGTGGGCCTCGAGCTACGGCTCGTACTTCAACGACGTGGGCATCCGCCTGTTCGCACCGACTTCGAGCGGCACCATGCCGATCAACTCGAAGATGATGTCGGCTGTGCGAGCCTACCCGTTCCGCATCGCGGTGATCAAGCGCCCGAATTCCAAGACGACCGGCACGATCCTGTCCACGCGCACCGGCGCTCCCTACGTCGAGTTCACGCTCCGCGAAGGCGTTGTCAATCCGCTGACGAACATGAACTCGTCGATGTCGGACATCTTTCTGGACAGCTACCAGAAGCTGTACGACGACAACAACCCGCCCCAGTTCGGCGACTTCGGTGGGCTCAAGGTCTACTCCGAGAACATCGAGCACCTGACCGACCTGTTCTATGCCGCCGAGAGCGCAGCCTCGATGAACGCCGTGGGCAGCGACTTCATCGGCGACAGCGACGAGAAGTGGTTCTTCAACTTCGTCTCGGGCGTTTCCAGCCATGGCGCCGAGTACCGCACGTTCGTGCTGAACTCTGGCGACCTGAACTCGGTCTCCCTGACCGACCAGTCGGTGCACTACGCCTCCGGCGGCGCTGACGGCAAGATGGACCTGGACCTCTTCGCAGCTCTGGTCTCCGAGCGCGTGCGCGAGTACGGCAACATCGATTCGCCGCTGATGCAAGACGCAGTGCACGTCGAATCGCACTTCTACGACACCGGCTTCCCGCTACGGACGAAGAAGGACCTGGCGCTGCCGCTGGCCATCCGCAAGGACACCGTGGTGGTGCTGTCAACCTACGTGGCCGGTGGTTCCAAGATGTCGGCAGCCGAAGAGTCGGCCATGGGCGTGTCGCTGCGCAACCGTCTGCGCAACTTCCCCGAATCCGAATTCTACGGCACGGGCACCTGCCGCGGTGTGGTGCTGATGCGATACGGCAAGAAGCGCAACTCCGACTACCGCCTGAAGCTGCCCACCACCATCCAGCTGGCCAAGTTCTCGGCACGCATGATGGGCTCGGCCGACGGCATCTGGAAGGAGGGCGCCGTCTTCGACCGCACGCCGAACAATATCGTCTCGATGTTCGACGACCTGAACGAGGTGTTCGTGCCGGCCTCGGCACGCATCGCCGACTGGGATGCTGGCCTGAACTGGGTGGAAGCCTACAGCCGCAAGGCCAACTACCTCCCGGCTATCCGCACGGTCTACGACCACGACAGCTCGGTGCTGAACAACTACTTCACGGCCTGCCTGTGCGCGTCGCTGGAGAAGATCGGCCTGCGCATCCACCGCATGTTCTCGGGCTCGATCCGCTACACCGAGCGCCAGCTCGAGACGGCGATCACGACCGAAGCCAAGAAGATGGTCAACGGCCGCTTCGCTGGCCTGTACCGCGTGACCCCGCAGTGCGTGGTCACCGAGTTCGACCACCAGTTGGGCTACGCCTGGACGCTCACGATGAACTTCCAGGGCAACGTGGCCAAGACGGTGCAGACCCTGCAGCTGCGCGCCGGCCGCCTGTGATCCACCAGGGCGGCGTCCTCCACTGAAGACGCCGCCCACCCTCTCAATTCTCAAGGAGTTTCTCGATGACTCAACGCCTCGCAGATGCCGTCGTTGTGGGCCAGAACGCCTACGCACGGGGTCGGAAGATCGCCCCCGTGAACCCGATGTACGGCGGCATGAACGGCTACGCGCCGACCTCGATGGAGTGGGTGTCCACCGCCAACTACGTCCGCAAGAACCTGGTCGTGTTGCTGATGGACGCGCCGACCTACTTCCAACAGATGCCCGATCCCACCTTCATGGTGCAGGCCCTGAAGAGCCTGATCGAGACGCATGCGTCGAAGTGGGAAGGCTTCAACATGGGCCTGACGGTCGACTGGTCGGAAACGGCCATCGGCGGTGGTGGCGAGAAGTGGCACGATCTCACGAACGTGACCCGCGCGCAGACCACCCCGAAGTGCAGCGTCACCGACAAGTACGGCCGGCCGTTCCAGAACATGCTGAACGACTGGATCCGCTACCTGATGATGGATCCGGACACCAAGGTCCCCATGATCAGCACGATCGCCGGCTACCGTCCGGACGATCAGCTCCCCGACACCTTCACCTGCACGCTGCTGGCCTACGAGCTGGACCCCAACCACATCCGTGTGGCCAAGTCCTGGGTCGTGGTCAACGTGATGCCCAAGGGCACCGGCGACATCGAAGGTGTGCGCGACCTGACCGCCCCCGGTGAGCTGAAGAATCTGGATCTGGAATGGTCCGGCTGGGCCGTCTCCGGCCTGGGCATCGATGCGATGACGCAATCGATCGTGGATGGCATGACGCTGGCCAATGCCAACCCGTTCCTGCGCAACGCGCACATCCAGACCATCGACGCGTTCGTTGCTGACAGCGATGCTGGCGGCTACAAGGGCACGATGGAAGACCTGGGCGCTGACGTCGTGATGCCGAGCGCCGGCTGATTTCTGATGCCCTGGTGAGAATCGGGGCAAAAGAAAAAGAGCATAAGCCACTACGCTCCCTTGCGGGGGCGTAGTGTAACTTATGCCGCCCCATCGCTGGGGTTACTTGCTGAAGTATGTCTTCACATCTTCAGTGAACTTGGTCAGCCACGCCGAAGCAGCGTCGCGTCCGGCCCCCAGATAAGTGGGCAGACGTTCAATGACTTCCATCGGAGTACCCTCCTCTAACCCTTTGGCCCAGAGGACCAAAAAGATCAGCGTGTGGCCTGCCGCACTCGCATGCGCCGCCGTGTCGAAGTTCAGGTACCGGGTGTCGTTTTGATCGTGCTCTCCACCGAAATGGTGGATGCGGACAGCGCGGCCATCGATATCAACCGAGTTGATGTTCTTGGCGGGGAGGCTGATGGTGTCGCCAGTGGATTCACGTCTGAGCCAGAACCACTTCGTGTCCATCGACATGCTGACCGACATTCCGTGCCGATCGGTCAGGATCTTGCACGTCGCCACGTCAGTTTTTGCCCAGCAGTTGAGCAGCCAGGTCGCGGCCCATGGTCTTGGCGTGCGCGAACGCGCCGACATTGCCGGCGTACTCGGTGGCGTGCACGGAGACGCGGTGCGCTCCGACCACGGTCACGGGTGGAGCGCCGTTGATGCCGGGGTACTCGCGGCTGCGGTGGGTGACGCCGGCCACGGTCAGGCCGTCGCAGAGTT